>Ga0315912_10004824_pt1 | contig 12575 bp, 14 predicted proteins | sample VfabasoilMG_FD_204469 | JGI IMG/M metagenome (GOLD analysis project Ga0315912, IMG submission 204469) | Garden soil microbial communities collected in Santa Monica, California, United States - V. faba soil | ecosystem: Environmental > Terrestrial > Soil > Garden | place: USA: California... | reverse complement strand
GGTGACGATCGCCGCCACGCGCCGGTGCACGCAGACCTCGATCAGCTGGTTGAGCATCTAGAGCAGCTGCTCGGCTTCGCGATCGACCAGCAGGGCGCCTTTGGTGATGACACGGTCGCCGGGCTGCAGGCCGGTGAGCACCCGCACGCGGCCGCCGCGCTCCTCGCCGGCCTCGATCGGTCGCGCGACGAAGCGGCCGCCGCGCTCCTCGACATAGACGACGCGCTTGCCGCCTTCCTTGACCAGCACCGCGGTCATCGGCAGCCACAGCTCGCCGTCGCCGCCTTCGAGCGAGACGTTGACCCGCACCAGCAGGCCTGCGCGCAGGTCGTCCGGCGCCTGTTCCAGCTCGACGTACACGGGGGTGCGACGCGTGTCGGCGTCGCTGCGCGGCGCGACGCCGACGATCTTCGCCGGCACCTTGACGTTGAGCGCGTCGATCAGCACCTCGACGGATTTCGCCTTCGCCATGCGGCTCGCCTCGCCCTCCGGCACGTCCGCGACGACCCACAGGCCGCCTTGATTGCCGATTTCGACCAGCGCGTCGCCGCCGGCCTGTACCGTCGCGCCGGGCGCGGCCCTGACGCTGACCACCACGCCGTCGACCGGCGCGCGCACATGGATCGCGGTCCCCTGGCCGGCGCCGACCAGCGCCGCGCCGCGCTCGGCGCGGTCGAGCTCGGCGCGCGCTTCGCGCAGCTTCATCTCGGCCTCGAAGCGCTCCACTTCCAGGCCGACACCGCGCCTCACCATCTCGCTCTGGCGGGCGAAGCCCTCCTTGGCGACGCGTACCTTGATGCGCGCCTGGTCGAGCGATGCGCGGATGCCGCCGGCATCGGCGCTTTCGATCGTGAACAGCGTCGCCCCGGCCTTCACGCGCTGGCCGGGCTCCGCGGCGACGCTCGCGACGCGGCCGGAGAACGGCGCGGTCACGGCCGAAAGCGCGCGCGGGCGGAAAGCGGTGCGGCCGAAGTAGCTTCTTTCGCTCGCGCCGCTGCTCGGCGCCAGCGCCTCGATGGTCAGGAACTGCCGCGAAGCATCGCCCATGGCGACGCCTCCGCCTGCAGCCGCCTTTGCGCCCTCCGCTTCGCTGCGCTTCTGCGGCGCCGGCTTTTCGCCGCAAGCCGTCATCAGAAGCACCAACGCGAGGATGTAGATTCTCATTCGGGCGCGCATTGTAAGCCGCGGAACTCATTTAAAATCCGACAGTTAACTGTCAGGTTGGGGCAAGGAAAAAAGAAGGAATGAAAAACTTCGTCGCCGCCCTGCTCTGCCTCCTCGCGCCGCTATGCCACGCGGCGCGCCCGTTCGTCACCGACGATGCACGCACCGTCGATCCGGATCACTGCCAGCTCGAGACCTTCTACAAGGAGCAGCGCGCCTACTCGGGCCATGAGTTCTGGTTCCTGCCCGCGTGCAACCGGCTGGGCGTCGAGTGGACGCTCGGCGGCAACCGCGCCGAAGGCGAGAACAACCTCATCGTGCAGGGCAAGAAGCTGCTGAAGCCGCTCGAGACCAACGGCTACGGCGCCGCTTTCTCGATCGGCGCGATCGGCGAGGAGGCATACATCAATGGCATCGCCAGCTTCTCGCTGCTCGAAGATGCATCGGTGATCCACACCAACGTCGGCTACCTGCAGAGCCGGCCGGTGTTCGGCATCGGCCTCGAGCAGCTCCTCTACGCGCCGCGTGTCTACGGCATCCTGGAGACCTACGGCGGGCGCGGCGAAAAGCCGACCGTGCACGGCGGCGTGCGGCTATGGGTGATCCCCAACCGCTTCCAGATCGACTCGACCTACGGCGTGCAGCAGTCCGACCCGGCGCGGCGCTTCTTTACCGTCGGGCTAAGGTTTCTTTTCTAGGGTCTGCAGTTCCCGGCGCAGTTCCGCCTCCGTCTGCCGGTTGCACTTCAACACCTGCTGATCGTCGCCGTCCGCCGGCTGGCAGGCGAACTCGAGCCGGATGCCGTTCGGATCCATGAAGTAGATGCCGACCAGGCCTGGGAGCTGCGGGATCGGGCCGATGTAGTCGATGCCGCGGCTCTTCAGCCGCCGCTCGATCTCGGCGAGGCGCTCGGGCGTGACGACGAAGGCGCAGTGCTGCATCCCGCCGATCGCGTTGCGGTTCGCCTGCGGTTCCTTGCCCTTCGGGATCTCGAAGAACGCGATCAGGCTGTCGTTGCCCATGTCGAAGAAATAGTGGCGGATGTTCTCGTACGGCGGATTGCCGCGGTTCTTCGGCCCGGTGCCGAGGCCCGGCGGCACCTTCATCGCGTGCACGAGCGGCATGCCGAGCACCTCGACGTAGAAGTCGACGGTCTTCTTCATGTCGTCGGTGCAGAGCGCGAGGTGGTGCACTCCGCGGGTGAACGCCTTCATGTCAGCCCAGCGCGGCGATGCCGGCGTTGCAGACCTGCTCGTCCTCGTGCGACTGCACGCCGGAGACGCCGACCGCGCCGACGCAGTGGCCGTCGTGCATGATCGGCACGCCGCCCTGCACGGGCAGCACCGGCATCTTGATCAGCGCGGGGCGCGCGGCGATGCGCTCCTCGGCGATCTTGGTCGAGCGGCGCGCGACCGCGGCGCCGTGCGCCTTCATCGTCGCGATCTCGGCCGTCACCGGCGCCGCGCCGTCGCCACGCGAGAGGGACAGCAGGTGCCCGCCGTCGTCGACGATGGCGATGGTGACGTTCCACTTGTTCTGCACCGCTTCGGCGCGGCATGCGGCCTGGATTCTTTCGCAGTCTTGCATCGTCAGGATGGGCTTGGTCTTCATCGGGCGAGAGCTTTCTGTCGGTAGGACGTGTCGAGATATTTCTGGGGATCGAACAGCTTCACCTTGCCGAACTTCGAGCGCAAGGCGAGCACGGTTTCCATTCCGGCCGGGTCGAGGCGGACGTCGCGGAAGAAGCCGGATGCGGAATCGAGCAGCACCGCGAGCGTCTGCTTCGCCAACGCCGGCGTCATGGCGCGAACGTTGGCGACCAGCAGAGCCTCGGCGATCTCGGGGCTCGAGTAGAGAAACTCGACGCCGGCGCCGTAGGCGCGGATGAAGCCCACCAGCGCGCTTTCATTCTTCGCGGCCCAGGAGCGCCGCGAGGCGGCGACCACGCCCTGGTAGGCCCCGAGCTGCTGGTGCGCGACCGCGAGCCGGGCGTGGCCCTTGTTCATCGCCAGCAGGTCGAACGGCGTGACGAGGATGGTGCCGGCGTGCGTTCCCTTCAGCAGCTCCTGGAACCGGCTGAGCGCCCCGCCGGCGCGGTCGAACGTCACGTCGGACTCGGCGATGCCGCTCCTCGCCAGGAGCTCGCGCAGGACGAAGGCATACCCCGTGGTCAGTGCGTCGACCGAGAGCTTCTTGCCCTTCAGGTCCTTGAAGTTCTTCACTTCCCGTCCGCCGATCACCGACAGGAACCCCTGATCGCTGCCCATGAAGGCGAACATGTCCGGATTCGCCGGAATACTCGCTTCGCCCTGGCCTTCCTGGTAGGCGACCACGTTGTCGAACGCGGTCATGGCGATGTCGAACCGCCCCTCGGCGAGCCCCTGCATCTGGAAGGTCGAGCTCGGCGTGGGCGTGAGCACGACGCGAACGCCGTGCTCCTCGAAGAATCCCTGCCGCTCCGCCGCCCAGATGGGCAGGTTGAAGCCGCCGGGAAAGACGATGACCGACAGCTCTTGCGTCAATCGCGCAGCCGGTACAGCGGATCGTCGGGGCCGTGCTTCTGCACGGTGAATTCCGGCGGAAACTTCGGCGGCTCGGACAGCGGCTCGGAGACCATGTCGCCGAAGACGAGCGTGCGGTGCGTGACGCGCCAGGCGCCGTTTCTTGCTTCGAACCTGTCCAGGTATCGGGCTGACGCGGTCACGCGCTTGTCGCGGAAGCGCTGCAGCACCAGCACGTAGGTCTCGACGAAGGCGCGGTCCTTCGCCTGGAACTCGATCAGCACGTTGGTGTTGAAGTGCATCGAGTGGTCCTGCACCGCGTGCAGCTTCTCGATGTGCGCGAGGAACGCGTCCGGCGGCCCCTTGAAGAAGCCGTGGTCGTCGAACGCCCCGTCGTGGTACGCCTCGCGCGCCGCCTTCCAGTCCTGCCGGTCGACGGCGCGCGCGAAGCGCTTCAGGCAATCCTCGATCGCCGTCCGCGCCTCGAGCTCCTCCAGGAAGCTCCGGAAATGACGGCTCACGCCGTCGTCTTGATGTTGAGCTCCTTGAGCTCGCCGACCTCCGCGCCGTCGTCCATGGAGAAACGGTCGCCGAAGTCGAACAGGTCCTCGTTCTGGAAGCCGGGGTAGTACTGCACCTCCCACCAGTTGTGGTCGAGATCCTCCATGTAGAAGGAGTACACGCCGTGCTGGTCCACGACCGGCAGCACCTGGCGGATCTTGTACCTGTCCTTGTTGCGGGGCGCCTCCTTGTGGACGCGATCGACCTCTTCCTTGGAGCCGACGTCCAGGCCCCAGTGGTTGAGCACGTTCTGCGGGTGCACGGCGGCGCCGACCTCGACGGCGACGATATGGAACTTCAGGCCGCAGCGCACCACCATCGCCGGCTTGGCGTGGCGCACGCACTCGAGGCCGAGGAACTCCTCGTAGAACTTGCGCGACTCCTTGAGGCTGTAGCACTCCATCGTGCCGTGCGACATCACGTAGGGCTTGACGACGGACTTTTCGTTGCTCGTGTCGGCGATCCCGTCTTGGATCTTCTCTCGCGTCAGTGCAGCCATGTCTCCTCCTATGCAGTTGCGGCCTTGTCGGCCTCGGTCAGGAAAGAATCAGCATAAAACTCGTCGGGCGGCAGCTTGCACTGCGCGCTGAAATCACGCCGCGCCGACTCGACTACGATCGGCGCACCGCAAGCGTACACCTGCACGCCGGACATATCGGGAAAATCCTCCATCACGGCGCGATGCACGAAACCCATGCGCCCCTCCCATTTCTCGTCGGAGAGCACGGGGATGAACTTGACGTGCGGCCAGGACTGCGCGACGTCGAGCTGGTAGAGGTCGCGCTTCAGGCGCACGCCCCAGTAAAGCGTGATCGGCCGGGAAATCTTCTTCTCCAGGGCGTGCTGGACGATCGCCTTGATCGGCGCGAAACCCGTGCCGCTCGCGACCATGACGATCGGCTTGTCCGAATCTTCACGCAGGTAGAAGCTGCCGAGCGGACCTTCGAAGCGCAGCAGGTCCCTGACCTTCAGCTTTTCGAAGACGTGGTCGGTAAAGACGCCGCCCGGGGTATGGCGCACGTGGATCTCGAGCGCGGTGACGCCGGCAGGGTCGGGCCGCGTGGCGAGCGAGAAGCTTCGCCGCTTGCCGTCCTTCAGCAGGAAATCGATGTACTGGCCGGCGAGGAAGCGGAAGTTCTCATTCATCGGCAGGCGCAGGCCGAGCACCGCGACGTCGGGCGCCGGCTTCTCCAGCTTCTCCACCCGGCACGGGATGGTGCGCGGGCGCACGCCCTGCACCTCGCGCACTTCGACTACGAGGTCGGAGAGCGGCTTCGCCTGGCAGAGCAGCGCGTAGCCCTTCGCCTTGTCGCTTTCGGGCAGGTAGGTTTCGTGCACCGAGCCGTAGTCGACCTTGCCCTCGAGGATGGTGCCCCGGCAGGTGCGGCAGACGCCGGCGCGGCAGCTGTAGGGCATCATGTGGCCGGCTTCCAGCCCGGCCTGAAGGACGTTCTGCCCCTCCTGCGCTTCGTACGTGTGCCCGCTGGGCTTGAGCGTGATTCGGTAAGTCATCAGGTCCCCAAGTATGCCTTCTGGATTTCGGGTTGTGACATCAGCTGCCGCGGCTCGCCCTGGGCGGCAATGCGACCTTCGTCCAGGACGTAGGCGCGGCGCGCCAACTCGAGGGCGGCGGCGATATTCTGCTCCACCAGCAACACTGCGACGCCCTCGGTATTGATCTCGCGGATCGCGCGGAGCAGATCACGCACGATCAGAGGCGAGAGGCCGAGCGACGGCTCGTCGAGCAGGAGGAAGCGCGGCCGGGCCATCAGCGCCCGCGCGATCGCGACCATCTGCTGCTGGCCGCCGGAGAGCGCGCCTGCAGGCGCGTCCATGCGCTCGCCGAGCACCGGGAAGAGTGCGCAGACGCGCTTCAGGGAATCGTCGCGCGCCCTTCGGGCCCCGGCGCGATAGCTGCCGAGCTCGAGGTTCTCCCGCACGCTCAGGTTGACGAACAGCCGGCGCCCTTCGGGGACGATGGCGATGCCGCGCTCGCAGAAGCGGTGCGGCGCCTCGCGGGTGATATCCCGCCCGTCGACCAGCAGGTGGCCGGACGCGACGGCGTGCAGCCCTGCCATGGCGTTGATCAGCGTCGACTTGCCGGCGCCGTTCGGCCCGACCACGACCACGAGGTCGCCAGCCCCGACTTCGAGCGAGACGTCGACCACCGCCGGCGCGGCTCCGTAGCTCACCGTGAGGTTGCGGGCCTCAAGCATGCGCGGCCCCGAGATAGGCGCCGACCACCTGCGGGTCGCGCATCACCTCTTGCGGCGCGCCGCTGGCGATGGTCTTGCCATAGGTGAGGACGACGACGCGATCAGTAAGCTCCATCACCGCGCGCATCACGTGCTCGACGAACACGATCGTCGCGCCCTGGCCGCGGATGGCGCGGATCAGGCGCAACGCGCCGTCCATCTCCACCGGCGTCAAGCCGGAAAGCACTTCGTCGAGGAACAGCAGCTTCGGACGCGACGCGAGCGCCCGCGCCAGCTCGAGAAATTTTCTTTCATGCAGGTTCAGGTCGGAGGGAAGGCGATGCGCCTTTGCTTCCAGGCCCGTGAAGGCGAGCCAGCGCCACGCCTCCTCTTCGGCGCTGGCTCGATCCATGACCACCTGGCCGAACATCGGCGGCAGCGCGACGTTCTGCAGCACGGTCATCTGCGGGAACGGGCGCGGAATCTGGTAGGTGCGCGCGATGCCCGCGCGCGCGATCCGATGCGCGGGCATGCCGACCAGCTCCTCGCCCTCGAAGCGGATCGACCCGCCATCGACCGCGTAATGGCCGCTCACCACGTTGATCAGCGTCGACTTGCCGGAGCCATTCGGGCCGACCAGGCCGAGGATCTCGCCGCGGCGCACCTCGAGGTCTACGCCGCCGAGCGCCTGCACGCCCTTGAATGCCTTCGCCACCCCCCTCACGACCAGCAACGGCTCACCGGATTCTTGTTTGGCATTTGCACTAACAAAATCCCGGACCACGGGACGCGCCGGCGCCTGCTTCGTCCTGAACCGCTTGAGAATCTCGCCGAGGATCCCTGCCGGCATCGCCACGATGACGACGATCAGGATCAGGCCGGTCAGCGCGCGGCCGATGACGGCGGCCTGGCCGCTGGTGAAAGCGTACAGCAGCAGCGTGATCGCCACTGCCCCCACCGCCGGGCCAAGCCAGTGGCGAGTGCCGCCGAGCGCGCTCATCAGCACCACGTTGACCGCCAGCGCGATCGAGAAGGTCTCCGCCACGGTGACATAGGAGACGAACACGGCATGGATGCCGCCGGCGAGCCCGGCGAGCGCGCACGAGATGGCGAACGCCGCGAGCTTGAAGCGGTAGGTGGGCACGCCCATCACCTCGGCGACGTCCTCGTCGTCGTGGATGGCGAACAGGCCCGTGCCAAAGCGCGAGTGATACATCGCGTACGCGGTCCAGAGGGTCAGCGCCGCGGCGGCGAGTATCAGAAGATAAAGCACTCCCGAGGCCGTCGGCGCGAGCTTCGGCATGTCGACGTTCATCATGATGCCCGGGCCGCCGTCGACGGCGTTGAGCGCGATCGTGGACATGACGAAGGTGATGGCGAGCGTAAGGAGCGCGAACAGCTCGCCGCGCAGCGCGCGAACCCGGAACACCACCGCGCCGAGCGCCACGCCGAGCACGGTGGCCGTGAGCGCGGCGAGCGGCAGCGTCCAGAGGAAATTCCAGCCGAGCTGGCCCGCGTGCGCCGCGGTGGTGTAGACGCCGACGCCGAAGAACGCGCCATGGCCGAAAGAGAAGTAGCCGGAGTAACCGCTCAGCAGATTCCACGAAGTCGCGAGCACGATGGCGCTCAGCAGCAGGTAGAGGAACGACTCGTAGAACGCGGGCAGCCCGACGAACGGCACCGCGCAGAGCACGATTCCACCGACCGCGAGCGCGGTTTTCATGAAAATCGTGCCGGCCGGAAGAGCAGGATCGCGATCAGGAGCGAGAACGACACCAGCGGCGCCCAGGTCGGGTTGGTGACCGCCATGGTGATCGCCTCGCTCACGCCGATGACGATGCCCGCCACCAGCGGGCCGATCGGCCTGCCGAGGCCGCCCATCATCACTGCCGCGAACACCACGCCCATCCAGGCGTAGATCTGCACCGGCGCGAGCGTATGGTTCAGCGCCAGGCAAAGGCCGGCGACTGCGGCGACCGCCGCAGCGAGCCCCGAGACGAGGTAGCCGAGCAGCTTCTCGTTGACGCCGAACGCGGCGGCGATCGGCGCGTCCTCGGTGGTCGCGCGGATCGCCTTGCCCAGGTCGGTGAAGCGCAGCACCGCCCATGTCCCGAGCGCCAGCGCCAGCGCGAAACCGAGCGTGACCAGATCGGTGAGCGACAAGAACAGCGGGCCAAGCTTCCAGCGCACGGCCGCGTACGCGCTCTCCATGCGATGGAAATCGGCCGTCCAATACCACTGGATTCCCGCCTCGAAGATGCTGGTAATGCCGAAGGTCACAAGCAGCGTGTTGAGCAACGTCACCGAGAAGCGCAGGAAGAACCAGTGCAGCGCCATGCCGAGCCCGAAGAACGCCGGCGCCGTGATGGCGAGCGTGACGAAGGGATCGACCTTCGCCACCGCCGCAAGCTGGAAGGTGACGTACGCGCCGAGGAACGCGAGTGCGAAGTGCGCGAGGTTGACCTGGCGCAGCATGCCCCACGACAGGCTCAAGCCGAGGCCGAGCAGTCCGTACAGGGCGCCGATGAAGACGCCCGACAGGACGGACTGCCCGAGCAGCGTCGCGCTCGGCACCGTTAGATGATCTTCGCCCCCGGCGCGGCCCATTGCGCCGGATGGACCACCATCCAGCGTCCCTGCTGCAGCTGCTTGATCTTGTACAAGTCGGCGCCCTCGACGTAGTTCTGCGGGCCGTTCCAGCGCAGCGTGCCGAAGAGGGTCTTCACTTCATTCTTCTTCAGCCACGCGGCAAGCACCTTGTCGTCGAGGCTCTTCGTCGCGGTAACCACCGCCTCCAGTACCTGCCAGGAGGCGTACATGATCGCCGACTGCAGGTCGACCGCGGTGTAGGGGATACCGGCAGCCGCGGCGCGCTCGGCATACGTCTTGACGAACTGAGCGATGGTCGGGTCGTTGGTAAAGGGCGGGTGCGACTCGAAGGTGGTGAGCGCGAGCGAGCCTTGCGCCGCCGGGATCTTCAGCATCGGCCCGGGCGCCGGGAAGAGATGCACCTGCGCCGGCGGCCGGTAGTCGATCTTGCTCATCGCCTCGAGCATCAGCACCGGGTCGATGCCGTTGGTGCCTCCCCAGAGGAAGTCCGGGTTCGCTTCCTTGACGCGGCTGGCGATGGCGCCGTAGTCGCGGTTGCCGAACTCGTACTCCAGGTGCAGCACCTCGGTGAGACCGCGCTTCTTCAGGACTTCGCGCGCTCCGACCGAGATGGCGTGCACCGACGGGAACTTGCTGGTGACGATGGCGACCGTCTTCGGCGGCTTGGGCAGCTTCGCCGCCGCGTCGAAGATGTGGTTCGGCCACACGATTTCGGGATCGAAGGGCCCGCCCGCGGTCTGGAATTGCATGTCGTACTTGGCGAGCTTCGGGATGCCGAACGAAGTGTGCAGCAGCATCTTGTTATAGCGCTGCGCCACGCCCATCGCGGCGAGGATCGAGGCCGTCGCGTAGGGGCTCTGGATCAGGTCGACGTTGTCCGAGGTGATGAGCTGCTCGTACAGCGTGCGGGTGAGCTCGGGCTTCGACTGATCGTCGCGCAGGATCCACTCCACCGGCCGGCCGAGCAGGCCGCCGCGCTTGTTCAGGTTCTCGACGCAGATCTCGGCGGTCACCTTGTGGATGATCGCCAGCGAAGCGAGCGGTCCGGTGAGCGGCAGCGTGCTGCCGATGCGAATGGGCTTTCCCTGCGCGCGGGCGAACGGCGGCAGCGCGAGCGTGGACAGGATGGCGCCTCCGGCCGCGAGGGCCCGGCGTCGGTCGATTTTCATGCTTGATCCTCCTCAGGATGTGCGTTTATATTGTCCATAGGACAACGCATTGTCAACGGTGAAACCCAAGCGTCGCGGCATCCAGTCGGTCGATACCGGCATTCGCCTCCTCGAGGTTCTCGAGAAGGCCAATGGTCCGCTCGCATTGAAGGAGCTTAGCGCGAAGGCCGATATGGATCCGAGCAGCGCGCATCGCTATCTCGCCAGCTTCGCGCGCTGCGGACTCGTTGTACAGGGCCCGGATTCACGCTACGACTTCGGCCCGCTCGCGCTCCGCATCGGGCTTGCAGCGATCCGGCGCCTCGATCCGATCCAGGCGACCGAGCGCGCCCTCCCCGCCTTGGTCGAGGAGACCGGCTTCACCGCCCTGCTCGCCGTCTGGAGCAACCGCGGGCCGACCGTGGTGCACTGGCAGCGCACCGGCGACCTCGTCACCTCGCTCAACCTCGGCTCGGTACTGCCGGTGGCGCGCTCCTCGCTCGGCCGCATGCTGCTCGCTTTCCTGCCGGCCGGCGTCACCGCCGAAGCGCTGGGACTCGAGATGAAGAAGGAGAAGCTCGATCGCGAAGCTCTGGAGCGCGAGCTCGAGCGCGCGCGCAAGTCGCGCCTCGCCTACGCCGACAAGACCGTGATTCCCGGCCTGTACGCGACCGCGAGCGTGGTGCGCGGCTGGAACGGCGAAGCGGTGTGTGCCGCGGCGCTGATCGGCTCCGATGCCGAGCTCGCACGCCAGAACAACCCCGCCGCGCTGAAGCTGCGCGCGCTCTGCGACCGGCTGTCGGAAGAAGCCGGCGCGACCGACACCCGTATCGCCGCCTAGGAGCAACCATGCGTCTCGTGATGTTCATGAAGGACAAGCAGCCCCGCGCCGGCGTCATCGACGGCGAGGACATCGTCGACATCAATGCCAACGACCGCTCGCTACCGCCCACGCTCAAGGGGATTCTGGAAGTCGACGGGATTTCTCGAATCAAGAAAGTCATCAAATCGAAGAAGCATCGCGTACCCCGCAAGCGCGCGAAGCTCCTGCCGCCGATCTCGAATCCGGGCCTGCTCCTTTCGGTCGGCATGAACTACCACGAGCACCTGAAGGAAATGAAGACGCCGGCGCCCGAGATACCTGCCGCCTTCACGAAGAGCGTGGCGAGCATCATCGCCAGCGGCGAGGCGATCAAGGTGCCGTCGTCCAACCCCAGCATGCTCGACTGGGAAGGCGAGTTCACGGTGGTCATCGGCAAGGGCGGCTATCGCATCCCCGCAGCGAAAGCGCTCGATCACGTCGCCGGCTACACCATAGTCAACGACGTCTCGGCGCGCGACTGGGTGGCGGCGATCTTCTCCTCGACCGGCGTCATGGGCCCGATCCATGCGTGGGAGCAGAACCTGCTCGGCAAGATGTTTCCGACCTTCTGTCCGATGGGGCCGTGCATCGCCACCCGGGACGAGATTGCCGATCCGGCGAACGTGCGCATCCAGACGCGGCTGAACGGCGAGGTGATGCAGGATGCAAACACCGACGACCTGGTGTTCAGCGTCGTCAAGCTGATCGAGTACTACTCGCAGTTCTACCGCTTCATGCCGGGCGACGTCATCACCACCGGCTCGCCGAGCGGCGTCGGCTTCGGGCGCAATCCCAAGGTGTTCATGAAGCCCGGCGACGTCGTCGAGGTGGAAGTGAAAGAGATCGGCGTACTCCGCAACCCCATCGAGGCTTAGGCAAATGGAATTCGGCTACTTCACGCTCAGCGACAACCACTACCCGAACAACCCGCGCTCGGCCAACCAGTTCGTGCTCGACATCCGCGAGCAGGCGTTGCTCGCCGACAGGATCGGCATGCACTCGGCGTGGATCGGCGAGCATCACTTCGACTCGCTCGGCGTCAACTCGCGCCCCGACCTGCTGCTGGCGAACATCGCATCGCAGACGAAAAACATCCGCCTCGCGCCGGCCGTCACCGTGCTACCGCTGCACCACCCGGTGCACGTTGCGGAGATGTGGGCCACTTTGGATCTTTTGTCTGGTGGAAGAGTGGACTTCGCCACCGGCCGCGGCTATGACCGCAAGGAGTACGCGCCTTTCGGCGCCGACTTCTTCGCCTCGGCCGAGATCTTCGAGGAAGGCATCGAGGTGCTGCTCAAGGCGTGGAACTCGCCCGGCAAGTGGTCGCACAAGGGCAAGTTCTACGACATCCCGGAAATGAGCATCACGCCCAAGCCGGTGCAGAAGCCGATCCCGTTCTACGTCGCCTCGTTCTCCAGGACCAGCCTCGAAATGGCGGCGAAGCGCGGCCTGAACATCATCTACGCGCCGTTCGCCGCCGGCATGGTGTTCGGCGGCCTCGACAAGGCGGTCGAGAGCTACCGCGAAGCCTGCG
>Ga0315912_10004823_pt1 | contig 12575 bp, 8 predicted proteins | sample VfabasoilMG_FD_204469 | JGI IMG/M metagenome (GOLD analysis project Ga0315912, IMG submission 204469) | Garden soil microbial communities collected in Santa Monica, California, United States - V. faba soil | ecosystem: Environmental > Terrestrial > Soil > Garden | place: USA: California... | reverse complement strand
AGTTCTTCCTCGAGAATGCGCTGGGCTCGCCGCGGACGCTGGTCGGCGACGTCCTTGCGAAGTCAGGCAAGAGGCCCAGAATCGAGGGCGTGATCGAGAAGCTGGTGCTCAAGGACGAAGCGCACTCGGTGGAGTTGCACCACGTCGTGAACCTCGATCACAGCGACGGCATGCTGATCGCGTATCTCCCGAAAGAACGAATCCTGTTCACCGCGGATTTTGCGGTTCCCGCGCCAGGGCAGCCTGTGAGCGCGTCGATTGCCACGCTCGTCTCGAATATCGAACGGCTTCGACTGGATTTCGATCGGCACATTCCCGTTCACGCGCTCAATCCGGATCGGACGGTGAGCCGGGCAGACCTGCTCGCGCTGGCCAAAGGAGCAAATTGACGTGGCCCGGTTGTGGATCACGCTCGTCGTCGCGCTCGTGAGCCTGTCGACTCCGCTCGTGGGGCACCACTCGTTCGCGGAGTTCTATCTCGAGGAAGACACCATCGAAGTCGAAGGCGAGATCGTCGAGGTGCAGTACAAGAACCCGCACTCATGGATTCACGTCCAGGGTGAAGACGCGTTCCGGCGACAGAAGGTCTACTCAGTCGAGTGGGCGAGCGTCTCGCGTCTCGAGCGGGACGGGATCACGAAGCGTACGCTGCGCATGGGCGACTGGGTGCGAATCTGGGCCTCGCCGAATCGCAACCCGAACGACAACCGTATCCGCCTCAAGAGAATCGAACGACGAGGAGACCACTGGAGTTGGGGACAAAGACCGGGTGAGACTCGATAGCACGGAGACGAAGCATGCAACTCGCGATGCGTGTCCTGGCAGTAGTTGTTCTCATCGGAGTCGGCCTGTCATCGGTAGTACGTGGGCAGGGAGGCATCGCCAGCGCGGGCCCTCGATTCCTTGTCTCTGCTCAGCAGGTCGTCGCGATCCGAGCGGGCCGGCTGTTTGACGCGCGATCTGGCTTGCTGGCAACGAACCAGATCGTGCTCATTCGCGGCGACCGCATTACTGACGTCGGCCCTTCAGTAGCGATTCCACCCGAGGCGCGTGTGATCGACCTGAGCGCCTCCACGGTGCTACCGGGAATGATCGACGCTCACGTGCACGTCTATCCGCAGGACGACCTCTCGCAGACCACACGAACGCTGGTCGCGGTCGCGAATGCGGAGGCGGACCTCGATGCCGGCTTTACCACCGTCCTCGACATGGACTCGCGCGGCGGCTACGGGACGGTCGATCTCCGCAATGCGATCAATCGTGGCATCGTTCTCGGGCCGCGGATGCAGGTGGTTGGACAGTCGCTCAATCAGCGCGCGACGACGTCGTATCCGTCGTTCTTCGAACGATTCCAGGATCGCTTCACCGAGAGCAAGAACCCGAACTCCCCATGGCTCGCACGCGCAGCCGTGCGCGAGGCGAAGTTGCATGGCGTGGACTGGGTGAAGATCTACACGACGCAGGATTTCGTCGGCGACGAGTACAGCGTGTTCAAGCCGGATGGCACCCTCGTCAACAGCCCCTCGCTGACTGAAGAAGAAGTGACGGCCGTCGTTGACGAAGCGCATCGACTCGGGCTCAAGGTGGCGTGTCACACCTACGGCGGAGAAGGGCAACTCAGTTGTCTCAAGGCGGGCGTTGACGCACCCAATCACCTTACCGATCTGGACGATGCCTCGCTCAAGCTGTTGGTGGACAAGAAGCTGCCATTCGAATTGACCATCGACGATCTCGTCGCACTCGAGGCAGGCGACCTGCGACGAACCGGCGGCAAGAACAGCCGACTGAAGATGGCGGAGCAGGCGTTCAGGAAAGCGAGAGCGGCCGGCGTGCCGTTCGTTTTCGGGAGTGGAGCGACATCAGCCGACGTTCCACACGGCAAGCAGGCCGACCAGTTTGCTCACTTCGTGAAGTGGGGATTGACGCCGCGCGAGGCGCTGCTCATGCCGTTCCTGCCCACGGCGACCATGCTGAATTACGACTGGGTGAAGCAGATCGGCAGCATCGAGAAGGGGAAGTACGCCGATCTGATCGCCGTCTCCGGCGATCCGCTCGCGGATATCAGCGAGATGCAGCGCGTGCGATTCGTGATGAAGGGCGGGTACGTCGTGAAAAACGAGCCGCCCCTCACCAGGAACAGCAGGTGACCTTATTACGCTGACGGCTTGATCAACACCTTCCACGCGTTGAGCTTCCCTTCATCCTGGGCAGACCGGTCAACGACGTTCAGTTGCCATGTGCCGCCAGCCGGCTGACCCGCAAGGGCTGCGAGCGGAGGAGCATTGGCCGCAGTGAACGTGCGGACAATGTTGTCCGCAGATCCACCCGTTCCGTCGTGAAGAATCGCCTCGGTGCCTGACGGTGAGCGCACGCTCACGCGGAGATCGCCGATCCACGTGTGCGTGATGTCCACCGACACTTCGACGCTGGAGATCTTGGCTGCGCTGGTCGCGGCCAACGAGCGGACGATGCCGCCGCTCGGTGCATCTGGAATCTTGGTGCCCGGCGATTCCTTCAGCTCGATGGACGTAAGCGCCGCGACGGCCGACGAGACGTCGAGCGACCACTGGTTCAGCATGCCGGTGTCGCCCGGTGCCAGGTCCCGGACCATCAATTTCCAGGTGCCTTGAACGTTCTGCCCGCGCAGAGTGGCAAGCGCCGGCAGCGTCGTCTCGTCATAGGTCACCTTGAGGTCGTTGGCGTTACCGCCGCGACCCTTGGGGTGAAGCTCGATCACCGTTCCCCCGGGCGTCGTCAGCGTGACGTTGAGATCGCCGCGATAGGTATGCGTGATGTCCACGCTGACCTTCAGACTCGAGATCGTCAGCGCATCTGTGATGTCGATCGCATCGGTGATCCCGACCGCGTTGTTCTCGGGGATCGCGCGATGTGGCGTTGACGTTTTCTTGATCGTCGTCGGTGGTGTGGTGGCACCTGCCAGCAGGCACTTGAACGCGATCGACTGGCCGGCGGCGGAGATCTGCTCGATGGTCAGGTTCGACGACGTGCCGTTCCACCATTTGCTGTCGGGCACCGACGTGTCGTTGAAGCGAGCGAGTGGCCCGGCGAAGAGGTCTCCCGGATCCCCAACCTGATTCCGCTGTCGCTCGAGCTGAAACAGTCCATCGGCCTGTTCGAGCGACAGCTCGTAGTGGCTTCCGCTCGTCATCTGTTCGTGACTGTTGTCGCCGTCTTCGTCCACGTGCCAGATGGCGAGGCCTTCGTCTGGCAACGACGCGTCACGTCCGCTGCGACGACGATTCTCGATGAGAAAGTACTCGCGACCGCCGCGGGAGAAGATGGCGAAGTCGTTGGTGTTCGCGTCGAGCGTGATGGTGGCGCCGTGCGTGACCGGCGTCACGTTGCGCGCCCAACCCGACAGCCGCTTCAGATACGCGCTGATCGGAATCGGGTTCTTTTCGCTGACGTTGTTGCCGGCGCACATCAGGCAGTAACCGCCGACGCCGCTCGACTCGTACCCGTAGTCGTAGAGATCGGGGTAGTCGCACAGCATGTGACCGTTCTCGTGGCAGAAGGTCCCGAGCTCCAGCTCCGATCCGATCGCCGTGAACTGATAGTCGAAGGCTTTCTTGCCAGGCTGCAACTGCACCGCGCTTCCGAGGTGGTGCGAGTGCGGCCAGAGGCCCTCGGCCCAATTGTTGGTGACCGGTCCGGCGTAGTAGACGTTCATCGCGTAGACGAACCCCTGGCTGTCAACCGTGAGGGGTGAGAAGTCGAAGCCGTGTGACTTATGGAAGGCCAGGGCCTCGTTCATCAGCTCGTAGGCGCGCTGAGGCTGCGGGATCGTGCGGTCCGTGTAGTACGTCTTGGGATGGAGCGCCCGGTAGTACGGGGCAACGATGTTGGTGTAGCGGCAGCGGCCAATCGAGTTCTCGAGGAAGAAGTCGTGGACGGAGCCGTGGTTGCCGAAGCCGTTGTATCCCACCTGATTGCAGAAGCGTTCGACCTCCTCGCGAGCAATCGTCGCGGGAGAATCGCTGAAGTCCACCAGCAGGCACAGGCCGACGAAGTCGCCGACCGTTTGACGCTGTGGCGGGGCGAGCATCGGACCGCCGGCGGCAGCCATCGCCCGAATGGCGCGCTGCTGCTCGCGTCTCTCTCGCCGTCGCTCCTCGCATCGGCGGCCCGAGGCACGAAGGGCGGATTCACGGCCTGCCGCCATCGCGCTTTCACGGCGGATGCGCAGCCCCTTCGGCACGCCCGCACGTAGTCCATCGAGCCGAGCACCAGCAGCCGGAGCTGGTTGCAATGCGTTGCCGTCGGGAGCGAGTCGAGCGACTTCCCAGTAGCCAGTCGCAGGATTCTTGGTGACGGTATAACCGTCCATCGTCTCGAAGACGGCGTAGTACTGGTCGCCCCAACCACGGAGTTGAATCGGGGTGCCATCGGGTTGCGTGAACGTGAAGACCTGACCGTCAAACCGTGCTGCCATGCGCCGCTCCAGTGCGTCGGACGTCCGTTCACCAGATAGTGTTTGGTCCGCCGCTTCCGTATCTAACGACGGCGGCCCATCCACAGAACACGGCGCGAGGAGTCGTGTGCAACAGTTGAGATGAATCAGCGCTTGCGGCGGTCTGTCACACTTGTTACTCTGACGAAATTCGTGGCTCTCACCGCACGGGGGCGCCTCGTCCCGCTCGAGGTCGTGCGGCACCCTTCCCACATCGGCCACGAACCCCGCGACGTTCAGGACTCCCTCGTAAGAGAAACCTCTGTTGCCGGCACGGTGTGTGGGCCGGTGGGGTGTGCAATGAATGAAACGTTTGGAACGAAGCTCCGGCTCCAGCGCGAGGAACAGCAAATCCCGCTGGCTACGATCGCGGAGCAGACCAAGATCAAGCTCTCACTGCTCGAAGGCCTCGAGCGTGACGACGTGTCGCGATGGCCGACCGGGATTTTCCGCCGCTCGTATTTCCGGGCCTACGCGAGCGCGATTGGGCTCGAGCCGGAGCACGTGATTGGCGAGTTTCAGGCGCTCTACCCCGACCCCAACACCGAGGACAACATCACCGAAGCGGTGGCTCAGGCGCGGCAGATCTCACGCCGCCCGCCCACGAGGCTTCGCTGCCTCATCGACTCGGCGGTGAATGCGCTTCCGGCCCTGCATCTGCAGCCGACCTTCAGGAGCGCCCCATCGGGTGTGCGGACCGAGCGCATTTCCATAGTCGAAGCTCCGATCGCCGACGTGGCTCCGGCACCGACCTGGCGCCGCGGATCCGACTTGACCCCCCAGATCCCGGTGACCCAGGAGGGCTATCCAGCCCACGAGAATCATGAGTCCTATCAGGCTCAAGAGGCCCACGAGAGATCGGGCGTGGACTTCGCTGCGGTGGCCGACCTCTGTACGCGACTCGCACGGGCCCTCGATGTCTGCGATGTGACGCCGGTATTGGACGAGGCTGTCCGAGTACTGCGGGCGATGGGTTTGATCCTGTGGGTGGGCGACCGGGACGGGCATGAACTGACGCCGGTCTTCACTCACGGCTACTCGAACGAAATGACCGCACAACTCGGTCGTGTTTCGCGCGATTCGGACAACGCCATCGCACGCGCGTTCAAAAGCGCTGAGGCTCGAGTGGTGGATGGCGGCGATGTCACGACCGGTGCCCTCGTCGTGCCGCTGTTGACACCCACTGGATGCGCGGGCGTCCTGGCGCTCGAACTGCGCCATGGTGGAGAACGGCTCGAATGTGTGCGTGCCGCGGCGACGATCATCGCGGCGCAGTTGGCAACACTCGTCAGCGCTCCGGTTCTCGCAGAGGCAGTTGGCGCCTAAATTCAAAGAGCGTCCTTAGACCTTGGGTCTTAGTTCTTGGTCCGCCGGACCCGAACCAAGAACTAAGGACTAAGAACCAAGGACTAAGGCCTGCGCAGTTCTGCGCGTCGGTGTCATGGCCTTGTGGTTGCACTTCCAGGCCTGGAGATCGACCACAGAATCGCGATGGTCTCGTTTGCCGCCATTTTCCTGCTGACGCTTACGACCACGTCGTCCGGTCCGGCCGCGACGGCTGTCGCTCGTCCGGCCACCGCCAGCCGTCCCGACGTCAGACTCCTCGATCTCGCAGCGGTTCGTCGTCTCGTAAATGCCCTCGCGCGCCAGCGCGCGACGATGACCGAGGGCGAGCGTGCGGCTGCGTGGGCGGACTTCTCTCTGGTCTCGCAAGCCGTCATCGGCGACTCGAAAGTTGGGCCCTTCGATCTCGACGAGCTCGCGTTCGCGGCAACCAGCGGAGGCGGTCCACGCGTGACGGTCACCGCTGGAGTCGCCATTCGCGACATGGCTGCGTATCAGTTGCTTGCGCTTGGGTACTCCGCGCGTGAGACCGCCGATGTTGTGAGCGGGCGCATCAGTCAGCAGGCGCTCGACACCGCGCGTCAGATGCTTGCGGTGGGTCAGACGAAAGAGATGGCAGCGAACTATCTCGACTCTCAATACAAGCGCATCGTCGCCCTCCACAACGCGCGCAACCTTCCTCGACGACGTGGAGGAGCACCAGTGGCACCGACGGCGTTCGACGCGCTGATCGAGAAGTACTCCACCATCCACCAAGTCGAGGCATCGATCATCAAAGCGATCATGGCAACCGAGTCGGCATTCAATCCTGCGGCACTCTCACGCGCAGGAGCGATCGGTCTGATGCAGCTGATGCCGATGACCGCGCGCGAGCTTGGCGTGAACCCATTCGTGCCGGAGCAGAACATCGAAGGCGGCGTTCGATACTTCTCGCAGCTGATGAAGATGTTCGGCAGCATCGAGCTTGCGCTGGTCGCTTACAACGGCGGTCCAGGTTACGCACAGCGCTACGCGCGTGGGCAGGCCGCTTTGTACGGTGAAACGCGCGACTACGTCCGCAAGGTCCTTTCCAAGCTCAGCACCAGCCACTGACGGCACGCCACGATCAAGCGCGGGTCAGTCAGTTCAATCGCGGGTGATCCGATCCCGCTCTCTGAGAAGCTTTCGAATCAACGCCGGTATTACGAGGGAAAACGCCACCCGAACCGTTGGCACCGTCCCTTGCAGTCACAAGAGCCACTCGCCTCATCGCGAGAGCCCAACGATTGATTGCAGGAGATACACATGAGACGCCTAGTACTGATGCTGACGTTGTCGGTAGCCTTGGCGGCCGCGCCTGCCTGGGCGCAGGACACTTCGTCAGCGGCTCGAACCGAGCGTCCGGCGACCGCCACGTATTGGGGTGACACAGGCCTGTGGTTCATTCCAACGGCCGAGACTGTAAAGCCGGGCGGGCTGTCGTTCAGCGTTTACCGCACCGAGTTCGACTTCAAGCAAGGAGTGACTGACGTTTCGGATTGGCCGGTCACTGTGGCGCTTGGTGCCGGCCCACGCACCGAAATCTTCGGCGCGCTACGCGTGGTCACTCGCATCGACCGCGATCTCCGTCCGCTGTTCGTTCCCGGCAACGAGGAGGATGGCGGCGTCAACAACGAGAACCCGTTCGTGCGGGAGCAGTGGACGGGCAACAAGCTTGGCGATCTTCTGCTCGGAGGCAAATTCAACCTGCTCACCGAGCATCGGCAGCAGCCATTCGCGTTGGCGTTCCGCGGCACCGTGAAGTTGCCGACCGGTGACCAGGACGGCGGAGCGAGCACGGGCCAGTTCGACTACTTCACGGACGGCGTGATCAGCAAGGAGATCAGCCGGCGCGTCGAAGTCAGCGGCTACAGCGGCCTCGCATTCCGGGGTGACCCTGATGATGTGAGCATCTCGGATGGCGTGCGTTGGGGCCTGGGTGCGGCTTTCGGTGCGCGCTCGAATCTGCGTTTGACAGCGGAGATGTTCGGCGAGCACCTGTTCGACGACAACGTGGTGACCGTGCCGGGCGCAGTGACCGGCACGGATGGATCGTTTGCGCCGATCATTTCGCAGATCAAGCGAGGTGTGACGACCGCACTCGGTTTGACATGGCAGCATTCCAACGGTCTGTCGCTTGGCGCTGGTGTCACATACCAGTTCGGCCTCGAAGACGATTCAGCGACGTCTGCGCTGACCGGTGGAGACAGTGGCAGTGGTCATGCGGTCGGCATGCAGTTTCGTCTTGGTTTCCACAACGGCGTCAGAACCTTCATTCCTGCGCCACGTCAGCTCGCTGACGCCGCGCCGCCGCCAGCGGCGCCGCCCGCACCGGCACCACCCGCGGCAGCGGCTGCACCAGCGAAGCCCGCACCTCCTCCAGCCCCGGCTGCACCTGAGAGGCGCGCGGAGGCGACTGCCGCAGCTGTCAAGACACTGAGCTTCGACGAAGTGCACTTCGATTTCGATCAGGACAACCTGCGCCCCGACGCCATCGCGGTTCTCGATCGAGTCGTGGACGGGCTCAAGCAGAACCCTGGGATGCGCCTGCGCATCGAGGGTCATGCGAGCGCGGAAGGGACGTCGGAGTACAACCTCGCGCTCGGTGAGCGGCGCGCGCACCGCGTGGAGGAGTACCTCGTGAATCGAGGGGTTCCGGCTGGCACCCTGGCGACGCTCAGCAAGGGTGAAGAGAGCCCGAAGTACGACAACACCAACGAAGAGGGCCGCTCACTCAATCGTCGAGCCGAGTTCGTGATCGACAGCGCGTCGAAATAACTTTTTCACGCAACCGGGGATCAGCGATCGGCTGATTCCCGGTTGGCTCGCCGCCCGAGCAGACGTTCGCCTCCCTCGTCGCGGAAAGCGGCGGACGCGCGCTCACGTCCAGCAATGGCGTCAGCGAGGATCGCCTGGAAAGCCGGATCTTCGCGCAGCGGCTCGAACTCGCGGCTGCGTTCCAGCGTCGCGGCAACCCAATAGCCCTTCGCGACCGCGCGTTTCACGAGTTGGAGTCCTTTGTCATGCTCGCCCACGTCGCAGAAGAATCGGCCTTCCTGGAAGATCGCCTCCGGATCCTCACGAATGTTCAACCCGTCGAACGTGGACATGCGAACGTGCATGTCGTCCGTGCGTTTCTCGAGCCATGCCATCAGGAACTCGGACCACGCCTGGAAGGCGGGGATGTGCGCCCGGCGCATCCGCAGGAGCGCTTTGCGCGCCTCGTCGCGACGGCCTGCAAGGCCAAGCCCGATGACGCGAATGCCCTCATCCGCGCCCGCGACGAGCGCAGCCGGCTCAACGCCTAGCAGGTGGTCGATTTCTCCGGCCATCAGCAATGTCTGTTCGACGCTCGTCGGCACGTTCGGATCGAGCCGCCGCGCTTCGACGTGTGCGGCGATCGATTCCTCGAACAGGCCGCAGTAACGGCACGCGTGCACGAGCCCAGCAAAGAGCTCTGGATCGTTGCCGTGACGCGTGGCCTCGTTCAGCAGGCGCACGATCGCGCGCAGTGGTTCACCGATGTCGGCTTCCAGGTTTGCGTAGAACTTGTGCGCGATCGAGAGATGCGGATTGAGTGCGAGCGCTCGCTGAAAGGCTTCCTCGGCGCGTGACTCGCTGTCGGGCGCGCTGGCAACGTACTTCCCGATGACGCGGTGACAACGGCCAAGTTGCGCCCATGCCGGAGCGAATCGCGAGTCGAGATCGAGCGATTGCTCGTACAAGTCTCGCGCGCTGGCCAAGCCATCGTAGGTGCGGGCAAGCTCGTTTCCTCGCAGATACAACTCGTAGGCGCGCGGGCTTTGCGGAGCATCCGCCGACGCAGAGCCTCCGCCCGTCAACGGAAGCGAGAGTGCCTCGACCACTCGCCTCGCGATGTCGTCCTGCAGCCTGAAGAGATCGCCCAGGGACGTTTGCACCGTGTGTGCGGTGAGCAGCGTCCCGCTCGGCGCCTCGACGAGTTGCGCCGACGCGCGCACCTGATCTCCGGAACGCATCAGCGTTCCCGTCACAACGCGATCGACGTCGGCTGCGGCGGCGAGCGCCTTGAGATCGGGCGCGTCGCCGGGGAACCGTGCCGCGGTTGCGCTCGAGCGGACGATCAGCGAGCCGATTCCCGAGAGTGACGTCGCGATCGCGTCGGGCAGGCTGAAGGCGAGAAAGTCCGTTTCCGGATCGGCGCGCAGCACGCGGAACGGCAGAACGACGATGCGGGTCAACGCTTGCGCGAGCGCACGGGTACCGTCGCTCTCCGTGGTTCGGGCGCCACGTAGTTCATCGGCCATCGCATCCGCGGACGGCGGCCGCTCCGCAGGCCGCTTGGCCAGTGCGCGGCGGATGACGCGATCGACAGCGGCAACTGATGGCGAGCCAGAGAGGGCAGGTGGCTGCTCCGACATCGTCGCGTGCAGCACTTCGCCAACCGTCTTTCCAGTGAACGCGGGTCGCCCCGCGAGCATTTCGAAGAGGATTGCTCCGGTCGCGAACAGATCACCGCGTGCATCCACCGGCTCGCCCAGGATCTGCTCGGGCGCCATGTACCTCGGTGTGCCCATCACGAAACCCGGACGCGTCAGATCCGAGTCGGGGCTCATCGTCTCCTCCGGCTCCGGGCGAGCGAGACCGAAGTCGAGCAGCTTCACCCCGTGCGGCGTGAGGAAGACGTTCGACGGCTTGAGGTCGCGATGGACGATGCCACGGGCGTGAAGGGCGGAAAGTGCGGCGAGCATTTCGAGCGCAATGGGCATGGACTGCGACACCGTCATCGCGCCCTGCTTCAGCCGCTCGGAGAGCGCTTCGCCCTCGAGCAGTTCCATGGCGATGAACAGCTCGCCGCGATCTTCACCAATCTCGTAGATCTGGCAGACGTGCGGATGGTTGACGCTCGCGGCAGCCCGCGCTTCGCGCCAGAAGCGCTTCCGCGCTGTCTCGTCGTTCGCGACCGACGACATTTTCTTGAGGGCGACGGTGCGCCCGAGCCGTTCGTCACGCGCAGCGTACACGACGCCCATCGCGCCCGATCCAAGCTGGTGTCCGATCGCGTAGTGCCCGATCCGCTCAGGTTCGGCGTTTTCCGCCTGTGCACTCGTGCCATCCGGTGATGAGTCGGCGGATGACGGAGCGCCTGTGAGCCAGTGGTAGAGGGCACGCAGCCGTTGTCGGGGTCCGTGTTCGACTGGCTTCTCCGGCACGAGACCGTCGATCATACCTGCACCATCGGGTATCCTGATTCGCCTGTTACGTTCCCGCCTCGCTTCGCTCGACATTCTTCGCGGCGCCGTCATGGTGCTGATGGCGATCGATCACGTGCGCGTCTACTCGGGCGTGCCGGCAGGCGGCCCGACAGCGGGCGTCTTCTTCACGCGATGGGTCACGCATTTCTGCGCGCCGGTGTTCGTCTTCCTGGCAGGAACAGCGGCGTACCTGCATTTGCGCAAGCTCGGTAACAAGGGCGAGCTCGCGCGGTATCTCGTGACGCGCGGCCTGATGCTCGTCGTGCTCGAGTTGACGGTGATTCGAACGGCGTGGACGTTCAACGTGGACTACAGCGGGCTCATCCTTGCCGGCGTGCTCTGGATGCTCGGCTGGTGCATGGTGCTGTTGGCCGGTGTGATCTGGCTGCCGACGTGGGCCGTTGGAGTGGTCGGCTTTCTGATCGTCGTCGGTCAAAACCTGCTGCCGGCCGCCGCATCAGCGAGCGGCGCATCGATCCAGTGGCTGTGGCAGTTCCTCTATCTTGGTGGCGAGGTGCGCTTCGGTGAAAGCGGACCCACGATCACGATCCTCTACACGCTCGTGCCGTGGATTGGTGTCATGGCGCTGGGCTATGCCTGCGGCGCAGTCGTCGTTCTCGAGAGTGCTGTTCGCCAGCGTATCCTGCTCAGAGTCGGCCTCGCGGCGACGGCGCTCTTCCTCATCGCCGGTGGAGTGATGGTGTTCTCAGGCCCTCCGTCCGAGGAGGGAATGCCCGCGCTGTTTCGTCTCTTGAACCAGCGGAAGTATCCGGCGTCTCCGCTCTTCCTGCTGATGACGCTCGGTCCATCGATTGCGCTCCTGCCGCTGGCGGAACGCGCGCGCACAGGGCTCGCGGACGTGTTCGACACGTTCGGGCGAGTGCCGCTGTTCTATTACCTGCTGCACATTCCCTTGATTCATGCGACGGCACTTCTCGTCTGGTACCTGCGGGATGGCGCATTCGGCGCCGAGCGTTTCGCGACGGCTCCGTACGTCTTCATTCCGGATCCGCAGCAGCAGTGGGGTCTGCCGCTGCTCTATCTCGTCTGGGCGATTGACGTGGCGATTCTCTACGCGGCGTGCCGCTGGTACATGCACGTCAAAGCCACGCGGCCGCGCCCATGGATGCGATACATCTGAGCCAGAGGATCCCGAGACTTGAGCGAAACGGGACGCGCGATTAGACTCGGCCACGGAGGAATAACGCGATGAAGACACGTTTGTCGGTGCTTGTCATTGCTGTCGTGGCCGCAGCCTCAGTGGGCCTCCACTCGCAGCAGCAACCGTCGGCTCCGGCCAGCGCGCTTCCATCGCCACCCCAACGTGAGCCGGCGTGGGCGTTCCCGGTGCAGGCCGGATCGCTGCCCGCAGAGTCGCCCGAGCCGAAGTCGCTCGAGGGCAGCAGCAAGAAGTACACGCCGGCCGAGATCGACAACCTTCTCGCCCCGCCTGATTGGTTCCCGGAGGCGCACAAGCCCGCGCCGTCCATCGTCCAGAAGGGGCGCGG
>Ga0315912_10004821_pt1 | contig 12585 bp, 12 predicted proteins | sample VfabasoilMG_FD_204469 | JGI IMG/M metagenome (GOLD analysis project Ga0315912, IMG submission 204469) | Garden soil microbial communities collected in Santa Monica, California, United States - V. faba soil | ecosystem: Environmental > Terrestrial > Soil > Garden | place: USA: California... | reverse complement strand
AAGCTAATGTACGCGTAAGAAAAAAAGTTAAAAAGAATATTGCAGAGGGTATCGCTCATGTGCATGCATCTTTTAACAATACGATTATTACGATCACAGACCGTCAAGGCAATGCCTTGTCATGGGCGACTTCTGGTGGACAAGGCTTTAAAGGCTCACGTAAAAGTACACCATTCGCAGCGCAAGTTGCTGCAGAGGTAGCTGGTAAATCAGCCCAAGAGTCAGGCGTAAAAAATCTTGAAGTGCGTATTAAAGGCCCAGGCCCTGGTCGTGAGTCGGCAGTACGTGCGCTTAATGCGGCTGGTTTTAAAATCACCAGTATTACTGATGTGACACCGGTGCCGCATAACGGTTGCCGTCCACCTAAAAAACGTCGCATTTAAACGAAAAGATTACTGGAGAATATCTTGGCTAGAAACTTAGATCCTAAATGCCGTCAATGCCGTCGCGAAGGCGAGAAATTATTCTTAAAAGCAGAAAAATGCTTTACAGATAAGTGTGCAATTGAAAAACGTAATTTCCCACCTGGGCAGCATGGTCAGCGTCGTAACTCACGTTTATCTGATTACGGTGTGCAATTACGTGAAAAACAAAAAGTGCGTCGTATTTATGGTGTGCTAGAGGCACAATTTCGCAGCTACTATGCAGAAGCTGATCGCAAAAAGGGCATTACCGGCGAGAATCTATTGCAACTACTGGAGTGTCGTTTAGATAACGTCGCTTTCCGCATGGGGCTAGGAGGTTCACGCACGGAGGCACGCCAAATCGTGCGCCACAATAGTATTCTAGTGAATGGTAAGCGTGTCAATATTCCTTCTTACCAAGTTAAGGCAGGTGATGTGGTATCAGTGGCTGAAGCAGCGAAACAGCAATTACGCATTAAAGCTGCACTTGAAGCTGCCGAACAGCGTGGTTTTCCGGAATGGTTGGAAGTAAATGTGAAGACATTTACGGGTACATTCAAAGCTAAACCGCAACGTGATGATTTGCCTTCAACAATTAACGAATCATTGGTGGTCGAGCTATATTCTAAGTAATTAGTACTTAATATAGACTTTTTTTCAACCGATTACGTCAAGGAATTTTATGCAAAGCAATCCAACAGAATATTTAAAACCCCGTGTAGTTGACGTGGAAGTGATAACTCCATTGCGCGCGCGCGTAACTTTGGAACCGATGGAACGTGGTTTTGGCTATACATTAGGTAATGCCTTACGTCGTGTATTGTTGTCTTCTATCCCAGGTTTTGCAATTACCGAAGTAAAAATTGATGGTGTGGTGCATGAGTACTCTACTATTGATGGTGTACAGGAAGACGTTGTGGATATTCTGCTTAACCTTAAGGGTGTAGCACTTAAACTTAATACTAAGGCTGAGACCATCCTTACCTTAAGCAAATCTGGAGAGGGCGTGGTGACTGCTGGTGATTTTGATACTGGTCACGATGCTGAAATTGTAAATCCAAATCATGTAATTGCACACCTAACTAAAGGTGGAAAACTTAATTTGGAAGTTAAAGTAGCGATAGGGCGTGGTTATCAACCGGTGCCTGCACGTCAAAAAGTGAATCAAGAAGACCGTGCATTGGGTTTTATTATGGTAGATGCTTCATTTAGCCCCATTAATAAAGTGAGCTATCAAGTTGAAAGTGCACGTGTTGAACAACGTACAGACCTAGACAAACTTATTATGGATGTAGAAACAAATGGCATTATCGAGCCGGAAGAAGCGATTCGTGATGCTGCGCGCATTTTAATCGGTCAACTTTCAGTGTTTGCTAATTTAGAAGGTGCGCCAAGCGAAATTGAAGTAAAATCTGCGCCACAAGTAGATCCAATCTTATTGCGACCAGTCGATGATTTAGAGCTTACTGTACGTTCTGCAAACTGTTTGAAAGCTGAAAATATTTTCTATATTGGTGACTTGATTCAACGCACTGAAAATGAATTATTGAAAGCGCCTAATTTAGGCCGCAAATCATTGAATGAGATTAAAGACGTGCTAGCTTCAAAAGGCCTGACTTTAGGTATGAAGCTAGAAAATTGGCCACCAGTTGGTCTTGAAAAAGCGTAATCGCTAATTTTTAAAAGTTTAAGGAAGTTACTATGCGTCACGGTAATAGCAATCGTAAATTAAATCGTACTAGCAGTCATCGTGCGGCCATGTTCCGTAATATGACGACTTCGCTATTGCGCCACGAAATTATTAGAACCACTTTACCTAAAGCTAAAGAATTACGGAAATTCGCAGAACCTTTGATTACTTTAGGAAAATCAGCGACGTTGGCTAATCGCCGTCTGGCTTTTAATCGCTTACGCGATCGCGATATCGTAGGCAAATTGTTTGGTGAATTAGGCCCACGTTACAATGCGCGTAATGGCGGTTATTTGCGTATTCTGAAATGTGGTTTTCGTAACGGTGATAATGCACCAATGGCGTTGGTCGAATTGGTAGATCGTCCAGATACAAGTGCAGAGGTTGTGTCTGCAGAGTAAAAGATGATTATTCAAAAAAGCCAGCTAATTGCTGGCTTTTTTGTTTACATATCAAGGAATTGCTGTATCTCCGCCGAAGTGAATGGCCAGTTAAGTTCCGCAAATGTATCCATGCGCTGTATGACAGGTATACGTGTGTCGTAACACTTTAACAATTCATCATCGTTCGCAATTTCAACTAGCGTAATTTGTTCCGCGCTTAATTGCTGTAACACTAACTCAAGCGCTAATTCACATAAATGACAATGTGAAGTTTTATAAAGCCTAAGTCGCAATAATGTGCTCAATTTTTTTCAGAAAATGTTAAAAAACCATCATAATAACGGTTTGTAGCATTGATGTAATACTCTGGATTTTCATGGCCGATATTCAAGAACCTAAAGATACTTTAAGCGAAAATCTGCAGCAAGTGATTTCTTTATTAGAAAAACATAAGCTGGTAGAGGGGCTCGTCCATAGACAGGAAATGTTAAAACATGATTTGGTGGAATCGCTAGTACATAAACAAAATATAAGCGAGCTGCAAAATAAGCTAGATACACTGCATACTGCAGACGTGGCGCATATCTTAGAAGCACTACCACTAGAAGAGCGTTTGATTGTTTGGGATCTGGTTAAAGTCGAACGTGATGGTGATATCCTGTTGGAAGTATCGGATGCAGTTAGGCAGACGCTTATCGCAGACATGGATAGCCATGAGCTGCTTGCAGCCGCAGAACAGCTAGATACTGATGAGCTTGCTGATTTAGCACCTGACCTGCCGAAAGATGTATTGCAAGACTTGATGGAAAGTCTTGATACCCAACATCGCGAACGTCTACAGTCTACGCTTTCTTATCCTGAGGACACTGTTGGTGCGCTTATGGATTTCGATATTGTGACGATTAGGGAAGACATCTCCCTTGAAGTTGCATTGCGTTATCTACGACGCTTGGGAAGTTTGCCTGATCTTACAGATAAATTATTTGTGGTTGATCGTAACGATATTTTGCAGGGTGTGTTGCCATTAAAGCGTATGGTGGTAAATGATTTAGATGCTGAGGTGAAAAATGTTATGGCGCAAGACGCTGTGAAGTTCCATCCTCAGGACATAGCAGACGATGTGGCAAAAGCGTTTGAACGTTATGACTTAGTGACTGCGCCTGTGGTGGACAAGAATAATAAATTAGTAGGTCGTATTACTGTTGATGAAGTAATGGACTATATTCGTGATGAAGCGGAATCTGACATGCTTTCTATGGCAGGTCTACGCGAAGACGAAGATTTCTTTTCAACTGTTTGGAAATCTGTACAAAACCGTTGGGCATGGTTGGCGATAAATTTGATTACTGCACTAGTTGCTTCAAGAGTCATAGGTTTGTTCGAGGGATCTATTGAAAAGATAGTTGCACTGGCAGCGCTCATGCCGATAGTGGCTGGAATAGGGGGCAACTCTGGTAATCAGACTACTACTATGATTGTACGCGGTTTAGCACTTGGTCAAATATCTGCAAGTAATATGCATTCCCTTATCAAAAAAGAACTGGGAGTTGCGTTGCTTAATGGTTTGTTGTGGGGTAGCGTATTGGGTTTAATTGCCTATGCGCTTTATGGTAATTACCAACTTGGTTTAGTGATGACGGCAGCCATGACGCTTAATCTGCTTTTGGCAGCAATTATGGGTGTTATGATTCCTTTGGTAATGAGCAAATTCGGTCGTGATCCAGCCGTGGGTTCAAGTGTACTAATCACTGCAATGACTGATAGTGGTGGTTTTTTCATATTTTTGGGTCTGGCGACCATTTTCTTGTTATAAACATGAGCTCTGAAATTCATATTATTTGGCAAGAAATTCTGGCAGATATTTCTACAAAGGCCGCCGTTTGGCAGGTTTTTGTTATTGTAGCCTCAGCTTCTATAGCATGGCTTATTAATGGTGCACTTCGTTCCCATGTTCTACAACGCGTAAAAGAGCATCGCGCGCCTGAGGATATGAAGCTTGCTATCGGAGGTATCAATCGTGTTTTGTTTCCACTTTCTACCCTATTATTAGTTTGGATATCTAAGTTGATAATAGCCAGTTGGCAACATGTTGGTTTGCTAGCGTTAGCCTGCAAGCTTCTGCTGGCTATGGCAGCTATACGTTTGATTGTATATGCAACTCGTTATATTTTCTCTCCTGGCGGCTGGCTTAGAACGTTGGAAAATCTTATTTCATGGAGTATTTGGATATTACTCGCCTTACATTTAAGCGGTTTTTTATCTGGTATTGCCGAGGCACTGGAAGATATTCAATTTAATATCGGTAAAAACCCAGTTAATCTGTTAATCATTTTACAAGGTATATTTACCGTACTTATTACCTTGTTTGTGGCCCTTTGGCTAAGCCGCATGTTAGAAAAAAAATTCATGCGAGCAGAGCATGTGAGCGTCAATATGCGTGTGGTGATGATAAAGCTCATACGCATTTTATTCATTTTTGTGGCGGTGCTGATTGCGCTATCGGCTGTTGGCTTAGATGTAACCTTGCTCTCTGTATTTGGTGGTGCGCTAGGTGTGGGTCTGGGTTTCGGCATGCAAAGAATTGCCAGTAATTATGTAAGCGGCTTTATTATTTTATTAGATAAATCTATGAATATTGGCGATATTATTTCGGTGGATAAACATTATGGCGTCATACAAGATATGCGCTCGCGTTACATGGTATTACACAAATTAGACGGTACTAATGTGATTATCCCGAATGAAACGTTGATTACCACGGCAGTTGTCAATCATTCGTTTACTGAACACACAGCGAGAGTGCAAGTCTTTTTGGCAATAAGCTTTGAAAGCCCTTTAGAATTGGCTATGCAGCTAATGCGTGATATTGCATTAAAACATGACCGAGTGTTAGAAGTGCCTCCACCAGACGTGCAAGTGAAAGGTTTTAGTGAAAACGGTGTGGAATTGGCATTAATTATGTGGGTAGCAGACCCTGAGAATGGCACGGGATTATTGCAATCTGCACTTTATATGGAAATCTGGAAAGCATTTAAAGAAAATAATATTACATTTAGCAAGTTGGAAAATAAATTAGAGTGAAGTTATAGACAATAAAAAACCCGCAATTGCGGGTTTTTTATTGAATTAAACTATTATTTAAGTTTAGCTTCTTTATACATTACATGTTTACGTGCAACTGGATCGAATTTCTTGATTTCCATTTTCTCAGGCATGGTTCGTTTATTTTTGCTGGTAGTATAAAAGTGCCCTGTGCCAGCACTTGATTCTAATTTAATTTTTTCGCGCATGTTGCTTTCCTTGATTAGGCTGAATAATTCAGCACCTTAGATTTTCTGCCCAGCGGCGCGCATTTCTGCGAGTACTGAATCGATACCGTTTTTATCAATCGTGCGTAAAGCCGCGTTAGTAATACGCATGCTCACCCAGCGGTTTTCGCTTTCTACCCAAAACTTACGGTTTTGTAAATTTGGTAAAAAACGACGTTTTGTTTTGTTTTGTGCGTGAGAAACATTGTTACCCACCATCGGCTTTTTGCCTGTTACCTGACATTCACGTGCCATGGATATCTCCAGATACTTTGCTTTTTGCGAAAGACCGCAATTATAGTACGAAACCGCTTTTTATTTCAACCTAAATATAGGATTATTAATGCTTAACTAGTGCTTTCCGGTACTACCAAAGCCACCCTCGCCACGCTCACTAGTTGTAAATTCATCTACCACATGGAAATCAGCTTGTACCACAGGCACAATCACCAATTGAGCGATACGTTCCATCGGATTGAGTAGAAAGGATTCTTTACTTCGATTCCAACATGAAACCAGCAATTGACCTTGGTAGTCCGAATCGATTAAACCGACTAAATTACCTAATACGATGCCATGCTTATGCCCTAAACCAGATCGCGGAAGAATCAACGCGGCATAATAGGCGTTATCAATATGAATTGCCATACCAGTGGGTATCATTACGGTTTCCCCGGGCTGTATAGTTTGCGTATGCTCAATACAAGCACGTAAATCTAATCCCGCAGAACCAGGTGTGGCATAGCTTGGCATCATGTGATGTAGACGGGCATCTAAAATTTTTAGGTCAACATTTAAACTCATTTCAATTCCCTTTATTAATTTAGCATATGGCTAAGGTGAGTAAGGAGCTTTATCGCCAAAATATCTTTAGATGCTTTCTGTAGCGTGTGGGATCCATTATTATCAAGCAAAGTAATGGCTGCTTCATCTTGTCCCATACTTTCTTCGACCAAGTTTGCAACCAGCAAAGGCAATTTTTTAGCAATGCGTTTTTGTTCCGCCTGCTTTATTAGATCTTGCGTTTCTGCTGCAAAGCCCACGCAAAACGGAGCGTTAGGCAAGCTTGCTACATCAGCCAAAATATCTTTATTGCGTTTGAGTTCTAGCGTAAGTGGGTTCTCACTCTTTTTGATTTTCATTGTGCTCTGACTTATAGGTGAGTAATCTGCCACCGCAGCTACACTAATAAAAATATCTTGCTTTGCAATATTATTCATTACAACTTCATACATAGCTGCAGCATTCAAGGCGCTAATCATTTCTACATCAGAAGGTGGTGGCAACGTGGTTGCACCACTCACAAGTGTTACTTGCGCACCCATATTTGCAGCTGCCTGTGCGATAGCATAACCCATTTTTCCGCTGCTTAAATTGGTGATGGCACGCACAGGGTCTATCATCTCTAACGTTGCACCTGCAGTTACAAGAATACGTTTACCAGTTAACGTTTTTGGGGTGAAGTGAGCATCGACATGCACGAATAATTCTTCAGCTTCCAGCATGCGTCCAAGGCCAACTTCGCCACAAGCTTGCTCGCCAGTTGCTGGGCCAAGTATTTTAATGTTATCAGTCTGGCAGTGAGCTATATTGCGTTGGGTGGCAGCATTCTCCCACATTTGTTTGTTCATTGCCGGTGCAATGAGTAAAGGACAGTCTCTAGCCAAGCATAGGGTAGAAAGTAAATCGTCGGCACGTCCATGTACTAGTTTGGCAATAAAATCTGCGCTAGCAGGCGCAATTAAAATTGCATCTACGTTGCGGCTCAATTCAATATGCGGCATACCGTTTGATATACTACTATCCCACATACCAATAAATACGGGTTTTCCAGACAGCGCTTGCATAGTGACTGGTGTGATAAATTGGCAGGCAGCTTCGGTCATCACCACCTGTACATCACAGCCGGCTTTGACAAGCAAGCGTACAAGTTCTGCTGATTTATAGGCAGCGATACCACCGGTGATACCTAAAATTAATCTTTTTGTTATTACTGTGCTCATGGTAAATTTTGTATATGCGTAATCTAGTCAAATTATTGATTATTATAAGTTTAACATGCTCGTTATTATGTGTGTGCTTTGCCAGAGCCGGTCAAACGGGACAAGACCAGTTTATGTTGCCGTCCTCGGACGCATCCGAACAAGTAGATGCCCCCCAAAGGCAACGGGTATGGCAGCCGCAAGTGACTAACTTGGCAACTTGGCAACAATTATCAAAACAATCGCGCGACTATGAATTTAGTAAGTTTGTGATCGATATTAGAACAGACAAAATTTATTTTGTGGACTCGAACGTATTTACTTTACACAGCGATTTTGTATTGGATTTCTTGCAAAAAATCCCGCGTACTGCGTCAAACATCAAACAATATAATCGGAATTACAGCCGCAAGAAACCCCAATTTATTTTGGGATACTTAACGCATTACCCCAATTCGAATGAATGGGTATTTTCGTTTTGGGAAGGTGACACTATCGATGCCCCGACAATCGGTCTGGTAGCAAAGAAACTGAGCAAGACATTCACCATAGCAAGTTTGAAATTCCGGCCAGATTCATCGTATCAAGAAAATATAGCCAAGCATCTTAAGAAATCAGAAGTCCCCGTCATTAAAAATAGTCAAATCTATCAAGCTATGTCCTATCAGGCATTTAACACAGGTGATGCTATTGGGGTACTTAATATTGTGCCGTCTCAGCATCTCGAGAATATGCAGTTTGCACCGCAGGACATTGTGATTTTGCAGCAAAGCTATCCTGATATTTCACCCGTAGCAGGCATTATCACTACGCAATTCTCGACACCATTATCACACGTAAACTTGCGTGCTACTGCATGGAATATCCCTAATGCCAGTTTGAAATCAGCTGCAGAAGATTATGCGGGGTTGAATAAAAAGTGGGTGAAACTGAAGGTAACAGAACAAAATCTTAGTCTGCGTTTGGCAACTCAAACAGAAATACAGACCGAGCAGAAGAAGCAACAAAAATCCAAGCAAGTGAACTTGCCACAAGCAGATTTGCAATCGGCTGAATTGGCACTTTTAAACCAAATCGATCTTGAGGGCATGTCCCGCTATGGTGCAAAAACCGTACATCTTGGCGCTATGTTGCAAGCAGGGCTACCTGTGCCAAATGGTTTTGGGGTGCCATTTTATTATTATCAACAACACATGCAAAAACATGGCTTAGACCAAGCATTAGCAACGTTGCTAATTGATAGAAGATTCGCAACTGACCTATTATGGAGAAAACAGCAATTATTGAATCTACAACGCAAAATACAGCAAGCCCCAATGGATGTGCAAAGCTTTTCTTTGATTAAAAAACGATGGAAAGATGCTCTGAAAGGAGCGCCAATATTTGTTCGTAGCAGCACTAATGCGGAAGATTTATCCGGATTCAGTGGCGCGGGGCTTTATGATACAGTGCCCAATGTGCGGGATGATGCTTCATTAGAAGCTGCGGTTAAACAAGTATGGGCCTCATTATGGAATGAGCGTGCTGTGAAAGAGCGTGCTTTTTTTGGCATTTCACAAAATCAGGTTTATGCGGCTGTGTTGATTCAAATTGGCGTGAATGCAAATGCCTCAGGTGTGTTGCTTACTACAGATATTTGGGGATACCAGCCACGCACTTTTACGATTAATGCCAAATGGGGCTTAGGTATGCGAGTGGTAGAGGGGCAAAAGATTTCTGAGCAGATTTTATACGATACTGCTAACTATGGTACACGTGTGATTAGTCGTAGTGATGAGACAACTATGCTGGTATTTGATACTAAAGGAGGAATAAAGGAGAAGAATGTGCCGGCAAGCGAGGCAATCATCAACGAGCAGCGTGCGAAAAAACTAGGACAATTAGCGCAGCAAGTGGAAGCGGTATTTCCACGGTATCCGATTTTAGATATTGAGTGGGTGTTAGAAAAAACAAATCTTGGGCAAGATAAGCTCTGGTTAGTGCAGGCACGGCCTTATATTAACCAAAAAATAAGAAAGTAAATCATGTGGAAAATAGTTAGAATTTCGATTTTATTACTAGTTTTGGCAACGGTTATACAGCAAACGCTTCTGGATAAAGACGACTTAAATTGGAAGCATAATTTTTATGTGGCTCTTTATCCGATCAATGCGGACGGTAGTAGACAAGTCGCAGACTATATTAAAACACTAACAAAAGATGACTTCGTGATGATGGAGGAATATTTTGCAGAAGAAAGCATGCGCTACAATTTGGGCATGCGTCAGCCAGTAGCGGTGCAGCTGAGCGGCATGGTAGCGAATATACCTCCAGCACCGCCACACGGGGACAATGTTTTACAGAAAATATTATGGAGCTTGCAATTTCGCTGGTTTGCTTGGAGCAATAGTCCAAAGGTGTCTGTAAAACCAGATATTCGCCTTTATCTTCTATATTATGATCCAGTCGAAAACCCTGTATTGGCTCATTCGACAGCTTTAGATAAAGGCCGGATTGGGCGAGTGAACTTGTTTGGGGATAAGTCTTATAGTAAGCAAAACTTGGTAGTGATTGCACATGAACTTTTGCATACTTTAACCGCTACTGATAAATATGACTTAAGCACAGGTTTGCCTATTTATCCAGATGGCTATGCTGAACCAGATAAGCAGCCTAGATATCCACAATCATTTGCTGAATTGATGGGAGGCTATGTGCCGTTGAAAGAATCTAAAAGTGCGATACCTAAAAGTTTAGATCAGACTCTGGTTGGTGAGAAAACGGCACGAGAAATAGGCTGGATTAAATAAATGGCTATTATAGATTGGCCAGAAAACGAACGTCCGCGAGAGAAACTTCTTGCCAATGGCGCTGAATCGTTATCTGATGCAGAACTACTTGCTATCTTTTTACGTGTAGGCGTCACAGGAAAAAGCGCAGTGGATTTAGCGCGAGATTTGCTTAATGTGTTTGGTAGTTTGAATAGAATTTTTGTTGCAAATGAAACAGAGATCAGCCAAGTATATGGCATGGGAAGTAGCAAATACGTGCAATTGCAAGCTATTTTTGAGATGAGCCGTCGTGCACTTGCCGAACAAATGCAGGTTCAGGATGTTATAAACTCCCCGCAGCAAGTGCGCGATTATCTTGTGCTCAAATTAGGTTATTTAACGCAAGAAGTATTTTTTGTGATGTTTTTAGATACGCAACATCGTTTAATCACAAGTGAAGAGATGTTCAGCGGTACACTCACGCAAACGAGTGTTTATCCGCGTGAAGTGGTGAAACGCGCGTTGTATCATAATGCGGCGGCTGTAATTTTTGCGCACAATCATCCTTCAGGTTTGACTATGCAAAGTGGTGCTGATGAAGTGCTCACGCAAGATTTGAAAAAAGCACTAGCGTTAGTAGACGTACGTGTATTAGACCACTTTATTATAGCGGGGAATAATACAATGTCGTTTGCTGAGCGTGGTTTGCTTTAAACTATCACCGTCATACTGAATTGTCATAACTGAAATTTTGAATGTAAGAAATATGCACAAGAATTTTAAAATAACCATCTGGGTTGCACTCGCTTTGCTGGGAGCAGTGTCTGTATCTACGATTGCTCTAAATCGTGGAGAAAGCATCAATGCACTTTGGCTCATTACTGCTGCGTTGTGTATTTATGCGATTGCCTATCGTTTTTACGCAGCCTGGATTGCGGCAAAGGTGTTGGTAATTGATGAAACCCGTGCAACACCGGCAGAAAGGTTAGATAACGGTCGCGATTATATTCCCACTAATAAATGGATTGTATTTGGACATCATTTTGCCGCTATTGCCGGTCCAGGGCCATTGGTGGGCCCCACACTTGCAGCGCAGTTCGGATATTTGCCTGGCACACTATGGATATTAATCGGTGCGGTATTGGGTGGCGCAGTGCAAGATATGGTGACTTTGTTTTTCTCCACCCGCCGCAATGGCCGTAGTCTGGGGCAAATGGCGCGTGATGAGATCGGTGTGATTGGCGGCACAGCAGCACTAATCGGTACTTTCATGATTATGATTATCTTAATTGCCGTGTTGGGCTTGGTGGTAGTGAATGCCATGAAGCATAGCCCTTGGGCAACTTCTACAGTAGCCGCGACCATTCCAATCGCCATGATAATCGGTATCTATATGCGCAATATCCGCCCAGGACACGTACTGGAAGCCTCAGCGATCGGTGTCTGTTTGTTGTTGTTGTCAGTTTTCGCAGGTGGCTGGATAGACCATAACGCTAGCATGAGAGTGCTATTTGATCACGAAGGCTTACCTCTGGCTTACGCAATCATAATGTACGGTTTTGCGGCAGCAGTGTTGCCTGTATGGCTACTGCTTGCTCCTCGAGATTATTTGTCCACGTTTATGAAGTTAGGCACCGTTATACTTCTGGCTATATCTATTGTTATTTTACGTCCTGATATTCATATGCCTGCACTAACCCAATTCACTGATGGTACAGGGCCGATTTTTGGGGGGGGGCTTTTCCCGTTTGTCTTTATTACCATTGCCTGTGGTGCAATTTCGGGCTTTCATTCTTTAATCGCTAGTGGGACTACACCGAAGTTACTTACCAATGAACGTGATATCCGTATGATAGGCTATGGTGCGATGCTATTGGAAAGTTTTGTCGCGATTATGGCCATGATTGCCGCCACCGTGCTGGAACCAGGTGTATTCTTTGCCATTAACAGCCCGGCAGGGGTGGTGGGTAAGGACGCAATAGATGCCGTGGCTAAAATCAATAGTTGGGGCTATGCAGTGACGGTTGAACAAATGAACCAACTTGCGAAAGACATGGGAGAGAGTTCG
>Ga0315912_10004820_pt1 | contig 12585 bp, 10 predicted proteins | sample VfabasoilMG_FD_204469 | JGI IMG/M metagenome (GOLD analysis project Ga0315912, IMG submission 204469) | Garden soil microbial communities collected in Santa Monica, California, United States - V. faba soil | ecosystem: Environmental > Terrestrial > Soil > Garden | place: USA: California... | reverse complement strand
GGCCAGGTAGGCGCGCTACCTTTTCGGCCGAGCGACATGTTAACGGGACACCCATGCGTATTGGCATTCCTCGTGAGTTGAAACCCCGAGAGGGGCGAGTCGGACTTATTCCTGCGGCCTGCGTCGAACTGGTTCGCAGCGGCCATGAAGTCTTCGTCGAGCACTCCGCTGGCGAGAAAAGCGGCTATTCGGACCAGCACTTCCGTGACGTCGGCGTCACGGTGCTGCCCACGGCTGACGACCTCTTCGACAAATCCCAGATGATCGTAAAGGTCAAAGAGCCCATCGAGCCGGACCTCAAGCGATTGCGTAAGGATCATCTGCTGTTCTGCTACCTGCATCTTGCCGCGCTGCCCGAACTTACGCGGCGCCTGGTCGACATCGGTCTCACCGCGGTGGCGTTCGAGACAGTGGAGGACCGCTTCGGTCGACTGCCGCTGCTGGCGCCCATGAGCGACATCGCGGGCCGGCTGTCGATGCAGTACGCGACCACGCTGCTGCACCAGCCGCAGGGTGGCAAGGGCATCTTGTTAGGTGGTGTGCCGGCGGCGCGCCGCGGACGGGTGGTGGTGCTCGGCGGCGGTGTGGCCGGCGGCAACTCGGCGCTCGTGGCCGCGGGTCTCGGCGCCGAGGTCATCGTGTTCGACAAGGACCGCGACAAACTCGTCGCCGCTCGTGCGCTGGGCGCCAATGTCACGGGCCTCTATCCGCACGTTGCGGATGTGGCCGAAGCCGTGCGTGAGGCTGATGTAGTCATCGGCGCGGTGCTCGTCACGGGTGCCCGGGCGCCGCACGTGGTGTCGTCGGATATGGTCCGCAGCATGGAGAAGGGCAGCGTCATCGTCGACATCTCCGTCGACCAGGGCGGGTGCATCGAAACGACCCGGCCGACCACTTGGGAAGCGCCCACGTACCAGTGGGAAGGGGTCACGCACTTCTGCGTCACCAACATGCCCGGCTCGGTGCCGCGCACCTCGTCGCAGGCCCTGTCGGCCGCCATCGCCCCGTTTGCCGTCCGGTTGGCCGACGGCGACTGGCGTGAGGACCCCGGTATGGTCCGCGGCATCAACGTCGAGGCTGGCAAGGTCACGCACCCGGCGTTGCTGAGCTGAGTTCAGGTACTATTCAGGCCCCAGAATAGAAAATGATTTCAAATAGATAGCGAACTGATGGCAGAAACTACTTACGACCGGACCAAGCCGCAGAAACGCTTCACCGCGGCGGTGTCGCGCGGGCTTCGCGAGAGTGCCGTGCTGGCGATCGGCGTCATCGCGCTGGTGATGCTGATCGCCCTGCTCACGTACCACCGTGAGGACCCGGCGTTCTGGTCGACCGGCGGTGAAGGACAGGGCGTTGCCAACGGGATCGGCGCCTTTGGCGCTTTCCTGTCGGACATCCTGTTCAGCCTCTTTGGCAAGCCTGCCTATCTGTTCCCCATCATGCTGGGCGTCGCATGCTTCGTGATGTTCCGTCAACAGCCCGAAGAAGAGGGCCGGACGCGTTTCAACACGGCGGTGCGCATCGGTGGATTCACGCTGCTGCTGTTCGCCAGCTGTGGTCTCGCGTCGCTGCACTGGAGCCCGGGTGAACTCCGCCAGAGTGCGGGCGGCGTCGTGGGCCAGTTCATCGGCCTCGGCCTCGCCAGCAGCTTCAAGTTCCTGGGCGCCACGTTGTTCATGCTCACCGCGTGGATGGCAGGCGTGTCACTCGCGTTCGGCGTGTCCTGGCTCACCATCGTCGACAAGATCGGCGCCGGCATCTGGAATGGCATCGCGTGGATCAAGGCGCGTCGAAGCACCGCCCGCGATATCGCGGTCGGCGTGGAAGCCAAGAAGGCGCGCGTCGAAGCGGCCAAGGTGGAAGAGAAGAAGGCGGCCTCGCGGCCCAAGCCGCGCATCGAGGCGCCCGCGCCCGTGGTCGAGAAGAGCGAACGTGTCGAGAAGGAACGCCAGGTTCCGATGTTCGACGCGCCCAAGTCCGGCGAACTGCCGCCGCTCAAGCTGCTCGACGATCCGCCGGTCCACGAAGCCACGTATTCGCAGGAGGCCCTCGAGGCGATGTCCCGCCTCGTCGAGCTCAAGCTCAAGGATTTCGGCGTCGAAGTCGAAGTGGTCGCAGTTCAGCCGGGTCCGGTCGTCACGCGCTTCGAGATGCGTCCGGCGCCGGGCGTGAAGGTCAGCCAGATCACCGGCCTCTCCAAGGATCTCGCGCGTTCGCTCTCGGCGATCAGCGTGCGCGTGGTCGAAGTCATTCCCGGCAAGTCGGTGATGGGCCTCGAGATCCCGAACGAGAAGCGCGAGATCGTCACGCTCGGCGAGATCATCAAGTCGAAGTCGTATGACGATGTGTCGTCGCCGCTGGCGCTCGCGCTCGGCAAGGACATCGGTGGCGCGCCCGTCACCGCGGATCTCGCGAAAATGCCGCACCTGCTCGTCGCCGGCACCACCGGCTCGGGCAAGTCGGTGGCCATCAACGCCATGATCCTGTCGCTGCTCTACAAGAGCACGGCTGAGCACGTGCGGCTCATCATGATCGACCCGAAGATGCTCGAGCTCTCGGTGTACGAGGGCATACCGCATCTGCTCGCGCCCGTGGTCACCGACATGAAACACGCGGCCAACGCATTGCGTTGGGGCGTCGCCGAGATGGAGCGGCGGTACGCGCTCATGGCCGCGCTCGGCGTGCGCAACATCGCGGGCTACAACCGCAAGGTGAAGGACGCGAACGACGCTGGCAAGCCGATCCGCGATCCGGTGATGACGGCCATGGCGGCGAACGACCCGACGCTCGACCAGTCGAAGATCCCCGATCTCACGACGCTGCCTTACATCGTCGTGATCATTGACGAGCTCGCCGACATGATGATGATCGTCGGCAAGAAGGTGGAAGAACTCATCGCACGGCTCGCGCAGAAGGCGCGTGCTTCGGGCATCCATCTCGTGCTCGCGACGCAGCGTCCGTCGGTGGACGTCATCACCGGCCTCATCAAGGCGAATATTCCCACGCGCATCGCGTTCCAGGTGTCCGCGCGCGTCGACTCGCGCACGATTCTCGACCAGATGGGCGCGGAATCGCTGCTCGGACACGGCGACATGCTCTATCTACCCGCGGGCACTTCGGTGCCGACGCGCGTGCACGGCGCGTTCGTCAGCGATGCCGAAGTGCATCGCGTGGTTGAAGCGCTCAAGAGGAGCGGGCCTCCCAACTACATCGAAGACGTGCTCGAAGGGCCGAGCGTGCCGCTGGCCGGCATCTCGGGAGAGCCCCAGGCCGAAGGCGGCGGTGGTGGCGACGGCGAACAGGACGCGCTGTACGACGAGGCCGTCAAGATCGTCACCAGCGAGCGCAAGCCGTCCATCTCCTACGTGCAGCGCCGGCTCAAGATCGGCTACAACCGCGCCGCGCGGCTGCTGGAGTCGATGGAGAACGCGGGCGTCGTGGGTCCGCTGCAGCCGAACGGCTCGCGCGAAATCCTCGCGCCGGCGCCGCCCGGGAGTGAATGAGCAAGAGAATGAGCAAGCGAACGATTCGTGTGATTGGCCTCGCGATGCTGGCGTTCACCGGCGCTCTCCAGGCGCAGACTCCGCTCGACAGCTACCTCGAGCATCTGAAAACACTGCGCACGGAGTTTTCGCAGGCGGTCACGGACAGCAAGGGTCGCTTGGTGCAGGACGCGCGCGGGAAACTCGTCATCGTGCGGCCCGGCCGATTCCGATGGGAGCTCACGCCTTCGACGGGCACCGGCAGCTCGCCGCAACTCATGGTCGCCGATGGAAAGAACCTGTGGTTCTATGATCGCGATCTCGAGCAGGTCTCGGTCAAGCCGGCATCGAGCGCGATCACCGCGACGCCCGCAGGGCTGCTGTCGGGTGAGGGAAACATCCGTGAGCTGTTCACGGTGGCGCCCGCGGGTCGCAAGGACGGCCTGGACTGGGTGGTGGTCACGCCCAAGGAAGACGACGCAGATTTCCGCGAAGCGCGGCTCGCGTTCAGCCCTGGTCCACGAAAGGACGGCGAGCTCAGGCGCATGGTGCTCAAGGACAAGCTCGGCCAGACCGTGAATCTCGATTTCGCGACCAGCGAGCGCAACCCGCCAGTCGCCGAAGCGGAAGTGAGTTTCACGCCGCCGCCGGAGGCAGACGTCATCGGCACGCCGGCGAAATGAACCTGCAGCGAGTGTGGTGGGCTCTCGGCGTTGTGCTGATCGGAGCCGCCATCTGGATCTGCCTCATGCCGGTGAACCGCGTGGTCAGTGCCTTCGAGTGGAGCGACAAGACCAGCCACTTGCTGGGGCACGGAATACTCGCGCTCTATTTCACCGGCATCGTCGCTCGCAAGTCGTGGTGGCAGATTTTCGTCGGGCTGCTGTTGATGGGCATCGCCATCGAGTTCGCCCAGTACTACATGAACGTGGGGCGCGAAGGTGAGGCGCGTGACGTGCTCGCGAACTCGGCCGGCGCGGCGCTCGGCCTCGTACTCGGCTGGCTTGGCCTGTCACGCTGGCCGGAACTCGCTGCATGGTTGTTAGGCCGGCGGGCATGGCAGGAATGAGTCCGCGCGGGGCCAACCCGGGCGATCAGCCGGATTTCCTGCGCGAGGTACCGGTCAACGACGCGCTTCGTCCGCTGGCGGATCGCATGCGTCCGCGTACGCTCGAAGAATTTGTCGGCCAGGACCAGGTCCTCGGCGCCGCCAAGCCGCTGCGGCAGGCGCTGGAGAAGGGGCAGCTCCACTCGTTGATCCTCTGGGGCCCGCCGGGCACCGGCAAGACCACGCTCGCACGACTCATCGCACGCCATGCCGACGCGGAGTTCATGCAGCTCTCGGCAGTGATGGCGGGCGTCAAGGACATCCGCGAAGCCGTCGAGCGTGCCCGCCAGGCACGTGCCGAGCGCGGCCGGCGCAGCGTGCTGTTCCTCGACGAAGTACACCGGTTCAACAAATCGCAGCAGGACACGTTCCTGCCGTACGTCGAAGACGGCACGCTGACGTTCATCGGCGCCACCACCGAGAACCCGTCGTTCGAGATCAACAGCGCGCTGCTGTCGCGCGCACGCGTGTACGTGCTGCGTTCACTCCGGGTCGACGACATCGTCAAACTACTGCGCCGCGCGCTGGAAGATCCTGAACGCGGGCTTGGAAAGCGCAGCATCGACATCGACGACGAAGCGCTCGTCGCGCTGGCGCATGGCGGCGATGGCGACGGACGACGCGCGCTCGGCATGCTGGAAGTGGCCGCGGACCTCGCGACGGATCGGGACGGCCGCGCGCTCATCACCATCGAGCAGGTGCGTGAGGTGGCGACGGGTGGCCGACGCCGTTTCGACAAGGGCGGCGAGCAGTTCTACGACCAGATCTCGGCGCTCCACAAGGCCGTGCGCGGGACGGATCCGGACGGCGCGCTGTACTGGTTCGCCCGCATGCTCGATGGGGGCTGCGATCCTCACTACCTGGCGCGGCGCATCGTGCGCATGGCGGTGGAGGACATCGGACTGGCGGATCCGCGTGGACAGCAACTCGCGCTCGACGCCTGGCAGACGTTCGAGCGGCTTGGCAGCCCGGAAGGCGAGCTCGCGCTCGCGAACGCCGTCGTGTACCTGGCTGTCGCGCCGAAGAGCAACGCGGTCTATGTCGCGTATGCGGAAGCGAAGGCCGATGTCGAAGAGTTCGGCACGCTCGATGTCCCGCTGCGGTTCCGCAATGCGCCGACGAAGCTCATGAAAGGCCTGGGTTACGGCGAGGGTTATCAGTACGCGCACGACGCGCCGGATGCCTTCGTGAAGGGCGAACGTTACCTGCCCGACGAGTTGCCCGACCGCCGCTACTATCGGCCGGTGCCACGCGGGCTCGAGATCAAGATCCGCGAGGCGCTCGCGCGGCTGCGCGCGGGAGACGACAATTCGCGCCTGCGCAAGCCCGAGGAGAAAGTGGAATGAGCTGGCTCTGGGTTGGAATCGGTGGTGCTCTCGGCAGCGTGGCCCGCTATGGCGCGTATCGTCTGTGGCCCGCGCCGCCCGGCAGCTGGCCGGTGCCCACGTTCACCGTGAATCTGCTGGGGTCCTTCGCCATAGGACTCTTATATATGTATGTTGCGGCCCGTGGCGCCAGCGCCGACAATGCGCGGCTTTTTTGGATGACCGGCGTGCTTGGCGGATTCACCACCTACTCGGCGTTCGCGCTCGAATCCGCACTGGCGGGTTTCACGATGACGGGCATCACGTACATGGCCGCCACTGTTGTCGGGTGCCTACTGGCTGCGTTCGCTGGTCTGAAGATGGGTTCATTCCTGGTTTCCTGAGAGAGAACGACATTGCTCGACCCCAAACAACTCCGCGCTGATCCCGCCGCCGTCGCCGCGAATCTCGCGCGTCGCGGATTCACCCTCGACGTCGCGGCCTTCACCGCGCTCGAAGAGCGTCGCAAGGTCGCGCAGATCGAATCCGATCGTGTACGTGCCGAGCGCAACGCGAATGCCAAGGCCGTCGGCATCGCCAAGGGCAAGAAGGAAGACGCGTCGTCATTGCTCGCGCGCGCCGAAGAGCTCACGCGGCAGCTCGAAGCCAGCGATGTCGCCATCAATGCGGTGCAGGCTGAGCTCGATGCCTGGCAGCTGGGTCTGCCGAACATGCTGCACGAGTCGGTGCCCGAAGGGCGCGACGAGTCGGCCAACAAGGAAGTGCGTCGTTGGGGCGAGCCACGCAAACTCGATTTCACGCCGAAGGATCACGTGGATCTCGGCGAAAAGCTGGGCGGTCTCGACTTCGAGAGCGCGGCGAAGATTTCCGGCGCTCGCTTTTCGGTGCTGAAGGGCGGCGTCGCGCGTCTCCATCGTGCGCTCGCGCAGTTCATGCTCGATCTGCACACCAGCGAGCATGGCTACACCGAAGCGTACGTACCGTATCTCGTCCTGGGTCCGGCACTGCAGGGCACTGGCCAACTGCCGAAGTTCGAGCAGGACCTGTTCAAGGTGCCGGTTGCGGAATCGGCGTCTAACTTCTATCTCATTCCGACCGCCGAAGTGCCGGTCACCAACCTCGTGCGCGACAGCATCGTCGATGCCAGGGATCTGCCGAAGAGGTTCGTGGCGCATACGCCTTGCTTCCGTTCCGAAGCGGGCGCCGCGGGCAAGGACACGCGCGGGCTCATCCGTCAGCACCAGTTCGAGAAGGTCGAACTCGTGCATATCGTGAAGCCGGCGGATTCTTACGCCGCGCTCGAAGAACTGACGAGCCATGCGGAGAAGGTGTTGCAGAAGCTGGAGCTACCATATCGCGTGGTGGCCCTGTGCGCCGGTGACATCGGCTTCGGTAGCGCCAAGACCTACGACATCGAGGTGTGGCTGCCGGGGCAGAACAAGTACCGCGAGATTTCCTCGTGCAGCAACTGCGAGGCCTTCCAGGCGCGTCGCATGCAGGCGCGCTGGCGCAATCCGGAGACCGGCAAGCCCGAGCCGCTGCACACGCTGAACGGATCCGGCGTCGCCGTGGGCCGTGCGTTGGTCGCGGTGCTGGAGAACTACCAGAACGCGGATGGCTCGATCACGGTTCCGGCAGCACTTCGCTCGTACATGGGTGGCGCCGAGAAGATCTGACCGGCGTCGTTCGATTGGGCTCGGTTTCCTGACGATGCGATCAACAAAGAAGGGGACACACCTGTTCAGGTGCGTCCCCTTTTCCTGGCTGGGCGAGTGGGGACAGACTCAAGTCTGTCCCCACACATCGATGCCCATTTCGTCCCCCGTATTCCCGCTCAGAAATGTCCCGACGTGGTGAACGTCTGTCCGCCGGATGTATAGGTCACGGTGTACGTGTCACCCGCGGTGGGATGCGCGGTGCCATTGCCACTGGTCTGGACCGCGAATGTCCTGCCGGTGGAAGCCGGCAGTGTCTGGCCCGCGTTCAGCGTGAACTGATACGTGATGGCGCTGGTCGTGCTGGAGTTGGTCTGCGTGACCTGTCCACCGACCGTGTTGTACATGCCCGAATAGCCCACGCCCGGGGTGCGCTGGACCACCACGGTGATGGACAGTGCCGACAACGTTCCTGTGTTCGCGATCCGCAGCTGCAGCTCGTTGAACCACGGGCTGTTGGTCGAGACGACTGGCGTCGCCGCGAGCGTGCCACCGGAGTCGGTGCCCGTCACGGTGAGTGACACGGTGGTCGTGCGCACGGTCGAGCCCGAGGTGGCCGTCAAGGTCACAGTCGCTGCACCCAGGGTCGCGGTGCTCGACGCCGTGAACGTCGCTGTCACCGAGTTGCCCGTGGTCGCGGCCGACGGATTGAATGCTACCGTCACGCCGCTGGGCAGACCGGAAGCGCTCATCGTCACCGCACCCGTGAAGTTGGTGCGGGCGATGGCCACCGTCGTCGATGCCGTGCGGCCGCGCGTCACCGACGCAGCCGAGGGCGAGGACGAGACCGTGAAGTCCTGCGTCACAGCGGTCGTCGTCGCGCTCACCGCGGTGCTCGCGGCCGACACCTTCGCTGTCGCGTCGACCGCACGCACCGTGTACGAGTACGTGGTGCTCGCCGTCAGGCCCGTATCCGTGAACGTGAGTCCTGTCGGCGTGCCGACCTGCGTCGCGCCACGGAACACCTGGTAACCCGTGACGCCGGAGACGTCATCGGTCGAGGCGTTCCAGGCCAGCGCAACGCTGGTGCTGGTCGTTGCGGTGACGCGCAGATTGGCGGGCGTGGAGGGCGGTTGCGTGTCCGGCGTCGAGCCGCCAGGCTCATTGCCATAGACGCGCACACCGTTGTCATACAGCGGAATGCGTTGCACGAGCGCAGGTGTGCCACCCGGCGTCGTGTTTACGCCCGTGATCGACCAGTCGTTGCTCGGGTCCCAGGCGCCCGAACTGGCGATGCGGAATTGCACCTCTTTCTTGAAGTGCTGCTGACCGCCCGGATAGATCTTGGTGCCCGTGCAGTTCACGGTGACGTAGTACACGCTGCCCGCGTGCAGGGTCGGGCCGGTCGGCGCCGTACACTGGTTGTAGTTGGCGGTGATCGTGATCTGGCTGGGCGTCACGCCGGACTCGAGCGTGAAGTAGTAGCGGAACGAGAGCTTGTCGCCCATGCGCGCCGGCCAACCCGACTGGTTGTTCACCAGCGCCTTGATCTCGGTGAAGTTCGAGCCGGTGGCGTTGATGGCCGCCTCGACGAACATTTCGTTGCCCACAACGGATTCCGCCACGGGGAAGTTCGCGAGCGGGGCGCCCCCGTATTCCTGCGCCATGCGTGCAAGCGCGCCCGTGAACCCGGCGTTGTAGTCGGTGGCGACTTCGTTGTTGGTGTAGTTGCTGCGGTCGTCGGCGTAGGAAGCGCCGTCGTTGGCCGACGACGGGCCGCCCACCAGCGCGCCGTAGAGCACGTGCCGGCTATCTACCGGGAAGGAGAGCTGGTCGGTCCAGCTGCCATGCGCCGTCCGGTGATGCGGATTCTTCGGCGGATTGACGCCGAAGCCCACGACGTAGCTGCGGTTCTGGGGATTCTGGCCCAGCGCGTAGTTGATCTGGCGTACCGCAAAGTCGTGGTAACGCGTCTTGAGCGTGGCATCGGTGATCGAATCCGAATAGACGAATGCGATGAACGCGGTGTTCGCGGCGTAGCGCAGCGAGCCCCACTGGTCGAGCACGGCCTGACCACCCGGGCTGTAGTTGACGCGCGTGCCGTCGGCGCCGAGCGCCGTGCCGCCGACCGTCCACCAGTTGAGCCAGCGCTGCGTGTCGTTGTGATACTGCGTGGCGCCCGTGAGTTTGGCTAACAACGCATAACTGCCATAGGACTTGTCGTCCCAGGCGTGCGTCCACTTGTACGACTTGATCGAGGTCTGCTGCTGGTTCGACAGGTTGGCGTAGTAGCTCTGCGCCTTGTCGAGGTACGCGGTTTCGTTCGTCGCGCGGTACAGCCAGATGGCGCCCCATACGAGTTCGTCGTTGTAGCCGCTCCAGGAGTTGTAGTAACCGCCTGCATCGGTGATGCAGTCGGAGTACTTGCCGCGATAGGTGTCGGCGAACGTGTAGAGCTGGCGGGCATGCGACAGCAGCGTGTTCGCGTACGTTGCATTCGTCGGCCGGAACGCGATGGATGCCGCCGCCATCGCGGCCGCCGTCTCGCCGGCGAGGTCAGACCCCGGGCACGAGGTGGTGATCTTGTACGCCGGTCGCGACATCTGCATCACTTCGGCGGCGCCCCACCAGCCGTGGTCGAGGCCGCCGTTGCCGACCTGGCCGTACAGTTCGTTGGCACTCGGATGCGCCTTGATGAAGTAGTCCGTGGCCCACTTGAGCTGATCGAGCGCCGTGTCGAGCTGGCCCGTCGAGGTATACGCCGACCGGTAGTCGACGAGACCCCACGCGAGCATCGTGGCCGACGCCGCCATCGGCAGGCCGAACTTCACGTGGTCGCCGGCGTCGTACCAGCCGCCGGTCAGATCGATGGTCCCGCCATCCTGCATGCCCGAGTCGCCGCGCCAGTTGACGCGGTTGTTGGCAGGCAAATCGCCCGACCGCTGTGCTTCGTAGAAGAACAGCGACTTCTGGAGTGCTTCCCCATAGTTGAACTGCTGCGCGGAGAGTTGCGTCGCGAACAATGCCGCGAACAATGCAAGACAAGCCGCGACGAGGCGGCTGAATGCCGATCCATGAGCCATGATGTCCCCCTGTCTGAACTAACTAGTCGAAACTGGAGTGCAGGGAGCAGGGAAGGAAGAGTGCGAACACTCTGAAAGGCCATCCATGCCGCGCCCCCTGAAGACCGGTAGCGTGAGTCCTTGCCACCGCGGCACAGAGCTTATGCCGCGACGAGTTCCTGTCAATCAGAGAATCACTGCGGGCGCACCAGCGGCCATCGAGAGAGACACGCAGGACAAGGTTGTCAGCGGCGATGTCCTTGGCAGGTCAATGCGCATCACGGGACTCGCCCGGTGGAGTTCATGACAGACAAAATTCGAATTCAGGTCGTCAAGTTGTTAGCTGGGCACGTCGAGGCGCGAGGGATGCGACGCTGGCGGTGCGGTGCGATGGCTTTCGTGAAGCCACGTGGCCAGGTCCGTCCCGGAGGCCCGGCGCGGCCGGTTCTTCGCTGCCGAATTTGACCGAAGAATGGCCGGCTGGACCGGACGCCGGCTTTGCAGTAGCGTGCGCGCCCAACCCGCACCCCCGGAGGGGTGGCAGAGCGGTTGAATGCACCAGTCTTGAAAACTGGCGTCCTCTCACGAGGACCGTGGGTTCGAATCCCACCCCCTCCGCCAACACATTCCCATAGGAGCGCGCTCACACCCGGGTGCGGCGGAGACGGGCTGTCCTCGTTCCAATCGTCGGTCAGGATCGAGGCCATGAAAGCCATTCTCCAGGCGACACTCGCCGCGATCGTCTCCGGAATCCTCGTTGGCGTCCTGCTCAAGACGAAGGTCGCCGGGACCCGACGTTCGCCATAGTTCGCCCATCCATCACCGGGCGGTGCGGGGCTATGGCATTGTTGAGGCCCCCACTATCCGGAATCACTCATGGCGCGATGCCATAGGGCGTTGAGCGCAATCCTGTTGTTCTGGCTGGCATCGAGCGCCGGAGCACAGACGGCCGCCGAAACCGCAGAAGACGAGGCGGTCGGTCAGTCGCTGAACTATGTATTCGCGACGGACCTGGGTTCCGGCGTCTACGAGCTCGACGGCCGCACGCTCCAGATCTACCGGTTTACGTACGAGAAGGAACTGCGCGAGGGCGACGAAGACACGCTCGGCGTGTCCTTCGTCATGCCGCTGACGTTCGGGTTCTTCGACTTCCACCCGCTCGACGTGCTGAGCGAAGGCATCCCGACCCGCGTCGACAGTTTCAGCCTCGTGCCCGGCTTCGAATTCGACTACCTCATGGAGAACGACTGGCACCTCGTTCCCTACGTTCGCGCTGGCGCCAGCATAGCGTCGAGCAGCATCGATGGCTGGTTGTATGGTGTCGGAGTGCGCGTCGAGCGTGAACGCTCGTGGCACGGCTGGGATGCGTTCGTGCGCACCGAGCTCAACTACTCCGGCGTGGGTTATCGACAGGACGTCCCGTCGGATGAATTCGTGCGCGTTCGCCAGGGTTTCAACCTGGCGCGCGGCATGAAATGGCAAATCGCCGGGCGCGAGCTCGAGTTCGGCATGTACGGCATCGTCGATTTCATCCTCGATCCGCCGACGGTTCCGGTCGTCGGCGTCGAACAGGAACCGCTCCAGGCTGAAATCGGCGTCACCTTCAGTACCCGACCGCCGTTCAGGATCTGGCGCTGGGACGCGCCACGCCTCGGCTTCGGTTATCGATTTGCAGGCGAACTGTCGGCGTGGCACTTCCTCATCGGTGCGCCGTTCTGAATGTGTCGCTGATCATGCCGCCTTCGGTTCGTTCCTTGCGAACTGAGCCATCTGTGCGGCGAGCGCGCGTTGGAAGGCGGGTCGTGCCTCACCTCGCGCCACGTAGCTGGCGAGAACCGGATGGTCCTTCACGATGGAGGTGTGCCGCAGGTTGCGGAGCACCGAGATCATGAGCAGGTCGCCGGCGGTGAATATGCCCTCGAGGTAATCGCGGTTTGCCAGCGACGCGGCGAC
>Ga0315912_10004819_pt1 | contig 12585 bp, 9 predicted proteins | sample VfabasoilMG_FD_204469 | JGI IMG/M metagenome (GOLD analysis project Ga0315912, IMG submission 204469) | Garden soil microbial communities collected in Santa Monica, California, United States - V. faba soil | ecosystem: Environmental > Terrestrial > Soil > Garden | place: USA: California... | reverse complement strand
CAACAGTGTAGGTGTCCATCTACTCTCCACGTGGACACGTACACCGTGTCCGCTTGAGCAGAGCAGCTAAACTGACGACGCTGCGCTGGGGAAGACGGTGTTCGCCGGACGGTTACGGACGTGCGGCACAACCTATCACCGTAACGAGCAAGCGACTTGTGTTGGCCATAAGTAGCATTACATCGACGCGTCACGCACGCGGGTCTGGAGAGGAGCGCGCAGGTGCCGCGTGAGAACGCCGCGACGTCCTCGATGGTCGCGAACGGGCTCGTCACCTGAATGGGCCGAGGCTCCGCGAAGGCTCAGGCGAAGTAAAGGTTCGGTCGACCGGACTCTAGTAGATCCGCGTCCGGGAAAGCCGGGATCGCCGGACTAGAACCCGATGTTCTCTCTCACCTGCCGCTTCCTTGAAACTTGGAATGACCGCGCTGTGAACGCAACGCTCTCGATGTGCCGGACGACTATCGAGCTAGTAACAACTCTCAGCGCGGGTTTACGCGCGTCCTTGCGTCCGCGCGAGGGGAGATAGTCATCGATCGGAAAGAAAAGCTCCTCCGGTGCCTCGTCTGCGTCTTTCTTTGGAACTTCCTCGGATACCCAGTAGTGCGGATATACGCCTTCCTCATCGGTGACGGACACAGACGTGTGGATCTGCGTGCCCTCCGGGATGTCCATTTCCTCCACGCGCGACGCTTTGTGGAACAGCACGACATTTTTCTGCGCCCCGCTCTGCACGGAAGGGTAAATGATCCCGTCAATCGCCGGTTCACTCCGTCCAGCGAGATACTCCGCGATCGCCTGCGTGACGAGGTAGTCGAAAGGCGCATCGTCAGGCATGACGGGCTTCGCAATGCGGTAGCCAAGAAACTCAAGGAACTTCGCCTTCTCAAGCGCGAGCCGAAGTTCAGGATCGAACACACTCCCGCCTACGCGGACCTCGCTCAGCGCTTCGATATCGAGAAGACGGAGCGGGCGGATTATCTCGAATGCTCCGGCCAGAACCTTACTACCCACCGGTGGCCTCGTCTCCGCAAGCGCCACGTCAGGATCGGTCGCGCCATAGAAGACGGCAATCCCTTGCGCGTTCATCCGTCCTGCAGCCGCCTGATTTGAGGGCGGCGGACCGAGTTCAAGATCGGGGCGCGCGAGCGCAGACTCGAGCTTGCTGTTCGATTGAAAAACGCGCGCACGATGGAGCATGCGCAATCCCTGGCCTGGCCCAGCGTCGACGACCACCGGATCGCCGCCGGCAGATTCGTGCTCCGCCAGCTTATCGAAGATCGAATCCAACGTCGCGTAGGCCTCACGGTTAAATAGCCGCGACTCCGTTTGCAGGCTCGTCTGGAAGTAGTTCCACTGCATCTGGAGTTCATAGTCATGAACCGGCTTCTCGTCGTACTGCGCCTCCAGGTCGTACGGGCCTTCTTCGGATGTCGGGTCATCGTGGGTTGTTTCACGTTCCTCGAGAAGGGCGCGGACATCCTCCGCGGGATCGTCATCGATTTCCGCCATACCGGCAATAACGTAGACGACGTTTTCGCCTGGCCGCACCCACAAGCCTTCTTTTGCTAGCTCCCAGTCAACTCCCTCCGGCTCGAGCGACGTTTGCTCGTAGTGCTGCTCCAGGGCGGTCGCAATGCGATCCGCGAGCTGGTCGATCGTAATCGTCTTGGCGTCGTGGTCGCAGTAAGAGCATTCGGCGTCCTCACCCTGCTCGGCGATCTCAGCCTGCAAATACTCCTCGCGCACACACTCCACGCAGATGCGTTTTTCTTCCAGGCCCTCGTCGTCGTCGCTCATTGGAATTTCCGAGATCGGAGTCGCCTACTCGCAGATACGCGTTTTTGGCAAATGCTCTTCTTGTAAGGTCGCTGTAATGGTCCGCAGCTTCGGGACGCGCTACGGAAACTGTGTCAAAAAATTCCGCCTACGTCTTGCCAACACAGCGTTGAGCGCTTGCGCTTCACCAGTGGTCGGGTTTGCGCCACATTCTCCAGAAAACATCATCTACCGCTAAGTGACGCACACGCGCAGGCTACTAGCATCGCCCTTACTCCCACTCAATCATTTCCCAGGACCCTAACCTATTGCTGCGCTTACGACTCTGCGTATCACGTCTCTTCGATACCGCCAGACATACCGCCGGAAAGAACCGCTGGAGGACGATAGGTAGCGATAGAGGCCGACGGTGCGGGTCAAGGTAGTTGTCGCGCCGTTCATGCTGCGACCTGCGATTCGGGACGCTCTGGGTGCAGAACCACAACGCTGACCGGCGTCCAGTTGCGCGTCGCTCGGCTCCAACGCTCTGGATTGAGGGTGCGGGCCCGGTCGTAGAGCTCCTGCCGGTGGGCCAGGATCTGCTGCTCGCGGCCGAAGTATCGCTCATCGGGAGTGACGTACCGGATCGCGCTGTGGCGATGTTCCCGGTTGTACCAGTCCACGAAGCGACCAACCCAACGTTCCGCGGCGCCGATGTCGGAGAACGGTAGGTTGGGGTACGCCGGCGTGTGCTTGAGCGTTCTGAACAAGGCCTCTGAGTAGGGATTGTCATCAGACACGTGCGGGCGGCTGAACGACGGCACGACTCCGAGCCACTGCAGCGTGGCGATCATGGTGCTGCTGCGCATCGGTAGGCCGTTGTCGGAGTGAAGCACGAGCCCTCGCGGATCAACACCGCCTTCGTGACAGATCTGTGTGATGAGCTCCGCGGCGATCTCTGCCGATTCCCGCTGCGAGATTCGCCAACCGACGATGCGACGGCTCCAGACGTCCATCACGAGGTAAAGCCGCAAGTACACGCCTCGCAAGGCGGTTGGCAGCCACGTGATGTCCCAGCTCCAGACCTGATTGGGTCGAGTAGCGCGGTGGACAGTACTGGCACGAGTCACGTGCGTTTGACTCATGCAGCGTTGCCTCGAAGCCCGTAGCGTCGCTGCAAGCGATACATCGTCGACTCTGATGCGAGGTAAAGGCCTTCATCGGCGAGCTGGGGCACGAGTTGCTTCGGGGACAAGCTCGCGTATCTGGAGCTCGTCAGCACGGTCAGAACCTGTGCCTCCTCGGCGGCCGAGAGCGCGTTGTGCGGGCGGCGTTTAGGCCCGCATCGGCCATCATCGCCGCCAGGCCGAGCGCGCCAGCGCTCGATAGTGCGAGCCGAGATTCCAACGACTCGGCACGCTTGCGCCAACCGCGCCCCCCGTGATCGCGCCTCGGCGATCGCGGCGAGGATCACTTCTCGCTCTCCTCGTCGGTACCGACGTCCTCGTCGCGGAGGTGGTCCACCGTTTTTTTTTAGAACAAGCAGCGCCGCGGCTTCGGCAAGCGCCTTCTCCTTGCGCGCGAGTTCGCGCTCCAACTGGCGGATACGCTTAGTCGTGGCGGTGGCTGTGCGACCGTCTTCCTCGAGTGCGACCCGCCAGCGCTCGAAGTCGGCGAGCTTCACATCCTCCCGCTGTAGGTACGCGGCTAGCTGATCGCCGCTCAGCCTGGATGCTTCCGTCAGGACACGAGCTTTCTGTTCGACGGTCCAACTGCCCACAACCCGCTTCGATGCCATGAGAGGCAGGCTACGCGCGTCCCGGAGCCACCGCGAGAGGCTTTGCTGCCTTACTCCGGTCTCCCTAGACAGCTGGAGTGCACTCACCGCATTCCTGCCGATGAGCCGTTCCACCATCTTCTGTTTGAAGGCTACGGAATAAGGTCGGGTCATATGTCCTCGCAACCGCCCCACGTTTGGACGACTGCGACGCGACAACTACCCTGACACTGGGGGCCGAAAAGAAACGTTACGCAAGTTACCTAGCCTTCACCGTCGACCGCACATATACCCCGAACGCTCTTACCGTCAGGCGAAACCAGTCTACCGTCAGCGTCGTCGCTCTCAGCGACGGATAAATTGCAGGTCTGACCCCTGGGCGTCATCGTTTGGACCGCCTGCGGCGCGCCCGCACTCCTGCGCGCTTCCCGCGGATACTTTTGTCCCTTAGATTCTTCCATGAATCGCCATAAACGAGGCGCACCGCATTCACAAGTGCGCCCAGAAGCCGCGATATTGTTGCCGAAGTTCCCAGGCTGACGGCGCGCCCCAAGGGGAAGTAGCAATGCACTTGTCACGGATCAGGATCGAAAACTTCCGGAACTTCTCCGCGCTCGACGTGGACCTTTCGGGGAACGTTGTCGTAGTCGGCGAGAACCGAGTCGGCAAGAGCAATCTGCTGTTCGCGCTCCGGCTGATATTCGATCCGGCATTGCCAGACAGCGCGCGAATGCTCGGCCTCGCAGATTTTTGGGACGGAATTGAAGAGCGGGACGCCGGTACGAAAATCGTCGTGTCGGTCGAGATCAAGGAATTCGAGAACGACATGGACGTTCTCGCGCTCCTAACCGACTTCCGTCTCGATGACGATGCGCACACGGCGCGGCTGACTTACGAGTTCAGGCCGAAGCCAGAACTCGAGCACGATCCCGCCGCTGCGGAGGATTACGAGTTCATCTGCTATGGCGGAGAGAGTGAGGCGAAGGAGTTCGGCTACAGGTTGCGCCAGCGTATCGGCCTCGATGTTCTCCCAGCGCTTCGCGACGCCGAAGGCGATCTCGCCGTCTGGCGGCGGTCGCCGCTGCGTCCGCTAATAGAGGATGCGTTCAGGGAAATCGACCGCGAGCAACTGGACGAGATCGCGGAGGCGATCGGCGAAACAACCGGCAAGATCAAGGAATTCGATGAGGTCAAGAAGCTCGAGGAGAACATCGGGGACCTCTTCGCATCGATGAGTGGGCCGCGCCAGGACGTCAAGCCGCGACTCGGGTTCTCGCCCATAGATCCAACACGCCTTTATCGCAACGTCCAGCTCCTTATCGATGAAGGCGAGCGCGGCATCGGCGACGCGAGCCTTGGATCGGCAAACCTCGTGTTCCTGACCCTAAAGACGCTCGCGATCAACAAGATGATCGACGACGATGCCCGCGATCATACCTTTCTGGCCATCGAAGAGCCGGAAGCGCACCTGCATCCGCACCTCCAGCGCTCTGTCTACCGCAAGGTATTCGAGAAGGTCGATGCGGACACGCCGCTGTCGGTCTTTCTGACGACGCACTCTCCTCATATCGCGAGCGTTGCCCCGCTCCGCTCAATCCTGCTGCTCAAGGACACGGAGGACGACGGGACCGTCGGCCGCTCGACCACCGCCATCAACCTGACAGAGGCGGAAGTCGATGACCTTGCGCGCTATCTCGACGTCACCCGTGCTGAGATGCTCTTCGCGCGCGGCGTGATCCTGGTCGAGGGCGATGCGGAGCGCTTCCTCATCCCCGCCTTCGCGGAAACTATCAACACGCCGCTCGACCATCTTGGCATCACGGTGTGCTCCGTTGCCGGTACGAATTTCGTCCCCTATGTCAAGCTGCTCAGCGGTCTTGGCATCCCGTTCTCCGTCGTGACGGACTGGGACCCCCGCCCCGGCACAGCGAAGCCTCTTGGGTTCAACCGGTCCATCAAGATCGTTGCAACCATGGAGCGGATTGCAACCGGAAACGCCCCCGACGAGCTCGTGGAAGCCCTCAAAGCGATGAATGACTACGACGCGTTCGCGGGGGAATGCGAAGCGTACGGCGTGTTCACGAACACGAAAACGCTCGAAGTCGATCTGTTTGAGGACGGGTTCGCCGCGGCAGCGATTGCGGCCTTGCGCGAGCCGCCCACGACTGCGGCGCGGACGGCGCTGCTTGATGCCTGGGAGAACGATCCGGCAGACCTCGACGAGGAGAAGTACCTCGCGATTATCGAAGCCGTCGGCAAAGGCCGCTTTGCGCAGCGGCTAGTCGCCCACATGGGCAACGAGCAACCGCCCGCGTACATCCGGGACGCCATCAGGTTCGTGGCGGACCGTGTCTGACCGCGCCCTCTACCTCCGCGCCGCCGAAGACCTGCGCGGAAACGCTGGGCAATGGGACGCTTACAACTCGAGCGGCCATTGTGTCGTGCTCGCCGGGCCGGGCAGCGGAAAGACGAAGACCCTGACTATCAAGCTCGCGCGGATGCTGTCCGAGGATGTTCATGAGCCGCGCGGCATTGCGTGCATCACCTACAACAACGAGTGCGCCCGCGAGCTTGAGCAGCGGCTCGATGCTCTCGGCGTGGAGGCGGGTCCGCGCGTCTTCATCGGCACGGTGCACTCGTTCTCGCTGACGCAGATCGTCCTGCCTTACGCAAGAACGGCGAACACGGCGCTCCCTGACGACTTCCGAATCGCAACGAGAACGGAACAGGACGAGGCGCTCGGGCGTGCGCTCGCACGCGTCTTTGGCGGCGTTCAAAACCCGCAGGGCTGGAGTCTCAACATGAACCGTTATCGCCGCTCGATCCTGGACAGGAGCACGCCCGAATGGCGCGGGCGGGACGCGGACATGGCGCGGCTGGTCGAAGCGTATGAAGCCGAGCTTCGCGCCCGCAGGATGATTGACTTCGAGGACATGCCGTTGCTCGCCCTGCGGGCGCTGCGGGAAAACGACTGGCTTCCGCAGGCCATCCTCGCGAAGTACCCGACCCTCGCGGTCGACGAGTACCAGGACCTCGGACGACCGCTGCATGAGATGGTGATGGAGCTCTGTTTCGGCGCTGGCATCCGGTTGTTCGCAGTCGGCGATGTCGACCAATCGATCTACGCTTTCACCGGCGCTCATCCGGAATTGCTGCGGACGCTCGCAGAACGCGACGACGTCACTGCGCTGCGGCTGCGGCTGAATTATCGCTGCGGATCGCGCATCGTCGTTGCCTCGCAGTACGCGCTCGGGGAAGACAGAGGCTATAAAGCGCCCGAGGGTGCAGCCGAAGGGACGATCTACTTTCATCCGCAGCGCGCGTCCTACGAACGACAGGCAGCGTATCTGTTCGCCAACATCCTCCCCGCAGTGGGCGGGAGGATGCCGGACCTTCGGCTGCACGAGATCGCGATCCTCTATCCGGCGGCATGGATCGGCGATGCCGTCGACCAGGCGGCGAAGGACCACGGCTTTGCGACGATCCGCACGGACGGCAACGCCCTCTACCCGCGCGCGAATCGTCTGCTGCGCTGGCTTGAACTTTGCGCGGTCTGGTGCTGCCAGGGGTGGCGGTCCGGCTTGCCCCGGTTCTCCAGAATCGTCAGCGAGGGAATGCGTCTTTTTGCCGAGAGCCTTGATCGCAATGAAGACAGGCTCGCATTTCAAAAGACCTTGCTATCCCTTCTCTGGCAGCGGCGTGAACCCAGCATTCCGCTGCGCACATGGCTCTCCGATATTCGCGAAGACCTGCTTGGGCAGCTGTTTCCGGCGGCGCGCACGCTGAGCGACGAGCGGGATGCGCTCGACGCGTTCATCGCGAAAACCGAAGCAGGCGGAGAAGCCGCGGACATGACGCTCGGCGTGTTCTCTGGACACGGAGAAGGAAACGACATGATTAATCTCTCCACGCTGCACAGCGCGAAGGGCCGCGAGTTTTCGGTTGTCATTCTATTTTGCATGGACGCGGGACGCATTCCACGAAACAACGCGAGCGCGGGAGAGCAGCGTGAAGCGCGGCGGTTGTTCTACGTGGGCTTCACGCGGGCCAAGCGGGAGCTGCACATCATGCACAGTGCCGGGAACGAGTCGCCGTTTGTGGAGGAAGTGCGGCGCAGGATCGACGAGGAGGCGTAGTAGTGCTGACGATAATCGCCTTAGCGGCGCGGCCTGCGCGCACCAGGCATGGCGGACCGACTAACTGCAGCCGCAGCGGGCGACGCGACCACGTCGCGCCACCCGCTGATTTCCTTCACCGGGGCGCCACATCCAGGTACAACGTATGACCTAGCGCAAACGGCCACATATTGTCTACCTTCTCTATGATCCCCTCGGTCTTGAATAGGCGCGGCATAACCCCGGCGAACATCACCAAACCCTTGGCGTCCAGCTTCAGGCGCAACTCTTCGCCATCACCCGCATAAACGAGATACGGAAGCGGATCGCCTTCAAACGTGATGGCTCCTCCTTCTACTCGTTTCTGCAGCTGCATCGATGCAGCGAACTCCTCGATGGCTTCGCGTACGACTTTCTTCTGTTCGTCGCTCAGATCCGAAGACACCCGGTAGGTGACGTGATCGACGCGCGGGACAAGAGCCCGCAGTAGCTCATCGTTGCCTACGCGAGTTAATTCCGCTCGAGAAGGACGTGCGAGAACAACGTTGGGGTCCGGCAGATTGAGCCGCTCAAGCAGGGACATAACAACTCCCACCGGGAGTTGTGAAAGAGGCTTCCCGGTGGCCCAATCACCCTGCGCATCGTAGTCATCCCACTTCAGGCCCGCCTTGTCTACCAAGAGCAGCAACTTGTGCATGTCCACCCGCCACGTGTCGGAAGGTTGACCGAGGTACTGCAAACGTTTCGTGACTTCGTGGTGTTTCAGAGGTCCGGAAAGAACGCGCTTGGCCAGCCGATACCGTCGAAGAAGGCTCTCCGACTCGCGAGCAGAGAGCCCGTACGTCACAAGGCCAGGCACATAGTCCTTGGGGTGAAGCGTTGCGACGCGCCATACATAACGCCCGCCGCCGACTAGCCACGCACCCTCTTCGAGCTCGATCTCAATGGCCCGATACTTCTCCGCAAGCTCGATCTGTGACCAGCAGATCAACTCGTCGCCGCGCGCGATCTCATATGAGTCAACTCCATTGTCTTCGCGTAGGAGAATTAGCTCAGAGTTGGCCGCATCGGACGGACGGACAGGCTGCGGGACGGGTCCATGCGTGCGTCGGTCGCAAAGTTGAAGTACAGCGACGCCGTCAAGAACTGCTAGTCCTGTCTCTTCGAGAACGCGTCGCAGATGCTCAAGCGTGGCCGGCGAATCATCGAGCCACGACTCGGGGTCCCCGATAGGATTGACGAAGAGGATCGGCGCAAACTCCGTACGTTCAACATCGCCAACGCGTAAGAGGGAGGGAACTCCGAGCATCATGAAAGCCGGCCCAAACTTGACTTGAACAACCGTTGCTTCAGCCTCTGCTACGGCCGCGACGCACAGCTCGCACAAGCGAGGAGCGAGGTCCTCCCAGCTTGCGAACTCCTCGTCGGGCTCCTCGACTTCCGACGCTGAGGTCAGACGAAGTCGTAGGCGCGCAGTAGCTCGTCGGGCCGCGTACCAACTGTTGTGACCGAAAATACGCGACGCCGCGTCGAGTGAATGGACGTGCTTTAGATGTACGCCGCGCGCCGCAAGCTCCCGGCGGAGTCTCTTTGCGACCACCTTGAGACTCTCTTCACGGTGCGGCGCAACTGCTGCGACAACTTCGCGAGCTGTCGCGGAATTGAAGCGCGGAATGTTGACGCTAACGAAGGTCCAGAGGGCGAGCGCCTGTGCCTCCTCGAGAGGTAGGGCAGCATCGTCCCCAAGTCCAGACATATTCGCGGACATATTGAGCTCCTTGGGGAGAGCACCTCAAGGACGGCACGCGTTGTCCGGCTCTCCCTTAGGAGTACAAATAGCCGGAGTTCGATACTGAAGATTTGCTGGCTTTGCCGTGCCGGACAGAGTCCGGTGCGTGCACTGACGGGTGTCAACTTACCCACGGCTCGGCGCGAACCGCAGCAGCAGTATAGGCGCGTGAAGAATCAGCGTCAAAACGCAGCGAAGATCGCCGCTAAGTCTTGCCGCCACCCACGAGCAGAACCGATTTCTGCCGGGCGGCGTCGGCTTCCTGCTGCTTCTCCTGCATCGTCACGATCAGAGTCTGCAGTTCGGGCGCGGCGATCTCTGCCGCGCTCCATGCGTCGCCTAGCAGATCCAGAACGCGCGCACGCAGCTTGGGGTGGAGCACGACGATGAGCACACCCACGAGGCATAGCGCCTTTCCCCACGGCGGGAGCTTTGTCACGAGCAGCGCAAGCCCGCGAATGCCCTCGACGAGCGCGGCGATACTGACCCAGCCGATCATCGTGCCCCCGAACCGTACGCCGACGCAGAACGCCGTCGCGCGAGCGTACTCGCGGACGGCGAGAACGAAATCGAGCCGCAGCGGTTTCCCGCCAAGCCGCTCCATGCCCTTGTCCATGGTCAGGATGCCGGCGGCCGCGACCGCACACTGAAGCGCCACGTAGGGCATGTCCTTCGGGTTGTTGCTCTCCTCGAACGCCTCCGGCGTCTTGAGGCTCTCATCCCAAATCAGCTGCACACGGTACTTGGTCCAGAGGTCCTGCAACGCGTTTTCCGGAATGGCGTGCGCCCGCGCCACCTGCGGAATCGCGCTTCCTGTCATTTCCGCATCGAGCCAGCGCGGCGCATGAATGCGAAGCACACTGGAGGCGGCTGCCTCCTCAAGCGCCGTACGCGGCCGATCGGGATTGCGGTGTTTGTGTAGGAGTTCGCTGATCGCGAAGTTGGCATCGATGACGACGGCGTATTGCAACAGGTTGCCGCCCAGCGCCGCGAATGCCGGCTGCACGGCACTGAGCTCCCTGAAAGTCGCGAGCGCAGTTGAATCGACGTACGGCGCGGTGGTCGGGGCGGAGGTCAACGGACGGTCCGTACCTGCTTGCGGATGATCTCCGCGTAGCCCGAGCCGAGACCATGCTCGAGCGCGAGCTTGTAGAACTCTTCGGACGCATCGTGCGCGTTAAGGCTGTGGCTGCGCGTCAGCTGTTTGGCGTGCTTGGCCAGCGGAACGATGTCGCTCGATGTGACCTGACCGCACTCTTCGACCCTTGCCGCGAAGGCGGCGATGACGCTTTCGGGGAGATCGGGCCCATGGATGAAATACCGGAGATACGCCAGGAAGTGCGGATGCTCGAGCATTGAGCCTTGCCGCAAATTGCGCTCGAATCGCTCTTTGTGCGACGAGCCCCGACCGCCGATGCAGTATTCGGGCTCCGTGAAATACGCGAGGCGCTGGGGCGGGATAGCACCGTCCCGCGCGAGCAGAAGTTCGGTCAGCTGCGCCGCACGCTCGCCGTTGCTCGTGGCCATCGCCTGGCCCTTGAGCGCGCCAGCGTCGAGTTCGAGCTGATCCAGCAATTCTTGCTCGGCGGGAGTCAATTGGATTGTGAGCTTGCCAGCCATCATGCATATCCCAGATTTCTAAGCGCAAAAAAAACAGCGAGGATGAGGGACGCCCCTCGAAACATCCTCGACAATGTTTGACGTCATGGAACGCCAGCGGCCGCGCCCAAGAGGCGCTCGCCAGCTGCAATCAGATTGTCGACGTAATCCGCAGGCACTTCGCTGTTCGTCCTTCGACCACCGTCACCGAGCTGGTTGACATACGCCGCGAAAACGCTCGCAATCGTTTGCGCATCCGCAGGCGGCCACCATGCAGTCAATTGCGTTGCCAAACTCTCCGGTCTGTCCAAATCGTCGGCATGCTGAATAAGCGACGACGCCACGAGCGCGAGAGCTCTATCTGCTGTCGCGAAGAGAAAGCGTTTCGTTCCACGACCCTCCTCTTCAACTCGGCGAACAAAGTCGCTGAGGTGCGTGACATCCCACGCCGCATTCCTGACACCTCTGACAGCGCGAGCCCGATCGGGAGAACGTAGGTGCTTCAACATCCGTTTTCGGGGTGCCGATGGCGCGAAATAGAGACTAGCGAATAGAAGCGCTGGTCCGCCAAGTATGAAATCGTTGTACATCCAATCCAGCAGACGCACGACTTTGTCGATGCCAGAACCTGGCTGGAGCTCCAGCTCGGCAATCTTAAGCGTGAGTACGTAATTGCGCCTCCAGCGTCGCAGCGGTTTCGCGAGATCGAAGCGAGCGATGTCTGGTGCTGCGGAAACTCGACGCAGGTTTTCGGTGCGTCGAAGGGCCGCATCCAGCCAGTCTTGCGGTCGCGCCTCATCAGCCTCGCGAAACCACTGGAGTTCCTCGGTAGCTACTTCATTGCCGTCGTGATGAGCGAGTTCGTGAAATGCGATGGCAGGGTCAAAGTTGAGATCTAAGCACTGAGCGAACGCCATCAGCCCCGCGGCGAGCCGTCGGTCTTCATCCAACCTCTCGCCCATCGCCACTCGAGCCATCCTCGATGCAAGATTTCGATCCGGTAGAACGACGAACTCCAGACGGCTGACATACGATTCATAAAGGTAGTGACGCGGATCGTATATGCCGACGTCGGGTGGGATGTAGCCGGGCACCAGCAGCTGAGCGTCCTCAAGCATCGCCGCAACCCGAGCAATGTCGTCGAACGGGAAGTCCGACGGCATTGCGAATAGTACCGACATGTCCTCGTTATCAGTCGACAACGTCGCTCCCACAGCAGCGGCGGTACAAGCCCTCCTACGGCCCGGTGCCGATCCGCGTAAGTAGAAATGATCTGTACCTAGTTCTCTGGCTCGTGAAGGCCTTTGCCGCTTATCGAGGGCACGAACGTCATATGCTCACCATCGGAGCCTCTGGAGCAGTTCAATTCGTGGCTATGCGACTGCACGCTGACTACGAAGCCGAGCAGCTGCGACTTTCTTCGGCGGCTGCCGGAACTCGCACACGAATTTGCCTCCGGTCTTTGCCAGCATGCGGACGAGATAGTCGATAGTGATTCCCGTGAGATCGCTTCCCTGGATCTTGCTGATTTTGGGGCGGGGGACATC
>Ga0315912_10004818_pt1 | contig 12594 bp, 9 predicted proteins | sample VfabasoilMG_FD_204469 | JGI IMG/M metagenome (GOLD analysis project Ga0315912, IMG submission 204469) | Garden soil microbial communities collected in Santa Monica, California, United States - V. faba soil | ecosystem: Environmental > Terrestrial > Soil > Garden | place: USA: California... | reverse complement strand
CGCGGGCGCTGGCCCGGCAGCAGCACCTGAAGGAGGTCACCCACCACACCATCTCGTCGCGCGCCCTGCGCGACACGCGCAACCCGCTGTTCGCCATCAACCTGCTGGACCTCCTGATCCGGCACAGTGGGGCGAACCACAAGCGCGAGACGATCGCGTTCTCCAAGCGCCGCCAGAGCGCGGCCGAGCGGCTGTGGTTGCTGGTGGTGTGGCGCAACCACGTCAAGTCGTTCTCGGAACGGAAGCGAGACGCCACACCCGCGATGCGGGCCGGGGTCAGCGAGCGACGCTTCTCGATGAGGCGGATCTTCGACAAGCGGTTGTTCCCTGGCCGCATCCACTTGCCGGAGCGCTGGGAGCGGTGCTACCGGCGACTCATCCCGACCCGTGCCTTGCCGAGAGTGCGCACGCACACCCTGCGCTACGCCTACTGAGACGCCGCCGGCGCGGGGGTCCGCCCGGCGCCGGTCGTCGCATCCGCAATCATCCGAGCACAACTCTGGAGTTGCCGGAATACCGCGTGAGCGTTGCTGACCGCGGACACCCTCCCGCCGCCCGCCGGCCGCGCGGACCCGCTTTCTCGGGGGGTTTCCGCTTCCCTCTCGGCCTCGACGCCTGCCGTTGTTTCCGGGCCGTCACATCGGCGTCACCGGCGCGTGCCCCCCGGCGCGGGAAGCTGTTCCTGCCGGAAGCCCACCCACCGGCCCGGCCGACCCCCCGGCGGCCGGAACGCACAGGAGGCCCAGATGGTGTTCGAGTCACCGTTCGTGCGGAAGGCCTACATCCAGATGCTGACGCACGAGATGAAGAAGGTGGTGCGTGCACTGCGAGCGTTCCCGGTGGAGCGTCTCGACGTTCGCGACACCGGTTGCGGCCGCAGCGCACGTGAGCTGGCCGAGGGCTTCATCGCTCACCTGCGTCGCCTCGACTCGCTGGCCAGTGGCTCCGATTGGGCGCTGCCCGTGCACGGCGATCGCTCGCGCGGCGTGATCCTGCTGGAGCTCGAGGCCTGCTACCTGAGCGCACACGCCTCACTCGAGACGATCTCGCCGGTTCGCTGGAGCGAGGTCATCGCGTCACCGCTCGGTCTTTCCCCGTGGAGCCAGGCTCGCCGCGGCGAGCTGCTGTGGATGGCGCTCCGGAACCTGATCCGCCACGGCCGCCACTTCACTCTGCACGTGCGCGCGGTCTGCAACGCTCCCAGGTTCGACGTCTTCGAGGGCGGCTCGCGAGTGCCGGTGTCGGAGATCGGGTCGGTGGGCGCAGGCGCCTGATTTCGCCCCCACGGAAGCACCGAGCCCTCACGGCGAGACCGTGAGGGCTTTCGCGTCTCGTGGGCGCGAGTCGTGTCGGACACGATGACACCCACAAATGGCGGAACGCCGAGCCCCGCCCCCACGGCGGATCCCGGCGTTCCTGCGACAGTCCGGCCGTCGAGCCCGGGGCCGCGGGCCCAGATGCGGGATCTCACGCGCCGGCATGTCGCAACTGTGGAGGGAACCCTGCCTCCCGTCTTCGCCGGTGCGGGCCCTGGTCTTCCGACCGCTTCGGCCCCGCCCGGTGGGCGGCCTGACGTCCCCGACAGCAAGAACACTACGGGTGCGTGTGTGTCGGCCGTATGACGGGCAGGTTGCCGGGGCGGAAGTTCGGTCGTGTCCCGGCCCGCGACGGCGGCCGTGCTAGCCTGCCCGTCGAGCCTCATCGCGTCCGTCCTCCATCTCACGGGAGACCCCAGCCCCATGTCCGACCGGCCGATCCTTCGTACCGTCCTGCTCTCGATCGCGATCCTCCTCGCCGGGCTCGCCATCGGCGGCGGGATCCAGCGCTTCCGGCTCGCGGACCGCTCCGTCACCGTGAAGGGCGTGGCCGAGCGTGACGTGCGAGCCGATATCGCGCTCTGGCCCATGCGCATCGTGGCGTCGGGCGTGGAGCTCGGGCCCACGCAGGACAAGATCGCCGCCGACCAGCGCACCGTGCGCCAGTTCCTCGCTTCGCACGGCATCGACTCGTCGCACGTGGAGTTGCTGTCGCTCGAGGTCACCGACAAGCGCTCGAACCCCTACGAGGGCAATCCGAGTTCGGCGCGTTTCGCCATCAACGCCACGCTCGTGGCGCGCAGCGACCAACCCGAGCGCATCCGCGCCGCGAGCCAGGACGTGGGCCAGCTGGTGGCCGCAGGCGTGGCCCTGTCGAGTGGCGGCGGCTGGGGCACGGGGCCCACCTACCTGTTCACGCGCCTGAACGAGCTCAAGCCGCCCATGCTCGCCGAGGCCACGGCCAGTGCGCGTGAGGCCGCCGCCGAGTTCGCGAAGCGCTCGGGCGCTCGCGTCGGCAACATCCGCCGCGCGCAGCAGGGGCTGTTCGAGATCCTGCCGCGCGACCAGGCGCCCGGCATTCCCGAGGGCAGCCAGCTCGAGAAGCGCCTGCGCGTCGTGACGACGCTGGAGTACGAGCTGTGGTAGCGCGCGACGTCGTCCTGCGCTGCTCCCGCCTCGTCGCGCTGCTCACGCTGGCGCTCACCGCGCTGCTGCCGTGCGCGGCTCGCGCCGACCGCTTCGCCGTGCGCGCGGCGCACTTCGTGGACGCGAAAGCGGGTGTGGTGCGAGGCCCGGTCTGGGTCGTGGTCTCCGGCGACACGGTCGAGTCGGTGCTGTCGGCAGCGCCCGCGGGGCTCAACGTCACCGACCTCGGCGAGGCCACGTTGCTGCCGGGATTGATCGACGCGCATACCCACCTCGGGACCCGGGTCGGGATCGATCGCATGGCTCGGCTCAAGAGCCCGGCGGCACGCAGTGCCATCGCAGGTGTGAACAACGTGCGCGCCACGCTCGAGTCGGGCTTCACCACCTGTCGCGATGTCGGCAGCGACGAACTCGTGGACGTCTCGTTGCGCGATGCCATCAACGCCGGCGAGATCCCCGGGCCTCGTCTTCAGGTCGCGTGCTGGTCGCTGAGCATGACCGGTGGCCATGGCGACGACCAGAACCAGCTCGACTACCACTGGTGCAACGACCTCGCGAACGGTGTCGCCGACGGCGTGGACGAGGTTCGCAAGAAGGTGCGCTTCAACGTGCAGCAGGGGGCCGACCTCATCAAGATCCTCGCCACCGGCGGCGTGCTGTCGGCGAACGACGACCCGCGGCACACCACGTACACCCAGGACGAGATGCGCGCCGCGTGCGACGAGGCCAACCGGCTCGGCCGGTTCGTGGCGGCGCACTGCCACGGCAAGGAAGGCATGATCTGGGTGAGCAATGCCGGCGCACGTTCGATCGAGCATGGCACGTACATGGACGCCGAAGCCGCCGCGGTGCTCAAGAAGAACGGCACCTGGTACGTGCCCACGCTGTACGTGGTCGAGCCCATCGTCATGGACGGCAACCCGCTCAAGATCTCCGAGCAGAGCCTCGCCAAGGCGCACGCGGTGCGTGTGCACATGCGCGAGGCGTTCAAGGTCGCGCACAAGCAGGGGGTGAAGATCGCGTTCGGCACCGATGCCGGCGTGTTCGCACACGGCACGCAGGCGCGCGAGTTCAAGGTCTACACCGATCTCGGCATGACGCCCCTGCAGGCGATCGGCACCGCGACCACTTCGGCGGCGGAGCTGATGGGCTGGTCGGGCAAGGTGGGCGTGGTGGCGAAGGGCTCGTTCGCCGACATGATCGCGGTGAGCGGCGATCCCACGAAAGACGTGACCGAACTGGAACGCGTGAAGTGGGTCATGAAGGGTGGCAAGGTCTACAGGGACGAGCTGAAGCGCTGAGCGGCGGCGCGTGCGGCGCCGGCCGCTCCGCGCTCGTGGCCGCGCGCGGCCCCGGCGCCGCGCATGCCGCAACCTCGAGCGGGCCGATGCCGTAGAGTCGGCCGTCCCGTCCAACCCCCTCTCGGAGCGCGATTGCCCGCCATCGTCGTCGAGGACCTGGTCAAGAGTTACGCCCGCGGCCTCGGCGCGCGCACCGTCGCGCTGGACGGCGTGTCGCTGACCATCGAGCCGGGTGAGACCGTGGGGATCATCGGTCCCAACGGCGCCGGCAAGACCACGCTGCTCGGCTGCCTGCTCGGTTTCCTGCGACCCGACTCCGGACGCATCACCATCGACGGCCGCGACGTGGATGACCTCGCCGTGCGCGCGTCCACCGGCTACCTGCCCGAGCGGCTCGTGTTGGACCGCTGGATGAGCGGGCGCGCATTGCTCGGCTACCACCATGCGCTCGCGGGCCTGCCCGCAGAATCGCGCCGCGCCGACTGCGAGGCGCTGCTCGACCGCGTCGGGCTGGATCGCGCGGCGGCCGACCGCCGTGTGGGCCGCTACTCGCGCGGCATGCTCCAGCGCCTGGCCCTGGCCCAGGCATTGCTCGGCGAACCGCGATTCCTGTACCTGGACGAGCCCATCTCGGGCGTGGACCCAGCCGGCATCGTCGTGTTCCGCGACATCCTGGCCCGGCTCTCGGAATCCGGTGCGACGATCCTGATCAACTCGCACCAGCTGGCCGAGGTCGAACGCGTCTGCCATCGCGTCGTATTCGTGAAGCAGGGCCGCATCGAGGCCATGGACACCACGCGCGCCGGGGCCGCCCACGCTCGCGTGCTGCGCGTGCGGCTCTCCACCGAGCACCCGGTGCTGCCCGTGGAGCAACTGTCCGCCGTCGCCACGGCGGCAGGCGCGACGTTCCGCGGTTGGTCCGCACCCGACGCGCGTTTCGCGGTGGAGGATGACAGCGGCGCCACGCGGCTGATCGCCGCACTGGTGCGCGCCGGTGTCGCCGTGATCGAAGTGATCCCCGAGGAGGGCCGGCTCGAGCGGTTGTTCACCGAGGGCGGCACGCATGCGCCCGCTGCGCCCGTGACTCCCGCGGTCGCGCTTCCTGCCGCGACGGACCCTGCCGACGAGACGCGCTTCATGCCGCCACCCGCCGGAGGTGGCGCATGAACAGCACGCTGCTCCGCTCGTTCCTGCTCCAGCGCTTCACGAGTCCGATGCGGTTGGGACTCACGAGCCTGTTCACGTTCTTCCCGCTCGTGGGCGTTCTGCTCTCGGGCGAGTTGTCGTTGCTCGCGGGCATCGCCGGCCCGCTCGCCGTGCTCTACGCCGCGGGTGCGATCGGCCAGGATGTCTCGTCCGGCACATTACAGCTGTTGCTCGTGCGTCCGGTCACGCGGCCTTCGTACGTCCTGCACCGCTGGCTGGGTGCGATGCTCGCCGCATTGGCCGTCGTGCTCATGACGACCGTTTGCGCGGTGCTGTTGCTGTTCCTGCGCGGCACGCCGCCCGAAGCGCTCGCCGTGTCGCGGCTGCTGCTCGAGGCGATCACCGCCATCGCCGGCCACTCGGCGGTGATGGTGATGCTGTCGACGCTGGTGGGCGGCGTGGGCGACCTGGCGCTCTATGCCTCCTCGCTGTTCGTCACGCAGATGTTCGTGCTGCTGGCGACGCTCAAGCAGTGGCCCGCGCTCATGCGCGCGTGCAACGAGGTCCAGGGCGCGCTGGGTGCCAAGCTGTCGTGGGCGTGGCTCGGCACCGGCATGGCGCCGTCGGCGTTCGCCATCGTGTCGTGGGTGTCCACGATCACGCTGGCGCTCGCGGTCGCCATCACGGTCATGAACCGCAAGGAGCTGTCGTATGCCAGCGGTTAGCCCCAGCGGCCCGACCCGGCGCGATCCGCGGATCCTGTGGATCGTGGCACTCGTCCTGCTCGCCGGACGCGTGGTACTCGGCATCCTCGAGGAGCGCAATCCGCCGGAGAAGCCGGACCTGGTCTCGTGGGTGGAGGCCGCCGCGGCTCCCGAAGTCGCACGGCGCACCGGCAAACCCATCCTCTACGACTTCACCGCCGACTGGTGTGCGCCCTGCCAGGCGATGCGGCAGGAGGTGTTCGCGGAGCAGCGCTACGCCCAGCCGCTCGGCCAGATGGTCGTGCCCGTCCAGGTCGTGGACCGCCAGAAGGAGGAGGGCCGCAACTCGCCGCGCGTGGACTCGCTCCAGCGCGCGCTCGGCGTCACGGCGTTCCCCACGCTCGTGATCGTGGATGCCGACGGCAAGGTGCTCGATCGGATCGAGGGCTACCCGGGAGCCCAGGGTGTGCTGACCTGGATCGGGACCACGAGTGGCAAGGGCCGGCTGGCGAACCCGAAGGGCGTGAAGTTCCAGTTCCCGTGAGCCTCGCCCTGCCCCTCAGTCGGCCGCGGCCACTCGCTCGGGCTGCGCGGCGAAGCGGCGGATGACGCCGGCGAGTGCCGCCGGCTGGTCGAGCATGATGAAGTGCCCGCAGTCTTCGATCCGTTCGAGCGTGAGCCGCGGGATGCGCGTGTAGCCGAGTGCTTCCGCCACCTGTTCGCGCGTCTCGCCTGGTTCCCAGGAATGCGGCGCCAGCACGGCCAGCACGCGCATCGGCAGTGCGTCCGCGCTCACCGAGAGGTCCGTCGAGAGCGCGATCGGGATCCACGCGCGCATCCGAACGCGGTCGACGAGCGAGGCCTCGGTCCAGAGTTGCTCGCCCTGGAGCGAGTCGCGCCCGAAGCTCATGTAGACCTCGCGCAGCGTGCCCTCCCAGTCGCGGTCGAGTTGCGCGGACAGCGTGTCGCGCTCGGCTCGCGTCATCTGCGGCACCAGTGCCGACTCGACCAGCACCAGTGCGCGCACGCGTTCCGGCGCGTGCAGCGCCTCGGCCGCCGCGACCAGCCCGCCGACCGAGTGCCCCACGAGCACGACGGGCTCGCTGCTCTGCTCGAGGATGGCGCGATCGAGCGCGAGCGTGGCCTGCTCGAGCCCGAACGGGAACATCATCGGCGAGACGCCGTGCCCGGGTAGCTCCACCAGTGCCACGCGATGGTCGCGCGCAAGGTCACGCGCAACCGGCATCCAGTGCTTGGCGTCGGAACCCAGCCCGTGCACGAGCACGATCGTGGGCCCGCGCCCCATGGAGCCGACCAGCGCCGAGTGCGGCGGCGGGTGCGGCGCGGCGCGGAAGACGAGCAGGAGTGCTGCCGCGACGACCGCGGCGGCAGCGAAACGTCGAAGCACGAGGGGGCCTCCAGGGAGTCCCTCGTGTCATCGGCAGGAACCGCGGCGGACTTGCGCCTGCGGCCAGTGACGCGGAGGGCCCCACGAATCCGGGGTCCTCCGCGTCGCACCGGTCAGGCTGCGGCTTCGCGTTCGCTGTCCCGGTGCGCCATCCGATAGAGCACGGGCAGGACGAGCAGTGTGAGCAGCGTCGAAGACAACACGCCGCCGATCACCACCGTCGCCAGCGGCCGCTGCACCTCGGCACCCGTCCCGGAGGCGAGCGCCATGGGCACGAACCCGAGCGACGCCACGAGTGCCGTCATCAGCACGGGCCTGAGCCGGGTCGAGCATCCCTCGTACAGAGCCTCCTCAACGGTCCGTCCCTCGGTACGTAGCTGGCGGATGAATGACAGCAGCACGACGCCATTCAATACCGCCACACCCGAGAGCGCGATGAACCCGACGCCCGCCGTGATCGAGAACGGGATCGCTCGCAACAGCAGCGCGAGCACACCGCCGGTGAGCGCCAGGGGGACGCCGCTGAACACCAGCAGCGCATCCTTGAGTGATCCGAATGCGCCGAACAGGAGCAGGAAGATCAGCAGCAGTGCCAGCGGCACCACGATGGCCAGCCGTGTCCGTGCAGCGACCATGTTCTCGTACTGACCGCCCCAGACGAGCCAGTCCCCCGCCGGAAGGTGGACCTCGCGCTCGACGGCACGCTGCGCATCGTTCACGAACGAGCCGATGTCGCGGCCGCGAACGTTCACCTGCACGACCACCCGCCGCTTGCCGTTCTCGCGGCTGACCTGGTTCGGGCCCTCCTCCAGGTGGATCCGCGCCACCGAGCCGAGCGGGATGAACTCCGTGGCCGCCTCGCGGTGAGCCGCGGGCAGCGCGCCCGGCAGCAACGAGCGTGGAGCGGCGGCCACCGGGACCGGCAGCATCTCCAGCGCCCGAAGGTCGTTCCGCACCTCTTCCGGCAGCCTCACCACGATGTCGAAGCGTCGATCGCCGGCGTAGAGTTCGCCGGTCACCGAGCCCGCCAGTGCGGTGCGGACCACGGCCTGCACGTCGGCCACGTTCAACCCGTAGCGCGCGGTGGCTGCGCGCTGCACTTCGATCGTGAGCACGGGCAGGCCGGTGACCTGCTCCACCTTCACGTCGGAAGCACCGGGGATCCTGCGCAGCACCGCCGCGACTTCGTTCGCCGAGGCCAGCATCACGTCGAGATCGTCGCCGAACACTTTCACCGCCACGTCGGCACGCACACCGGCGATCAGCTCGTTGAAGCGCATCTGGATCGGCTGCGTGTATTCGTAGACGTTCCCCGGGAGCAGGTTCAACCTGCCCTCCATCGCTCCGATGAGATCGGCCTTCGCCCGGTGCGGGTCCGGCCAGGCCTGTCGCGGTTTCAGGATGACGATCACGTCCGAGACACTCGGTGGCATGGGGTCTGTGGCGATCTCGGCCGTGCCGATCTTGGAGAACACGCGCTCGACCTCGGGGAACGAGCGGATGGCACGCTCCACACCCTCCTGCATGATCACGGCCTGTTCCAGGCTCGTGCCCGGGATCCGCAGGGCGTGGATCGCGATGTCGTGCTCGTCCAGCGTCGGCACGAACTCGCTCCCCATCCGCGTGGCGAGAAGTCCGCAGCCCACCACCAGCGCGACGGCGGTCACCACGACCGGCGTCCGATGCGCCATCACCCAGCGCAGTCCGGGTAGGTAGGCCCTGCGCGAGAGTCGGATGAGCGGGCTCTCCACTTCGGAGATACGCCCCCGCATCAGCATCGCCGCGAGTGCCGGCACGAGCGTGAACGACAGGATCAATGCACCCCCGAGTGCCAGCAGCACCACCTGCGCCATGGGCCGGAACATCTTCCCTTCGATGCCGGTCAGCGTGAGGATCGGCAGGTAGACGATCATGATGATCCCTACAGCGAACAGCGTGGGCCGCCCGACTTCCGCGGCACTCGTGTAGCACTCGTGCAGGCGTTCCTGCAGCGTCAGCGTCCGTCCCGCCGCATGCTGCCGGAGTGCGACCCGCCGCAGGATGTTCTCGAGCATGACCACCGCGCCGTCCACGATGATGCCGAAGTCGATCGCGCCCAGGCTCAGGAGGTTGGCGCTGATCCGGCCGGCGACCATGCCGGTGGCCGCGAACATCATGGAGAGCGGGATGACCGCGGCCACGATCACCGCCCCCGCGATGTTCCCGAGCAGCAGGAACAGCACGGCGATCACCAGCACCGCACCTTCGAGCAGGTTGCGGCGCACGGTCCCGAGCGTGGCGTCCACGAGCTTCGTGCGATCGTAGACGGGCCGCGCGACGATGCCCGGGGGCAGGGTCCGCTGGATCTCCTCCAGCCGCCGGGCGACGCGTTGGGACACGGTCCGGCTGTTCTCGCCGATCAACATGAAGGCGGTGCCGAGCACGACCTCCACCCCATTCTCGGTGGCGGCTCCCGTTCGCAACTCGCGCCCCTCCCCCACGTTCGCGACGTCCGCCACATGGATCGGCACGCCGTCACGCGTTGCGACGACCACTTGGCCGATGTCCTGTTGCCGGTTGATGCGGCCCGTGGCGCTCACCAGGTACTGCTCGCCTTTGTGGTTGATGTAGCCGCCGCCCGCATTGCTGTTGTTCCCGGCGAGCGCGATCTCGATGTCACGCAGCGTGAGGCCGAGCGCGATGAGCCGCGTGGGATCCGGTGTCACGTGGTACTGCCGGCGGTAGCCGCCGATGGTGTTGACGTCGGTCACGCCCGGCACCGTGCGCAACTGCGGACGGATCACCCAATCCTGCACCTCTCGCAGGTCGGTGGCGGTGATCGGCGTGCCGTCCGAGTTCCGCGCATCCGGTGCCGCTTCCACCGTCCACATGAAGATCTCGCCCAGGCCCGTGGCGATGGGCCCCATCTCCGGATCCACTTCGTCGGGCAGGTCCCCGCGCGCCTCTTGAAGCCGCTCGTTCACGAGTTGGCGGGCGAAGTAGTGATCGGTGCCGTCCCGGAACACGGCTGTGACCTGGGAGAGTCCGTAGCGCGAGAGCGAGCGTGTCTCGGTGAGGTTCGGCAGCCCTGCCATCGCGGTCTCGATGGTGAACGTGATGCGCCGTTCCACCTCGATCGGCGACATGCCCTCGGCCGTGGTGTTGATCTGGACCTGCACCGTGGTGATGTCGGGCACGGCATCGATCGGCAGCCGCGAGAACTGGTAGAGCCCGAACACGGCGGCCGCCAGCGCCACGAGCACGACGAGTCCGCGATTCAGGATGGAGAAGCGGAGGATGCGTTCGAGGAAGCCGACGCTCGCCTCGCGAGGGTCAGTGGTCATGCGTGGCCTCCGACTTCCCCAGTTCCGCCTTGAGCAGGAACGCGTTCTTCGTGACATAGCGCTCGCCGGAGCGAACCCCACTGACGATCTCGGTCCACTCGCCGTCGCTGCGCCCGGTCTCGACCGGCTGCAACTCGAACGAGTCGCCGTCCGCCAGGAACACGCCGGAGCCGTGCGGAGTACGCACGATGGCTTCTTCGGGCACGGCCACGTCGGCTCGCACGCGCTCGACGGTGACCGACGCCGAGACGTAGAGCCCAGGCGTCCAGCGGCCCGACGTGTTGCCCAGGATCGCTCGGGCGTACGAGATGCGCGTGTCTTGCTCCAGCAACGGCCCCACGTAGGAGACCTTGCTCTCGGCCTCGATCGGGTGGTCACCCTGGCTGCGGATGCGCACCACCTGACCCGTGCGCACGCGAGAGGCGAACTGCGGGTACAACGGGAAGTACGCCCACACCGTGGACAGGTCCGCGACCGTGAACAGCACGCTCTCGCGACCCACGGCCGCGCCGGGCGCGCCCTCGCGCGAGACGAGCGTACCCGTCATGGGAGCCACGACCTCGTAGTCGGCGAGGCTCCCGTCGCTGTGCACGACGGCAAGGACGTCGCCCTCGCTGACTCGGTCCCCGAGTTGACGGGTGAGCGAACGGATGACGCCCGGGAAGCGGGGCCGCACCTGCACGACGCGGTCGGGATTCAGACGGATCTCGCCGGGCGCCTCGAGCCGCACCTCGATCGCTCGCGCACCGGCGACCGCCGTGACGATGTCGCCCTCTCGCACGGCCTCCGGCGAGAGGTGGACGCGGCCCTCTTGCTGTTCATACGTCCAGTCGTGACGGCGGCCGTCTCGTTCCAGGTGGATGCGGGCCACGAACGAGTGCGGTTCCCCCACGGTGGACGTGCTGCGCAGGAACTCCGGTTCGGCCCGGAACAGCAGGCTGTCGTACCGGCCAGCGAAACGATCGAGTGCGACCGACAACCGGATCTGCTTGAGGTCGACCGGCTTGCCCTGCGCGTCGCTCACAAACGCGCGGTACTCCGGAGGCACACCGTCCTCGTGGATACGGAGTTCGAGCTTCACGCCGTCGGCTTCGAACAACCGGCCGCCGTGCGGACCGCGCTCGACGTGTGCCGCGCCGGCCTCCTCGTGCCTGTGTTGGTCGTGTGACTGGATCTCGGAGTTGGAACAACCGAGGGTCGCGAACGCGCACAGCACCGCGGCCGCGGCCGGGATCCGTGCGAGCACGCGGGTGCGGCGGGCGAGCGAGGGATTTGTGTTCATCGCACGTCTCCCGCGGCCTTCGCCGACGTCCAGCGTTCGAGTTCCATCTGCGCGAGCCATGCCTCACGCGTGAGTTCGATGTCGAGCAGGCGTGCTTCGAGCAACGCGCGCTGGCCGTCCAGCACTTCGAGGTAGGTGAGCCCGCCCGAGCGGAACCCCGACGCGAGCCCGCGCACCGCCTCCTCCCCGGCGGGCAGCACGTCCGCGCGCAGCTCGCGGAGCGACGCGAGCGCGCCGGCGAGTCGGTCGTGCACATCGCGGACTCGGGTCATGAGCCGCAGCGCCTCGGCGTCGGCGCGTGACACGCCTGCTGCTCGCGTCTCCTCGGCCGCCTCCTTCGCAGCGGGGCCCGTGCCGGGCCCCGGCAGCGGGATCGTGACCGCCACCACGAATCCGGTCCCGGGCAGTTCCGCCAGTCGTCGCGCACCCGCACCCACGGTCACATCCGGCACGTGTTGCGCGCGCACCCAACTCGACTGCCCGTCCTCGCGCTGGCGCTCCGCGGCGGCGCGCTGCATCAGGGGCTGCAGTTGCAGCGCCGTCTCCAACGAAGCCTTGTCGGCCGGGACGATCGTGGACGGGTCGGCGAGTGTGAGCACCCCGATGCTGTCCGCGCTCCCCTGCCACTGTGCTGCCAGTCGAGCGCGCGCTGTCGCCAACCGGCGCTCCTCACGTTCGAGTTCGATGCGGCGTAGGGAGTGGTTCGCACGAGCACGTGCCCCCTCGTGTGCGGGAGCCGCGCCCACGCGGAGTCGTTCGGCCGCAGCCGCAGCCGCCGCGGCTGCTTCACCCACAGCGTCTCGCCAGCGCTCCGCGCGCTCCTGCGAAGCCCACGCCTCCGTGTACGCCTCGACCGTCGAGGCCTCGAGCTCATGGCGAAGCTGTTCATGCTCCGCCGAGGCGATGGCGGTGTGCGCCGCTGACAGGCCCCGGCGAGCGCCGCGGTCGCCACCCAACTCGAACGTCTG
>Ga0315912_10004817_pt1 | contig 12597 bp, 11 predicted proteins | sample VfabasoilMG_FD_204469 | JGI IMG/M metagenome (GOLD analysis project Ga0315912, IMG submission 204469) | Garden soil microbial communities collected in Santa Monica, California, United States - V. faba soil | ecosystem: Environmental > Terrestrial > Soil > Garden | place: USA: California... | reverse complement strand
CTTCCTGCAGACGCGAGATGCGCGCGAGCATCTTGAATGACGGGTCGAGGTTGTCCCGGCGCACGCATTCGAACACGTGATCGAGCTCGTGGAGGAAGAGCCGCATCCACAACTCCGACACCTGATGGACGATGATGAACAACATCTCGTCCTGCTCGATCGAGTTCGGCTTCTGCGCGTCGAGCAGTTTGTCGAGCTGCAGGTATTCACCGTAGGACTTCGAGGTTCCGAGGTCCCAGTGCACGCCTTCGTTCTTGAGATCGACCTTGTTGTCAGCCATCGTTACTCATTCGAAAAAACCCACTGGGGCACGTGACGCCAGCCCTGCACGAGCTCGCGATCGAGCGCGCGCCAATCGGCGCAATGACGCTCCACCGCCTGCCAGAAACGCGCCGAATGGTTCATGTGTTTCACGTGCGTGAGCTCGTGCACGATGAGGTAGTCCACCACTTCGGGGCGCTGGAACAGCAGGCAGCAGTTCAAGCTGATGGTACCGCGCGCCGAACAACTTCCCCAGCGCGAACGCTGCCGCCGCACGGAAATCTGCGAATAACTCACGCCCATGGCTTTCGCTAGCGCCTCCACGCGCGGGATGAGGCGCGCGCGGGCCGTGCGAATCAGCCAGGAGCGCATTCCGGCAAGCAGCCTCGGCGCGGCCGCACCACTCATGCGAAGGACTCCCGGACCGGACCAGGTCACGCGCGGCCTCCCGGCAACGCTCGCCATTTGCAACTGATACTGCTCGCCGGTCATGCGCAGCGCGATCACCGCGGGCGGGAACGGCTGCGGCGCCGGGCGGTTGCGCAACGCGGTCGCGCGCCGCGCGTCTATCCACTCCCGGTGCGCTTTGATGAAGGCCTCGACCTCGCGTGGCCGCACCCGCGGCGGCACCACGCATTCCACGCGCGCATCCGGATAGACACGAAGCGACAGGCGCCGCGCCCGTGCGCTCACGCGTACCTTGAGGTTCTCCTGGGGACTTTCATTGGCGCCTCCTCCGGCACTCAGAAGGTCCAGCTGGAAATGCGGTCTGACACCGGTCCTGTTGTCGTTCATAACGAGGCTGCGAGCTCCACACCCTCGCGGATCGCGCGTTCCGCATCGAGCTCGACGGCGAGCTTCGCGCCTCCGATCACGTGCACCCGCAAGCCTTGCGCACCCAACTCTCCGGCGAGCCCGTTGACCGACTCCTGCCCCGCGCAGACGATCACGTGCTCGACCGCCAGGACCTCGGGTCCCGCGTCGGTCGAGATGTGCAGGCCGGCATCGTCGATGCGCTGGTACGTCACCCCGTTGCGCATGACCACGGCGCGATGCTTGAGCGCCGTGCGGTGGATCCAGCCCGTGGTCTTGCCGAGTCCCGCGCCCGGCTTGCCGGCCTTGCGCTGCAGTAGATAGACGCGGCGCGGCGCGGGCACCGGCCGCTGCGGAAGCAGGCCGCCGCGCGCCACGAGCGTGCGATCGATTCCCCATTCCTCGAAGTAGTCGCCGCCTGCGCCGTGCGTGAGGAACGCCGCCACGTCGAAGCCGATTCCTCCGGCGCCGATGATGGCCACGCTGTCCCCGGCCTGCCGCACGCCCGACAGGAGATCGGGATAGGTGATGACCTTGGGATGATCGATGCCCGGGATGTCGGGCACACGCGCGATGACACCGCAGGAAATCACGATGTCGTCGAATCCACCTCCGGCGAGCCGCGCCGCGTCGGCCGCGGTGTTCAATGCGAGCGTGACCCCGGTGAGCTCGATGCGTCGCGCGAAGTAGCGCAGGGTGTCGTGAAAATCTTCCTTGCCGGGCACTTCACGCGCGTAGCGGAACTGCCCGCCGATCTCGGCAGCACGCTCGAACAGCGTGACCCGATGTCCGCGTTCGGCGAGCGTGGTGGCGCAGGCGAGTCCCGCGGGCCCCGCTCCCACCACGGCGATGCGCTTCGGCTTCGGCGCGGTTTCGATGCGCAGTTCCGTCTCGTACGCCGCCAGCGGATTCACGAGGCAGGTGGCGCGTTTCCCTTCGAACACGCGATCGAGACAGCCCTGGTTGCAGGCGATGCAGGTGTTGATCTCGTTCTCGCGGCCTTCCGCGGCCTTGCGCGGAAGATCCGGATCCGCGAGCAGAGGCCTCGCCATCGACACGAGATCCGCGTCGCCGCTCGCGAGCAGTGCTTCGGCGCCATCGGGCGCATTGAAGCGATTGGTAGCGATGACCGGCAGGCGTGTCGCCGCCTTGATGCGCGCCGACACCCACCCGAACGCGCCGCGCGGCACGATGCCGGCAATGGTCGGAACGCGTGCCTCATGCCAGCCGATGCCGGTGTTCAACATGCTCGCGCCCGCGCCTTCCATCTGCGATGCGAGCCATTCCACTTCCGCGCCCGTGCAGCCGCCTTCGACGAGATCGAGCCCCGAGATGCGAAAGATGATGATGAAGCGCGGACCCACTGCCGCGCGCGTCTGGCGCACGACTTCCAGCGCGAGCCGCGAACGCCCCACGAGATCTCCGCCCCACTCGTCGGTGCGCAGGTTGGTGCGCGGGGCAAGGAACTCGTTGATGAAGTAGCCCTCCGATCCCATGATCTCGACGCCGTCGTAGCCCGCCTCCTGCGCAAGCCGCGCGCAGTTCACGAAATCGGCGATCTGGTCGCGCACGCCATCGGATGACAGCTCGCGCGGCTTGAAACGGTTGATGGGCGCACGCAGCGCCGACGGCGCCACCACGAGCGGGTGATAGCCATAACGACCGGTGTGCAGGATCTGCATGCAGATCTTGCCGCCTTCGCCATGCACGGCGTCGGTCACGAGCCGGTGCCGTTCGACTTCGCGCGGGCTCGACAGTTTTCCGGCAAACGGCTTGGCCCAGCCGGCCCGATTCGGCGCGATGCCGCCCGAAACCAGCAGCCCGGCCCCACCGCGTGCCCGCGCGGCGAAATACGCCGCGAGCTTGCCGAAGTCGCGCGCGCGATCCTCGAGGCCCGTATGCATCGAGCCCATCACGATGCGGTTCGGCAGGCGCGTGTGACCCAGATCGAGCGGGGCGAACAGCCTCGGGTATTTCATGAGGCGGGAATACTAGCAGGCAGACACCGCCGCAACTGGAAGGCGCGGCGAAGTGACGACCCACTGGATGTACGGCGTCGCTTCGACGCCGTTTTCCGACGTGGCGCGTGAGCGCCTGAGAACTACTGTTACCTGGTGATTTGCGCCATCAGCTTGCGCGCGAAGGCGTACTCGGGCGCGATCAGCAACGAACGTTCGAGCGCTTCGCGGGCTCCGACCACGTCGCGCTGGTCGAAGAGCGCGCGCCCGAGGAATGCATAGGCTTCCGCGGAGCCCCACTCGGGCGTGCTCGACGCGGCGGCACGCGCAGCTTCGAACATGGCCGTGACATTGCGCAGCCTGGTCAGGGCGGCCGCCTTCTCCGCCGGATCCTTGCCGGCCCGTTCGAACAACGCCAGCGCTTCCACGAGGCGGACGCGCGGGTTCTTCGGTTCCAGCAACACCGCTTCGTCGATTCGCGATCCGATGCGTCCGCCCACGAAAGGCAACGAACTCATTTCGCGGCCCGCCAGCGTGCAGGCGGTGCCGAGCGCGTACGCCTCGGCGCGGCGCACGCGGTTGGCATCGGTTTCATCGACGCCCAGCGGAACCTTCGGCAGCCCATCGACGATCTCGTCGATTTCATCGCCGCAGTCGTCGATCGCATCCTTGGCCTGGGATTTCTTGACCGTCGTCAGCACCTGCGCGAGCCGGTAATGCGTGAGAGCACGGAAGTAGTGACGCGAGGCCGCGTCGTCGCCGCCCTCACCTTCACTCTCCCCTGCCTTGGGCTTGAGCGAATTGAGCACGCCGTTCAGCGCGCGGGCGTCACTCGTGTAGTACGCGTACTGGATGCGTCCTTCGATGTCGGCCCACACTTCGGCTTGCGCAAACGAAGAGGCGCCGGCCATGGTCAACCCAAGGGCCAGCGCCTTCGCGAATGTGGAGGAAAGGCGTCGCTTCACAATTCCCGCAAACCACTGGTGATGGGCATGCGCGCCGCGCGAATGCCCGGCAGCACGCCCGCGATGAAGGTGAGTACGAGTCCGTAAACGATGCCGGTGACCATGAGCTGCGGTGTCACCGTGAATGCATAGGTGATCTGGCTGAAGGTCTGGAAATTCATCGTCGAGCTCTGCATGCCGTTCAGGAAGATCAACGCCAGCACGCCGCCCAGCAGGCCGCCGGCGGCACCCAGAAGGATGGACTCGAACAGCACCGAAACGACGACGGGCGTGGCGCCGAATCCCATGGCGCGCAGCGTCGCGATCTCGCGCACGCGGCTCGCAACGGCGTTGAACATGGTATTCACGGCCGCGAAGATCGCCGCGAGGCCCATCATGATGGCGAACAGGAATCCCGCGCCGTTGATCAGGGTGGACATCACCTTCTGCTGCTCGGCGTAGAACTCGGGCTCGCGCTTCACGTCCACCTGCAATTGCGGGTCCTTGGTGAGCGTGTCCTTGAACTTCTTGAACGTGGCATCGGAATCGTCGGTGAGGCGTGCCCGAACCGACTGGAAGCTGTTGCCGCGCTTCCACACCGACTGCACCAGCAGCACATCCGCCCAGGCTTCGGATTCGGCCACGCCGCCGTCGTCGGAGAACCGGCCGACTACCTTCCAATCCGCATTTCCCCAACGAACCGTCTTGCCCACCGAGATGTTCTCGTAGTTGGCGACGACTCCGTTGCCAACGATGATTTCGTTGGTACCCTCGCGCATCATCGTGCCTTCTTCGATCTTGAAGGCCTTGCGCAGCCTGGAGGCCTGCGGAGATACGCCACGGAACGGCAGATTTGCCGTGGTCTCCTTGCCGCGGAGTTTGCCGTCGGTGAGCACGTAGAGCTCGGAAGAAATCAGTGGCTTGCCGTTCTCACGCTTGATCCCGGGCGCATCGCTGATGAGCGTGGTCTGGTTCTGGCCGAAACCCGAGCTCATTTCGTTGGTGGCGCCCGAGCGCAGGACCACGGCCACATCCTTCGAACCGGATTCTTCGAGCGCTTCGCTGAATCCCGCGGCAATCGACAGCACCGCGATCAATACCAGCGTGACGCCACCGATGCCGACCACGGCCACGAGCGACGATGCCCAGCGCTCCGGGATGTTGCGCACGTTCATCGCCGTGACGGCGCCAATCTGCGAGAAAGTATTCGCCATTTGCCTGACCTCAGCCGCGCCGCAGCGCGTCGACAATCTTGAGACGCATCGCCGACACCGCCGGCCACAACCCGGTGATCACACCCAGGCTCACCATGAGGACGATCGCGGTGACGAAGGAACTGATGTCGATCTCGAAGATGGGAAAGTACTGCTTCATCGTGGGCGCCAGAGCGCCGACGCCGAGGTACGCGAGCCCGAATCCGATCAGCCCGCCGAGCACGGTGAGGAACAGCGCCTCGCCGATCACGAGACGCAGCACCGAGCCTGAACTGAAACCGAGCGTCTTCAGCACGCCGATCTCGTTGGTTCGTTCACGCACCGATTGCGCCATCGTGTTGGCGGTCACCAGCAGCATGGTGAAGAACACTGCGAACACCACCGACACCAGGATCTTGCCGATGTTGCCCATCTGCTCCATGAACTGCTTGGTGAAGGCCTTTTCCGTACCGGTCTTGGTTTCGTCGGACGAATTGGCGAACTGTGCGTCGATGCGTTTGGCCACGACTTCGGCCTGATTCGGGTCGTCCACTTTCACCGTCATCCAGCCGATCTCGCCTTTTCCGAACATCAGCGACTCGTTGTAGTAGTCGTAGTGGAACATGGCGCTCTGGTTGTCCCAGCCCGCGCTGTTCTCGACCGTGTAGATGCCGATGATGTTGAACTCCCAGGTATCGCTGTTGTTCTGCTTGCGGAAGATGGACGACTTCAAGGGCAGACGATCGCCCTTCTTCCAGCCATAACGGTCCGCGAGCACCCTGCCGATCACGATGCCCTGGCGATCGGCCTTCCACGCGGCGAATTCTTCGGGCGTGATCTTGACCTCGGGATAGACGTTGAAGAACTCCTCGACATTGATCGGGAAGACCGGGATCTGCATCGTGCCGTCCTTGTAGACGCCACCGAACCAGTTGAGATGCACGACCGACTTCACGCCCGCCGTGGCACGCGTCTTTTCGTAGTGCGAGATCGGAAAGGAATCGATGATCGACACCTTGCTCAGCGTGATGAGCCGGTCGGCGCCCGTGAGGTTCACCGTCTGCTGCATGGAGGTGCGCAGCGCATCCAGCATTCCGAACATCAGGAACGCGAGGATGATGGACAGCAATGTGAAGATCAGCCGCAGCTTGCGCCGCGTGAGGTTCGCCCAGGTGAAAGAGAGCCAGGACATGGGCTAGACCTCCCGCTCGAGACGACCCTTCTCGAGATGCAGCGTGCGATTGGCACGCTCGGCCGCACGCGGATCGTGCGTGACCATCACGATGGTCTTGCCGTGATGCTTGTTCAGCGCCTGCAGCAGGTCCAGCACCTCGTCACCCGATTTGCGGTCGAGGTCGCCGGTCGGTTCGTCGCAGAGGAGCAGCGTGGGATCGGTGACGATGGCGCGCGCGATACCGACGCGCTGCTCCTGGCCGCCCGACAATTCGCGTGGCTTGTGCTTCATGCGATCGCCGAGACCCACGAGGCTCAATGCCGTGTGCACGCGCTTCAGGCGATCCGACTTGCCGAGCTTGGTGAGCAGCAGCGGCAATTCCACGTTGCGCTCCGCCGTGAGCACCGGCAGCAGGTTGTACATCTGGAACACGAAGCCCACGTTGTCGGCGCGCCAGCGTCCGAGCGCGGCATTCGACAGCTTGTCGATGGATACGCCGTCGACGTCGATGCTGCCGGTGGTCGGGCGATCGAGACCGCCGATCAGGTTGAGCAGCGTGGTCTTGCCCGAACCCGACGGTCCCATGAGCGCGACGAAATCTCCGCGCGGCAGATCGAGATCGAGTTTCTCGAGCACCGGCACCACTTCGGCGCCGCGCTGGTATTGCTTGGCGACGCCACGCAATTTGACCACCACGGGATCCGCATTTTTCACCGTCTCTGCCGCTGCCGCCATGTTCATGTCCTCTTTGGAAATCAGCTTGCCTTGAGTTTGACCTTGCCGCCGTCTTCGAGCCCCTGCACCACCGGCGACACCAGTTCGTCGCCGCTCGCGACGCCGGCGCGGACTTCGATGTTGCCATCGTTCTCCGCACCCACGGTCACCGCGCGGCGCTCCACGCGGCCGCCGCTAACTACCCAGACGTAGGCGTTGCTCCCCTCGCGCTGCACGGCGACCGCGGGCACGCGGATGCGTGGCCCCGCGTTGGCCACCGGGGCCGGAGAGTCGTCGAGGAAGCGCACCTTGATGCCCATGTCGGGCAGGATGCGCGGGTCGAGCTTTTCGAATCCGATCCTGACCCGGACCGTCGCCTTGGTCCGATCCGCGGTCGGCACGATCTTGATCACGTGCGCCGCGAGGGGCGCATCCGGATAGGCGTCGAGCGTCGCTTCCACGCGCTGGTCGGCCCTCACGCGGTTGATGTACGCCTCGTTGACGTCCACTTCGACCTCGCGCGAATCCATGTCCACGATGGTGGCGATGCCGGTGCGCGTGAAGCCGCCGCTCGACATGGGCGAGATCATCTCGCCGGGCTGTGCGTTCTTCGAAATCACCACGCCGTCGAATGGCGCGCGAACTTCGATGTCGTCGAAATCGATCTGGCGCATCTGAAGCGCGCTTTCGGAGACCTTGACCTGCGCCTGGGAGGCCGCAAGGCGCGCGGCGAGCGCATTGACCTCGGCCCGCGAAGCGTCGAGCGCGGTCTGGCTGATGAGCTGCTGCTGCACGAGCGACTCGTTGCGCTCGAGATTCCGGCGCGCCTCGGACAGACGCACTTCGATCTCGGCGAGATTGCGTTTCGAGGCTTCGAGCTCACGCTGCGCCATCGTGAGCAAGGTGCGCGAGTTCGCGGGTTCGAGCCGGGCCAGCACCTGGCCCTCCTTCACCTGCATGCCTTCCTCGACGAAAATCTCGGCGACCTTGCCGGTCACCTTCGAAGAAACCGTCGAGATGCGCCGCACGACCACGTAGCCGGACGCATTGAGCACCGAATTGCCCAGACTCGGGCCAGTGGATTCGGACTCGGCCACCACGGTGGTGACTTCGGTCGCCTTGGGACGCAGATAGACGAACGCCAGTGCCGCCGCGAGCACAACGACGCCCGCGATGCTGCCGATGATGGCGCCCCGGCTCATGCCGCCACCCGACGAGGGCGTGGAACGTTCGATGCGCAATGAACCGAGAGATTCTGTGTCGAGAGGCATGCAGCGTTTAAGTCCCTGAAACCATTGACGTGCTATCTACGGGCGTGAAGATTAATGGAAATCGGATGCGGGTACATCTGTCATCTGTCATGTCCAGCAGTTGACTAACGCCAAAGCTGTATATCGACACGGGCCAGGAGAATTTGTTTGCGTTCTTGCGCGTTAGAATCCGCGCATTGAATGGCGCCCGCTTTCCTGTTCTGCATCGGCGCCGCGATGCCGCTGACCGCAAGCGCTGGATCCTCGAGCTCCGGACGGCCGCATCATTCGGTCACAGCCTGTTCGGCATCGAAGGATTCCGACGTCTGCCACAGCTGCGTACTCACCAGTGTCCGGATTCCGGTGCGCGGATCATCCTCGTGGGCGAAATACCCGGGGCGCTCGATCATGAGTGCATCGAACGAAGGATCGACCTTGGTCACTGCGATGTAATCCACTTCCGAGGCGACCTCCAGAGCGCAATGCGTACTGCGGCACTCCAGTGCGAGGATCCGGAATTTCCCGCGCTCACCCGACATCACCGCCTTTTCGATGCGAGCTTCCGTATCGCGGGCCCAGGATTCATTGCGCGGCTCGGCGCCCATTCGCTCGACGAACATCAGGAAATCCTTGCAGACGATCCTGGGCGAACGCTCGCAGTTGTCGAGGACCGAGTCGGAAAGCACGTAGGGCTGCCCGACGACGCCAGATCGAGTCACCGATGCAGGCGGTGAATCCACCGGGAAACCGGCGGGCTCTGGCGGCGTGTGTATGGGCGCGGGTGGCACCGGAGTGACCGCTCTCGCCGGGCTGCTCTCTGCCTCGCTCGCGGGCTGCGTGATCCCGTAGAACCAGGCGAATCCAAGTCCCGCCGCGGTCAACGCGATCAGCAGATATGTCGTCTTGCGAGACATGAGGCACCGATCCTGCGCCAGTTGGTACGGCGGCGCCCAACTATTCCAACTAGAATCCCGCGGAAATGATCGACATCGGGGTGAACCTCGCGCACGACAGCTTCGACGCGGACCGTGACGCCGTCCTCAAGCGCGCCGCGGAAGCGGGCGTGACGCAGATGGTGATCACGGGCTCGAGCGAGGACAGCACTCGCAAGGCCATAGAGCTCGCGCGTTCGGCTCCCGGCATCCTGTTCGCAACCGCCGGAGTGCATCCGCATCACGCGGCCGATCTGACTACCGACACGTTACCCGCAATCCAGGAACTCGCGCGCGAACCCGAGGTGGTCGCCGCCGGCGAATGCGGGCTCGACTACTTTCGTGACCTGTCGCCACGTCCCCTGCAGCGCCGCGCATTCGAATGGCAGCTCGAGATCGCCGCCGCTACCGGCAAGCCCGTGTTCCTGCATCAGCGCGACGCGCATGACGATTTCATCGCCATCCTGCGCGCACATCGCGTGACGCGCGGCGTGGCGCACTGTTTCACGGGCACCGAGAAGGAGCGCGACGCCTACCTCGAACTCGGCCTGCACATCGGCATCACGGGCTGGATCAACGACGAGCGGCGCGGCCTGCACCTGCGCGAAGTGGTGAAGGGCATTCCGGCCGACCGCCTCATGATCGAAAGCGACGCGCCCTATCTATTGCCACGCGACATCCGGCCCAGGCCCGCGACACGACGCAACGAGCCCGCCTGGCTGCCATACGTGGCACGCGCCATCGCCCATGCGCGAGACGAAACTCCCGAAGCGGTGGCCGCCGCCAGCACCGCCGCGGCGCGCAGCCTCTTCGGGCTGCCGGGCGCGTGAAAGCCCGTCAGCCGCGCGCGACGAGCTCGCGTGCCGGCGGAATCTTCGCGGCCATCGAGGCGCGTGCCTCGCGGCGATACCGCGCGGGCGGCACGGAAAACCTGCGCTTGAAGGCGCGATTGAACGCGGCCTCGGATTCGTACCCGGAATCCAGCGCCACGCGCTGCACGCTGCGACTGGTGGAGCGCAGCGCCTCGGCGCCGAGCTCGAGCCGCCAGTCGGTGAGATAGGCCATCGGCGCCTGGCCGATGAAGCGCGTGAATTTCTCCGTCAATGCGGAGCGCGAGATGCTCGCCTCCTGCGCGAGCAGATCCAGAGTCCAGGCGAAAGCGGGATCCCGGTGCAGTGCGGCCAGTGCGCGCCCCACGGCCGGATCTCCCGCTCCCGCCAGCCAACCGGTACGGCCCTCGGGAAGCGTGAGCAGGTAGCGCCGCAACACTTCGGTGAACAACACCTCGGCGAGGTGCGCGATGATCACATCGCTTCCCGGCGCCGACGCCGCGGCCTGCGCCACCGCGTGTCGCAGCAGGTTGTCGAGCCAGTGTCCGGAAGGATCCGTGCGGATGTTGACGCGAACCACGCGTGGAAGTCCGGCCAGCACCGGCTTGAGCAACGCACCGTCGCACGCGAGGTAACCGCACACGAGTCCGGTCGTATCGCCACCGCCACCGAAGATCGAGAACTTGATGCGACCCGTCCACAAAGCGGGCAACGCTTCCTCTCCGTTGATCGGCTTGCCGCCCACCCCTGCACCCATTTCGTGCGGGTCGCCGTGCGGCATCATCACGATGTCACCGGCGGCGAGCGGCGTCGTCTCACTACCCACGCGCACGTACGCCGTGCCCTCGGTGATGTGATGAAACTCGATCACGTGGGTCGCCTGCGCGCGGATGTAGGGCAGGAACCAGCTCGACTGTGGCGCCTTGAGGCACCACGGAGCCTGACAACTCGAGTTGTAGAACAGCGCGCCGGAGAGCTTCACCGCGCGCAGGAGTTCTGAAAGTGCATCCATGGGCAAAGTTTGCGGCAGATCGATCAACTCCGCGAGCGGCTCTGGCCAATCGATCAAGAACGGCGGCCGCCCTGCAAACCACGTTTCCGTGGTTCTCCGCACCATGCGCACCTCATCTACGCATTGGAGGACACATGCAGAAGCAAGCCCCCGCCCTCATCAACGAGGAGACCTTGAACGGCCTGCTGGGCCGCGCCATCACCGATTTCGGTGCCACGTCGCTCGCTGCCCTCGTGGTCATTGGCGATCGCCTCGGGCTGTATCGCGTGCTCGCCACGAGCGGTGCGCTCACCGCCGCCGAACTCGCCCACAAGAGCGGCACGCACGAACGCTACGTGCGCGAATGGCTCAATGCCCATGCCGCATCCGGCTACGTGAACTACCTGGCCGACAGCGGCCGCTACCAGCTGTCACCCGAACAGGCGATGTTGTTCGCCCAGGAGGAAAGTCCCGCGTTCATCGTGGGGGGATTTCAGACCGCCCTGGCGGCTGGCCGCATCGTTGATCGCCTCACGGACGCCTTCAAAACCGGACACGGCATCGGCTGGCACGAGCACCACCCCGACATGTTTCCGGGCTGCGCACGGTTCTACAAGGTGGGCTATCTCAATCACCTGGTGCAGGAGTGGATCCCCGCACTCGACGGCGTCGAAGCCAAGCTCAAGGCCGGAGTCCGCGTCGCCGACGTGGGCTGCGGTGTGGGTTACTCGACGCTGATCATGGCGAAGGCGTTCCCGAGATCGCAATTCATCGGGTTCGACTACCACGACGAGTCGATAGCGGCTGCCAGGCGGCACGCGCTCGAAGCCGGACTCAGCAACGTGAGTTTCGAGATCGGGCGAGCCGACAACTATCGAGGCCACATGTACGAGTTCGTCACGGTGTTCGACGCGTTGCACGACATGGGCGATCCGGGCGCCGCGTCGCGTCATGTGCTGCGGACGCTCGCGCCCAATGGAACTTGGATGATCGTCGAGCCGTATGCGGGCGATCGCATCGAAGAGAATCTCAACCCGATCGGCCGTGCGTATTACGCGGCATCCACGTTGCTGTGCACGCCCTGCTCGCTGTCACAGGACGGACGCATGGGTCTCGGCGCCCAGGCGGGCGAAGCGCGCCTGCGTTCGGTGGTCAAGGGCTCGGGCTTCACGCGGTTCCGCCGCGCGGCCCATTCGCCGGTGAACCTGATCCTCGAAGCGAGGCCTTAGGCGACAGCGACCGGGTTCGTCCCGAAGTGCGGGCTGGGCTTGGCGACTTCCTTGAGTCGCACCCAGCCCGGACGGTATTTCGAGACGGCGATATCGAGCTCGGCGGCGCCGAGCTTCGGGAATTCCGCGGCGACCGACTCGAGCATCACGGTGAATCGCGGCAGGCCCTTCGGAAACTTGGCGCGCCTGGTGAACACGATGCGGCCTTCGACCGGCGTCTGCTGGTCCTGGATCACGGCCTTCACGCTCGCGATGCGGTCGTAGAGCCCGGCCTGCGGATTGACGAAGGAGGTGCGGCTCGGACCGGT
>Ga0315912_10004816_pt1 | contig 12603 bp, 13 predicted proteins | sample VfabasoilMG_FD_204469 | JGI IMG/M metagenome (GOLD analysis project Ga0315912, IMG submission 204469) | Garden soil microbial communities collected in Santa Monica, California, United States - V. faba soil | ecosystem: Environmental > Terrestrial > Soil > Garden | place: USA: California... | reverse complement strand
GCAGAACTCCGGTGAGAAGGTTGATGAACGTTGTTTTGCCGGCCCCATTGGGGCCAATCAACGCATGGCGCGCGCCCGGTGGCAGCCGCAAGTCGATGCCGCTGTTGACGACGAGGCTGCCGAAGCGTTTGGAGAGCGCCTCCGTGCGCAGCGCGTAGCTCAGGCCGCCCTCCTCTTCTGTGCCCGCGAGGTCAGCCTCTGAATTCCGCCGATGATGCCTCCGTGCGCAAAGAGCACGACGAGCACGAGCAAAAGACCGAGCCAGAACTGCCAGTAGACGTGGCTGAGCCCTGACAGAAAGTCCTGTGCAACCATGAACACCGCTGCGCCGATGAGCGCGCCGTACAACCGTCCGGCTCCGCCCAGCACCAGCATGATCAGTAGCTCCGCAGAGCGAGGAAAGCCGAGCACATCGAGACCCACGAACTGCGTGGTCTGGGTCAGCAGGGCACCGGCGACTCCGGCGATGCCCGCAGCAAGAGTGAATACGCTGACCTGCACGCGGCGCACCGAAACGCCGATGGCCGGCATTCGCCGCGGTCCCTCGCGCAGGCCGCGGAGCGCCAACCCGAAGGGCGAATTGACCAATCGCCGCAGCAGCACGAAGACACCGCACAACACGACGAAGCTGTAGACGTAGGCAACCCTTCCGTCGATCCCGAACGAGAACAAGCCGAGCAGCTTCCACGTCGCAATGCCGCCCAATCCGTCGACACCGCCGGTGACCGAAGCGGCTCGGTTCGCAGCTTCCTGCAATGTCAGCCCCAACCCGAGCGTCACCATGAGACGTGCCAGATCCTGCCCGCGCACGACGAGAAGACTCACCGAAAAGCCGAGCAAGGCGGCGATGAGGCCGCTTGCGATGAGGCCGGTCAATGGTTCACCCCAGCCGTGGACGGCGAGGAGGCCGGCGGTATACGCCCCGACGCCGAAAAAAGCGGCGTGCCCGAGTGAGACGATGCCGGCGTAGCCGAGGATGAGATCGAGCGAAACTGCGAACAGGGCGGTGATCAGAATCTGGCTGCCGAGCACCAGGTAGCCCGGAAACGCGAAGAACGCCGCGATCGGCACCAACCAGAATGCGATCTCGCTGCGCGGCCAACGATCGTGCAGCAGCGTGGTTCTGGTGCTTTCGCTCGCGCGCGGGTTGATCATCGTGTGTTCCAGCATCAGGCGCGTTTCCCATAGAGGCCTGCGGGAAAGACGGCGAGCAAGACCACCATCAGCGCGTAGATCGCGAAGGCCCCGAGCTCGGGGACATAGTACTTGCCGGCAACGTCGAAGATTCCGAGCACGAGCGCGGCGATCAACGGTCCCTTGATCGTTCCGGCACCTCCTACGGTGACGACCAGTAGGAAATAGACGAGGTACTTGAGCGGAAACACGGGGTCCAACCCGAGCACGTCGATGCCGAGCGCGCCGCCAAGGCCGGCAAGCCCGCACCCAAGCCCGAACGTCCATTTGAAGATGCCGTTGACGTCAATGCCAACGCCGGCGGAGACATCCGGGTTGTCCACTGCCGCACGCACCTGCGCGCCGAAGCGCGTGTGCTTCATCAGGAAGCCGAGCACCGCGGTCACCACGATGACAACGAAGAGCAGAAATAGCCGATAGACGCCCAGATCAATCCCAAGCACGCGCCATTGTCCCGTCAGAACGCTCGGCAGCCGGATCGGCTGTTGGGCGGAGCCGAAGAAGTACGTGGCGACCGCGATCGCCATGAAGGTGAGGCCAATACTGAACAGCACCTGATCAAGGTGGCTCGACTTGTAGAGGCGCCGGTAGAGCAAGCGCTCGAGCACGACGCCGAGCGCTGCGCTAGCGACGAACGCGAGTGGCAGCGCGAGCAAGAACGGGAGGCCCAGGCGCGTCGTTCCGAGCGCGGTCACGTACCCACCGAGCATCGCGAAGGCACCGTGTGCCAAATTGATGAAATTCATGAGGCCCATCGTCACCGATAGGCCGACGCTGATGATGAAGAGCAACCCGCCGTACGCAGCGCCGTCGAAGAGGACACCGATGAGATTCGTCAGCACGGCGCCAGTCAGCCTTATTTGCCCGGATCCTTGACGTTCGGAAACTGCTCGAACTCGGAATTGTAGAGTTCGTCGCCGACCTTTTGCACTCGCCGGACGTACACCGTCTGGACGATGTCGCGCGTCTCCGGATCAATGGTGATGGGTCCGCGGGGGCTCGCGAGCTTCAATCCCTTCAGCGTGGCCATGGCCTTGTCGCCGTCGAGCTTGCCGTCGAGCTTCTTGATCACTTCGGCGATCGCTGCCATGCCGTCATAGCCGCCCACGGCCATGAAGTTGGGCCGCTTTCCGCCGCTCACTTCCTGGTAGGCCTTGATAAATTCCTTGTTCTCCGGGGAATCGTGCGCGGCCGAGTAGTGATGGGTCGTGATCAGACCGAGCGTCGGATCACCCATGGCCGAGAGCACGTGATCGTCGGTCAGATCGCCGGTCGCGATCAGCTTGACGCCGGCCTTTGCCAGGCCCCGTTCATTGAACGCCTTCATGAAGGCGATGCCCTGCTCACCTGCCGGCAGGAAGATGAAGACGGCCTCGGGCTTCGCGTCCTTGATGCGTTGCAGGAACGGCGCAAATTCCGGGTTTCGCAGGGGGACGCGCACTGAGTCGACAATCTGCCCGCCCGCTGCGGTAAACGCCTTCTTGAACACGTCCTGGGCGTCGAGGCCTGGGGCGTAGTCGGCGACCAAGACGTACACCTTCTTGATGCCGTTCTTCGCTGCCCACTCGGCCATCGGAGCCGTAACCTGCGGCAGCGTCATCGAGACTCGAGCGACGTATGGAGACTTGGTGGTGATGGTCGACGCCGCGGCGTTCATGACGATCATGGGCTTCTTCGCCTCACTCGAGAGCGGAGCGACCGCCATGGCGTTGGGTGTCAGGCCGAAGCCAGCGAGGAAATCTACCTTGTCGCGCGTGAGCAGCTCCTGCGCCAGGCGTTTGGCTACGTCCGGCGCGGGGCCTGTCGTGTCACGAACGATGAGCTCGACCTTGCGGCCCGCGTAGGTGTCGCCGTGCAGCTTCAGGTACGTGCGCATGCCGTTCTCGATGTTCTTGCCGTAGTCGGCGAAGGGACCCGAGAACTCCGCGATGACGCCGATCTTGACGGGCTGCACCGCTGGCGCTCGAGCCTCTGGCGGTGGAGCCTTTTTCGCGTTGCATGCGCACAGCCCGAACACGGACAGCAACGCCAGAGCGATTGTCGCGAAGAGCGTATCTCGAACTACATTGCGTCGTGTCATTGTCATCCTCTCTGGCGAATGGCTCTGTCGAAGCTCAGGGTTCGGTGCCCCAACTGGCGGGGAGTCCCACGTAATTTTCCGCGAGTGACGCGGAAGCGGCGCGCGAACGCACGACGTACTCGAGCTGCGAGCGCTGGAGCCGCTGCTGGAAGGAGTCGTCGGCGGGGAAGCGGTGGAGCATGGAGGTCATCCACCAGGAGAAATGTTCAGCGCGCCATACCCGCCTCAGGCACGTTTGCGAGTAGCGCTGGAGCGCCGCGTCACTTCCCGATTCGAAGTGCTCGATGAGCCCCCGCGCGAGCACCAGCACGTCATTCATTGCCAAGTTCATGCCCTTGGCGCCCGTGGGCGGTACGATGTGCGCAGCATCGCCCGCGAGAAAGAGCCGGCCGTGCTGCATGGGTTCGACCACCGAGCTGCGCATCCCGGTGACGGATTTCTCGAGGACAGATCCCTCGTTCACGCGCCAGCCGTCGTGAGTTTCGAGGCGAGCGTGCAGCTCCTGCCAAACGCGATCGTCGCTCCAATCGTCGAGGCGCTCCTCCGGGGCGACCTGCAAATAGAGCCGGGTCACCTGCGGCGAACGCATGCTGAACAGGGCAAAGCCGCGGTCGCCATACGCATAAATGAGTTCATCGTGCGCTGGTGCGGCCTGCGCCAGAATGCCGAGCCACGCGAACGGATACGTGCGCTCGAAGGTGGTGAGCTTGTCAGCGGGGATCGCTTGCCGGCTGACGCCGTGGAAGCCATCGCACCCGGCGACGAAGTCGCACTCCAGTTCGTGTGCTTCGCCGTGCAGCATGTAGCTGATGCGAGGCCGTTGCGTGTCGAGCCCCTGGAGGCCAACCTCGTCGACGGAGAAATGAATCGCCCCTCCAGCGTCGAGGCGCGCGCGCACGAGATCCTTGACGACCTCCTGCTGGCCGTAGACGGTAATTCCGCGCCCTCCGGTCAACTCGCTGAAGTCGATGCGATGCCCGGCGCCGTCAAAGCGCAGCTGGATGCCGTGATGCACCATGCCTTCGCGACGCATCCGCTCGCCCAGTCCGGCATCGTTCAACAGGTCCACCGTGCTCTGCTCCAGCACCCCAGCGCGAACTCGTCGCTCGATGTAGTCGCGCGTGTGCTTTTCGAGCACGACTGACTCGATCCCGGCCCGCTGCAAGAGGTGCGCGAGCATGAGGCCGGCCGGGCCAGCGCCGATGATTCCAACTTGTGTTCGCATCGACGCTAGCCTTCGCTGCTCGCTGCTTCGAGCTCGAGCTCGAGCTCAGCGAAGGTTTGCGCGGCTAGGTGGAACGCCGTGTTGGCGGCCGGCACCCCGCAGTAGATGGCAGTCTGCAATAGAACTTCCTTGATCTCGTCGCGGGTGACGCCGTTGTTCAGCGCCGACCGCACGTGTAGACGGAACTCATCAGCGCGATTGAGCGCAACCGTGATGGCAAGGCAAAGCAGGCTGCGCGTTCGTCGCTCCAGCCCAGGCCGAGACCAGATTTCGCCCCAGGCGTAGCGGGTCAGCAGGTCCAAGAATTCCGCGTTGAAGGGCGTGCGAGCGGCGACGCTGCGCTCGACGTAGGCGTCGCCGTGAACGGCGCGCCGCACTTTCATGCCCTCTTCTAGTCGTTCGCGCTCGTCCATGGTGTGCTCTCCTTGGCGGTTAAAAACTGGACCACGCTGGCGTTGAATCGGCCTTCGGCTTCAACGTTCGACAGGTGCGCTGCCGGTAATTCGACGTACTGCGCTGCGTGAATGTGTCCGGCGAGCCAGCGAGCTTCGGCCGCGGGCGTCGCTTGATCGAGCTCACCTGCGACGATCAGCGTGGGCACGCAAACGTCTGCAACGCAGTCCCGTAGATCCATGTCGCGCACCGCGCGGCAGGCCGCGACGTAGCCGTCGCGCGTCGTCTCCAGCAGCATTTCCCAAAAGCGCGCCGCTGTTTCGAAATCGCGCTCACGGAAGCTCGGCGAGAGCCAGCGACCCAGTACCTTCAGCGCGATCCCTGCCATGCCATGCTGTTGCACCGCATCGATCCGGTCATTCCACAGGGATGCCGGACCGATCAGCGGAGCGGTGTTACACAGTACGAGCCGGTTCAAGCGCTGCGAAGCTCGCGCGCCGAGCCACAACCCGACCATGCCACCGAGCGATAGGCCGCAGAAGTGGACACGCTCGAGGCTCAAGCCGTCGAGCAGCGCGAGGACGTCTTGCGCCAGCCGTTCGATATCGATCGCTCCTTCGGAGAGCGACGAAGCGCCGTGGCCGCGCATGTCGTAGCGAAGCACGCGAAAGTGCTCGGTCAGCGCTTCGATCTGGCCGTCCCACATCCTGAGATTCGTGCCGAGAGAGTTCGCGAGCACGACCACGGGTGCACTCACCGCGCCGTCGAAACGGTAGAAGAGGCGCGCTCCGGGAACATCCATCAGCGGCATCAGACCCACGTTTCTCGGCTTTCGCCGGCGACGGATGCGAGCACGCGGTCGATCCATGACTCCGCCAGCCCCAAGTACGCCGTCGGGTCGCAGAGACGCCGAATTTCTGCTGCGGATAGATGCAGGGACACGTGCTCGTCGGCCAGCAATACCTCGGACAGGGGTCTGCCTTCGGTCTGGGCGCGAGCGCACATGCGCGCTACCAGCTCATGTGCGACGCGGCGGTCCATGCGCCGTGCGAGCGCGAGCGCTACCGGTTCGGCCAGCACGACGCCCAGCGTGGCTTCGAAGTTTGCACGCATCCGTGCGTCGTCCACTTCGAGTCCTTCGACGACGTGCACTGCCTGCTGCAGCGCGCCGGAGGTTAGCAGGCAGATCTCCGGCAAGACATCCCATTCGGCTTGCCAGCCTCCAAGCCCCCGCTCTTGCTCCTGGGGCATTGCTGCGAGCAGGGTTCCGACCAAGAAGGGAACGCGTGTCGCAGCGGCGAGCATCACCGCTGCGCCGACCGGGTTGTGCTTGTGCGGCATCGTCGAAGACCCGCCTCGTCCCGGCCCCCGAGGCTCGAAGACCTCTGCGACGTCGGTTTGCATGAGGAGCGAGATGTCACGCCCGATCTTGCCTAGGGTGCCGGCGAGCAAGCCGAGAACAGTGGCTGTTTCGGCGACGCGGTCTCGCTGCGTGTGCCACGGAATGTCCGGGAGAGAGAGCTTCAATTCTTCCGCGAGCCGCGTCGCGACAGCGAGTCCCCGCGCTTGGAGGGAAGCCAAGGTGCCGACCGCTCCACCCAATTGAACGACCAACAAGCGAGCGCGGAGCTCGCGGAGACGCGCACGTTGGCGCTGAATCGCGCTCAGCCAGCCAGCAACCTTCAACCCAAACGTAATTGGGGGCGCTGATTGCAACCAAGTGCGTCCCAGCAGGACCGTGCTTCGGTGTGCCCGGGTGAGCTCGGCTAGCGCTGCCGTAAGGCGTACGAGATCCACATCGAAGAGCTCGAACGCTGAACGCAGCTGCAGGACCAAACCTGTGTCGATCGCGTCTTGGCTGGTCGCTCCCCAATGGACAAAGCGCGCAGCTTCTGGGTCCTTTTCTGCCACGCGATCGGTCAATGCCTTGACGAGGGGGATCGCCAAATTGCCAGCCAAAGCGGCGGAGCTCGACAAGGCGTCGAGATCGAAGCGCTCAGCGCGGCACTCTGCCGCGATGGCTATCGCTGCGTCCTCGCGGATGACGTTGCTGGCTGCCTCGGCGCGTGCCAACGCGGCCTCGAAGTCGAGCATGCCTTGCACCCGGGCGCGATCGGAGAAGAGTTCCCCCATCGCCTGGGCGGCAAAGAGTCTGTCGAGCAGTCCGCGCGTTTCCATGCGAATTACAGGTCGAAGAACACGGTTTCGTCGGCGCCCTGCAGGACGATGTTCCATTCGAAGACGTCCGCGTCGCCGGGTAACGAGCGTGCGAGTAACGTGCCCCAGCGGGCTGCTGGAACGCGCTGCAGCACCGGATCCGCGTTGTTGGTGGACTCGTCGGCGAAGTAGATGCGCGTCGTGAGGTGGCGCAGGAGGCCACGCATGAAGATTGCGACGACGATGTGTGGAGCTTGCACGCCCCCGCCGGGCGCAGGGACGCGTCCGGGCTTTATGGTCATGAAGCGAAATGCGCCTTCGTCGTTGGTTGGCACTCGGGCGTAGCCGCGAAACCCCGGCGTCACGCGCCGTTCTTGCTCGTCATCCGGGTGGGCGTACTTGCCATTGGCGTCCGCCTGCCACACCTCGATGAGCGCATCTGGGACCGGCTGCCGATCGCCGTCCAAGAGGCGGCCTTGTATGGCGATCGGCCGACCTTCGACGCCGGCGTCGGCGACCCGATCGCTAAACATCCAGCTCAAGCCGATGTGAAAGTATGGCCCCACGGTCTGCGAGACCGTGGAGGGCAGCGCGGTCGCACGCCCATTAGCCTCCATGAGCGAGGTTCTCCATGGGCGTCCCGTTGCGGCCGCGCAAAACGATATCGAAACGGTACCCCAGCGCCCATTCCGGCTTCGAAACGCTCAAGTCGAGCTCCGCTATCAGGCGATCGCGAGCGTGCTCGTCGGAAACGCAATTGAAGATGGGATCGAGCGAGAGCAGTGGATCGCCCGGAAAGTACATCTGAGTGACAAGCCGAGTTAGAAACGCGGGACCGAACAGCGAAAAGTGAATGTGCGATGGGCGCCAGGCGTTGTAGTGGTTGCGCCAGGGGTAGGCGCCAGGCCGGATGGTCACGAAGCGATAGCGACCGTCATCGTCCGTCAGGGTTTGGCCGCAGCCGATGAAGTTGGGATCGAGGGGTGCGTCGTGGTTGTCCTTGTCGTGGAGGTAGCGACCCGCTGCGTTCGCCTGCCACACTTCGACGAGCGTACGCCGGAGCGGTCGTCCCCCATCGTCCATCACACGACCCTCGAGGATCATGCGTTCTCCGAGCGGTTCTCCGCTGCGCTGGCGCGTGAGATCCGCGGCCCTTGGCGTCACGAGCTCCGGGGCAAAAGTGGGGCCCGTCGTCTCGGACAAGGTATGGGGCTGCACAATCAGCGGCTGAGTGGGCGCGCGCTTTCGGGTCGAGTTGTACGGCCAATGCGAATAGAGCGGCTGCGTGCCTAGTGGGTTGCGGTGGTAAACGTCCCGGTCAGCCATTGCTCACACCCGCTCGAGGACCATGGCGATGCCCTGCCCCACGCCAATGCACATGGTGCACAGCGCATAGCGGGCTCGGCGATGGTGTAGTTCGTACACTGCAGTGGTGACGAGCCGCGCTCCGCTCGCGCCGAGCGGGTGGCCCAAGGCAATGGCGCCGCCGTTCGGATTGACGAACGGCGCATCGTCAGGGATCTGGAGCTCGCGCAGCACGGCTAGGACCTGCGCGGCGAACGCCTCGTTCAGCTCGATGAGCTCCATTTGCGCCAGAGTGAGCTCGGAGAGCGCGAGCGCCTTGCGCACGGCAGGCACTGGGCCAATGCCCATGATGCGGGGAGCTACCCCCGCGGATGCCACTGCCACCACGCGAGCGCGCGGCGTTAGATCGAAGCGCTTTGCTGCGGCCTCCGAAGCGAGGAGCAACGCGCACGCGCCATCATTGATGCCGGAAGCGTTGCCGGCCGTCACGCTGCCGTCGGGTTTGACGATCGGGGAGAGCTTGGCCAAGCCGTCGAGGCTCGTGTCGGGCCTCGGCTGCTCGTCGGTGTCGACGACGAGCTGGGGGCCCTTTTTCTGCGGCACGAGAACTGGTGCGATTTCTCGACTGAAACGGGAAGCGTCGATCGCCGCTGCCGCGCGCTGCTGGCTGCGGTACGCGAAGGCATCCTGGTCGCCGCGGGATATACGAAACTGCTCCGCAACGTTTTCCGCGGTCTCAGGCATGCTGTCGGTACCGAAGCGCGCCTTCATGCGTGGATTCACGAAGCGCCAGCCGAGCGTCGTATCCTCCAGCTTCGCGGTTCGCGAAAAGGCTGCTTCGGCCTTACCGAGCACGAACGGAGCGCGCGACATGCTCTCGACGCCTCCCGCGATCGTCAGTGAGACTTCGCCCGACTTGATGGCTCGAGCCGCAAGGCCAATGGCCTCGAGGCTCGAACCGCACAGGCGGTTGACGGTCGCCCCGGGGACCGAGTCTGGCAGACCAGCGAGCAGCGCGGCCATCCGGGCGACGTTGCGGTTATCCTCACCGGCCTGATTCGCGCAGCCGTAGGTCACGTCGTCGAGCGCCGACCAGTCCACGTTTGCGTTGCGCTCGACGAGAGCGCGCAACGGCACCGCGGCCAGGTCATCGGCGCGCACCGAGGCGAGCGCGCCACCGTAGCGGCCAAACGGCGTGCGGACTGCGTCGCAGATGTAAGCATGCGCCATGGTCATCCTTGAGCGCGTTGCAGCGGCGCGGCGGTCAGCCGGACCAGCTCCTCGAAGGAAAGGCCGTCGATCATCTCGACGACAGTGAGCCCCTGCGGCGCGACGTCGATCACGGCGAGGTCGGTGTAGATCCGCTGGACGCAGCGAACTCCTGTCAGCGGATACGTGCAGCGCTCGACGATTTTGCTCTCGCCCCCTTTGGTGGTGTGCTCCATCATCACGTAGACGTGCCTCGCTCCGATCGCGAGATCCATGGCGCCACCCACAGCGGGGATCGCGTCCGGCGCGCCCGTGTGCCAGTTGGCCAGATCACCCGTGCTGGATACCTGGAATGCGCCCAGCACGCAGATGTCGAGATGGCCTCCGCGCATCATTGCGAAGGAGTCGCCGTGGTGAAAGAAGCAACCCCCCGGGAGGAGCGTCACTGCCTGCTTTCCCGCGTTGATCAGCTCGGGGTCTTCTTCACCCGGTGCTGGCGCCGGACCCATGCCGAGGATGCCATTTTCGCTGTGAAGGAGTACTTCGCGATCTCTCGGTAGAAAGTTGGCGACGAGCGTCGGCAGCCCGATCCCGAGGTTTACGCTCATTCCTTCGGCGATGTCGTCGGCAACCCGCGCTGCCATCTGTTCCCGGGTATAGCGGCGGGCCGTCATGTTCTCACCCCGCTCGCTCGGATGTCCGACGCAACGCGCACGACGCGGTGCACGAAGAGTCCCGGCGTGACCACCGCTTCGGCGTCGAGCTCGCCCAGTTCGACGACTTCACTCACTTGCGCGATGGTGCAACGCGCTGCCGTCGCCATGATCGGCCCGAAATTGCGCGCGGTCTTGCGATAGATGAGGTTGCCCCAGCGGTCAGCCTTGTGGGCCTTGACCAACGCTACATCGGCGTGGATCGGGTACTCCAGAACGTAGTCGCGGCCAGCGATCTGGCGCGTTTCCTTGCCTTCTGCGAGCTGAGTTCCATATCCCGTTGGTGTGTAGAACGCGCCGAAACCGGCGCCGGCTGCCTGAATACGCGCGGCGAGGTTGCCCTGTGGCACGAGCTCGAGCTCAATCTCCTTCGCGCGGTAGAGTCCGTCGAAGACGTACGAGTCCGCTTGTCGCGGAAATGAGCAGATGATCTTGCGCACCCGACGCGCCTTGAGCAGCGCCGCGACGCCGGTATCGCCGTTGCCGGCGTTGTTACTGACAATCGTGAGAGCGCGCGCGCCTTGAGCGACCAAAGCCGCGATCAGCTCGACGGGCATGCCCGCCGTGCCGAAGCCACCAATCATGAGCGTCGCCCCGTCGCAGATGCTTGCGACAGCAGCCTCCAGCGAGGCGACAACTTTATCGATCACCGGTTCCTCCGGGCCCATGAGTTTGGGCACTACAGGGTGCGCGGATGGTGCCGTCTCCGCTCGGCTTCGTCAAGGGCGATTATCGCAGTTGTTGTGCGGTAATCGAACAGTGTAAGAATGGAGTCGATGACAGCAGCGAAAACGACCAAAACTCGGGGCAAACGCCCGCCCCGTCAAAAGTCGGAGCGACTCGAAAATCCGGCGTCAGAGATCGATGCGCTCTCTGGCGATCTCAACTTCATGACTTCGCTTGCGCGCGGCCTGGCGGTGATCAGCGCGTTCTCCGCGCAGAGCCGTAGCATGACCATTGCGGAGGTGAGCCGCAGTGTCGGTATTCCGCGCGCTGCTGTGCGGCGTTGTCTCTACACACTCGAGCGACTGGGTTACGTCGCCTCCGACGAGCAACGTTTTTCACTGAAGTCGAAGGTTTTAACGCTGGGTTACTCCTACCTTTCGTCGAGCCGACTAACTGCTTCCGCGCAACCGTTTCTGGATCGGGTGAGCGGGCTCGTTCAGGAATCCTGTTCGCTCGCGACGCTGAGCAGTGACGAAATTGTCTACGTCGCGAGGGCCACGACCAGCAAGCGCATCATGTCCATCGACATCGCGGTTGGCACACGACTGCCTGCTTACTGCACGTCGATGGGGCGCGTGTTGCTCGCCGCGCTCGCACCGGGCGAGCTGGACGCTTTGTTGGAGCGCACGCAGCTGCGTGCCTTCACTGAACGCAGCATCACGTCGCGCGAAAAGCTGCGGCAAGTCTTGCTCAACGTACGGCGCAATGGCTATGCGCTCGTCGATCAAGAGCTCGAGATCGGGCTGCGGTCCATCGCCGTCCCAGTGCGAGACGGCTCCGGCAAGGTCGTGGCCGCGATGAACGTCGGCACACAAGCCGCGCGCCTCGGTATTCGAGAGATGGAGACGAAGTTCTTGCCTGCGCTTCGCGAGGCCGCTGATGAGCTGACGGCGGTGCTCAGATGAGGGGGCTCGCGCCACGCACGTCATTGGGCGATGCACTTCTCCTGCATGGTTCCCCAGATCAAGTCCGCGATCTTGGTTGCGCCCTCGTCCGACGCCTGAATGCCGTTGCTAGAGTCCGTATACCTAGGGATCCAGACATCTTGCAAATTGATGAAGTGGCAAGGCACGGTGCTTTCGCTGCACGCTCGCGTGAGCTCGGGCCGCAAGGCGCTGACGCCGGCGATCGTCGGGAGCTCGGGCATCAGATAGTAGATGATGTGCTGGACGGTCCCGTCGCTCGCGATCCTGCTCAGCAGCTGTTGGAATGTGCTCACGACGCGGGCAACGGAAGCGTCGGATCCGCCCGCATTGAGCGTGTCCCACGTGCCGCCATCCATGATCAGCACTTTGACCTTCGTCGGTCCCGCTTCGCGCACCTTGTATTGGTTCACGATGTCGTCGATGCCGGTGGCCGCGGCTGCAAGAACGATGTATTCCTCGCCGGCGCCGATCGCATGGGAGGCGCGAGCCAACTCCTCGACGCGCCTGTATTGGATCCCGGGAATCGTGACCCAGGAGTCTCCGATCCACAGCACCTCGTCGGCCTTTACGTTGCCCGGTTGGCACGGCGCACCCGCCTCGGCTCCGCCGGATCCTGCCGAATCGGCTGTGCCACCGCTCCCACTCGCGTTTCCGGCGCCGCCGCCACTGCTGGCG
>Ga0315912_10004815_pt1 | contig 12607 bp, 12 predicted proteins | sample VfabasoilMG_FD_204469 | JGI IMG/M metagenome (GOLD analysis project Ga0315912, IMG submission 204469) | Garden soil microbial communities collected in Santa Monica, California, United States - V. faba soil | ecosystem: Environmental > Terrestrial > Soil > Garden | place: USA: California... | reverse complement strand
GCCGCGCTGCAGCAGGAACTCCACCAGGCTCTGTCCCGGCGCGAGATCGAGGATGTAGGCCTTGTTCGTCGGCGCCATCACGATCAGCAGCGGCACGCGGTAGACCTCTTCGGCCTGAGCGTGGTAGTGCACCAGTTCGAGCGTGCCGCGCCGGTGCAGGACCGTCTTCGGCGTGCGGCCGACCACCGGCGGCGGCGCGCCGAGCAGGTCGATGCCCTTCAGCGCGCGCTGTACCGTGCGCTCGACTTCGAGCCGCAGGCGCTCGGTCAGCGCCGGATCGGGCGCCTTGGCGGCGGACTTGTCTGCCGCCTTGGTGGAGCTTTGTATGGCCATCGTTCACCCCCTCTTGGTGCGCGCGGCGCCGCGCCGCCGGGCGGCTGCGGCAGGTGGCGGCGTCGGCAGTGCCACTGATGCCGGCGCAGCGCTCGGCGGCCGCCGCGTGCGTGCCGGCCGCGCGGCGGCGGCCCCGAGCTCCTCGGCGGGCAGCAGCCGATCGAGCTTGTCCTCGATCCGGCGTACCGACTCGGCAATGCCGAGGACCTCCTTGCGGCTCGGCAGGTTGGCGCGCCGCAGGTGCGCCTCGACCGCCTTGTCGACCAGCTGCTGCAACCCCACCGCGATGCTCGAGAGCTGGTTCAGCGAACGCATCACCTGCCGCGACTTGCTGCTGCCGGTCAACGCCGAATTGAGCTCGGTCTCCAGCTTGGTGACGGCGTTGCGCAACAACTGCAGCGGATCGGGGAACAACGACGATGCCATTTCGAGCCCTTTCCTTCACGGCGCTGGACCTGCCCGGCGGCCGCAGCCGCCCGGCCGCTCACTTCGCGGCCAGACCGAGCTTCTCGATCAAGACCTTGTCCTTGACGAAGGTCGCGCGCGCCCACTTGGCGTAATCGTCGCCGCTGCGGTACCAGACCTCCTGGTTCAGCTGCGCCATCACCTCAAGATTCTTCGGGTCGTCGAGCGCCTTCCTGAAGGCGTCGTGCAGGATCTTCACCACCGCCGGGTCCATGCCCTTCGGCCCGGCCAGCCCGTACGGCGAGGTCGAGACCACGCCGTAGCCCAGTTCCTTGACGGTCGGCACCTGCGGCCAGCGCTTGGTGCGCGTCTCGCCGAAGGTCGCCAGCAGCCGCATCTGGCCGTTGTCGACGAACTTGTCCCAGCCGGTGGCGTCGCTCTGCGCGGCGACATGGCCGCCGAGCAGCGCCTGCTGCAGGTCGGCGTTGCCCTTGAACGGCACGTGGTTCAGCGTCACCTTGGCGTTGATCGCCACCTCCTCCATCAGCAGGTGCGGCGACGAGCCGATGCCGGTCGAGCCGTAGTCGATCTTGCCCGGGCTCTTGCGCGCGGCCTCGATATAGTCTTTGAAGCTCTTGTACGGTGAATCGGCGCGCACGGTGAAGCCGAAGGTGTAGCCGGACAGCCCGATGATGAAGGTGAAGTCGTCGATCGGATGCCACGGCGTTTTCTGCATGTGCGGGTAGCGCAGCATGCCCAGCGGGAACTGCGTGATCGTGTAGCCGTCGGGCTTGGCCTTCGCCACCTGCCCCGGCCCGAGCGTGCCGCCGGCACCGGGCTTGTTCTCGACGATGACGTTCTGTCCCAGCTGCTTGCCAACACTCTCGGCCAGCGTGCGCATGTGTCGATCGGTCGAGCCGCCGGCCGGGAAGGGCACGATCAGCGTGATCGGCCGGGTCGGGAAGGCCTGCCCGCGCGCGGCGAAGGGCGCGAGCGCCGCGCTGCCGCCGAGGGCCGCTAGCGCGGCGCGACGGCTGATGCCGCGGGGGATGCCGTAGCCAAGGGGATGGTCCATCGGGTTCGCTGCCATCGTGGTCTGCCTCCGTCTCAGTCGAGCGTCGCGCCGGTCTGCTTGACCAGCCGCGACCACACCTGCGCGTCCGCCTTGGCAATCGCGTTGAATTCGTCGGGCCCGCGGCCCACCGCTTCGAAGCCGAAGCCGGCGAAGCGCTCGCGCACCTCGGGCAGCGCGCACGCCGCCTTGACCTCGTCGGCCAGCCGCTGGATCACCGGCTTCGGCGTCGCCCCCGGCGCGGCCATCGCGATCCAGCCGACGGTGCGGAAGACATCGTCCTTCAGGCCCTGCTCGGCGAAGGTCGGCAGCTTGGGCAACACCGTCATGCGCTTGTCGCCGGTGACGCCGAGCGCCTTCAGTTTGCCGCCGTCGATCATCGCCTTGGCCTGCGTCACGCTGCCGAAGCCCATCGGCACCTGGCCGCCGATCATGTCCTGCAGCATTGGCGCTTCGCCCTTGTAGGGCACGTGGGTCATGTCGCCGTCGGCGATCTGGCTCAGGTGCGCGCCGCTCAGGTGCGAGGCCGAGCCGATGCCGTAGGAGCCGTAGGACAGCTTGCCCTTGTTGGCGCCGATGTACTTGACCAGCGACGGCAGGTCGTTGGCCGGCACGCTCGGGTGCGCGAGCAGCACGATCGGCGCGACCACGATCTGCGACACCAGCGCGATGTCCTTGTTGGGGTCGTAGGGCAGTTTCTTGAACAGGAACGGGTTGATCACGAACTGTGTGCTCAGCGCCACCAGGATCGTGTAGCCGTCGGGGGCGGCCTTGGCGACGGTGCCGGTGCCGAGCAGGCCCGAGGCGCCCGCCTTGTTGTCGACGACGATCGTCTGGCCAAGCTTGGCGCCGATCTTCTCGGCGATCAGGCGCGCCACCGCGTCGGTGCCGCCGCCGGCGGGGTAGGGCACGACCATCGTGATCGGCTTGCTCGGCCAGGTCTGCGCCTGGGCCGAAGTGCCGAGGGCCGTGGCCAGCAAAGCCAGGGTTTCGCGGCGGGTCAGAAGCGGGCTCATCATGTCTCCTTCGGGTGGTGTTCAAGCGCGGCCGAGTGCGATCCAGCGCTGCAGGTGGTGGTCCTCGTCGCCGAGGCGGTGGTCGATCATCACCAGCCGCTTGGCGTAGTGCGCCAGCGGCAGTTCCCAGGTCATGCCGATGCCGCCGTGCAGCTGGATCGATTCTTCGGCCACCAGCGTGCCGACGCGGCCGATCGTGACCTTGGCCGCCGCCAGCGCGCGCTCGCGCTTGGCGCGGTCGGGCTCGTCCAGCGCCGCCGCGGCGTTGATCACCGCCGAACGCGCCTGCTCGACCTCGAGCAGCACATCGGCCATGCGGTGCTGAAGCGCCTGGAAGCTGCCGATCAGCACGCCGAACTGCTTGCGCGTGCGCAGGTATTCGAGCGTGGCCTCCTTGGCCGCGTCCATCGCGCCGACGCTCTCGGCGGCGAGCGCGACCAGGCCGGCACCAATGGCGCGCTCGAGCACGGCGTAACCCTCGCCTTCGACCCCGAGCAGCGCATCGGCACCGACCGCGACCTGGCTCAGCGTCACTTCCGCGGCCCGGCCGCCGTCGATCAGCGGGTAGCCGCGCATCGAGACGCCGGCCGTCTTGGCCGGCACGAGGAACAGCGAGATGCCGGCTTCGGCGTCGGCCTCGCCCGCGGTGCGCGCGTTGACCAGCAGCAGATCGGCCGCTTCGGCCTGCGCCACCACCGCCTTGGCGCCGTCGAGCACCCAGCCGTCGCCGCGGCGCTGCGCGCGCGTGCCGACCCGCGCCGGGTCGTAGAACGAGTCGGGCTCCTCGTGCGCCAGCGCGGCGATGCAGCTGCCGGCGATGATCTCGCCCAGCGTATGGCGCTGCGGGTCGCTGCCGGCCGCGGCGATGGCGCGGCCGACCAGCAGCGCGCCGAGGAAGGGTTCGAGCACGAGCCCGCGGCCCAGTTGCTCGAAGACGAGCGCGATGTCGAAGCCGCTGCCGCCGTAGCCGCCGTCGGCTTCGCCGAACAGCATGCCGATCGCGCCCAGTTCGGCGATGCGTGTCCAGTGCTCGCGGCTCCAACCTTCGGGTGACGCGGCGATGCGTTCGCGCGTTTCGAACGTGTACTGTTCGCGCAGAAGGCGGCCGAGCGAATCGGCCAGCATGCGGCGGTCTTCGGAGTGTTCGAAGTTCATGTCACAGCCCCAGGATCATCTTCGAGATGATGTTGCGCTGGATCTCGTTGGAGCCGCCGAAGATCGACAGCTTGCGGTTGTTGAAGTACTGCGCCGCCGCCAGCGCCGCGCCTTCGGGGCCGACCGGCGGCGCGTCGTAGCCCTCGTCCTCCAGCGCCGGCTCGATGAAGGGCAGCGCGTACGGCCCCATCGCGCGCCGGTACAACGCGGTCAGCTCCTGGCGGATCTGCGTGCCGCGGATCTTCAGCATCGAACTTTCGGCGCCGGGCACGCCGCCGCCTTCGACTGCGGCGATCACGCGCAGGTTGGTCGTCGCCATGTTCGCCAGCTCGATCTCGACGCGCGCCAGCCGCGCCGCGAATGCCGGGTCGTCGGCCAGCGGGCGACCGTTCTTCCGCTGCAGCGCGGCGAAGCGCTTCACGCGGTCGAGCACGGCCATCGAAGCGCCGACGCCGGCGATGTTGGTGCGTTCGTAGGTCAGCAGGTACTTGGCGCAGGTCCAGCCCTTGTTCTCCTCGCCGACCAGGTTCTCGGCCGGCACGCGCACGTCGGTCAGGAAGACCTCGTTGACCTCGCGGTCGCCGTCGAGCGTGACGATCGGCCGCAGCTCGACGCCCGGGCTGCTCATGTCGATCAGCAGGAAGCTGATGCCTTCCTGCTTCTTCGCCTGCGGGTCGGTGCGCACCAGGCAGAAGATCATGTTGGCGTGCTGGCCGAGCGTGGTCCAGGTCTTCTGGCCGTTGACGACGTAGTGGTCGCCCTTCTCGTCGCGGCCACGCACCGCGGTCGTCTTCACCCCGGCCAGGTCCGAGCCGGCACCCGGTTCGGAGTAGCCCTGTGCCCACCAGTCAGAGCCGTCGAGGATGCGCGGCAGCCAGCGCTGCTTCTGCGCTTCGGTGCCGAACTTGATCAGCACCGGCCCGAGCATCGACAAGCCGAAGGGCACGATGCGCGGCGTGCCGGCGAGGGCACATTCGGTGTCGAAGATGAACGACTGCACCGCGCTCCAGCCGGTGCCGCCGTAGGCCTTCGGCCAGTGGTTGGCGAGCCAGCCGCGCGCGTTCAGGAGCGCGTGCCACTCTTCGTGATCGACCTTCTTCAGGCGCATGCCGCGCTTGACCTTGTCGGCCAGGCGCTGCGGGTACTGCTTGGCGAGGAACTCGCGCACCTCGGCGCGGAAGGCCTCTTCTTCGGCAGTGAAGCTCAGGTCCATCGTCGCCCCTTCCTGGTCGTCAAGCGTTGCGCACGTGTTCGGCGATCGCCTCGACGATCGGCTGCCAGGTGCGGCGCGGCAGCGCGTGGCCCATGCCGTCGATCGTCACCATGCGCGCGGCGGGCACGCTGCGGGCGACGTCGGTGCCGCAGTCGATCGGCACCAGCGGATCGCGGTCGCCATGGATCACCAGCGTCGGTGTGCGCAGCGCGCGCAGCCGTTCGCGCCGGCCGCCCGAGGCGATGATCGCGGCCAGCTGCCGCGCGTAGCCGGCCGGGTTGACGCCGCGCTCGAAGGCGCGCTCGGCGCGTTGCGCATCGAGCGCCTCCTCGTCGGCGTGGTCACCGGCGCGCAGCACCTTCATCACGCGCCGGAAGCGCTCGACGTAGGCGCTGCGATCGGTCGGCGTGGGCGTCATCAGGATGGCCAGCGCGTCGGGCGTCGGCGGCGGCAGACCGGGTTCGCCGGTGGTCGACATGATCGACACCAGCGTGTGCACCCGCTCGCCGTGGCGCAGCGCGATTTCCTGGCCGATCGCGCCGCCCATCGACGCGCCGACGATATGCGCCCGCGCTACACCGAGCGCATCGAGCAGGCCGACCGCGTCGGCGGCCATGTCGGCCAGCGTGTACGGCACGCTGCCGGCCGGCACCGGCTGGCCGGCCAGCGCCTGCATCAGCAGCTTGCCGACATCGGGCACGCCGGCGGCCGTCAGCCAGGTCGATTGCCCGATGTCGCGGTTGTCGAAGCGGATCACCCGCAGGCCGCGCCCGGCCAGCTGCTCGCAGAAGGCTTCGTCCCAGGCGATCATCTGGGTGCCGAGCCCCATGATCAGCAGCAGCGCCGGATCGGCGGGGTTGCCGAAGCTGTCGTAGGCCAGTTCGATGCCGTTGGCCTGGGCACGGTGGGTCACTGGAATGTTTCGGTTCATGGTTTCGCTGGCGCTGGGTGCAGGGGGTGACGGCAGATCAGGCGACGACCTTGGCCTGGCGCAGTTGCGCGATCGCCGCCGCGTCGTAGCCGGCCTCGCGCAGGATCTGGTCGCTGTGCTCGCCGATGTCCGGCGCGCGGCGCGGCGGCGCCTTGTCAGACCCGGCGACGAAGAACGGGCTGGAGATGGTCAGCGCCGAATCGTTCTCGAACGGCACCAGCACACCGGCATCGTGCATCTGCCGGTCGGCCGCGAGGTCGGTGACCTCGGCGACGCATTCGAAGACGATGCCGGCCTCGTCGAACACCTTGCGCCAGTCGTCGCGGTCGCGCTCTTCGAAGGCCAGATCGAACTGCGCGATCAGCTCGGCCGAGCGCGCGAAGCGGTCGGCCTGCTTGGCGTAGCGCGGGTCGTCGACCAGGTCGCCACGGCCGAGGCATTTGGCGACCGTCGGCCAGTCGCGTTGTTCGTTGACGATCGCCAGCAGCAGCCAGCGCCCGTCGCGGCAGCGGTAGTAGCAGCCCAGCGCGTTGAACAGCTTCTCGCGCGGCGGCCGTGGCGTGAAGGTGGCGCCGCACAGTGCGGCTTGCGCCATGATGCCGTTGGACCAGATGCCGTTGGCGAGCAGCGACGAGCCGACCATCCCGCCACGGCCGGTGCGTTCGCGCTCGTACAGCGCCAGCGAGATCGCCGCGAACAGCGACACCCCCGAAGGGTGGTCGCCCATGCCGGCCAGCGCCCGCGCCGGCGGCGTGCTGGCGTCGCTGCGCACCATGTCCATCAGGCCCGAGCGCGCCCAGTAGGCGGTGACGTCGAAGCCGGGTTTGGCGGCCTCGGCGCCGGTTTCGCCGTAGCCGGTGAACGAGGCATAGATCAGCCGTGGGTTGAGCGTGGCGAGCCGCTGGTGGTCGATCGCCAGCTTCTTGCGCACCGCCAGCGGGTAGTTGGTGATGAAGACATCGGCGCCGGCCGCCAGGCGGTGCAGCACCGCCTGGCCTTCGCTCTTGGCCAGGTCGAGCGCCAGCCCGCGTTTGCCGCGGTTGTCGAGCAGCCAGCCGTAGGGCTGCTCGGAGACCGGCATGCCCGGCAGCTTGGGCACCATGCGGAAGGCGTCGCCGCCGCCCGGCGGTTCGATCTTGATGACATCGGCGCCGAAGTCGCCGAGCAGTGTCGCCGCCGCCGGCGCGGCGATGAAGCTGCCGCAATCGATGACCTTCAGTCCTTGGCAGATCATGGTTCGCGTCTCCGTCGTGGGTCGGTCGTCACGCGCCGCCCTTGGCCCGCTGTGCCGCCAGCGTGTGCAGCAGCGCCACCTGGGCGTCGTCGCGCCGACGCTCCATCTCGGCGATCGGCGTGCGCCCGAACGAGGCCGCCGCCTGCTCGATGATGCGCCGCTGCAGGTTGTCGTCGAGCTCGACCGGCGCCACCACCTTGAACGACGCGGCCATGTTCTTGCCCAGGTGCTGGAAGAAGGACTCCAGCCCCTTCGGGCCGCCGCCCATGTGGAACGAGCTGAACGGCCCGTTCACCGCCCAGCGCAGGCCGATCGAGCTGGTGACGATGTCGTCGAGCTCATCGACGGTGCACACCCCTTCCTGCACCAGGTAGCAGGCCTCGCGCATGATCGCGCGCTGCAGCCGGTTGGCAACGAAGCCCTGGATCTCCTTCTTCAGCACGCGCGGCACCTTGCCCAGCGCTTCGTAGAAGGCGACGGCGTCGGCGGTGGCGGCCGGGTCGGTGCGCTCGCCGGGAACGACCTCGACCAGCGGGATTAGGTGCGGCGGGTTGAACGGATGCCCGACCAGCAGCCGGCTCGGATCCTTCATCAAGCTGCCCTGTTCGCTGGCCGGGCGCGCCGAGCTCGACGACAGCAGCAGCGCGTGGCGTGGCACGGCCGGCTCGATGCGTGCCCACAGCGCCTGTTTCCATTCGGGCTTCTCGGGGCCGTTCTCCTGCACCAGATCGGCACCGGCGACAGCGCGCTCGAGATCGGATTCGAAGCGCAGGTTGCGCTCCAGCCCTTCATGCGGCAGGCCGAGTGCCTGCAGCGTCGGCGCGATCTTCGCCAGCGCCGCCTTCACCGTGCCCTCGATGTCGGGCTGCGAATCGTTGACGACCACGTTCAGCCCGTGCGCGAGGAACAGCGCCGTCCAAGACGCGCCGATGATGCCGGCGCCGACGACGCAGACGTTGCGGTAGCGGCCGAGCACGGCCGCTTGTTCTTCAGGCGTTGGCATGGTTTCGGGCTTTCTCGCGCCAGCGAATCAGCGCGTAGGGGTGAAGCGGTCGGGCCCGCGCGGGCAGGCGGGCGGGCCGATCGGTGTGGTCGGCTGCTTCAGGACGTCTTGCGCTTTCACGGCCTGTCTCCGGTGTTTTATGTGCCGCAACTGGCAGCTCGGGTCGGCGGCCGGCCGCTGCGGCGGCACCGACTCATGGTCGCGCAGACGGGACCCGGCCGCAAGGTTCATCCGTACCGCGAAAGAGGTGATTTCGGGACAGTTCGGATGGCCCGGCCGCGCCGCGCCGTTGTCGTCGCGCTAGCCCAGATATTTCACGCATAGCGTACTGGATGGATTTTCGGGCTGTGCCGGCGTCCTTTTGAGGCACGAACTGCGCTGCAGCGGTCATTCATGACCTGCGGATTGAGTTGCCTGGTGTTTGGCGCGTGACAACCCCCACCCCGGCTTGGATTGCGGGCCGTATTTGTGTCATCGCGCGGGCCATGCGCTGTATGAAGTTCAAGGTGAGCGCAGCTCGCTCATCGCGTGCGCGAAGATCGGCGCGCTGGGCCAGTGCGAGGCCAGATACAGCCTGATGCGCCGCGTGTTACGCGTGATCACCGCGGCGACCTTGAGCAGCTTGATGCGCAAGGTATCGACCTGGGCCGACGCCAACGCCGTGCCCTGCAAGGCCAGCGCGCGCAAGCGTTCGATGAGCACGTAGCCCAGTGCGGCCAGCAGCATGCGCAGCTGGTTGCTGCGCAGGACGTGGCAACTCGTGCGCGTGGCGAACAAGCCGACCTGCGCTTCCTTGATGCGGTTCTCCGCTTCGCCGCGCTGGCAGTACAGCTCGTCGTACAGCGCTTGGGCATCGCCGGCGAGGTTGGTCACCACGAAGCGCGGATTGCAGCCCTGCTCGCCTCATTCGAGCCGCGTGATGACGCGCCGCTCGTACGCCCAGCTCTGCGCGGCGTAGCTGAACTCGCCCACCCAGCGCTGCTTGGCGCCGGTGTGTTCGTACTGCTCCTTCATCGCCAGTTGCGCGTACTCGACCTGCGCTTCCAGGCGTGCATTGCGGGCCAGACCGACGATGTAGTGCACGCCCGAGCGCTCGCACCAGTTGATGATGCGCTGGCGGCAAAAGCCCGAGTCACCTCGGAAGACGATGCGCACGCCCGGCCAAGCCTGGCGCAGCCGGCGCACCAGCAGCTTCAGGATCGCCGCGGCATGCCGCGCGCCGTCGATGCAACTGGGCCGCAGGTAGGCGCACAGCAGTTGTTGGCCGCAAAACACGTACAGCGGCAAGTAGCAGTAGCTGTCGTAGTAGCCGTGGAAGAAGCGGCCCTCTTGCTGGCCGTGCAGCGGGTTGTCGGTGGCGTCGAAGTCCAGCACCAGCTCTTCCGGTGCAGCCTTGAAGCTGGCGATGAACTGATCGACCAGCACTTCGTGCAAACGCCATGCAGTGACGCGATCGGCCCACTTCTCTAGCCGGCACAGCGTGGGCGCGCTGGCGACTTCGCGGTCCACGCCGACGGCGGTCTGCATGGCCACGTCGCAGCGCAGCGCACCGTGGTCGTTCGAATCCTCCCAGCCCAGCGCCAGGGCGTACACGCGCTGGCGCAGCATGTCGCGCACGCCGTGCTTGATCAGCAGCGGGCTGCGCGGGTCGGCGATGCAGCGCGCGGCAGCTTCGAGCAAACCGAGCTTGCGATCGACCTCGCCCAGCAGCATCACGCCGCCATCGCTGGTCATGCTGCCGCTATCGAAGCGGCCCTCCACGACGCGTCGGCCAAGACGGCCAAACTCGATGATCCCAACGTCAACTTCTTCGGTACAGTTTGGCTTCGGCATTGCCCGCTCGCTCATCAAGATTCGACACCTCGATAAACGGGCACCCACAGGGCAATGCCGTCCTCGTTTCTACCCAGATGCGTGAAATATCCGGGCTAGACGTGGCGCAGCCGCCCGGGCCGCGCCGCGCCGGCCACCCCACTTCGTCGCCCCATGCCGCCACCGCCGCGTCCGCCGATCGCCACTGAACAGCGTGTCTACACGTCACACCGCATCGCCGCCGTCGTCGATGCGCTGGTCGAGGACGGCGTGGCTGCGGCGCGGGCGCTGGCCGGCAGCGGCATCGACGACGCCGCACTGCGGGCGCCTGCCACGCGCGTGTCGTACCGGCAGATCGCGACCGTGTTTCGCAACGCGATCCGGCTGGCCCGCGAGCCGACCCTGGCGCTGCGTGCGGGCCGGCGCATGCGGCTGACCGCCTACGGCATGTACGGCTACGCGCTGCTGAGCAGTCCGACGCGCCAGGAATCGCTCGACTTTGCCGTCAAGTACCACAGCGCGATGGGCCCGGTGGCCGCGCTGTCGTTCCGGCGCGAGCGCGATGCCGCGATCTACGGCTACGAGGTGCTGCTGGCGTCCGACCCGACCGACGAGCTTTACCGCTTCGCGCTGGAGATGACCTACGCGGCGCACCTGACGCTGTGCCGCGACCTGTTCGGCAGGTCCTACCGTTTCTCGGCGGTGCGCGTCGTGTACCCCGCACCGGCGAACTCGAGCGCCTACCTCCGGTGGTTCCGCTGCCCGGTGCAGTTCGGCGCGCGCAGCAACGAGCTGCAGATCGACGCCGCCTGGCTCGCGCTGCCGCCGCGGCTGCCCGATCCGGTGACGCATTCGATGGCGCGCGAGATCTGCCACCGGTTCCAGGCCGAGCTGAAACACGCGGGCGATTGCGCCTCGACGGTACGGCGCACGCTGGTCAAGCAGATGCCGTGGCGCTTCCCGAGCATCGACGGCATGGCCGCGGAGCTGGCGCTCCAGCCCCGCACGTTGCGCCGCCGGCTCGAGGCCGAAGGCACGTCCTTCCGCGAGATCCTCGCCGAGGTGCGTCGCGGGCTGGCGATCGAGTACCTGCGCAATACGCGCATGACGAACGACGAGATCGCCACCCGCCTGGGCTACAGCGATGCCGCCAACTTCAGGCATGCATTCGTGCGCTGGACCGGCAGCAGCCCGCAGTCGTACCGCAGCACCGGGGCGCCGAAGCGCGCGGGCTGAGGCCAACCGCCGCATCCGCGTCGCCAGGGCACGGGCCGCGAGCCGTCGGCAAGCGGGTATCGCGGGGCATCGCGGCCGTCGATGCCGCTGCGCTCGATCGGCTTCGCCCGAGCGGGGCGGCGCGGTGGCATCCGCAGCTGGCAGCGCTGGATCGGATCTGACTGGATTTGATCTAATTTGTCGAGCAAGACGTCAAGTGCCCTGGGTTGCTTTTCCAAGGTCAGCTATCGGGCGCTGATTCTTGGGGTCCGAATTTCCGGTGTGGGTCGACGGCGGGTCTACGTCAAAGCTATCTCGTTGCCACAGACCTGTCGGTCGACCCGACATGCCATCCAGCCGCTGACCAGGCTCGTTGTGGCCGTCCAGGAGCTGCCCGTGCCGTCGGGCTCGATCAGGAGTACGACAGGCAACGCCAGGTCGAGGGCCAAAGCCTTTGGGTGTCAGCTCTGCGGCAGTTCGTTCGATGTCCTGCCCTGTGGGTCGGCATGCGCCGACCATCCGATCAACCTCGACTGCTTGACGAGATCTGGATTGACCATGTGTTGCCTCATATCTGGTGGTCTCGGAGGTACGGGCCGCCAGGAAGACTCGGCTGCTCGTCAGTTGCGCGGGGTCGAGCTCACGGTGTGCGGCCCAGGGTCGAGATTTCGCGAATCGGATTCGCACCGTCCCAGTCTCGAGATGCCTCGGCGATCAGCTTCATGCGCGAATGGATCATCGGCTCCATGACGTCGGCAATCTCGAACATCAAGCTGTTCGCGTCGTCGCTCACGCCGAAGTATGCGAATCGAACCCCGGATCCCGGCACGACTCCTTCCTGTGCCACGGCGACGCCCGTCGAGCGCATTCGCGACAGAGTGGCGTCGTACTCGGCTCGGGTCAGCCAGGACGACACATGCTGGAGGCCTTCTTGACCGCTCAGCAAGCGATCGCGCCATGCGCTGGGCTGATCGTCATGCTGCTGGATCAGTTCGACCTGCAGATCGCCGGAGTTTCCGAGTGCGATGCTCATACAGGGTGCTGGCGATGGGCTCCCGCGATACTGGAAGCCCTCGGGCACGAGGCGTCGACGAACGAAGAACGGCCCGACACCAAGAGCCGAGGTCCAGTGCAGAAGTGCTGCATTGAGGTCGCGCACTACAAACGCGATCTGTCGTATTGATCCGAATCGACGGCTCATCGAAGCTCCTCGTGTTT
>Ga0315912_10004814_pt1 | contig 12608 bp, 8 predicted proteins | sample VfabasoilMG_FD_204469 | JGI IMG/M metagenome (GOLD analysis project Ga0315912, IMG submission 204469) | Garden soil microbial communities collected in Santa Monica, California, United States - V. faba soil | ecosystem: Environmental > Terrestrial > Soil > Garden | place: USA: California... | reverse complement strand
CAGCCATGCTCCACCGGATCGCCCAGAGTCGTTTCCTCCTGCCAGCCCTGCTGGGGCTCTCACTGGCGTCCGTCGCCGCCGCTGCCCCTTCCCTGCCGCGGGTCCTGGCGCAAGCCGCCAAGCCGGCCCCGATGAGCGCCAGCGAGCTCGCTGACCGGGTTCAGCATTTCTACGACCAGAGCAAGACCTTCAAGGCGAAGTTCAAGCAGCGCTACTTCATCGCCGCATACAACAAGTTCAAGGACTCGAATGGCAACGTCGTGTTCGAGAAGCCGGGCAAGATGAGCTGGCGCTATCAGAACAACGGCAATCGCGTGGTCTCGGATGGCAAGACGATCAAGGTCTACGAGCAAGAGAACAAGCAGATGTACGAGCAGAACATCGACAAGAGCCAGTATCCGGCTGCTCTTGCCTTCTTGCTCGGCGGCGCAAAGCTGAAGAAGGAATTCAAGCTGGAGAAGCTCGACCCGGCCGCGCTCGGCTTCGAAGGGGGCTACGTGCTCTCGGCGGAGCCCAAGGAGCCGACCCCCGCCTTCCAGAAGATGCTCCTCTACGTGGACGGCGCCACCTTCCAGGTGCGTCGCGTCCTGATGATCGACGCCCAGCGCAATCGGAACCGCTTCGACTTCGAGCAGCCCGTGGTCAACGAGCCAGTCGCAGCCGGCGAGTTCCAGTTCACGCCGCCTCCCGGCACGCAGGTCATCAAGCCCTGAAGGCAGTGGCCGCAAGGCAGTGGCGGCGTCGCCGGCTGCTGGTAGCATCCAGGCCATGCTCACGGTTGCCGAGTTCGATTCGCCCCTTGGTCGCGTCTCCGTCGCCGAATGCAAGGAGCGCATCCTGGCGGTGCACTTCGGCAGCACGCAGAGCCTGCTCCGCGTGCATCCAGAGCTTGCCGAGCGCCCGTGCAGCACGAGCGCGCCATTGGGCCCGGCCGGCAAGAACTTGCGCGCGTACCTCGAAGGCAAGCTGGACGCGCCCCACGCCAAGGTGGACCTCACGCTGGTGAAGAGCGACTTCGATCGGCTCGTCTTGCGCCGACTCTACCGCACGCGCCGCGGTGAGACGCTGTCGTACGCCGAGCTGGCTGAAGCCGTCGGGCGGCCTCAGGCCGCGCGCGCCGTGGGCGGCGCCATGCGCAGGAATCCGCTCCCCATCCTCATTCCCTGTCATCGCGTCCTGCGGGCCGGGGGCGAGCTCGGCCACTACACGGGCGGCGTCGACAAGAAAGCGTGGCTGCTCGCCTTCGAGGGCGTGGAATTCAGCGCCGAAGGCCTTCAGGTCCAGCGCAAGCGCGCAGCCTGAGGAAAGATCACCAGCCCAGGGCGCCTCTGATGGCGGTTGCGACCGCTTCGCCGATCTCGGCGTGCTGAGCGCTGCTCGGGTGGGTTCCGCAGCCGCTGCCCGCGAACTTCTCACCGGGCAGCGCATGCACCGTGTCGTCGCCCAGGTCCGCATAGTGACTCACGACGGCCTGAATGCCCGCCCATTGGTCGCTGCGGAACGTATCCTCGCTGTCCGGCCAGCCGTCGCCGAGCATCGGGCTCTGCAGCGCGAAGACGTGCGCCGAGGGATAGTAGCCCTTGAGTCGGTCGACGAAGCGCACGTAGGCGTCCGTCCAAGCGTCCACGTCCATGTTCGGTCGCGAGCCGAGCGGCAGCGTATCGCCGGGCGAAAAATCATTCGTCCCGAGCGCCACCACCACCGCATCGGGGACGAAGCGCTCTGTGTCCCAAATCCAGCGCGGATCCGTGTCGAAGTAGCTGCCGGCTCCGCCCATGCCGCCCTCGCCACCTCCGCCCAGCCCATAGCCTCCGTCGTCGCCGTTCGGCGGATTGGCGCCAGAGCGATCCCGCTCGACGAAGATCAAGTCATAGACTTGGGGCATGGTGCGCACGTCGTAGACGGAGGTGTAGTTGCGCAAGAGCCCGATGCCGGACACGGCCGTGATGTGCACCTGCGCCTCGAGTAGCCTGCCCGCGACGGCGGCGTAGGAGGCGTTGGCGTTGTGGTACGGCTGACCCCAGCCGTTCTCCTGCTCGAAGAAGGCATTCTCCGTGCACTGATCCGTGCCGTCGTCTGCCTCCGCGCCCGATCCTGCCGTGATGGAGTCGCCGATGAAGGCCAGCTTGCGCTCCGGCAGCGGCGCAGGGTCGATCAAGGTGCCGGCGACGGTAAAGCCGCTGAACATGCCTTTGCCGTTGTCGGCCTCGTTCCTCTTGATCAGCGTGAGATCATGGTCGCCGGGCGAGAGACCCTCGACCACCAGCACTTCCGTGGCCAGGCGCTCGGGCACATGAAGCTTGCTGTGGAGCTCGCCGTCGAGGACGACGTCGTAGAAGTTGCGCCGCTGGTTGTAGCGGTACTCGTCCTCGAGCAGCGCCGTCACGCCGGTGCCGCGGAAACGAATCGTGATCTGGGAGAGCGGCGCGGAGTAGACGAGGCGCTCGGGTTCGATGGCGTCGAAGCGACCGACGTACTGGATGCGCTCGTCCGTGGCCGCGTAGGTGTGCGGCGAGGTGTCGATGGTCGTGCCGCCGCTACCGCCGCTGTCACTGCCGCCGCTGCTGCCCCCCATGCCGCCGCTGCCGTCGGCGTCGGTGCCGCCGCCGTTGCAGGCCGAGAAGGCAGTCAGAACCACTGCCACCCCAAGCAGCGGCAGGGTGCGCCCAGTGGTGACGAGACGGGGGTGGTGGAAGCCGAGCCGAGCCATGGCCCGAGTTCTATCTCAGCCTCCTCCGGCGGTAAAACGCTTTTTCTTGCTGAATCCGCGCCAATTTTGGCGCATCGCACCAGTTTTGGCGCGCCTTGCCAGCTCGCGGGCGAGCCAGCCGGCTACTTGATGATGTTTTCGCAGCCGAACGACAGCTGGACGCTGGCACCGCCGCTCGTCTTGAGCTGGTCGCAGGTGGCCGGACAGAGGTCGATCTGCGTCTGGTCGGCGTTGAAGGTCCAGCCAATGTCGCAGGCGCCGACCGCGTCACGCAGGAAGGCCGTGGCCGACCCGTCGCCCCAGACGGCGATCAGATCCGTCGTGTCGGGGTCCAGCGTCTGACCTTCCGGCGGCTCGGGCACCACGAAGCTGCAGGTGTCCACCACCTGACCCACGACGGCGGCCAAGCCTTCGGTCAGCGCGGTCGAGAAGTCTTCCTCCTGCGTCATGTCCATGTGACAGAAGTTGGGGCCGGCTTCGACGCAGCCTTCCAGGGGCGTTCCACCTTGGATCGCTGCCTTCGAGAGCCAGGGGCGCTTGTCCATTTGGTCCGAGCCGACTTCGCTGCCGGGCGAGCCGATGATGAAGGTGCGGATGCCTTGGCTCGCGGCGGCAGTGACCGAATCGACGATCGGCTGGGTCGGCACATCTTGGACGGTGCCGCCCGGTGGGGGCGTGACGCAGCCGGCAGGGCAGGTCCCCGCCCCTTCGCACCCGGGCGGGCAGGTGCAGCCGGCAACGCAGGTCCCCGGCGCCGGCATGTCGCAGCCAGCCGCGCACACGGGGGGAACGGGTGCTCCGATGCAGCCCTCCGCCTGGGTGGGCGCGCCGTCGGTGATGAGCAGCATGAACTTGGTGTTCCCGGCTGCCAGGAACGGCACCAGGCTCTGCTCGAGCGCGTGCTTGTACGCGTCGTGCGTGGGCGTGTAGTTGGCAACGTTGGCCATCTGGAGGGAGGTCTGGAGGGCCATGCGCTGGGCGGAGTCCGCCTCACCGAGCTGCGCGATGGGAACCAGGCGATCGGTGCCGACGCACTCCGTGATCGGCAGCGCCATCTCGCTCTGGAGGGTCTTCGTTCCTTCGACGTTCGGGTAGTAGAGCACGCCGACCGACACCGAAGCCGGTAGGGTGTCGATGGCTTGGCTGAGGGCGTCGCGAGTTACCGTCCAGCGCGTTTCGCCGGGCATGCCGCCGGGCGCTGCAGTGGTCATCGAGAAGCTCACGTCGACCACCAGCTGCAAGACAGCCGGCAGGTTCTCGCCTTCCTGCGTCCAGCCGGTGCAGGAGCCGTTCTCGATGGCGGCGAGCTGCTCGGCCGTCAGCTGGATCTGACCGCCCTCGCTATTCGCGCCGTTGCCGCCCCCCGAGCTGAGGTCCGAGCCCAAGTCCGTGACGTTGAGGCCGCTTCCGGTCGACGTGCCGAGATCGCTGCCGACTCCGCCCCCGGCACCGGGCACGACCGCACCACCGGTACCGGCCGCCGAGTCGGTGGGGGCACCGGTCATGTCATTTCCGCAGGCGAGAGGGACGAGCGCGAATACGGCGACGGCGAAGCCACGCTCGAAAGTTCGTTTCATTCGTGAGATCATGATGAGAAGTCCTGGGCGAGAAGACGAACGCAAGAAGCCGACGGGCGCGCGCCGAGGCAAAAGGAAGGCTCCCGCGAGGTGGGCGGAGAGTGGCGCTTGGGGCTCACACCACTCTTCTGACCCAGCTATCCTACCTTCGAGGACGCTTCGCCACCGAAAAGCGCAGCAGAAATCGGCCCTGCAGAGCGGATCTTTTCCCGGTGAAAGATTCCTCCGGGGTCGCTCACAAATGGTTCGAGGGGCGCCCCGCGCCCCTCGAAAAAGTGAGCCGTTTGCCCGAGGACCTACTTCGTGACGACGTCGATCACGTCGACGCCGCAGCCAAAGGTCAGCTGCACGGTGGCTCCCGCGTCGAGCTTCACCTCGTCACAGGTCGCCGGGCAGAGCTCCACCTGGCCCGCTGCGTTGAAGGTCCAGCCGACGTCGCAGGCGCCGACGTTGTCCGGCAAGTAGAGTGAGGAGCTACCGGAGCCCCAGGTCACGACCAGATTGGTCAGCGCGGGGTCGATCGTCTCGTCGTTCGGCGGATCGGGCACCGCGAAGGTGCAAGCGTCGATCACCTGCCCGGCGATCGCAGCCAAGCCCGCCCGCAGTGCCGCTCCGAAGTCTTCCTCCTGCGTCATGTCCATGTGGCAGAAGTTCGGACCGTCGACGTTGCAGCCCGCGGCTGCGGTCCCGCCCTCCATGGCCGCCCGCGAGAGCCAGGGCCGCATGTCGCCGCCCGTCTCCTCGGCCGACTCCTCGCTTCCGGGCGAGCCGATGACGAAGGTGCGGATGCCTTGGGCGGCAGCCGCCGTGACCTCATCGACGATGGGTTGGGTCGGCATGTCCTGCACGCCGCCGTCCGGGTCGTCCCCTCCGTAGCAGCCCTCCGACATGGTCGGGGCGCCGTCGGTGATGAGCAGCATGAACTTGGCGTTGCCGCTGCCCTGGTACGGGAGCAGGCCTTCGGTTAGCGCGTACTGGTACGCGTCGTGCGTCGGCGTGTAGCCAGCCGTCTGTGCGTCTTGGATCGACTGCAGGACGTCGGTCCTGTGCGGCGAGTCCGCTTCACCGAGCTGCTCGATCGGCACCATTTCGTCGATGTTGACGCAGGCATCGATGGGGCGGGTTCCGCCTTCCAGGTTCACGTCCATGTTCGGGTAGTAGAGGACGCCCAAGGCGACGGACGCGGGCAGGTCCTGGACGGCCTCGGTGAGAGCATCCTCGGTGACGTCCCACTTGCTCTGGTCGGTGCCGGGGGCCGTCTCGGTCATCGAATAGCTCACGTCGACCACCAGCTGCAGCGTGGCGGGGAGGTTCTCGCCCTCCGCTGCCCAGCCGGTGCACGCTGCGCCTTCGATCGCGGTGATGTCCTCCGCGGTCAGGTCGACCTTGCCGCCCTCGCTCGTGTCGAAATCCGGGTTCCCAGTGGTGAGGCCGTCGGTGTTGAGGCCGTCGCTGAGGTCGGTGCTGTTCATGCCGCCGCTCCCCCCGTCCTCGCCATTGCCTCCGCACGCCACCGCCGCTGCCGCCGCGCCCAGAGCAACCAGGACTGCGGAGACGGTGTGAGTTCTACGATTCGGGATTTTCTTCTTCATACTGGATCCGGTGCGAAAGGGGATTGGGGTGGCCCGTCGGTCCATTGGTCGAACGAGGGGTTCACCATCGCGCGCTCAATCGAACTTTCCGTAGCCTGGGGCCCACGAAGGAAGGGTTCGGCCCAACGTACGAGTATGGTACCAGGGAGGCGCGCGGACCAGGCACCACCTGCTTCCACAGGGGACTTCTGCATCTCCCGTGCACGTGGAAGCGGTTCTTTTCGCCCAGAGCGGACGCGCTGGTCCCCCGCACAGACCCCACAGCTCGCGAGGCGGCGCACAGGGGCCCACACTAGATCTCTCGCGAGACCGCGCACGAGCGCTCAGCCCGAGCAAAGCTCAGGCCGAGCCCAGCGCTCGGAGCTCAGCCGAGCGCTCTCAGCCCAAGACCTGCGACTCGCAGCCGACCACGACCTCGATCGTGCCGCCGCCGAACATGCTGCAGGTCTCGGGACAAACCATGATCTGCGTCGGCTCGTTGTTGTTGTCGTAGTACCAGCCGCCGCTGCCGCAGTTCCCGCTGTCGGGCATCTTGTAGATGATCTCGGGTGCGCCGTCCTTGGGCGTGAACACCATGTTCACCTCGTCTGGATCGATGGTCTGGCCGAGGGGCGGTTCGGGGATGTCGAAGCCGCACAGCGCAGGGCTGTTGGCCACGCGCTTGAGGCTGGTCGTCAGGTCTTCGATCGCGGTGGGGCAGTCGTTGACGAAGAAGGCGTCGTTGGTCCCGCCTGCGTCGGCCACGCGCTTGAGGTTCGACACCTCGCCGATGCCGACGACGAAGGTGCTGATGCGCGGATCGCCTGCCAGGAACTCGGCGGCAACCGCCTCGAGCGAGCTGATCGCGGTGTCGTCACAGTCGTCGACGACTTCCGAGGTTGGGTCGGTGGGGTAGCCGTCGGTGGCGAACACGACCACGACTGGGCGCTCGGGGTGATCGGTCGCCCACTGTTGGGCGTAGGTGAGGGCTCCGGTCAGCGCCGGCAGGGAGGGCGTCAGGCCACCGTAGGTCGGGAAGAGAGAGCCATCGCTGGCTTCCGACGTGTTCTCGTCGATTGCAGCCGTGAGCGGATCGGCGTTCGTCGTCAAGAAGTCGATCTCGACGTCCGGCGTGGCGTAGGCGTCCACGTCGCAGGTCTCGTCGCCGAACTTCGGGAAGAAGCCCAGGCCCACGCGCAGGTTCTCCGACGCGGGATCGTTGAAGAAGTCCTTGAGCGCGACGGTGAGCGCTTCCCAGCGCGTCGGTGAGTCGGGGTTGGACTCCACCACGTTGTGATCGCCCATGGACACCGAGCGATCGACGAGGAAGAAGATGTCGGCCTCGGAAGCTTCGCTTTCGTAAGACGCCCCCGTGCAGCCGTCGAACTCTGGCAGCGAGCCGCTCCCTGAGCCGCCCATGTTGCCGCTGCCCGGATCCGTCGACGAGCCACAAGCGTCGTCGGGATCGTTGTTCGTTTGGCCGGAGCCCCCGGTGCTCGAGCTCGAGCCGCCGCTGCTCTGGCCAGTACCACCCACGCCACTGTCCGTCCCGTTGCCGCTGGCGCCGCTCCCGTTGCCACTCGCGCCCGTGCCGTTGCCGGTTGCGCCCGTGCCGCTATCGGTGCTGCTGTCCGTGCTGCTGTCCGCTGGATCGTTGCTGCAGGCGAGGCTGATCGAGCCCGTGATGGCCAGCGTCCAAAAGGCAGCAAAAACGGGCCTGCGGAGCGTGGGCCGGAGCGGGCTTACGTGGGGGTGGAAGTTTTTCATGCGGTCACCTCAGAAGGAGCAAGCGAGAAACGAATTGGTGGCTGTCAATGGTGCGGGATTTGGTGGTCGATCGCCTCATCGAGCAGGCAGTCAAATCGAGATCGAGTCGAGATCGACGGGCGGATAGGGATTCGGCAACCAAGGTGGGCCTTCGTGGCGCGTCCTCCGAGCACGGACCATCTTGGAGCGTAGCATCATGTGATCGATCGTGAACGTCACGATCGAATCCGAAATCCGAAACGAGAAACTGAAACTAGTTTCGGAATGTATGGAACAGGACTTTGCACGACGCTAGACGTCATATAAGACTGACAATCCCCTTCCGTCCTTCTTCCGCATCACGCGAGGCTCGAAATGAAACGACCCACAACGCTGGCACTGCTTCTTTTGGCTGGTTCTGTATTCCCAATCGCTTGCTCGGAAGATCCGATGGATTCGGGAACGGACACTGGAACCGGCGCAACCGGCACCGGCACAGGGGGTGGCATCAGCGTGGATGGCACTGGCGGCACCGGCGAGGGCGGTAGCGGAGCCACCAACGATCCGGGCGAATGCCCGTCGTTCCAGGGCCTCGAGGAGTGCGGTGTCGACCAGCTCCAGGCCGAGACGAACCCCGTGAACATCCTTCTGGTGCTCGACAAGAGCGGCAGCATGGACTCGATGCCGGACGGTGCCTCCTCGACCACATTGTGGGATGCGGTGAACACCGCGCTCGCGGACGCGCTCGTAGATGCGAGCCCTGCCGTGTCCTTTGGCTTGCAGCTGTTCCCGGGTCAAAGCGTGATCAAGGATTGCGACGGCTCGGACTGCTGCGGCATCGCGGGAACCGAAGTCGACGTCGAGGTTGGGCCCGGCGAGGAGCCGCGCGCCGCGATCATCGATCGCCTCTCCCGCACGCAGCCGGGTGGTGGCACGCCCACCGCCGAAGCACTCGCTCGCGCTTACCAGTACTACACGACGGGCCCGGGCGCCGACCTCGATGGCGGCAAGTTCGTGCTCCTCGCCACCGACGGCGGCCCCAACTGCAACGAGGGCAACTCGTGCGAGGCCGACCAGTGCACGCTCAACATCGACGGCGCGTGCAGCGTCGATCCGCTCAACTGTTGCGCAACGACGCCAACCGGTTGCCTCGACGACGAGAACGTCCTCGCCCAGATCGAGCAACTCTACCAGGCAGGCATCGACACGTTCGTGGTGGGCCTGGCCGGCACCGAAGAGTACGCAGACCAGCTCGATGCATTCGCCGAGGCCGGCGGTCGGGCACGCGAAGGCACTGCGGAGCGGTACTACAAGGTCGCCGCCACGGGCAGTGCTGCCGGTTTGACCGACGTGCTCTACGACATCACACGGCAGCTGGTGCAGCAGTGCGACGTCGAGCTCGCCCCAGGCGACCTCGACCTGAACGAGCTCAACGTGGCGGTCGATTGCAACGTCATCCCCTTCGACATCCCGGAGGCGACCGGGGAAGGTGGTGGAGCCGGCGCCAGCGGCGATCCGTACGACGGCCCGAGCTACTGGTGGATCGACGGTCTGGAGACCGGTGAGATCCCCACGGTGCATCTGGGGGGCGACATCTGCGGAGTGATCAAGACGCAGGGTGTCGAGCGCATCGACATCCTGCGCGGCTGCCCGACGGTCAAGTAGATCCGGTGTAGGTCGCCACGCGGTGAATGGGCGCCCCTAGCAAGGGCGCCCATTCCTATTTTGTGGGGGCACCTCCCTGGAAACGGCTCAGACGGCGAGCCGCCTCACCTCTGCTTGCCCGCCCGCGTCCAGGAGCAGGTAGGGGCGGGCGCCGGGTGCGAAGGCAAACGAACCCAGGTTGACGTAGCCGGGGCGCTCGGACTCGACGTGGGTGTGGCCGAACACCACGAGGGAGCAATTCGTGAGCGTGCGAATGCGCGCTGCCGCGGCTTCCAGCGCTTCGACTGGACCTTCTGCGTGGCGCTTGGAGCGCGTGCTCGACGCGTAGAGGTAGGGGAGCCCGAGGGCAGTGGCCACGGCGGCGGGGGCGAGCAGCGTCGGCAGGACGGTGCTGGCAACTAGGAGTGAGGCACCGAGCACCGTGCTTGCCCCGGCGAAGATCCGGTCGAAGTAGAGGCGCAGGAACGTCTGCTTGAAGTCGTGGTGGGTGGGCCTCGGCACGTGACTGAGCAAGGCCTCGAGCACGGTGACGGGGACGCCAGTGCGCTCGGCATGGTCCGCGAGGGCGCTCGTGCCGGCATTGCGCGCCGCGGCCCAGGTGGGCTCGGCGGTCAGGCTCTCCAAGCACAAGCCAGTTGCTGCCCGAAAGTAGCCGAGCACGTGCACTGGCGTCTTGGCACCCCACTTCTTGGTGGCGAGGTGCAGGCCCGAGCGTGGCGTGAGGTGGTGCGCGTGCGCGAACTCGAGCGCATCACTCGGCGCGAGGTAGCGACGGACGAGCGCGGTACCTAGGCCTTCGCTTCGGGCGTCCGCTGGTGAGAGCGGATGGTTGGGGGCGCAGTCGGGGTCGTAGACGTGGCCGTGCTCGATGTGCACCGAGCCCCGGCGGCAGAACCAGGGGCTGACGCTGAGCTGGCGATCGTCGGGGGGCTCGAGCGCCGCGAACAGCGCACGCGTGGTCTCGGCCAGAGCGAGCTCCGCGTCGTGGTTGCCGGGTACGAAGCAGAGCGTCCCGCCTCCGGCCATGTGCCGCTTGCAGGCAAGCACCCATTCTGGGTGACCGGCAAGCGTACGCGCCAGGGTCTGCGCCGGCGTCTGGTCGGGTGGGGTTTGCGAGAGGTCGAAGATGTCCCCGACCAGGAATACGTCCGCCCCTCGAACCTCATCCAAGAGGCCTGTCAAGGCCAGGGACACCGAACGTCCATGCTCGGGGGAGAGATGAACGTCGCTGGTCAAGAGTGCGGGACGCATCCAGGCAGTAAGGTGTAGCAGGCTCCGGTGACCCCAGCTGGTTTTTGCCCGGGGCGCCTTGTAGGCTCGCCCCGCGACCGGCCTTGGGGGTTCCGGTCGTGCGACTCGGCGGCTCGACTCGGCGGCTCGACTCGACAGTGCGACCCCACAAAAGCGCATGAAACTCTTCGGCACTTCGCTCTCGCCGGCCGCGGCTGCGACGCGCACGCTGGAACATGGGCTCTCGTCGTTGGCGCGGGCGATTTGGCCGCTGGTCGACAACCTCGAGGATACCCCACAGGGCTCCGGGCACACCCCTAGCTGGGCACCCGCACCTCTTTCGACCAGGAGAAAGCGCACCAAACCGCCGCTCGGCTGGCCCCGGCGAACCGACTCGCTGTGTCCTCGTTGCGTCAAGGAGGCGCGCGACGCGGTCGTCAACGGCAAGCTCGACTACGAGTCGTTTCTGAACGCCCATCCAGGCGAGATCCCCGCCGACATCGTGGAGCGCGACGGGCAGATCTTGATGGTCAAGGAGTGTCCGCGCCACGGCCGCTTCGAGGACGTGATGTCCATCGACGTTGCGTTCTTGGAGCGCATCGAGCGGCTGTTTCCCGGGCGCGACTTCGAAGCGGCCCCGACGGAGCTGCGGCGGCACGGGAAATCGAGCATCAAGTACGGCCGTGGCTCCGTTTTGACCGTCGACCTGACGAATCGCTGCAACATGATGTGCGATCCGTGCTTCATGGATGCCAATCAGGTTGGCTACGTGCACGAGCTCTCGCTCGACGAAGTGCGCCACATCTTGGACGACAGCATTCGCATCAAGCCGCGTCGGCAGATGAGCGTGCAGTTTTCCGGTGGGGAACCCACTCTGCACCCGCACTTCTTCGACGCCATCCGCTACGCGCGCCAAGTCGGCTACTTCTCCGTCCAGTGCGCTACGAACGGGATTCGTTTCGCCGAGGACGCCGACTTTGCCGTGCAAGCGAAGGCGGCTGGGCTCCGCCTCTGTTACCTGCAGTTCGACGGCGTCACCAATGAGGCCAACAGCCACCGCAAGATCAAGAACCTGTACGACGTCAAGCTGCGCGCCATCGAGAATCTGGCCAGTGCTGGCATCGACGTAGTGCTGGTGGTCACCGTGGTCCGTGGAATCAACGACGATCAGGTTGGTCCGGTCGTGCAGTTCGCCATCGACAACGCAGACAAGGTGACGGTCGTTTCTTTTCAGCCGGTCAGCTTCACCGGGCGCGACGAGGACATCTCGGACAGCGAGCGCCAGGCCAAGCGCTACACGTTGAGCCACCTGGCGCGGGATCTCGGCGATCAGCTTGGCTACACCAAGCCGGATCGCGATTGGTACCCACTGAGCGCGATGAACTCGATCAGCGACGTCATCGACACCCTGCAGGGGCCCGAGGCCCAGTTCGGCGCGCTCAACTGCGGCTGCCACCCGAACTGCGGCATCGGCACCATTCTCTTGGTGAACAAGAGGACCAAGGTCACCGTCCCGCTTGCGGACTTCCTGGATATCGAGCAGGTGCTGACGGATTTTCAGGCCATTGCGGATCGCGGCCTCGGGCGGGGGCTCACGCTGAGCAAGATGGCGCTGGCGCTCTTGCGCAGCTTCCAGCCGGACAAGGCGCCCCCCGGATACGGCCTGTACGACTTGATCCGCCAGGTACTGTCGCAAGCCGGGGCCAGCGGCAACAAGGTGGGCGACAGCGAGGGCGACGCCAACCAGTTCGAATGGCGCTTCCTGTTCGTGGCCGGCATGTGGTTCCAGGATCTCTTCAACTACGACTTCCGGCGCACGGAGATGTGCATCATCCCCTATGGCACCCAGCTCGGGGAAATCAGCTTCTGCGCCTACAACACGGGTGTCGGCTTCCGTCAGGTCGTGGAGAAGATGCACCGGACGGCGAGCGTCGCCGAATGGTTCAAGGAGCACGGTCGGCACCCGGTGCATGCGAATCACCGCGACTTGCCGCTGCCGGAAGGCCCAAGCAGCGTCGTTTCCCGCGAGAAGCTGCGCTTGCCCCTGGTCGACTAGCTTATTGGCATGCGGGGCCCCGGAGCCCCGCGCGAGAGAATGCAGCCTCGACC
>Ga0315912_10004813_pt1 | contig 12609 bp, 8 predicted proteins | sample VfabasoilMG_FD_204469 | JGI IMG/M metagenome (GOLD analysis project Ga0315912, IMG submission 204469) | Garden soil microbial communities collected in Santa Monica, California, United States - V. faba soil | ecosystem: Environmental > Terrestrial > Soil > Garden | place: USA: California... | reverse complement strand
ATGGCGCCGTTCGTCAGGCCCTTGGCGCAGGTGATCATGTCCGGCATGACGTCGAATTCCTGCGCGGCGAACGGTGAGCCGGTGCGCCCGAAACCCGTGATCACCTCGTCGAAGATCAGCAGCAGGCCGTGCTTGTCGCAGATCTGGCGCAGGCGCTTGAGATAGCCCTGCGGCGGCAACACCACTCCGGTGGATCCGGCGATGGGCTCGACGATGACCGCAGCGATGGTCGACGCATCGTGCAGGGCCACGAGCCGCTCGAGATCATCGGCCAGCTCCGCGCCGTGCGCCGGCAGTCCGCGCGAGAACGCGTTGCGTTTCAGATCGTGCGTGTGTGCCAGGTGATCGACGCCCGGGATCATCGCCGCCGGCCAGACCTTGCGATTGGCCACCATGCCGCCGACGCTGATGCCGCCGAAGCCCACGCCGTGATAGCCGCGCTCGCGGCCGATGAGCCGCACGCGCGCGGCATCACCGCGCACACGGTGATAGGCCAGGGCGATCTTGAGCGCCGTATCGACGGACTCCGAGCCGGAATTCGTGAAGAACACGTGCTCGAGCCCGCGGGGTGCGATTCGCACGATCGCATTGGCGAGCTCGAAGGCGGCGGGGTGGCCGATCTGGAACGCCGGGGCGTAGTCCATGGTTTCCAGCTGGCGCGCCACGGCCTGCGTGATCTCGGTGCGGCCATGACCGGCATTGACGCACCAAAGCCCTGCCACGCCGTCGAGGATCCGCCGGCCTTCGGGTGTTTCGTAGTACATGCCAGAGGCGCGGGCCAGGAGGCGCGGCTTCTGCTTGAACGCCCGGTTCGCCGTGAACGGCATCCAGTAGGCGTTGAGGTCGGGCACTGTTGTTTCCGGTTGTGCGGCCATGATCGACTCCTGAAGATGCCGGAGATCATAATCCGATATGAGTTACGACGTCGGCACCCGACTCAAACACGTCCGCGAGCTGCACGGCCTGTCGCAGCGCGAGCTGGCCCGGCGCGCGGGCGTCACCAACGGCCTCATTTCGCTGATCGAGCAGAACCGCGTCAGTCCTTCGGTGGGGTCGCTGAAGAAGGTGCTCGATGGCGTGCCTCTGTCGATGGCGGAATTCTTCACGCTCGACGTGCAGAGCGCCGCGCAGGTGTTCTACGCGGCCAACGAGCTGGTCGAAATCGGTGGCGAGGGTGCATCGCTGCGGCTGGTGGCCGCGCAGCGCGCGGGGCGCCAGCTCACGGTACTGCACGAGCGCTACCAGCCGGGTGCCGCCACCGGCGACGAGATGCTGTCGCATCGCGGCGAGGAGGGCGGCGTGGTGATTCGCGGGCGCGTGGAACTGACGGTAGGTGGTCAGACGCGCGTGCTCGAGCCGGGTGACGCCTACTACTTCTCGAGTGCCACGCCGCACCGTTTCCGCAATGTGGGTCGCGAGGTCTGTGAGATCATCTCGGCCTCCACCCCGCCGACTTTCTAGAGACGTCATGTCCGCACAGCCCATTCCTTCCGCCCACGACTGGCACGCCCGGGCCGCCGCGATCGAGCCGCGCTCGCAGATTTTCATCGATGGCAGGTTCGTGGCCGCCGCGGGCGGCGCGACCTTCGACAACATCAATCCGGCCACCGGCCGTTCGCTCGGTGCGGTCGCGGCCGGCGACCAGGCCGACATCGATCGTGCGGTCGCGAGCGCGCGCGCCGCGTTTCGCAAGGGCACGTGGGCGCATCAACCCCCGAAGGCGCGCAAGAAGGTGCTGCTCAAGCTTGCGGAACTCATGCTGGCGAATCGCGACGAGCTCGCGCTGCTCGAGACGCTCGACACGGGTAAACCGATCGGCGATTCGCTGAGCGTCGACATTCCGTCGTCCGCGAACTGCATCCGCTGGTACGCCGAAGCGGTCGACAAGATCTACGACGAAGTCGCGCCCACGGGTCCGAACGCGCTCGCCACGATCACGCGCGAGGCGATGGGCGTCGTCGGCGCCATCGTGCCGTGGAACTTCCCGCTGCTGATGGCGTCGTGGAAGATCGGTCCCGTGCTCGCCGCCGGCAATTCGCTGGTGCTGAAGCCCTCCGAGAAGTCGCCGCTGACCGCGCTGCGCATCGCGGAGCTCGCGATCGAGGCTGGACTGCCGCCCGGCGTGTTCAACGTGGTCCCGGGCTTCGGCCAGTCCGCGGGCAGCGCTCTCGCGTCTCACATGGACGTGGATTGCATCGCGTTCACCGGATCGACGGCCACCGGCAAGACCGTGATGCAGCTCGCGGCGCAATCGAATCTCAAGAAAGTCGGGCTTGAATGCGGCGGCAAGTCGCCGAACATCGTGATGGCCGATGCGCCCGATCTCGATCGCGCGGCTACCGCGGCGGCGTTCGCCATTTTCTTCAATCAAGGAGAGATGTGCTCGGCCGGGTCGAGGCTCCTGGTCCAGGACTCAATCAAGGACGCGATGCTCGAGAAGATCGCCGCCGTAGGCCGTGACATGAAGCCGGGCGATCCGCTCGATCCGGCCACGAAGCTCGGTGCAATCGTCGACGAAACGCAGATGAAACGCGTGCTCTCGTACATCGAGGCCGGCAAGACCGACGGCGCGCGCGTGGCATTGGGTGGTTCCCGCGTGCGGCAGGACAGTGGCGGCTTCTTCGTCGAGCCCACGGTGTTCGACGGCGTGAAGCCCGCCATGCGTATCGCGCGCGAGGAGATCTTCGGGCCGGTGCTGGCGACCATCACGTTCCGTAACGTGGAAGAAGCCATCCAGATCGCCAACGACGTGGAATACGGCCTGGCCGCCGCGGTGTGGACGCGCGACATCAACACCGCGCATCGCACGGCGCGCGCGCTGCGGGCCGGCACGGTGTACGTGAACTGCTACGACGCCGACGACATCACCGTGCCCTTCGGCGGTTTCAAGCAGTCGGGCATCGGCCGCGACAAGTCGCTGCACGCCTTCGACAAGTACACCGAGCTCAAGACCACGTGGATCGACCTGAGCTAACTATCACTCCGGACGCGCCGCTCGCCTTCGTCGACGTGGAGACCACCGGCTGCACGCCGGGGCGGCACCGTGTCATCGACGTGGCCGTGATCGGCGTGCGTGGCGGGGAAGTCGAACACGAATGGCAGAGCCTGGTGAATCCCGGCGGGCGTGTGTCCGCCGGCACCACCGCGCTCACCGGCATCGACAACGACATGCTGGCCGATGCGCCGGCCTTCGCGGAGGTCGCCGCGGAGCTGCGCGCGCGGCTCGCCGGCCGGGTGTTCGTGGCGCACAACGTGCGCTTCGACTATGGATTCATCCGCCAGGAATTCGCGCGCACCGGCAGCGACTGGCGCGCGCCGCACTTCTGCACCGTGCGCCTGTCGCGTGCGTTGTATCCCGACATGCCGCGCCACAATCTCGACGCCGTCATGGAGCGCCACGCCATCCACGTCGAGCAACGCCACCGCGCCATGCCGGATGCGCGCGTGCTGCTGGAATTCTGGCGCAGGCTTCGGGACACGTGGCCGGAGGACGCGATGCAGCGCGCGCTCGACGTCAGCGCGCAGCGCGCCGCGTTGCCCGCGTGCCTGCCGCCCGACCTGGCGGACGACCTGCCGGACGAGCCCGGCGTGTACCGTTTCTACGGTGCGGCCGAGCAGGGCGGCGAGGCCTTGCTGTATGTCGGCAAGGCCAACAATCTGCGTGAGCGCGTGCTCGACCATTTCCGCGTCGGCGTGAGGACAGGCGCCGGGGATGCGAAATCCACGCGGCTTGCGGCGCAGGTGCGGCGCGTGTCGTGGACCGCGACCGCGGGCGAGCTCGGCGCGCTGCTGCTCGAGGCGCGCGAAATCCGCGAACTACAGCCGGTGTACAACCGGCAGCTGCGCGGCAACGGCGGCCGGTTCACCTGGCTGTTCGATGACGGCGTCGCGCCTCCACGGCTGGTCGAGCTCGACGCGGGCACGCTCGGCAGCGGCAATGCCTACGGCACCTGGCGCTCGGCCGCCGATGCGCGCCGCGCGCTCGAAAGCCTGGCACGCGAACGCCGCTGGTGCTTCAAGTTGTTAGGGTTGGAGCAGGGCCCGGGTTCCTGCTTCGGATTGCAGGTGGGGCGCTGCGACGGCGCCTGCGCGGGCCGCGTGCCGGCGGCGCTTCACCTGGCGCGGATCCGCATGGAGCTGATGCCACAGCACCTGCGCCCATGGCCGCACTCCGGGCCCATGATGTATCGCGAGGGTTCGGGGGAGCGGGTGCAATACCACGTCATCGACGGCTGGCAACACCTGGAGAGCTTCGACGCCGCTGCCGAGGTGCCGCGCATTCGAACGCGCCGCGCGGCGCCGTTCGACATGGATGGTTACCGCATCCTGACGCGGCACCTGCGCGACGCGCGGCTCACGCCATTGCCAACGCCATCGCGGGATTCGGCCGCCGACGATTCATGGAGCTGAGTCGAAAATTCGTCGCCTCGAGCCCGCGCGGCTTCGGCGACCTGCTGGCACGCGAGTTGCGCGAGCTCGGCGCGGCCGACGTGCGCGAACGTGCGCTCGGCGTGGAGTTCTCAGGGCCGCTGACCGTGGCCTATCGCGCCTGCCTCGAATCGCGCGTGGCCGCGCGCGTGTTCCTGGTGGTCGCCGAGTTCGAGGCGGCCAGCGACGCGCTCTTCTACGAAGCCGTGCGTGCCATCGACTGGCGCGCGCACGTCGATCCGTCACGCACCCTGGCCTGCGACTTCACGGGCAAACATCCGGAGATCACGCACACGCGTTTCGGCGCGTTACGACTCAAGGATGGCATCTGCGACCAGCTGCGCGATGTCACCGGCCGGCGTCCGGACATTTCACCCGAGCGTCCCGCGGTGCGCGTGCATGCCCATGCCAATGGCCCGAAGGTGACGGTGTCGCTGGATCTGTCCGGCGAAGGACTGCACCGGCGCGGCTATCGCACGCAAGCCGGCGAGGCGCCGCTGCGCGAAAATCTCGCGGCCGGCATCCTGCTGCGCGCGGGTTGGCCGGAAAAGAGCGCCCAGGCGACAGAGTTCCTCGATCCCATGTGTGGCTCGGGCACGCTGGTCATCGAGGCCGCCATGATCGCCGCGCGGATGGCGCCGGGTGCACGGCGCCACTACTTCGGATTCTTCGGCTGGCCGGGCCATGACCGTGCGGCGTGGGAGGCGGTCAAGGGTGACGCGCTGGCGCGCGAACAGAAGCCGTCGTGGACCCTGCGCGGGCTCGATGCCGATGGCGCCGTACTTCCCGCCGCGCGCGAAAATGCCGCACGCGCCGGCGTCGGCGCGTTCACGAGTTTCGAACAGGGCCGGTTGTCCGCGGCACGCCGAACCACCGACGGCGCGGGCTTTCTCGCCACCAACCCCCCGTACGGTGTGCGGCTCGATGATCGCGACGCGGCGCGCGCGCTGATGAAGGAACTGGGTGCCGTGTTGCGCAGCCAATTCGACGGCTGGGACGCGGCCATCCTCGCCGGCTCGCCGGACGCGGGGCTCGAGCTCGGCATCCGCGCCGAGCGTGTGCACACGGTGTGGAACGGCGCGCTCGAATGCCGGTTGCTGCGCCTGCACGTTTCCGCGGAATCCGAGAAAACCCTGCTGCACACCGGGCGCTCGGCGCGCATCGACGAGTCGCTGGCCGAGTCGCCGGGCTCGAAAATGTTCGGCAACCGCGTGGCGAAGAATCTCAAGCAGCTGAAGTCCTGGGCCGAACGCGAGGGCGTGAGTTGTTATCGCATCTACGATGCGGACATGCCCGAGTATTCCTTCGCCATCGATCGGTATGCGGAGGCGGATGGCCAGCGCGTGTGGCTGTACGTGCAGGAATACGCGGCGCCGAAAACCATCGAACCCGCGGCCGTGCAACGTCGCCGCAACGAGGCGCTGGCCGCGCTGCCCGGTGTCACCGGCGTGCCGGCGGACAACATTCACCTCCGGCAGCGGCGCCGCACGACGCGCGGCGAGCAATACGAGAAGTTGGACGAGCAGGGCGAGTTCCGGATCGTCGAGGAGAACGGCCTGCGGTTCCGGGTGAACTTCACCGACTACCTGGACACCGGCCTGTTCCTCGATCACCGCATCACGCGCGCACGCCTGCGCGAGGCGGCCTCACGCAAGCGCTTCCTGAACCTGTTCGCCTACACCGGCAGTGCCACGGTCTACGCGGCGGCCGGCCGCGCACGCGAAACCACGACCGTGGACATGTCGGCCACCTACCTCGATTGGGCCCAGCGCAATCTGGCGGTCAACGGATTCTCGGGTTCGCAGCACCAGTTCGTGCAGGCCGACTGCATCTCCTGGCTCAAGACCGCGGTGGCCGAGCGCCAGTCCTACGACCTGATTTTTCTCGATCCGCCAACCTTCTCCAACAGCAAGCGCATGGACGACATCCTCGACGTGCAACGCGATCATCGCGCGCTGATCGACCGCTGCATGGCGCTGCTGGCGGCCGGCGGCAAACTGGTGTTCTCGACCAACGCGCAGAAGTTCGCGATGGACGCCGAGGTCGGGGCACAGTACAAGGTCAGGGATATCTCGCGCGCCACGTTGCCGAAGGATTTCGAGCGCAACCCGCGCATTCACCAGTGTTACGAATTGGAGATGAAATCATGATCAAGAAGGGTTCGGCCGTCTGGAAGGGCAGTCTCAAGGAAGGTGGTGGCACGATCTCGACCGAAACCGGCGTGCTGAAGAACGCGCCCTACGGCTTCAAGGCGCGCTTCGAGGACGGCCCCGGCACGAATCCGGAAGAGCTCATCGGTGCCGCGCATGCCGCGTGTTTTTCGATGGCGCTCTCGGTGGGACTCGGCAACGCGGGCTTCACCGCCGAATCCATCCAGACCGAGGCGGCAGTGCGACTCGAAAAAGTCGGCGACGGATTCGCGATCACGCACAGCGACCTGGTGTGCGTGGCGAAGATTCCCGGCATCGACGACCGCACCTTCCAGCAGATCGCCGAACAGACCAAGTCCGGCTGCCCCGTGTCGAAGGTGCTGAACGCGAAGATTTCGTTGAGCGCAAAGCTCACGAATTGAAATTCAGCGCCAAGCTCACGAATTGAAATTCAGCGCCAAGCTCACGAATTGAAATTCAGCGCCAAGCTCACGAATTGAAGAGCCCGCGTAGCTCGCAGGTCAGTCGGGCACTCTTCCGCCGAGCTTGTAGTTCAGCGTCGATTCGCCGTTCGCCGGGACGGTGAAGCGCCACATGTAGTCGCCGCTCTTGCGCTTCGTCGGCAGGCTGGCGTCCTTCACGCGGAAGTTCTCGAAATCATCGATCGGCGCCTGGCGCAGTTCGAAGGTCACCGGCGTGCGCTTGGCGTTGGTCACACGCAGGTGCACCGGTAGATAGGCCGTTCGGGTGAGCCATGACAGGGGCCCTGGCGCGATGTCGGAATTGCCAGCATCCATCAGGTTGTCGACGCCGAACGCGACATCGTTGGCCTGGGCGAGAATGAACTCCGATGGTGTGCCAACCGGGCTGTCGGAGAGTCGATCGTCGCCCACGAACACGGATCCGGCTGGACTTTGTTCGAAGAAACGAACCTTGCCCGACGGCAGGGGTTCGCCGAGGCCGTCCGACTGCTGATTGACCCAGCCGACCTTCACGGTCGGCACGATGGGCTCGAATGATTCATCGAAGTCGTACATGGAGCCCAGCCGTACGGAGTAGAAGCGCTCGTAGCGGACGTCGGGCTTGTGCAGGAAGGCGACCTGCTTGGTTTGCCGCGCCTGCAGATCGGTGGGATTCGGCAGGCGGTAGAGCTGGTAGTCGGCGAGGTTTTCGCGCACCGCCATCGACGCGCGGTGTCCGGTGACGATGACTTCGTCGAGCTCTTCTCCCGAGATCCGCTGCAGTGCCTCGGTATTGTTCATGTACCCGAGGGATCCCACGTCCTCGGCTGTGATGACCTGCTTGGGAAAGCCCATCGGATAACAACCGAAGTAGTACTCGACATCTTCCGGTTCCTCGTCGAGCTCCTCACGCATATCTTCCACGGCCATGTCGCGGTCTTCATCGAGGTATTCATCGGGTCCGTAGTCTTCCGAAGCGCCGAGCACGCCGGTGCCGCGATCGTCCTCGGCGCTCAGCAGGTTCAGCTTGCCGGCGACCACCTGCACGCTGGCGTTCCGAAAGGCGGTGCTGGTGAAGTTGTCCAGCGTGATCCAGCCCAGCAGGTCCATGCGCTCACCCAGTTGCGCGACGTAGTTGGCCTGCCAGGCAAAACCGTGCGCGAGGTAGCTGACCTTCACCTGTCTGCGCCCGGGCTCGCCGGCCGCGAGATGGATCGAAAGTTGTGGCTGGCTCTTCAGCTCACCCGGAATCTCGGTAAACGTGAGTTGCTCGGGCAACCCCGAACATTGCAGCGCTTCGTTGCCGTCCGCGGTGTGGAATACGACGCCGTCCTCGTTGGCCGCAACGACGGTCGCGATCACCTGGCGCGCGCGTCCCGTCGCGGGATTCGTGCGCCACAGGGTGACGCTGCGTCCGATGGATTTCTTCAGCAGGTTCGCGGGCGTGAGCCGGTCGAAGTCGTAGTTCGCCTCGTTTACCGCGCGATTCGTGTCGGCGACCACGGCCGACTGCGGCAGCAGCGTGTCGACCACGCCATCGAACACCAGTGTCACCGGGCCGGCCGGCAGGTCCACCGTCCGGGTTTCGGTGATCAACGCGAACAGGTCGCGGTAGATGGTCACGGAAACCGAATCGGGGCGGGGCGAGACCAACTGCACCACGTCCGCGGCGGCGGGCAGCGCCGTCAGCAGAGACATTGCGAAGAGTGCGCGGCGCATCCGTGATGCCCTACCAACTCTGGCGCATCGTGAAGGTCAGCGTGGTTTCGCCGTTCGCCGGCACGGGCACGTCCCACGCGAAACTGTTCGCGTCGGTGCGGCGGCCCTTGATCGACTCGGCGCGAACCTCGTTCAGGCGCCACAGGCCGATCTGCCGCAGGGTGAGCGTGACGGCTTCGGCGCGCGCGTTTCGCACCAGGTAGCTCATCTGGTACTCGCTGCTGCGCTTGTTGATCTTCGTGACCTGGGACAACGTGGGGGTGACCGTGACATCGAAGGCATCACCGATGCGCAGCGCGATGTCCGATCCGGCGCTGGTGTGGGTGATCTTGTCCTCGCCGATGAACTGCGGTTGCCCCTTCGAATCGCGCGCGTACACCCGCACCACGCCCGCCGGCAGCTGCGCGCCGAGGCCGCCGGCCTTCGAATTCGAGAAGCGTACGCGCACCTGCGCCGACTGCGGTTCATCGCTCGAGGAGAATCCGCCAAACGTGACCTCGTAACCCTTGCTGGCCTTGACGTCGTCCGACTCGAGAAAACCGACCTGCTTCTTCTGGTTGTTGGCGATGGTGGTGGGATGCGCGAGTGGATAGAGATAGTAGTCGCCGAGCTGCGGCTGCGTGCCCGCCTCGGTTCCGGCCGCTCGCCGTGTCGCCGAATTGTCGCGATCGATGCCGCGCAGTTCGGTGTCGGTGAGATGCAGGTTGCCCGCCACCAGCTGTGCGCGGGCGTTCACGAACCCGGTGCCCGAATCGTTGGACAGCGTGATCCAGCCCTGCATGGACAACACGCCCTTCGGCTCGTTGAACACGGCGACGTAGTCCGCGTCCCAGGTGAGGCCGCGCGAAAGATAGGTAAGGCGCGCGTCCTGCGTGCCCGCCTGGGAGGAGTTCACCAGCACGGACAGCGTGGGACGCGCACGCAGGTTTTCCGGGACCTTGTCGAAGATCACGCGGGCCGGAAGGCTGTCATCGCGCAGCACCTCGATGCGGCCGTCGATGCGCATGACCGTGCCGCCCATGGTGGACAGCACCTCGGCGGTTTCGCTGCTCTCGGCGCCGGTGGCCGGATTGGTGCGCACGATGCGAACCTTGCCGCCGATGGCCTTTTCCATGAGCTTTTCCGGCGTCAGCAGGTCGTAGTCGAAGTTCTGTTCGAGCAGCTCCAGGTTCGAGGCCGTGAAGTTCACGGTCTGCGGCAGTATCTGTGCCGAGACACCGGAGAACTCCACGCGCTGCCGCCCGGTTTCGAGCGTGATGGGCCTGACGTGCTCGATGAGCGCCAGGTTGCCGTTGTAGATGGTCAGCGAGAGCTGCTTGTCTTCACCGCTGCCCGCCGCGAAAGTAATTGCCGAACATAGACCGGCCGAACAAAGTCCGACCAGCCACCGCGCTGGAAATCGCATGGCCCCTCCCGTGCGTGCCCGTCGTGCGGGCGCGCAAATTATTCGTTCTTGTTGGCAAACGACACGCGGACCCCGAATTGGTTCCGCGGTCGGGTACAGTACCCGGCAATTCCCGTCGAGGATGCTTCATGAGATCCCTGATCGTTGCCGCCCTGACCGCGGCGCTGGCGTTCTTTTCATCGATCACGCACGCCGCGTCCGACTTCCCCGAGGCGCGCCGCCTGCACTCGATCGACGTATTCCAGCTCGAATACGCCGACGACGTGCAGATTTCGCCCGACGGCAGCCGCATCGTGTATGTGCGCGTCAGCCACGACATCATGACGGACCGCACGCGGCGCAACTTGTGGATCGTGGATGCCGACGGGGCTAACAATCGTCCGCTGCGCTCGGAAGCGCGCAATTTCAGTCAGCCGCGCTGGTCGCCCGACGGAACCCGCCTGGCATACGTGTCGGCGGCCGATGGCTCGCCGCAGTTGTACGTTCGCTGGATGGATTCCGGGCAGACCGCGCTGCTGACCAACCTGGTCGAGCCGCCCGATGCCATCGCCTGGTCGCCGGACGGCAAGTCGATCGCCTTCACGCAGTTCGTGCCGGCACACAAGCCGCCGCTCGCGACCCCGCCGGACAGGCCGGAGGGCGCGCAGTGGGCGCCGCCGGTCAAAGTCATCGACAGCGTCACCTATCGCGCCGACGGGGCGGGTTATCTCGAGACCGGTTTCCAGCACCTCTTCATCGTGTCGGCCGAGGGCGGCACGCCACGCCAGCTCACCGACGGGGAATTCAACGACGACGGCCCGTTGTCGTTCTCGCCCGACGGCAAGCAGATCTGGTTCTCCGCGAATCGCAGCCCGGACTGGGAGCGGGAAGCCCAGAACGGCGAGTTGCACGTGGTGGATATCGCCACGCAACGAATCACGCAGGTAACCCGGCGCGTGGGTCCCGACTTCTCGCCGGCGGTTTCGCCCGACGGCAAAAGGGTCGCCTATCTCGGATTTGATGACCGCTACCAGGGTTACCAGGTCACTCATCTATATGTGCTGGATGTTGCCGGCGGGGCGTCCCGCGTGGTCACCGCGAATTTCGACCGCGACGTTGCCGATCCCCGCTGGGCCGCCGACAGCCGTGGCATCTACTTCACGTACGACGACCACGGCGTGCGCAAGCTGGGGTTTGCCACGCTCGACGGCAGGATCAGCACGATCGCCGAAGGCCTGGGCGGCACGGATCTCGGCCGCCCTTACACCTCGGGTGGTTTCAGCGTGTCGCGCAATGGACGCCTCGCGTTCACGAACAACACGCCGCATCGGCCGGCGGACGTTGCTACCGCCACCAGCAAGGGCGGCGTGCGTGTGCTGACGGCGCTCAACGAAGACCTGTTCGGAGCCAGGACGCTGGGTGCCACGCGCGCCCTGGCCTGGAAGTCCTCGAAGGATCAGCGCGTGATCCAGGGCTGGGTGATCACGCCTCCGGACTACGATGCTGCGAAGAAATACCCGCTGATACTCGAAATCCACGGCGGCCCGTTCGCGGCCTATGGCCCTAACTACGCGAGCGAGCTGCAGTTGTACGCGGCCGCGGGGTACATCGTGCTGTACGCCAACCCGCGTGGCAGCACGAGTTACGGCGAAGAGTTCGGCAACCTGATCCACCACGCGTATCCGGGCGACGACTACGACGATCTGATGTCCGGCGTCGACGCGTTGATCGCCGAAGGCCACGTCGACGCGCAGAACCTGTTCGTCACCGGCGGGTCCGGCGGCGGCGTGCTGACCGCGTGGATCGTCGGCAAGACCGACCGTTTCCGTGCCGCGGTGGTCGCCAAGCCCGTCATCAACTGGTCGAGCTTCGTGCTCACCGCCGACGCCAGCAATTTCTTCTACAAGTACTGGTTCGGCGCGCAGCCCTGGGAGCAGCCGCAGGAATACTGGCGGCGTTCGCCGCTGTCGCTGGTGGGAAACGTGAAGACCCCCACCATGCTGATCACGGGCGAAGCCGACTACCGCACCCCCATCGAGGAGTCGGAGCAGTACTACCAGGCGCTCAAGCTGCGCCAGGTCGACACCGTCATGGTGCGCATCCCGGAGGCCTCGCACGGCGGAATGGTGGCGCGGCCGAGCAATCTGATCGCAAAGGTGGATAACATCCTGGCGTGGTTCGAAAGGTATCGGAAGAAGTAACGGAGTCGGGCGCGAGCCGCGTCATCGGGAAGACATGAAATTTGCAATTCTCGGCGCGGGAGCGCTCGGCACCATCCTCGGCGCGCACCTGTCGCGGGCCGGACACGAAGTCGCGATGATCGTGCGCGGCGAGCGGGCGCGCACGCTGCAGCGCCAGGGCCTGGTACTCAATGGCCTGTCGGACATCAAGGCGCGGCCGACGGTCATCGACGATCCGAAGAAACTGCGCGAGGCCGGGACCCTGATCATCGCGACCAAGGCCATCG
>Ga0315912_10004812_pt1 | contig 12610 bp, 9 predicted proteins | sample VfabasoilMG_FD_204469 | JGI IMG/M metagenome (GOLD analysis project Ga0315912, IMG submission 204469) | Garden soil microbial communities collected in Santa Monica, California, United States - V. faba soil | ecosystem: Environmental > Terrestrial > Soil > Garden | place: USA: California... | reverse complement strand
CCAGAATCCCTGGTCGCCGAACAGGGCGGACTGGCTGGCCTTGCCCGAGACCAGCGTCAGCCACTGCATGTCGTAGCTGTAGAAGATGTTGCGGTTCATCGGGAAGTCGACGCCGGCAAAGGGCGAGGCCACAGGCACGATCGTGGCCAGGTGCGGCGGCGACTGGCTGGCGGCGGCCCACTGGTCGTAGCCGGCGTAGCTGCCGCCCCACATGGAGATCTTGCCGTTGCACCAGGGCTGCTTCGCCAGCCACTCGATCACGTCGTGCGCGTCCTTCGCCTCCTGGATCAGCGGGCGGAAACTGCCCTCCGAGTTGCCGCGCCCGCGCACGTCCACGGTGAGGAAGGTGTAGCCGTGCGTGGCGAAGTACATGCCGCGGTCGTGGTAGTTCTGCGCGATGTAGGGCGTGAGCGTGAACACGCACGGTTGCGCCTGGCTTTCGCCCCGGTTGCGATACAGCGTGGCGTTGAGCTTCACCTTGTCGCGCAGCGGGATCTTCACGCTCCACGTCATCTCGACGTTGCCCGCGCGCGGCGCGGCGTCCGCCGCGACCACGGCGAGCGGCGCGCAGGCCGAGAGCAGGAGAAGTCGCGCCAACGTCCGTGGAATCGCGCGCATGGGGTGCTCCGGGGGTCCGTGCGTCAGTGGAATCGCGTGGGCGAGATCGGTGCGAGGTCGAGCATCGGCGGCTCGCCGCAGACGATCTCGCGCACCAGCCGGCCGGTCACCGCCGACAGCGTCACGCCAAGCATGCCGTGGCCGGTGGCCACGACGAGGTTGGACAGCGACGGCGCGCGGCCGATGATGGGCAGGTCGTCGTAGGTCATCGGGCGCCAGCCGTACCATTCCTCGAGGCGTCGTGGACCGTGCGGGTGGTGCAGGTACTCGCGCGCGCCGCGCTCCAGCGCATCGAGCCGGCGCGCATTCATGCTGGTGTCGAACCCGGAGAATTCCATGGTGCTGCCGAGCCGGAACCCGCTGCCCCAGGCCGTCACGCACACGCTGCGCTCCTTCAGCACGACGGGCGTGGACGGCGCGAGCGGGGGCCGATCGTAGGTGATCGAATAGCCCTTTCCCGGCTGGATCGGCAGGCGCAGGCCCACGCCGCGCGCGAGCGCGGGAGACCAGGAGCCCAGTGCCAGCACCACCTCGCGCGCGGTGAGCTTGCCGTCGGAGGTGACGATGGTGTCGACCCGGCCCGCCTCGGAACGCAAACCCGTCACGCGCACGCCCTCGCGCACCACGCCGCCCAGTTCACGCACGCGGCGCGCCAGTTCGGCCAGGTAGCGGTCGGGGCGCAGGTGCGCATCGCGCGGATTGAAGTGGGCGCCGACGATGGATTCGTTCAGGCAGGGCTCGCGCGCGCGCACGGCGTCGCCGTCGATCGTCTCGCAGGGGATGCCCACGCCGTTCAGCGCCTCGGGCAGCCAGCGCGACGATTCGAACTTGCGCGCGTCGCGAAACACGTACAGCGTGCCGCGCGCCTCGAACTCGCATTCGAGCCGCTCGCGCGTGACCATCTCTTCGAGCAGTTCGCGCGAGCGCATCAGCAGCGCACCCTTGATCGGCGTGTGTCGCTTGAACTCCGCCCAGGTGCAGCGTCGCGCGGCCTGCAGCAGCCAGCCCCAGAGCGCGGGATCGATGCGCGGCTTCACGTAGAACGGCGCATCGGGCTGCAGCATCCAGCGCATGGCCTGGCCGACCATGCCCGGCATCGCGAGCGGCGTGGCATGGCTGGGCGTGATCGTGCCGCAGTTGCCGTGCGAGGTCGCCGCCCCGGTGCGGCCCGCGTCCAGCACCGTGACCTGGCGTCCCGCGAGCAGGAGTTCGCGCGCGACGGCCAGGCCGATCACGCCACCGCCCAGCACCAGCACGTCCGACTTCGTCGTCATCGCGGCGACCGCGCCACGCTCACGCGGTTGGGCTCACTGCTCGAAGCCTGCCCGATGCAACGCATTCTTGCCGCAGTCGGCCTCGCCTGGCGGGCACCAGCCGGGACCGCGCACTACGCGTCCCGGCGTCCGTCCGGTGTGCTCGCCCTTCTTCAGGACCTGAACGCCGTTCACCAGCACGTGGCGCATGCCTTCCGCGTACTGCTGCGGCCGGTCGAACGTCGCGCGATCGATGATCGTGGCCGGATCGAACACCACCACGTCCGCATAGCAGCCCACCTGCAGGCAGCCGCGATCCTTCAGCTTCCAATGCTTCGCGGGCAGGCCGGTCACGCGGTGGATGCCCTGCTCGAGCGGCATGAGCTTGCGATCGCGCACGTAATGCCCGAGGAAGCGGGCGAAGTTGCCGTACGCGCGCGGATGCGTGCTGGACTTGAGGAACACGCCCTCGGGCGCGGACGACTCCGCATCGGAGCCCAGCGTCACCCAGGGCTGGCGCAGGCCCAGTTCCACGTTCTCCTCGCTCATCAGGAAGTACAGCGTGTCCACGCGGTATTCGTCCTCGATCACGAGGTCGATCGCGGTGTCCTCGGGCGAAGTGCCGCGCAGCGCGGCGATCTCGGCCAGCGTCTTGCCGGTCAGCGGCTTCAGCGCCGCGCTCTTGAAGCCGATCATCTTCACGCGCCCGGCCGAGCCGGCCAGCCGCATGAGGTTCTCCCAGGGCTGGTACGTGCGCTTGCCCGCGCCCTTGCAGACGCGGCCGGGATTTTGCATCTCCTCGATCACGCAGGCACGCGTGGCGCGATCCTTCAGCCGCTCAACCCACTTGTCGATGCCGCCCTCCTGCACCCAGGTCGGCATCGCGGCATCGAGCCCGGTCGCACCGGCCGTGTAGGCGTACATGTTCGCGCTGATCGACAGGCCTTCGGCACGCGCGCGCTCGATGCGCGCGATCGCCTCGGCCATGCGCGGCCAGTTGCGCTCGCCGGCCGCCTTCATGTGGTAGACCTCCGCGTGCGTCTTCGCCTCGCGGCCGATGGTGATCAGTTCCTCCAGCGCCTCGGGCAGGCGGTCGGCCTCGCTGCGCATGTGCGAGACGTAGCCGCCGCCGAATTCGGCCGCGGCCTTCACCAGCGCGACCAGCTCCTCGGTGTTCGAGTACGAGGCCGGCGCGTAGATCAGCGACGATCCCACGCCCAGCGCGCCCTCGCGCATCGCCTGGCGCACGAGCTCCTGCATGCGCGCCAGCTGCTCGGGAGTCGCGCGCCGGTCCTCGAAGCCCAGTTCATGGATGCGCACCGTGGTGGCCCCGACCATCGAGGCGACGTTCGTCGCGACGCCTTTCCCGGCCAGGTGCTCCAGGTACTGGCCCAGCGTGGTCCAGGGGATCTCGAACTTGATGTCGCCCTGCTCCTCCAGCATGGTCTTGCGCATGGTCTCGTTCAGCGGGCCGTCGGACCAGCCTTCGCCGAAGATCTCCAGCGTCACGCCCTGCTTGATGTCGCTCATCGAGCGGCCGTCCTCGAGCAGCGCGATGTCGGCCCAGGACAGCATGTTGATGAAGCCCGGCGCGACCGCGAATCCCTCCGCATCCACGTTGACGCGCGCCTCGATCGCATGCGGGCGCGGTACCAGCGCGGTCACCCGGTCGCCCACGATCACGACATCGAGCGGCTGACCCGGCGCGCCCGTGCCGTCGTAGACCAGGCCCCCGCGCACGAGCACGTCGACCTGGTCGGGACTGACCGCAGGATTCGCCCGCGCCTGTTCCTTCTGCGCCTTCGCGCTCGCCCGGTCGTCGTCCCCCCGGAGGGAACCGCAGGCGGGCAGCACGGCGAGCACGAAGAGCATCGCAATCCATCGACGCATGGCTGCACTCCTGGGTGTCGTCAACATTCTGGGAAACCGAACCCGACCGCGCACCGGACCGCATCGCACCCGGGTGCCCGCGCCCGGATCAGTGGTGATGGCCGCCCGGACCGTGCGCGTGCCCGTGCGCAACCTCCTCCTCGGAGGCCGCGCGCACGTCGGTCAGTTCGAGCGCGAAATGCAGCGTGCGGCCCGCCATGGGGTGGTTCAGGTCCACGTCGATGACGCTCGATCCGATCTTCACCACGGTCACCATGCGCGCTCCGCCACCGGTCTCGTTCAACACCGTCTGCATGCCCACGCGCAGGTGGTCGGGATCGCGGAAGTACTTCTTCGGCACGCGCTGCACCCAATCGTCGCGGCGTTCCCCGTAGCCCTGGTCCGGCGGGACCACGACCTCGAACCGCTCGCCGGCCTCGCGATCCAGCAGGGCCTGTTCGATGCCGGGCACAAGGCCGCCGCGCCCGAGCAGCACCGTCAACGGGTCGCGGCCGTGGGAACTCTCGATCGGCTGGCCCTGCTCGTCGCTGAGCGCGTAGTGGAACGTGACCACGGTATCTGCTGCCGCCTTCATGTACATGCTCCGGATGTGAGGCCGGGGATGGTATCGCGTCACCGCGAGGCGCCGGCATTCCGAACGCACGCGACGGGGACTTGGCGTCGGCCTCGACGGGATGCGGTGCAGGCTTCCCGGACAAGCCGGGTGGAAGTTTCGGCACGCGCTCGGTTCATCGGTGGCGCGTCGTGGCTCGTCGCCGGAGGCGATCGACCGATCCGACTTCCGGCGGATTGCCCGAGCCCGCGAATTGCGTGATCGGATTTGCAATTGTTCTCAATCGATCGATTGAAACAATTGTTTGAAATCGGGACCCGTCGTACGGTTCCGTTTCTGGCGGGATCACGCTAGGTGCGCGAGGAATCGTCACAACCACATGATTTGCAAGCCTTTGCCAAGAGCCCTCGAAATCCGGCCCCGCACGGCGTTCGGGCAAGGGTGGCGCGTGATCCCGCAACTCCTTGTTGCGTTGCCAGATGACGTTGCCAAAACTGCCGCTATCATCCGTCTCCGGTCGGATTAGAAGATCCGGCTGACGACCCACCCTCCGACCCTGCTGGTGCGCCCTGGATGGACGCGCCCCGGGTATCTGCATATCCGGGGCTGGCGCAATCGCCGAGCAGGGCCGATCCGCAAGGGCGCGGACGGCTGACCATGTTCGGCCATCAATCGAGGAAAGCCGAACATGTTCCGTAGCTTGCGCAATCCGTTGTGGGCCGCCATGTCGCTCGTGCTCGCCGCTGGTGCGGCCTCCGCCGCCGGTGGCCCGCCGGGCGGACCCGAAGCCGACGACCCGAACGTGCGCCGCAAGGGCATGGAGGAGTGGCTGTACGAGACCAAGTGGAACGCGAGCTACCGCCGCTTCATGAACGACGCGGCGCGCGTCGAGCGCGAGCGCTACGGCAACCAGATCCCGCAGGCGCAGCCGCTCGACCTCAGCGGCGGCACCGCGCTGAACGGTGCGCTCACGGCCGGCGTCTGGGCGAACATCGGACCGACGAACGCGGACAGCATCACCAACGGCGGCACGCTGCTCGGCATCACCGACTCCGGTCGCCCCACGGCGATCGTTCAGGACCCCTCGAACGCGGCCACGATCTATCTCGCCACGGCAGGCGGCGGTGTGTGGAAGACCACCACCAGCGGCACGAGCTGGGCGCCGATCACCGAGGCGCTGGGCAGTCTGTCGGTCGGCCATCTTGCGATGGACCCGAACAATTCCAATACGCTGTACCTGGGCATGGGCGACACCTTCGACGGCACCGGCGTGGGCCTGTACAAGACCACCGACGGCGGCGCGAGCTGGACCGGCCCGGTCTACATGGGCAACTCCACCGCCACCGGCCACCTGCTCGTGTGCCCGAGCAACTCGAACATCGTGCTCGCGGGCACGAACACCGGCCTGTTCCGGTCGACGGACGGCGGTGCCATCTGGAACGAAGTGACGGTCGGCGGCCTCGCCGATCCGATGGTGTGGGACCTGGTCTCCACCGGCCCGTCCAGCGTCGTGCTCTCCATGGAAGCGGCGCCGCTCGCCACCACCGGCACCACCGACGGCCGCAGCTATCGCAGCGCCGACTGCGGCGCGACCTGGTCGTCCAGCACCGGCCTGACCAAGTCCGGCGGCATCGGCCGCGTCTCGATCGCCGCGGCGCCGTCGACGTATGGCAGCGCGAATCCCGTCCTGTACGCGATGGCCGCCGTGCCACTCGCCGCCAGCACCTCCGACCTCGCGGACTTCTTCCGCTCGTCGAACGGCGGTGCCACCTGGACCGCGCTGGGCGCCACCGCGAACAAGATCAAGTTCAGCAATACCAACACCGAGACGCCGGCACCGAAGACCGTGCTTCGTGGCCAGGGCTGGTACAACCACGCGCTGATCGTCAATCCCACGAACGCGAACCAGTTCTTCTTCGGCGGCGCGCTGCTGCTGGGCCAGGCGACGTCCACGAACGGCACCACCTGGACCTACACGCAGAAGTCGAACTGGCTGAAGCAGTTCGGCCTGCCCTACGTGCACGCGGACTTCCACACCGCGTCCTGGGGGCCGTCGGGCCAGTTCTTCGTGGGCACCGACGGCGGCATCTTCAAGTCCACCGACAACGGCACCACCTGGACCGACGACCTCAACGTGGGCATCAGCTCGCACCTGATCTACACCGTCGGTTCGTCGCCGGCGAACGTGAACGCGGTCGTGGGCGGCTTCCAGGACAACGGCACGCGCGTGCGCTCGGGCGGCACCGGCACATTCAACCAGCCGATCGGTGGCGACGGCTTCGGCAGCCACATCCACCGCACGAATGCCCAGAACATGCTGGGCAGCCTGTACTACTCGCGCGTCTACAAGAGCACGAACGGCGGTACCTCGTTCGTGCAGTCCACCTCGGGCATCACCGAGGCGGGCAACTCGAGCTCGGCGCCGTTCAACACGCACATCGCCGCGTACGAGGGTGACGCCACCGGCAACACGGTGTTCACCCACACGAACCTCAAGATGTACAAGTCGACGAACTACGCCAGCTCCTGGACCGCCGTGTCCACGACCGGGCTGCCGACCACGAGCTTCGTGATCCGCAACATCGGCGTGTCGCACAACAGCGCGACGAAGCTCGGCATCGTCGGCAGCGGCGGCCGCGTGTACCTGACCAGCACCGGCACGAACTGGACGCTCGCAGCCACCCCGCCGAACAGCGACCTCAGCATGAACTCGGTCGCCTTCGATCGCGCCCAGCCGAGCACCGTGTACGTGTCCTCCGTCGCGCCGAACGCGAGTGCCAGCCACCTGTGGCGCTCGGACAACTTCGGCACCAGTTGGGTCGCGATCGACACGTCGGGTTCGGGCTTCCCGCAGGGCGTGCCGGTGAATGCGGTGTCCACCGACCCCGTCTCGTCGTCGACGATCTACGCCGCCACCCACCTCGGCCTCTACAAGTCCACCGATCGCGGCGCGAGTTGGACCCGCTTCGGTTCGGGCCTGCCGCTGGTCAACGTGACCGACCTGTACGTCTCGCCTACCTCGGACCTGGTGCGCGTCTCCACCTTTGGCCGCGGCTTCTGGGAAATGACGCCCTGATCGCGTAGCGCTCCACGATCCGCAAGTCACGAAGGGGCCGATTGGCCCCTTCGTCGTTTCGGCGACGTGCCGACCCACGGGTTCCGGCACTCGATCCACAAGAGCTCGCGGAGTCCATCCCTGGTGCACCCCCGTTCGGCTTCCTGCCTCACCCTCGGTCGTCGCACGCGATGCCTGATGGCATCGCGCAGGCGCGACGCCCTCGACCCCTGCGGGTTCTGCCGTGCATGGATGCACCAATGTCGCGATAGGCAGGATGCCGATAGCGACCGCCGTACGTTCGCTAGGGTGTCGCGCGACGCCGGCTGGCCCCGGCCTGCTGCTGGCGGGTCGCGCGCGCGAGCAGCGAGGTGCGGCGCGCGGCGAGCTTCGCGGCCTGCTCGATCCGCGCCGCGCTGCCGTGCGAGGCCTGCATGCGCTTTCGGAACGCGAGGAAGTCCTCGTAGGCCCTGAGCACGGGCCTGAGGTCGCGCAGCAGCAGTTCGAGCATGATCGCGTCGTCGAGCAGGCCGATCACCTCGACGTGGTCGGGGATCATGTCGTCGGGATCGCCGAAGTAGACCAGCGCGCGCAGCACGTCCTCGCGCTGGCGCAAGGGCAAGGCCCAGGCGTCGTCCTCGAGCATGACGATCAGGCGCTGCACCTCGGTCAGGCGCCGGCGCACGTAGCCCGGCGCGGTGGCGAGCGGCAGACGGTCCAGCGCGTGCTTGGCACCGGCGAGGATGTCGATCTCGTCGGCATCGCGCACGGCGCGCCGGGCGCGGGCGAGCGCGCGCAGAAAGCGGCGGATGTCGTCGGGTTCGACGTGGAAGGAGATGCGCATGAGGTGGCGCAGCGTAGGGGCGTCGCCGGGAGCCGTCAAACCAGTCCGGCACGGCCCCTCCACGCGCGGCGGCGATGACTTATCCTCGCAGGCGAACGATGAGCACCGAACCCCAGCCCGCAGCCGAAACGCCCGACGTCGCGACCGGCGCATCCGGGCCTGCGCAACCCGCCCCCGGCGCGCTCGACGAGGGCGTCGCGCTGGCGCAGGAGGCAGCGGGCCTGTTCGTCGCGATCGCACGCCTGGGCGCCGCCGAACTCGACCTGAGCGGCTTGTCGGTGCGGCGCAGCGTGCTCTACGCGGTGGTCGGCATCGCGAGCGTCTGCATCGCGCTGGTGCTGTTCGCGGTCGCTGCCGTGATCGCGCTCGCGCAGGTACTGGAGTCGGTCCCGCTCGCACTCGTGCTCGTCGGCCTGGCGCTGGTCGGCCTCGCGGCCTGGCTGGGCGCCCGCTCCGTGCGCTGGCGCAGGCGCATCGGGTTCCCACAGACGCGCTCCGCGCTCGCGGCCCTGCGCGACCGGCCCCCGCCATGAGCGATCCCGCGCTCGAACAGGTGCGCCAGGCGCGGGCCGAGGCCGAGCGCGCGCTCGCGCGCGTGCACGCCGCCGCCTCGCCCGTGCGTGCGCGCCTGGCCTCGGTGCATCCCGCCCTGCTGGCGCTCGGCGGCATCGCGCTCGGCGCCGTCGCCGGGCGCGTGTTTGGCGGGCCGCTGCGTGCGCTGTTCAGCCTGCCCGCCGCGGCGGCTGGACGGTTCGCCGCGGGTCAATTGTTCACCCACGCGCAGCACCTCGCGGAATCGGCGTTCGCCGCGGCGCGCCAGCGCAAGCCCGACGAGCCGGCGACGAAATCCGACCATGGGTGAGCCCGAACCCGGCACGGGAGAGTCGTCGATCGTCGCGACGGATGCGACGAAGCAGACCCCACCCGATGCGTCGCCCACGACCTGGCGCGACCTGGGCCTCGGTGGCCGGTCCCTGGTCGCGGTGCTGCTCTCGCTCGCTGCCCTGCACCTGGCGCGGGACCTGCTGATCCCGATCGTGTTCTCCATCCTCGCCAGTCTCGCCGCCGCGCCGGTCGTGCGCGGCCTGATGCGCATCCATCTGCCGCGCGCGCTCGCCGTGCTGCTGGTCACCGGCGGCGCGATCTCGCTCGTCGCCGGCGTGGTCACGTTGCTCGACGATCCGCTGGGGGAATGGCTCGGCCGGGCGCCCTCGGCGCTCACCCGGATCGAGGCGAAGCTGAAGGACCTGCGCCGTCCCCTGCAGGCCGCGAGCAAGGCGACCGAGCAGCTCATGAACCTGGGCGAGGCGCAGGCGAAGGGCCAGGCGACCGTGCGCGTGGTCGGCGCCGAATCCGGTGCGCTCTCGTCGATGCTGCGCGGCGCGCCGGCGATCCTTGCGAGCGTGGTCGCCGCCGCCTTCCTCACCGTGCTGATGCTGCTGCACGGCGACAACCTGCTGCCCAAGTTCACCGCCCTGATAGCGCGCGAGGAATCGCGCCAGGAGTTCGTCGCGGGCACGCACGCGGTCCAGCAGAAACTGTCGCGCTACCTGCTCACCGTGACCCTGATCAACGCCGGACTGGGCGCCCTGACCGGCGGTGCGCTCGCGCTGATCGGCTTCCCCGACCCGCTGCTGTGGGCCGGCGTGGTGATGCTCGCGAACTACGCCGCCTTCGTGGGACCGCTGGTCACCGCCGTGCTGCTGCTGGTCTCGGGCTTCGCCGTGCCCAACGCGGGACTGGGCGCCCTGCTCGCGCCCGGCATCTACCTCGGCCTGCACCTGGTCGAGAGCCAGCTCGTCACGCCGCTGCTCGTGGGCCGCCAGCTCGAACTCGATCCGGTCGTGATCCTGCTCGCGCTGATGCTGTTCGGCTGGCTGTGGGGCGTGTTCGGCCTGCTGATGGCCGTGCCGCTGCTGGCATGTTTCAAGGTGGTGGCGGAGCGGCTGCCCGGTGCCGAACCCTGGGCGCACCTGTTGGGCAGGTAAGCCTTGGGAAGCGATACCCGCTTTCGTAGGAGCGCGCTTCAGCGCGCGATCTCTTGATCGCATCGGGTGACCGAAAAGATCGCGCGCTGAAGCGCGCTCCTACACCAGCCGGTTCCGACGCCCGCTATCGCCGCCCGAGCACCAAGTATCCCGCCAGGAACGCAATCCCGATCGCGGTGAACGGCCGCTCGCGGATGAAGTTCTCGGTGCGCTCGAGCGCGACCTGGCCCTGCTCCTTCACGTCCCCGGCGGTATCGCGCAGGCGCTCGCCGGCGACGCCGGCCGTGGCGCTGAGGCGTTCGCCGCCGCGTGCGGCCGCTTCCTTGGCCAGGATGCGCACGCCCGCCGTCAGTTCCTCGAGGCCCTCGCGCACCTTGCGCGCGCCGGGCGCCAGCGTCTCGCGCGCGACCGCGAACAGCGCCGCCGTCTCGTCCGCGCTCGCGCCCAGGCGCGCGACGAACACGTGCGCCTCGCGCTGCGCCCGGTCGGCGGCGTAGCCGCAGCGCGCGACGAGCGTCTGCACCAGGTACTCGAAGTCCCCGTCGATCGCGGTGAGGTCTTCGTCGGTGATCTGCGCCCATTGCTGGCGCAGCATCGGACGCGCCTCGGACCAGTGCTGCTTCAGCAGGTTTGCACCGCTCATGCGATTCCTCCGGTCGTGGCCCTGGCCGTTGATATAGCGCCGATCGTGCGCCTTTTCCAGCAGGCACGCCGCGGCGGCCTGTGCGCGCCCCGCGCCGGACCGGCGAGCGCGTGACATTGCGTGACTGCGCCCTGAACCGGTCCTGCCGCGTGCTGGTGTACTCGGGACGCATCCCGTATAGTCCGCCCCGCTCGCCACGTCGCTGTTCGTTTTCCCCGGAAAGCGCCAAGTGCGGTCGCACTGGAACACGGGCTGGACATCCAGCCGTTCCGCCGATCGCCGGTCTTCCATGCCATTCGGTTTCGACGTCGCGAGCACGGACCATCCGCGCCAACCTGGCCGGGCTCCGTCAGACCATCGCTCGCAGCGCGGTTCTAGGGAACGCTCCGAGTCATCGCAGTCGCCCGCACACCGTTGCGGCTGCGAGCCATCAGGAGTCGTTCCACATGTCGTTCGAAACCCTCGGGCTTTCGCCCGCGTTGCTGCGTGCCCTCGTCGAGCAGGGCTACACCACCCCCACCCCGATCCAGGTCGAGGCGATCCCGCACGTGCTCGCCGGGCGCGACCTGCTCGCCGGCGCCCAGACCGGCACCGGCAAGACCGCCGCGTTCACCCTGCCCATGCTGGAGCGCATGTTCCCGGCCGGCCAGAAGATGACCCGCAAGCCGGGCCAGATCCGCGCCCTCATCCTCACCCCGACGCGCGAACTCGCGGCCCAGGTGCACGACTCCGTGCGCGACTACGGCCGCCAGCTCGGCGTCAGCACCACGACCGTGTTCGGCGGCGTGGGCATGCAGCCGCAGGTGCAGATGCTGCGCCGCGGCGTCGACGTGCTCGTCGCCACGCCGGGTCGCCTGATCGACCACATGCAGCAGCGCACCGTCGACCTCTCCCGCATCGAGATCCTGGTGCTGGACGAGGCCGACCGCATGCTCGACATGGGCTTCCTGCCCTCGATCAAGCGCATCCTGTCCGTCCTGCCCAAGGAGCGCCAGACCCTGCTGTTCTCGGCCACGTTCGCCGAGGAGATCAAGACCCTGGCGAACCAGTTCATGCGCTCGCCCAGCGAAGTGCAGATCGCGGCGCGCAATACGGTCGCCGTGCAGATCGAGCACCGCGTGCACCCGGTCGATGCGGGCAAGAAGCGGGACCTGCTGCTGCACATCCTGAGCCTCGATTCGCGCCGCCAGACGCTGGTGTTCAGCCGCACCAAGCACGGCGCCGACCGCCTGGCCAAGCAACTCGAGCAGGCCGGCCTGCGCAGCGCCGCGATCCACGGCAACAAGAGCCAGAACGCGCGCACCAAGGCGCTGAAGGACTTCCAGGGCGGCCGCGTGACCGTGCTGGTCGCCACCGACATCGCCGCGCGCGGCCTGGACATCGAGCAGCTGCCGCTGGTGGTGAACTACGACATGCCGATGGTCGCCGAGGACTACATCCACCGCATCGGCCGCACCGGCCGGGCGGGCGCGACGGGTCTCGCGCTCTCGCTCGTCTCGCAGGACGAGGCGCACCTGCTGCGCGGCGTGCAGAACCTGCTCAAGCGCGACCTGCCGCAGGAAGTGGTCGCGGGCTACGAGCCGCACTCGCCGCTGCGGATCGCGAATGCAACGGCACCCCCGGGCGGCATGCGCAAGGGCTCGAATTCGGGCCGTCCGCCGTCGCACGCGCGCCGTGGCCACACGCAGTCCGCGAAGCCGGGTCCGCATGCGGCGGGACACCAGAAGCGTCGCGAAGATCGCGGCGGCGAGCGCCAAACCCGTCGG
>Ga0315912_10004811_pt1 | contig 12613 bp, 9 predicted proteins | sample VfabasoilMG_FD_204469 | JGI IMG/M metagenome (GOLD analysis project Ga0315912, IMG submission 204469) | Garden soil microbial communities collected in Santa Monica, California, United States - V. faba soil | ecosystem: Environmental > Terrestrial > Soil > Garden | place: USA: California... | reverse complement strand
CCGCTCCGTCGAGACCTGGTCGGATCTCCTGCCCGAGGCGGCCCAGCATGGGCCGGATCTCGAATGGCTGAAGGTGGCGCTGCCGCAGGCCGATCCGAGCGTGCGGCTCGCGACGATCGAGCGCGCGACGGAGAAGCTGCCGCCGGGCGCGTTTCGGGTGCTGCGCTGCTTCGAGCACCTCGGCGTCCTGGTGCGCGAGCCCGGCGATGTGCTCGCGCTGCGGCCGCACTGGCTCGTCCGGATCGCCGAGCACCGCGCGCTCGAGGATCTCGTCACGGGGCCGAGCCTCGACTGGGGCGAAGCGCTGCTCTCGCCGCGCATGGCGATCGCGACGATGGACCGGCTCATCGCGAACGCCCGCGAGCGCAAGCTGCCGATCGACGAGCTCGTGGAGCCGACCGCGGGTGCCGATGCGGGCTATGCGGCGGCGGTCGAGGGCGCCCTGCGCGCGCTGGGGGCGGCGGAGCTCCTGGACGTGCACCTCGGGGGCGATGCGCTCGAGGCGATCTGGGACGAGCAGCTGCGGCTGGCGCTCACGTTGCCGGACGACGCGGTCGTGCCGCGCATCGAGCACACGCCGGAGGGCCGCGCCGGGGGCTTCTGGCTGAGTCGCGGGGCGTGGCTGCTCGCGCTCTTGGCCGTGAGCGAGGCGCTCGATCCGCACCTCGGGCACCGGCACCCGCTGCTGCGCCCGTGGCACGCGACCGAGGCGCCCGAGGGCCTCGGCGCGCTGCTCGATGCGGTCGCCGCGGCCCTCGACCGACCGGACGCGCCGCGTGAAATCCTGGGGCCGGCGATCGGCCTCGTGGCGCGGCTCGGCGCGTTGCTCGGCCCGCTCACGCTCGGGCGCGCGCGGCATCGGCTCGAGCGTGCGGCGACGGTGGCGGACGAGGCCGCGGTCGGGGTGCTCGCCTGGCCGAGTGTCGCAGCGCTCGCGGGCGATCGGCTCGCCACGCTCGGGCTCGCACACCTGGTTCGCGAGCGACGGCTCGAGCCCGCGTTGCTCGGTCGTCAGGTCTGGCAAGCGTTCGAGGGCGCGGGCATGCCGGGGTCGGAGGCGGACGCTCTGCTCACGCCCGAGCTCGCGCCGCTCGTCATGCCGTTCGCCCCGAGCTCGGTGCTGCCCGCGCTCCTTCCCGTCCTGACGAAGCTCCGCGAAATGCCGGTGCTCACGCCCGCCCAGTGGCAGGCCCTGTTCGGGGGCGAGGTCGGCCAGGTGCCGGCGGAGCTGTTCTCGCGCGTCCCGGTGGCGCTCGTCGACCTGGCGCTCGAAGCGGCGTGTCGCGCGGGTCATCGCGCGGGGCTCGCGGTGCTGTGGGCGCGCTCGCGAGAGATTCTGACTCACGCGCTCGTCGATGGGCTGCTCGCGCCGCGGCCCGCGGACCCGCGCCGGCTCTTGCTCGACACGGCGCCCCCGAGCGTGACGCCCGAGGTGCTCGAGCGGCTCCCCGACGCGTCAGCGCTCCTGCGCGGCTCGCTCGGTAGCCTCGAGGCCGTGCGGCGCTTCCTGCACGCGCGCATCGCCGAGCGCGCTCCCGGCTTTCGCGAAGCGTACGCGCTGCTCGACGAGCTCGAGGGGCGCCTCGCCGCCGTGCACTCCCAGGCTTGATTTTCCGCCCCGAGCGCAGGGCACGGGGCGAAAGCACATTTCGAGATGTGCTCTCGCTCCGTGCCGCACTACGACGGAGGCGGCATGCGCGCCGTCTGTCTCCAGAAGGGGTTCGGTCTCGAGAACCTCGTCGTCGAGGAGCGGCCCGATCCGACGCCGGGCCCCGGCGAGCTGCTGCTCGGCTTGCGCGTCGCCGCGCTGAATTTTCGCGACGTTTCGCTGGCGCGCGGCACCTACGATCCGCACCTCGCCCATCGGGTGATCCTGGGGTGCGACGCGGTCGGCGAGGTTCTCGCGTGCGGCCCGGGCGTGTCGCGCTTCGCGGTCGGCGATCGGGTTTGCCCCACGGTGGTGCGGGGCTGGCACGACGGGCCGCCCACACGCAACACGGCGCGCCAGATGCTCGGCGGGCCACTCGACGGGACGCTTTCGGAGCGGCTCGTCGTGAACGAGGCGGACGCGGTGCGGCCCCCGGCTCACCTTTCGGACGAGGAAGCGGCGACGCTCGGCTGCGCCGGCGTGACGGCGTACCGTGCGCTGTTCGAGCTCGCGAGCGTCGGGCCCGGACAGCGCGTGCTCGTGATCGGCACGGGCGGCGTCTCGACGTTCGCCATCCGGCTCGCGCATGCCGCGGGCGCCGAGGTGCTCGTGGTGAGCCGCGACGAGTCGAAGCTCGTCCGCGCGCTCGAGCTCGGTGCCGAGCACGGGCTCCACAGCGGGAAAGTGCGGCAGTGGGGGCTCGCCGCGCGCCAGCTCACGGGCGGCGACGGGGTCGACGTCGTGATCGAGGTGGGCGGCGCCGCCACGCTCGAGCAATCGCTCAAGGCGGTGCGCGCGGGTGGGACCATCGCGCTCATCGGGCACACGCCGAACGGCATCGCCACACCGAGCCTCGTACCGGTCGTGATGCGCGAGGTGCGGGTGCAGGGGGTGCTCGTGGGGCCGCGCAGCTCGTTCGAAGCGCTCGTGAAGCGGTTCGAGACGAACGGGCTACGGCCGGTGGTCGATCACGTCTACCCGCTTCACGACATCGTGAGCGCGTTCGAGTACCAGGCGAGCGGCATGGCCTTCGGGAAGATCGCCGTGCGGCTGACTTCCTAGGCTTTCAGGATTTCTCAGGCTTCGCGCAGCGCGTCGTGCCGGGCTCGGCGAAGCAACGCATGCCGTGCTTGCAGGTTTCGTCTGGCTCGAAGCGGCCGTTCAGGCAGCGCACGATCGAGAGGGCGTCCTCCGTGCAGGCGTAGGTGCCCTCGAACTGCGCGTCGCAGGCGTCGCCGTTGCGGGCGATCGAGACGTCGCAGTCGATCTTTCCCTGGGTGACGGCGCACGCGCGTTCGCCGCGGCACTGGTAGCGCGTCTCCATCTGCCCCTGGGCGCACTGCAGCACGCGCTTGCCGTCGGCAGAGCACGCCTTCTTGCCTTCGGCGGAGCAGGGCTCGCCGCTCTCGGCCACCGTGGCGTCGCACTCGGCGTGGTGGCCCTGCTCGCTGCAGCCGTGCGCGCCGCGGCAGCCGACGGTCGTGTATTTGCCCTGGTGACAGGCGAGCATCGATTTTTCGTCGATGCACACCGCCGCGCCCTCCTCGTCCGTGGAGCAGGGATCGCCCGGGCGGTCACCGTGCACGTCGCACGACGTGCGATCCACGTCGAGCCGGCAGCCCGCCTTGCCGCGGCAGGGGGTCTCGATGTAGCGCCCGTCCTGGCAGACGAGCGCGCTCGTCGCGTCGAGGCAGCGCGCTTCGCCCTTGTCGCAACGACTGCCGACGCCCGGCTTGCAACCGCCGACCAAGAAACCGAGCAGAAAGAGCAACGCGCTGCGCGAAAGCACGCAGCGAGTCTACTCTAGAGTCCGTTCGCGCCTCCACTCGAGAGGCATCGTTTTCGGCTCAGTGCCGGCGGCGGCGCGCACCGAAGGCGACCAGCCCGAGGCCCGCGACCGCGAGCGCACCGAGACCGGAGCCGTCCGGAGCCGCCGCGAGCGCACAGCTCGCCTTGGCCTGAGCTTTCGCCTCGCCACTGCACTCGTTCCCGCTGCAGCTGCCGGAGGCGCTCGCGCTGCCCTTCACGTGTGTTTTCAGGTAGCCGTTCAGCGCGTCGGTGCAGCTCTTGAGGTTGCCGCCGTGGTCGATGTACTGGCCGTCGCAGTAGAGCGCCCCGTCGGGCTTCTGGCATTCGGCTTCGCAGTGGCCTTGCACGCGGGCCTCGCACTGGGCGTAGCCCGTGCTCCGGCAATCGACCTGGCAATCGACGTTCGCCTTGGCGGTGCACTCGCCCTCGCAGCTCGCCTGGCACTGCGCCATGCAGTCGACGGAGCCTGCCTCACCCTTGCAGCTCGCGTCGCACTTGGCGGAAAACCCCGCCTTGCACGAGGCGACGCACTCGCCGTGGCCGTCGCCCGCCTCACAGCTGCCTTCGCACTCGGCAGCAGCCTCGGCAGAGCACTGGCCTTTGCAGTCGAAGTGCGGCGGATCGACCTCGCATTGGGCGACGCAGTCCTCGATCGTGCATTCTGCGGTGCACTCGGCCTTGGCGTCCACGTTGCATTCGCCGGTGCAGGTCGTCGTGAGCTCCGCCTCACAGCTCGCTTTCACGGTGAGTGGGGTGCAATGCGCCTCGCAGCCGCCCTGCAATTCGACCTCACACATCGCGTTGGCTTCGACATTGATGTTGCCGCAGTCCGCAAAGCTTGCCGCGCGCGCCATTCCGGGCGCAAACAGGGTGGATAATCCGGCGAGACCGAGCATCAGTGTCAGGGGGTGCTTCATTTGATTTCTCCCAAATGCAAAAAGCCTGCCCGAGCATACGCGGCGCGAACACGCGCGCTTCCCTCGATTCCGCAGCAGATCGGACCCTGACAGCGATGTCAGACGTGTGATTCTGTCACACCGCTCAACCGGTGTGGAATTTCTTCCCACTCTTCGCGTGCTCGACGAGCAGGGGCGCAGGCTGGAAGCGCACACCGAACGCTTTCTCCTGGTTTTCCAGGCGCCGCACGATCTCCGTCGCACCCACGGCGTCCATGTAGTGAAACGGTCCACCACGAAACGGCGGAAAACCGAGCCCGAAGACCGCCCCGATGTCGCCGTCGCGCGGACTGCGCAGGATCCCCTCGCCCAGGCAATGCGCCGCCTCGTTCACGAACTGCAGCACGCAGCGATCGGCGATCTCCCCCGCGGAGAGCTCGGACTTCGGCTCCACGCCGAGCACGGCGTAGACACTTTCATCGACCGGGCGCTTGCCCTTTTTCTTCGAGGAGTAGTCGTAAAAGCCCCGGCCGTTCTTCTTGCCGAGGCGCTGGTCCTCGAGCAGGCGTTCGACACTCGGTGGCGGTGCCATCCGCTCGCCGAACGCGTCGTGGAGGATCTTGCCGACCTTCGCGCCCACGTCGATGCCCACCTCGTCGAGCAGCGTCACCGGCCCCACGGGGAAACCCCAGCGCACGAGCGCCTGGTCGATGGCCTCGACCGGCACCCCTTCGGCGAGCAAGAACGACGCCTCGTTCATGTAAGGGCCGAGCACGCGCGACGTGTAGAAGCCTGCGCCGTCGCGCACCACGATCACCGTCTTGCCCTGACGCTTGCCGAGCTCGACGGCCGTCGCCACGACCCACGGGGCCGTCTGGGCGGTCGTGATCACCTCGAGCAGCGGCATCTTCTGCACGGGCGAGAAGTAGTGCATGCCGACCACGCGCTCGGGCGCGACCGAGCCTTCGGCGATCTTGCCGATCGGGAGGGACGAGGTGTTGGACGCGAAGATCAGGTTCTTGCCGCCGTTCGCGAGCACGTCGCCGAGCACCTGGCGCTTGAGCGCGAGATCCTCGAACACCGCCTCGATCACGACGTCCACGCCGTCGAAGCCGTCGTACGTCGTCGTGGGCGTGATGCGCGCCGCCTCGCGATCGCGCTCGAAGCTCGACATGCGGCGCGTTTTCGCCCGCTCGACGAACAGCTCGTGCAGGTGCGCCACACCGCGGCCGACCGAGCGCTCGTCGCGATCCTTCAAGCGCACCGACAGCTTGGCGTTCACGGCGGTGACGTACGCGACGCCCGCGCCCATCAGCCCGGCCCCGAGCACCGCCACGCGCTTCACCTTGCGCGCCTCGACGTTGGTCTCGGAGATGCCGCGATCCTTCTTGAGCTCGTTCTGAGCGAAGAAGATCCCCATCAGCTCGTGCGCCTCGGCGCTCATCGCGAGCTCGCCGAACGCCGCCGCTTCCGCGCCGAGCCCCGCCTCCATGCCACGCGACAGCCCGAGCCGCACGACCTCGAGGATGCGCTCCGCCGCGGGGTAGTTGCCCTGCGTCTTCTGCAGCGTCTGCTTCTTCGCCTGGTCGAAGAAGAGCAGGCGACCGAGCGGGTTTTTCACGAGCAGGGCCTCGCCGAGCGCCTTGCGCTTGGCGCCGGGCTTGTGCGCCGGCGACCCGGCGGTGCGCGAAAGAGCGAGCTTCACCGCGACGTCGAGCAAGATCGCCGGGGGAACGACCTCGTCCACGAGACCGAGGCGCTGCGCGCGCTTGGCGTCGAGCTGCTTGCCGGTGAGGATCAGATCGAGCGCGGCCTGCGTGCCGATCAAGCGCGGCAGCCGTTGCGTGCCGCCGAGCGCCGGCAAGAGGCCGAGCTGCACCTCCGGCAGGCCGAGCTTGGTCTTCTCGTCGCTGCTCGCCACCCGCGCGTGACAGGCGAGCGCGAGCTCGAGCCCGCCCCCGAGACAGGCGCCGTGGATCGCCGCCACCACCGGCTTGCCGAGCGAGGCGAGACGCTCGAGCGAACGCTGCCCGGCCTGCGAGAGTGCCGTCACCTCGGCGGCGCTCTTCGCCACCAGGAGCTGTTTGATGTCCGCACCGGCCACGAAGCCGTCGGGCTTTCCCGAAGCGACCACGACCGCGACGAGGGCAGGCTCGCCGAGCACCGCGTCGAGCACCGCGTCGAGCTCCGCAGCGAAGTTACCGCGCAGCGTGTTCACGCTTTCGCCCGGCACGTCGATGCGGATGACGCCGACGCCGTCGTCGCGCCGCTCGAGGCGAATCGCCCGCTCGCCGTCGCTCAGCGTGCTCATCGGGCCTCGAGCACTATCGCGGCGCCGAGGCCGCCCGCGGCGCACGCGGTGCACAGGGCGAACTCGCCGTTCCTGCGCTGGAGCTCGCGCAGCGTGTGGAGGATCTGACGAGCGCCCGTGGCCGCGAACGGGTGGCCCATCGCGATCGAGCCCCCGAGCACGTTCACGCGCTCCCAATCCACGGTGCCGAGCTTCTTGTCGCGCCCGAGTTTCTCGCGCGCGAAGCTGTCGCTCTCCCAGGCCTGCACGTTGCTCAGGACTTGCGCCGCGAACGCCTCGTGTAAATCGACCAGGTCCATGTTCTTGAGCTTCAGCTCCGCGCGATCGAGCGCGAGCGGGGCCGCATAGGCCGGCGCCATCAGGAGTTGCTCCGTGGGATCGACGGCGGTGAACGCGTAGCTCCGGATGTAGCCGAGCGGCGTGTAGCCGAGGCTCTTGGCCTTGCTCTCGCGCATGACGAGCAGCGCGCTCGCCCCGTCGGTGAGCGGAGAGCTGTTACCGGCCGTGATCGTCCCGAACTTGCGATCGAACACGGGGCGGAGCTTCTCGTAGCCGTCGAGGGTCGAATCCTTGCGGACGAGGTTGTCCTCCGAGAACGGCTCGTATTTCGGCGGAACGTACGCCGTCATCACGTCGCGGCCGAGGCGCCCGTCGGCCCACGCCTGCGCCGCCAGCGTATGGCTGCGGTGCGCGAGCTCGTCCTGCGCCTTGCGCGAGATGCCGTTCTCCTTGGCCATCTTCTCCGCGCTCTCGCCCATCGTGAGCCCGGTGGACGGCTCCTTCAGCGCGGGCGGGATGGGCACGAGGTCGCGCGCCGCCACGCCCCGAAAGCTCCTGAGCTTGCCGCCGACGCCGCGCGCGCGGCTCGCCCCGAGCAGCGCGTCGCTGAGCTTCTTGCTCGTCACCATCGGCACGTCGCTCGCGCTGTCGGCCCCGCCGGCGATGCCCACGTCGATCACGCCCGCCAGGATCGATTCGGCCACGTTGACCGTCGACTGGTAGCTCGTCGTGCACGCGCGCGACACGCTGTACGCCTCGATGCTGCGTGGCAGATCGACGCCGAGCACGATTTCGCGCGCGATGTTCGGCACGGCGACCGACGGAATCACCTGCCCGTACACCAGCTGATCGATCTCGCTCGATTTGATCGCCGTGCGCGAGAGGAGCTCGGCCACGCAGAGCTTGCCCAGATCGAGCGCGGTGAGGGACCGGTACGCCGTGCCCTGCTTGGCGAACGCCGTGCGAACGCCGGCGACGATCGCGACCCGGTCGCCGTTACCCTTGGCCATCGACCCTCACTTTGCCCGACTCTTCCCAGTTCTCGCGAGGCATCCGAGAGAGCGATCGGTAGCCCACGCGCGCGCGCGACGCACGCTTCGGCGCGGGCCGGCCCTGCCGGCGAAATTGCCGCGGGAAATCGCCTGGCATTCGCGCTATCCATCCGGCCCCCATGCCGGACGCCTCCGCCCCGTCGCGAAAGCCCTCACGCGCCGTTGCCGTCTGGGGCGTGCTCGGCGTGGGGCTCCTGCTGCTTCAGGCCGTCGTCCGGCTGACACCCATCGCGCTCGAGCCCTTCCTCCACGGTGGGCTCACCCCGCTGCAGGCAGTGGTCTACGCCGGCTGGGTCGCGACCAGTTTGTACTCGGAGGGCTACCGCGGCTTTCAGAAAGCGTTCGTGCCGCGCACGGTGGCGCGCGCGTTCCATTTGCCATCCATCGGCCGGCCGCTCCTCGCTGCGTTCGCGCCGGCGTTCTGCATGGGGCTGATCCATGCGACGCGACGCCGGCTGATCACCTCGTGGACCATCGTCTTCGCCATCGTCGCCGCGGTCGTCCTCGTACGGCGGCTGCCGGCGCCATGGCGCGGCGTCGTGGATGGAGGCGTGGTGGCGGGCCTGCTTTATGGCCTCGTGGCGCTCGCGCTCGCATTCCGGCGCGCGCTCCGCGGTGCCGTCCCCGTCTACCCGCTCGATTTGCCCGGCGCCTGAGCGCCTTTTCTACTCGATGCCTGCGGCGCGACGCGTGCTGGCGGGCTGAGCCACCGGCATGACCGAAGGCATCGTGCCGCTCTCGCTCGACGAGAAGCGCACCCGCACGTTGACGCGCGAAGTTCGGGGCGCCTCACACAGGCGACCGGCCAGTGCGAAAAGCTCCTGTTTGAACGGCTCCGTGTCGTCGGTGGCGGCGAGCACGAGATCTCCGCCGTCGAGCGCCAAGGCGAGTGCCGCGGACATGCGCTCGCGTGCGATACGTGCCGGCTCGTGTGCGTTCTCCGCGCACAGCACGACCCCAACGCTCAGCACGTTGGACCCCCTCCCCATTTCGTCGAGCCGATGGAGCACGCGAGCTTGAAACTCGACGGGTCCCTCGTTCGCCGTTTGCGCCACCACCGTGGCATTGGGCGCGCGCCGCTGATACTCCGCGATCCAGGCGGGCCAACCGGCACCCGCTTCGATGATCACGATGGAGCTGCGGCTGTCTTCGTTGTCCATCCATTCCCTCAGCCGTCGCTTGCGCTCCGACTCGCCGACTCTTTCACCATGTCGCAAAACCTTGCTGGAGCCCGCGGGCATTCGCCCCGAGATCAACCTCACTCCAAGCAAAAGCTTCCCGACAGCCAACGATGTTCTCCTCTTCTCCGAGGTCCGTCAAGCAAGGAACACTTCAGTCACACCTCGCGCGAGTCGATGTCCGTCGAGTGGCGTTCCGGCAAAAAAATTCCGACGGACGCACGAACACACTCGCCTCGTCCCTCGAGGCAGAAAGGCCCGCTGGATTGGTCCACCACTAGCGGACCTGATCCGATGTCAGGCGGTGTAGGACATTTGTGAGGGGCCCCACAAGCGCCCGCAAGACACGGCGCGTCCGGCCGCTCGAGTCGCTCAACCCGCGAGCGCTGCGCGGCCTTCCCTCAAAGCGGAGGTTCGTGGCGCTGCGGGCGGCTAGTAGCCGAAGTCGGTCGCGCTGCTGGACTTGCCCGGCTTGGCGGCGCCGGGACGCGGCGCGGGGCGCGCAACTGGTCTGACCGCTGGCTTCGGCGCGACGGCGAGGGCGGCAGTTGCCGATGGCGCTGCGCCGGCATCGGCCTCGACTCCAGCGGCGCTGGCCGCGGGCTCGGCAGTAGCGACCGGCGCGACGGTCGGCGCCGGCGGCGGCGGCACGGCTTCCGGCAGCGCAGCCGTGGTCGCTGCCGGCGCCACGGCGACGGTCGGCGCAGCCGCGGGTCCCGCATCCTTCTTGCTGCCCATCAGCGCGTAAGCGACACCGCCGCCGAGCAGCACGAGGGCCACCAAAGCACCCGCGATCGCGCCCCCGTTCGACTTCTTCCGGGGCGGCGCCTCGTCCATCTGCGAGGTCGCCCAGGTCCCTCCGGTGCCGACCCCCGTGCTTCGGGAGACGGAGGGAGCGTGCCCCGTGCTGGTCACCCCGTGCAGGGCACCGCGCGCGTCGTTCGGGATCATCACCTGGGAGGCGCGGCCCTCGCCCGGCGGGGGCAAGGAGACCGATGCGCCGCGCTCCGTCCAGGCGTCGAGCGCGTTGACGAGCTCCGTCGTCGACTGGAAGCGGACGGTCAGGTCGCGCGCCATCGCCTTGGTCACGAGGCTCGCGAAGGCGGGATCGAGGTCGGGGACCAGGGATTCGGGTGTCGGCACGTCCGACAGCACGATCTTGAACATCAGCTGGTTGAACGTGGCGGCCTCGAACGGCACCTGGCCCGTCACGGCCTCGAACATCATGACGCCCACCGAGTAGACGTCGCTGCGCGCGTCGGCGTCGGTGCTGCCGCTCGCCTGCTCCGGCGACATGTAATACGGCGTGCCCATCACCGCCCCGGTGCGCGTCATCTTCATGCCGTCGCCGGAGAGGGGCTGGAACTTCGAGATGCCGAAATCGATGATCTTGATGAAGTCGGCGTGGCCCGCCTTCGACTTCAGGATGTAGATGTTGTCGGGCTTGAGATCGCGGTGGACGATGCCCGCCTGGTGCGCGGCGCCGAGGCCGACGGCGATCTGGCGGACGAGGGGCGCGAGCTGGAACGGCGTCATGCGCTTCTCGCGGGCGATGCGTGCCGAGAGCGGCTCGCCGTCGAGGTACTCCATGACGATGTAGTGATCGCCGTTCGCCAGCGTGCCGAGATCGAGCACCTCGAGGATGTGGTCGTTGCCGATACGCCCGGCCGCCTGCGCCTCCCGCTCGAAGCGCTGCGTGACCTCTTTGTTCTCGGTGAACCCGGCGTGCAGAACCTTGATCGCCACCCGCCGGTTGATGCGGACGTTTTCCCCCTCGTAAACGGCCCCCATCCCGCCCTCGCCGAGCAGGCGGACGATACGATACTTACCTTCGATGAGCTGACCGGTCTCTAGAGACATGACGAGCGTGCCGCGCGCCTACCCTTTAGGGCGGCAGCCTGTCTAGAATACGACGGGGCGCCTGGAAATTCCAATCCGTAGCCCAAATCTTATCGTACCTGCAGCCCCGCCCGCCCGTTTTGGCGGGCTCGGTGCCGCGCCGACGCATCCCACAGCATCGTACCTCCTCGCCTTGACGTCGCCGCTCGGCGCCTAGCCCATCGAAAAGCACGACCATGGGAAACGATCCCGTCACAGCGCGCGCCAGCCTACGTTCGAACGAGCAGGTCCGCTTCGGCGCGCTTTTGGCGGTCGTCGCGGTGGGGCTGATCGGCGTGCTCTTGGTGCGCCGTCCCCCGGTGCTCGAGGTCGAGCGGCCACTCGCTCGCATCGAGCGGAAGGTGGACGACCGGCACCGGCGCCATCAGGCGCAAGCGCTACGCGCCCAGTGCAAACGGAAGGATTGCGCCTGCGTGGAGTCGGCCGCGCGCGCCGGACTCGACGTCGACGCCGGGCGCGATGTCCTCGAGCTGCTCGCCGCCGCGAAGACGTGCGAGCTCTCTTCGCTCGCGGGCGTCCGCGCCGAGGCCACCGTGCGGGCGGGCTCGAGTGCGGAAGGGCAACGCCAGGCGAGCGCGGTGCTCAAGAAGAACGAGCGCGATGCGCAAGCCCTCACTGCCGAGGGCCTCGTCGCGTACCAGAGCGGCGCCTGGCCGCTCGCGGTCGGGGCGCTCGCCCGGGCGCTCAGCGAGGGCGCGGGTGACGGGACTCGGGCGCTGCTGGGCCTCGCCTGCTACCACCAGGGCGACCTTCCCGGCGCGCGCACCGCCTTCCAAGACATGCTCGCGAGCGAGCCCGAAGACCTGGAAGCGACGTACAACCTCGCGCTGGTCGCCCAGAAGCAAGACCGCTACGGCGAAGCACGCAGGCTCTACCTCACCGTGCTGCGCGCGCAGCCGAAAAACCTACAGGCGCGCTACAATCTGGCCCTCCTCGCCCATTCCATCGGTGCCGACCAGGAGGCGCAGCACCACGCGGCCCAGCTCGAAAAGGCCGCCCCGGGCGAGCCGATGCTCGCCACGCTGCGCGCAGAGCTCGCGAAGCCGCCGAGCCGGCGCGGCCAGGTGCTGACGCTCGGAGCGAAGCCGGCGAGCTCGGGACGTTAGCCGCGAGACGCGCGGGCGCCGCGCAGCGGGGATCACGCGTCCTTCGTGTATGCGAGGTTCGCGACGATGCGCGGGCGGTCGGCCTCCGGCACGTGGCCGCCAGCGAGCAAGCGCTCGTTCAACGCTCGCGACTCGGCCCGCTTGCCGACGTAGTACGTGGCGATGGCAAGCTCGTCCGTGGCACGCCATGCGTACACGGAGTCGTCGACGAACAGCGTGTCGTCGGGGCGCGGAATCGCGGTGGCGGCGCGGGCGAAGAGCTCCGCCGCTGCCCACTCCCGCGCGAGCCGGCAGTGCACGGCGCAGGCCCAGAGCGATTCGGCCCGTACGGGGCGGAGCGCGTACGCTTGCAGGTACGAGGCGAGCGCGCGCGGCCAGTCACCGAGGGACTCCAGCACCGCGCCACGCTGGAACGCCGCGTAGAAGACCTCTTCC
>Ga0315912_10004810_pt1 | contig 12614 bp, 12 predicted proteins | sample VfabasoilMG_FD_204469 | JGI IMG/M metagenome (GOLD analysis project Ga0315912, IMG submission 204469) | Garden soil microbial communities collected in Santa Monica, California, United States - V. faba soil | ecosystem: Environmental > Terrestrial > Soil > Garden | place: USA: California... | reverse complement strand
AGGTCGACCGTGAGACGGGCGCGGCGCGCGTTTACGCCTCAGGATTGCGCAACCCCAACGGACTGACGATTCATCCCGAAACAGGAGTGCTCTGGGCTGTCGTCAACGAACGCGACGAACTCGGCCCCAACCTCGTGCCCGACTACCTGACCTCCGTGAAGGAAGGCGGCTTCTACGGCTGGCCTTACAGCTACTGGGGCAGTCACGAAGACACACGTGTGCGGCCAAGGGATCCGGAAAAAGTCGCTTCGGCCATCGCTCCCGACTATGCGCTGGGCTCGCATGTGGCTGCGTTGGGACTGTCGTTCTCGTCGCCGGAGATGGGCGAAAGATTCGCCGAGGGCGCGTTCGTCGGCGAACACGGCAGCTGGAATCGCGGAGTTCCCTCGGGCTACAAGGTGGTGTTCGTGCCGTTCCGGGAGGGTCGGCCCTCGGGCGATCCCATCGATTTCGTCACCGGATTCCAGGCGGACGGCAAGACCTTCGGCCGACCGGTTGGTGTCACCGTGGATCCCCGCGGCGCGCTCATCGTCGCGGATGATCTGTCGAACGTCGTGTGGCGCGTGACGGCACCAGGCCGGTAGCACGACGCCCTGCGAGCCGGCGCCGGATTCCTCAGCGCAGCTGCAGAGAGATCACGGATTTCGCGGGCGCCGTCACCGACAGCGCGCCCTTGTGCACGCGCAGCGGCTGCAGCAACACCGGTTGGAGCGGATCCGCCTTGCCGAACTCCGGCCGCGCATCCATGGCCCGGGACGTGACGATGCGGCCGGTGGCGCTGCGCAGCTCGCGACCCTGCAAGTCGATCGCGACGCGCGCGGCGCGTCCCGGGTCGACATTGACCAGCGTAAGTGTGATCTCGCCGTTCGCGCTGCGCGAGGCGCTGACGCTGAGTGAAGGCACCGTGACGGCATCCAGCACATAGTCGGGCGCAGAGACTTGCGTCGGCAGCAGCGTTGCACCCTGGTGCGCCTGGTACAGATCGAACACATGGTAGGTAGGTGTGAGCAGCATCTTCTCCTCGTCGGTGAGGATCAGCGCCTGCAGCACATTGATCATCTGCGCGAGATTGGCCATGCGCACGCGCTTTGCATGGTTGTTGAAGATATTGAGCGTGAGCCCGGCGATCACCGCGTCACGCAGCGTGTTGGCCTGGTAGAGATTGGACGGCCGCGCCTCGTCCCTGGCCCACCACGCGCCCCATTCGCTGAACGAGATGCCCAGTTGCCCCTTCGGATCGTGGCGATCGAGGATGGCGGTGTGGCGCGCGATCATCTCGTCGGTCTTCCAGGTCCGTTCCATCGAACGCGCCCAGTCCAGTTCCGTGAAGCCCACCGCGGGGCTCTTCCTGCCCCAGTCGTTGCCCGAGAACGTATAGAAGTGCACCGAGATCATGCTGATCTGCGGCTGCCTGCTGATGTATGCGAGCGTCGTGGAGATGTCCGGCGAATGCCGGAACAGCGCGCGTTGCAGCAGCTTCTCGGTCCATTCGTAATCGTCCGAATTCGCGTCGGAAGCAATCAGGGTCCCATAGGGGCGGAGCACACTGGCGTACTGCCGGTAGACGTCCGCATAGAATTCGGCGGTCATGTTGCCGCCGCAGCCCCAGGTTTCATTGCCGATGCCGATGTACGGGATCTTCCAGGGTTCGCTGCGCCCATTGCGCGTGCGTTCCTGACCGGGCGCGGAGCTCGCGGGTCCGGTCATGTACTGCATCCAGGCCTGTGCCTCGGCCGGCGAGCCGCTGGCGACATTGATGGAGAGGTAGGGCTGCGCGCCCACCTGCTCGATGAAGTCCATGAACTCGTGGCTGCCGAAATGATTGGTTTCGACTTCGTCACCCCAGGCCGTGTTCACGCCGCGCGGGCGGGTCTCGCGCGGTCCGATGCCATCCCGCCAGTGATAGGTCTCGGCGAAGCAGCCGCCGGGCCAGCGTATCAGCGGGATGTGAATGCGGCGCAGCGCGGCAACCACGTCGTTGCGGATGCCACGCGTGTTCGGAATGGGGGACTCGGGGCCAACCCAGATGCCTTCGTAGACGCCGCGGCCCAGATGCTCGACGAACTGCCCATAGATGTTGGGATCGATCGTGGCGCCCGGCTGGTCGGCAAGAATCGTGACGCGTGCATCGATGGATTCGGCGAAAGATCGCGATGCGTTCGCACTGGCGAGGACGAGGACGCAGAGCAGCAGATTTCGAATCATGACGCGCGGGCCACCGACGCAAGCACACACCCCGCGAGCACCACGAGCAGCGGAACCCGATTGGTCGCAAGCAGCACGAAGGCCAGCAGCGCAATCGCAAAGTCGACTGGTGCGAACACGGCGCTGGTCCACAACGGGTCGTAAAGTGCCGCCGCCAGCAACCCGACCACCGCCGCGTTGACACCGCGAATGGCGCTTACCGCACCCGGGTGCGAGGCCAGGCTTCGCCACAGAGGCAGGCTGCCGGCAATGAGCAGCAAACCCGGCAGGAAGATCGCCAGCAACGCGACCACCGCGCCCGCGGGTCCGCCTTGGCCGCCATCGAGCCGCGCACCGAGAAACGCTGCGACGCTGAAAAGCGGGCCCGGCACCGCCTGTGCGGCACCATAACCCGCGAGAAAATCGTCCGCGTCGACCCAGCCCGGTGTGACCACGGCTTCCTGCATCAATGGCAGCACCACGTGCCCGCCGCCGAATACCAGCGCACCCGATCGGTAGAAGGCGGCGGCAGACGCGATCAGCGGAGAGTCCAGGGATTGCAGGGCGAAAGCCGCGGCCAGCAGCAGCACGAATGACGCGAGCAGCCATGCGCCGGTCTTCGCGCCATAGCGAAGTTCGAAGGAGGTTGTGGCCAATGAAGAAGAGCTTCTGAGGAAGAGCCGGCCGAGCATCGCGCCTGCCGCCACGACGAGCAACTGCACGAATTCGGTACTGCTGATCACGACGACACCCGCCGCCAACGCGGCGATGAATGCGCGAGGGGCGTCCGGTGTCAGTTGACGGGCCATGACGAGAACGCCGTGCGCCACGACCGCGACGGCCACGAGCTTCAGGCCATGCAACCCGCCCTGGCCGTACGGGTTCCCGAGGACAGGAACGACCAGCGCGAAGGCGAAGAGCATTGCTGCCGATGGCAGCGTGAAGCCGAGGAAGGCCGCGATTGCGCCGCGCCATCCCGCGCGTATCAATCCGAGCGCGAAGCCGAGCTGGCTGCTCGCAGGTCCGGGAAGCAGCTGGCACAACGCCACGAGCTGCGCATATCGGGACTCGTCCATCCAGCGCCTGCGCCCGATGAGCTCGCGTTGAAAATACCCCAGGTGAGCGATCGGACCACCGAAGGAAGTGAGCCCGAGCTTCAGGAACGCGGTGAACACTTCCACTGCCGATCCGCTGCCGGCGGTGCGGATTACATTCGCATCAGTACTCGTCATCCCGGAGCCCAGCCGCCTCGCCCTGTCAACCTCGATCCTGAGGCCAACGCGGCGAAATGGTGTACTCGAGGCACAGCGTGCAGGCGACCCCTCGATGACGGGTGCCGCCGCAGTGAACCTGGCCGCGGGCCTGCCCATCGCGCGAGCTGACCGCGAGATCCACCGCTTTCGTCAGGTCAAACTCGCCGTCGCAATCGTTGTATGGACAGGCGAAGCGGAAGTAGGCCGGCGCGGGCGGATGAAACACCGTCACCTGCGGCGAGGGAAGATACTCAGCCCTGTCACTGAAATCGAAGTCGACTTGCAGCGCCGTGAGCTGTGGATATCGCTCGCGCATCGCGAGCGCGCCGGTTCGTCCGCGCCGCTGACGTTCACGCAGCGCGTCGCGCCCGGCTGCGGGGGTCGTGCGCGCGGGTCTCATTGTGAAGTCTCCGGTTCGGACACTGGCGCGATTTCGAGCGTCGCAGCGTCGCCGGTTGCCGGCAACGCACCTCGTGACTGCCTGCGCTGCAGCTTCTCCTGCTGTCGCTTCTTGCGGGACTCTTCTCGTCCGCGTTTTGCCTGGCGGTAATTTCGTGTGGCCATGTTCGGGACTCCGGTCAGGGAAGGAATGAGATTTCGTGACACTGCGCGGCGAACTCGCTGGCTCTGCCAGGCATGCAGATGTGCAGGCAGCAGTCGTCGGCGTGCAGCACTCCGCCCACGGTGCGCAGGTGCCGGAAGGGCCCCTGGTGCAGGGGTGGTTCGCCGGCGCGGGAAATGATGCGCACCCGCACCGGGCCTTCGCAGTCGAGCTCACGATGCGCGCGACCGCCGACCTGCCAGAGTCCCTGTACGCAGTGAGCCACCACGTAGTTGTCAGGTCCGCGCACGCAGCCGTCGGCGCAGAAGCGAACGAATGTCGCCAACATCAGTGTCGGCGGATCGCCCTGTCCGCCGTGGAAGTTCAATCGCAACAAGGCGGCCTAGCGGCGGCAGCGGCCATGTGCGACGGATGGCGCCCGCACCGTGTCCTCGGCGGCAGAGAACGTCGGGTTTCCTGCGTGAAGTCTGGTCATGAGATTCCTCTGGATGGGTTAGAGAGAATCGGCTGCAAGGACGGCAGACCCGAGTGGCAGTTTATGCACGAAGCGCCCGCCCGGTGAGGCTATTTGCTCGCAATTGCCCCGTTTGAAGCACTTCGACAGTGCTCGACTACGAGGAATTGCCCGATTTCGCGGGCTAATCGCCCGGCGATGTGATAGCGTCACTGCCGCTCGTGATTCTTTCGCCTTGACTCCTTGGCCGTGCGCCTCATCGGCGCCTCTTCCAGGCCAGAGCGCCATCTCAAAAGCCTCCCGAACCATCGTCGCGCCATTCTGGCGGGTCGGTGTCAGATCCTTTTCTTTTCACTCGAGATATTTTTCATGACCAAACTCTATGTTGGAAACCTCCCGTTCTCGGCCACCGAAGAATCCGTCCGCAATCACTTTGCTGCTCACGGCACGGTGGAGAAGATTTCGCTGATCAGCGATCGCGATACCGGTCGCCCCCGCGGGTTCGGCTTCGTCGAGATGTCGAACGCCGACGCCTCGCGCGCCATGCAGGCATTGAACGGCAGGGAACTCGACGGCCGTGCGCTCAAGATCAATGAAGCGCAGGACCGCCCGCGTTCCGGCGGATCCCGCTACTGATAGTCAGAGGGCGCCACGCTCATTGCATCGGAGGTTTCAATGCACATCCAATGTCAGGCCATGTTTCAGCGGCAGATTTCCCCGGAAGTCGAAGCGAATCCGGCCGCCGAGCTCGCGCCCTCGAACTTCAGGATCCTGATCGTCAACGAAGACATGCGCTCGGCGGACACGCTGAAGCGTACGTTGCACGATCTGGGATATTTCACGACCTTCACCGCGTACTCGGCGCGTCGCGCGCTCGTGGCCGCGGTGGAGTTCTCTCCCGCGGTCGCACTGCTCGATCTCGAGCTGCCCGACATGACGGGCTATCAGCTCGCCCACCGCTTCCGCTCGCACCTGTCGAAGTCCGTTCGGGGAGTGCCGTTGCTCGCGGTCGCCGAGCTGTGCAGGTATGGCGATGCCGAGCTGACCCGTGCCGCGGGTTTCCTGGGTTGCCTGACCAAGCCAGTGCCACCCATGGCACTGGAGGCGCTTCTGACCAGGCTGCAGGCCGGAGCTTCGTCATGAGCAAAGGGATGGATCAGAAGAAGAACTCGAAAAAGAAGGCGCTGAAGACCTTCGACGAGAAGCGCGCCGCCAAGAAGGCCAAGAAGGCAGAGAAGGCCTTTCTGCACAGAAGCTGATTGCGATGGAGCGTGACTGTCCGCTCCGCCGATTCACGCGCGATAGTGGTTCTGCATGGGATACCGGCGCGCATACAGCCCGAACGCGGCGGCCACGACCAGTGCGAACCCCGCGAAGAAGAACATGAGAAACGCGGTTTCGCTGAGTCCCGTGTTCTCGATGCGCGAGATCACCGTCTCGTTGCGCACACTGGCATTCACGAGCAGCACCCACAGATTCCCGACGGTCACCGCCAGCGTCCAGAAAGCCATGATCACGCCCTTCATCGGCGCAGGCGCCTGGCTGTAGGCGAATTCGAGGCCGGTCGCGGACACCAGTACCTCGCCGAACGTGAGCAGCGCGTAGGGCAGGATCTGCCAGGTGATCGAGACGGCATCGCCACCATCGATCGCGAGCTGGATCACGCCAGCGACGATCCATGCGAGGCCGGAGAATGCGATGCCCGAGCCCATGCGTCTCAATGCCGTGGGCTCGAACCCGAAACGACGCAATGCCGGGTACAGCACGAGATTGTTGAAGGGAATGAGGATCATGACCAGCAAGGGATTCAGTGCCTGCATCTGCGCGGACTGGAACCACTGGGGTTTGGTCATCTGGTCCGCCTGCAGCACCCAGGTCGATGCCTTCTGATCGAACAACGACCAGAACGGCGTCACCAGCGCGAACACGATGAGGATGCGCAGCACCGCGCGCACGCCTTCGACCGCCTCGTCGGGATGGATGCCGCGCGCACGATCCAGCTGCATCCATGCACCGGCACCGCCGAATGCGAGCACGAATACCAACGCCAGGCAGAAGGCCGCGACGAAACCGATGGAGCCGATCCATCCGAACGAGAGCATCGCGAGCAGGCCGCCGACGGCGGCGATGACGAGGCCGGGACGTCCTCGGCCGGGAGCCGCAGTGACGAGAGCCGTGCGGGCCACGCGCAGGAACGAATGCGGATTCGGCGGCGCGGGCGGCACGTGCACGTATTTCCTGCGCCCCGCCCAGAACACGAAGGTGGCGAGGGCCATGAGCACGCCCGGAATCCCGAAAGCGACGCCGGCACCGTAATTGCGCAGGAAGATGGGCATCAGCAGCGAGGCGAAGAACGATCCGAAGTTGATGCTCCAGTAGAACGCGTCGTAGACGATCTTCGCGAGATGTCTGTTGCTCTGGGTGAACTGGTCGCCGACGAATGAAGACACGAGCGGCTTGATGCCGCCGGATCCGATCGCGATGAGCGCAAGTCCGGTGTAGAAACCCGTGCGGTTGTCCTCGAACACGGCGAGGCAGGCGTGGCCGGCTACGTAAATGAGCGACAGCCAGAACACCGTCTGGTACTTGCCGAAGAACCGGTCGGAGAGCCAGCCACCGAGCAGCGGAAAGAAATAGACGCCGATGACGAAGGTGTGGAATACCTCCTTGGCGATGCCGGCCCGTTCGGCCTCGGGCGCGTAGAGCAGCAATGTCCCCACCAGGAAAGGCGTGAGGATGTTGCGCATGCCATAGAAGCTGAACCGCTCGGCGGCTTCGTTGCCGATGATGTACGGGATCTGGCGCGGCAGGCGTGGAGGCTTGGCACCGGGAAGCGGGGTGTCTGCGTTCATGGATGGCACAATACCGACTTCATCTGAAAATGGGGTTGCGAATGCCGGTCACGAACGATGCCATCATCCTGGGCGTGCTGGCGGCGACGCTTGGCGCCATTTTCTGGACCACGCAGTCGGCGCATCCTTTCTGGCGCGGCTTCTATAAATATGTGCCAGCGCTGCTGCTCTGCTATTTCCTGCCGGCGTTGTACAACACGCTGGGTCTCATCGACGGCGAGAATTCCGCGCTGTATACGATTGCCTCGCGGTACCTGTTGCCGACGACACTGGTGCTGCTGACCCTGTCCATCGATTTTCCGGCGCTCGCGAAGCTCGGTCCGAAATCGCTGGCTCTGTTCCTGACGGGCACCGTCGGCATCATCGTCGGGGGCCCGTTGTCGTTGCTCCTGTGGGGCTGGATCAGTCCCGAGACGGTCGCGGGCGACGTATGGAAGGGAATGGCCACGCTCGCCGGCAGCTGGATCGGGGGCAGCGCCAACCAGACGGCGATGAAAGAAGTCTTCGGTGTCGACAGCAACCTGTTCGGCATGTTCCTCGCGGTGGACATCCTGGTGGCGAATGTCTGGATGGCATTCCTGCTGTACCTCGCCGCCCGCTCGCCACAGATCGATGCGCGCAGCGGTGCCGACACCCGCGCCATCGTCGCCTTGCGCGAGAAGATGGAGCGCTTCGAGTCCGAGAACTCGCGCATCCCGAAACTTCCCGATCTCATGATGATCATCGGCGTCGGCTTCGGGGCCACCGGCCTCGCGCACCTGCTGGCAGCACCGCTGGTCGATGCATTCAAAGGCGTGGTGTGGGCCGAGCGTGCGTCATTGACGAGCGCATTCTTCTGGATCGTGGTGCTCGCGACTACCTTCGGGCTGCTGCTGTCCCTGACGCGCGCCAGAAATCTCGAGGGCGCCGGTGCCTCGAAGATCGGCACGGTGATGCTCTACATCCTGATCGCCAGCATCGGCATGCACATGGACCTGCGCGCCGTCTTCACCAACCCCGGGTTGTTCGGGGTCGGGGCTACCTGGATCCTGATCCATGGCGGGCTCATGTTCCTCGTCGCGAAACTGATCCGCGCGCCGGTGTTCTACTTCGCCGTGGGCAGCCAGGCGAACATCGGCGCCGCGGCCAGCGCGCCGGTAGTGGCAAGCGCCTTTCATCCATCCCTCGCACCGGTGGGCGTGTTGCTGGCGGTGCTCGGGTATGCGCTGGGTACCTATGGAGCGTGGCTCACCGCGCTGGTGATGCGGGCCATTGCACAGCCTTGACCTGCTGGATGAAAGAATCCCCCGGTGGCTTCCCACCGGGGGTTCTCTATCTACCTGGCCGGTTACGGCATCCCGGCATCGACCTTGCGCAACAGACCGTTGTCCCGATCCATCACATACATGATCGTGCCGTCAGCGGTGAAGCCGCAGGAGTTCGGCCGTTCGAGATCCGCGACGGCGAGAGGCCCGTCGATGGTCTGCCGGGTGGTGGTTCCGAAGAAGACCTCCACCTGCCCATCGACTCGGACGCGGCGTACCAGGGCGTCGGCCGGACTCGGCATGTAGATATGGCCGTCGCTGTAGCAGATCATGTTCGTGCGCCCGGTGTTCTCCGCGATCGGACTCACATTTCCATCCGTGATGTCGAACAGCGATCCGCCTGCCCAGTTGCTCGCATAGATCCGGCCGTTTTCATCGCCGACGATGCCGATGACGTCCTGCAAGCCACCGCCGGTGGCGTAAGTGGAGATCGCGCCGTCGGGAGTGATCTTCAGCACGGTTGCGCCGGTCATGGAGAAGTTCGCGCCGAAGAGGCCCACGAACACGTTGTCGTCCGGATCCACCCATACGCCCGCGGGCCCGTCGAGGGAGGACGCGAAGGTCGTCACGACCCCTTCGGGCGTTATCTTGTGCACGCTGCTGCCGTCGTAATTGGCGACGAAGAGATTGCCCTGCGAATCGAAGTGTGAGCCGTTGGTGTTGAAACCCGCGGCGAACACGGACATTTCGCCCTCCGGCGTGATGCGCAGGATGTTCTGTGCCCCCGGGCCCCCCGAAACGTAGATGTCTCCGTTGGCGGCGACGGCGAGGCCGTCGGTCGTATTCGCAAGGCCGGTCGAGGCCAGCGTCGACACCGCCCGGAACGGGCTGTCGGCAAACTGCACGTAATCGAGATAGGTCTCCGAAGAGCCTGCACCTGGCGGGCTCGCGATGGCGACGACATCGTCGGCGTCGACCGTTACGACGACGCTCGCGGTCGCATATGCGCCCGCCGTCGGGCGCAAGGTGAAGCGGCCCGCGGCGACACCATTGACGGTTGCGTCGAGGGTGCCGGCGGTGTCGGTGCGATAGGCAAGGATCACCGCCCTGGCCTCCACGGAATCGCTGGTCGATATGCCAAGACCGGCGGAGCCGACGAAAACCGCTTCGCCTTCGGAGGCAGCCGCGTCGGCCACGGTGCTCGCTCCCCCGACTTTGGTCGCGGACTCCGCTTCGACGCGCCCGGTGAAATTGGCGGTGCGGACCGTGAACGTGCCCGTGACGTCGCCGATGGTCAGAGTCGCAGTGACTTCACCCGAGGACTCGGCGGACGAGCGGACCCGGATGCGCACCCGCTGGTTGTTCCCGATCACGCCGGGATTGCCCCGGTAAGCCTTGCCATCGATCGAATACTCACCGCCGGCAATGGAAAGGGGAGTGGGCAGGTTGATTCCCGTAATGGTCACGGGTTCCGATTCGATCAAGGTGTCGGGCGACACCTTCGATTGGCTCGCGAAGCTGAAGGCATCGGGTGTCTTGTCGGGCTTGCAGCCCTGGAGCACGAGGGCCGCGACCAACAACAGCGCGGCTTGCCGGAGTGGTGGCCTGTGGATCTGTTGCACGAGAGTCTCCTGGATGAAGTGGCGTTTGTGAGCTGAACAGGTAGCGACCGGCGGGAATTCTTGTCAGCGCCATCAACGCCCGGCAACGTCCAGTGGACGAAAGCACATTCTCGATGGACGAAGCCTCACGATCCAATGACGAGTTCCGGCGGCTGTAGTTAGCCGCAGCGGGCAGCTGGTACGAAGAGTTGGCGCGGGGTAGGATCTGCCCGCGTCATGCCACGAGAAGCCACATTCGCGCACGAGGCGTTCCTGCCGTTCGATACGCAGGCGCTGCGAGACCGCCCGAGGATCCTGCAGGTGCTGCGGACCTTCGTCATCTGGCTCGGGTTCTGGATCTTCGTCGGCATGATGTTCCTGGGGCAGGACATCTCGCGCAGGCTCTTCTTCGACGATCCATCACTCTGGATGGAACTCGGTTTCTGGAGCATGCGTGTGGTTCTTTCCGCCGTGCTGACACTGGTCATCCTCTGGCTCGGTGCGAACTTTCCGATCGAAAAGCGCGCCTGGGCGCCGCGAGTCTCGCTCCACGTTCTTTTCAGTCTGTGTTTCGGTCTTGCCAGAACCGCACTGGAGGCGGTCGTCTATTCGAACCTGACCTCGGAATGGGGCCCGGCCTACGACTGGGCGCGCGGAGTGCATCACACCTTCAAGGTGCTGCTGATCTTCGGACTGCACCAGGCCTTGATCGCCTACTGGTTCATCCTGGTCATGCAGATGGCGGTTCGCTACTACGACAAGTTCCAGGAACAGGCAGAGGCCGCGTTCCGTCTCGAGCTGAATGCCGCGGAACTCCGGGAGCAGGTCGCGCGGGCGCAGCTGGGTGCCTTGAAGATGCAGCTGCAGCCGCACTTCCTGTTCAACACTCTGAACGCCATCATGGGCATGGTACGAACGGATGAGGTGAAGCAGGCCGAGATCGCGTTGTCGCGTTTCAGCGATCTGCTGCGCGCCGTTCTCGACGACATCGATGCGCAGGAGGTCACGCTGGAGCGTGAGCTGACCTATCTGCGACTCTATCTATCCATAGAGCAGATGAGGTTTCCGGATCGCCTGACCGTGCACATCGAGGCCGATCCGGATCTGCTGGATGCAGCCGTGCCCCACATGGCACTGCAGCCGGTCGCCGAGAACGCGATACGGCACGGGATCAGCTGCCAGATCGACGGAGGCAGCATCGAAGTGCGGGCCTCGCGTGCCGGAGATCGATTGCACGTCAGCGTCGTGGACACCGGTGGTGGTGCGCGCGCCGCCTCGCCGGCCGGGTGGGGGCTCGGACTGTCGAACCTGAAGGCACGGCTGACGCGGTTGTACGGGATGCAGGGCGAGTTGCGGATGGAGCGCACCGACAGCGGCACGGCGGTGGAAATGATCGTGCCGTATCGCCGCATCGCAGTTCCGGTGGAGCCGACGGCTTCCATGGGGGCGCGCCGATGAAAGCCGCCCGGCCGGAAACGTGGAGCGCCTTGATCGTGGACGACGAGCCGCTGGCGCGCGCGAGCCTGCGGAAACTGCTGGAACGCGAGCCCGAAGCGTTCACGATCCTCGAGGCCAGGAACGGTCACGACGCGGTGTCGCTGATACGCGATGAGCGGCCCGACGTGGTGTTTCTCGACGTGCAGATGCCGGAGATGAACGGGTTCGACGTGGTGCGGCAGATTGGCGCCGCCGCGATGCCGGAGGTGGTATTCGTCACGGCGCACGATCAGTTCGCCATCCAGGCATTCGAGATCAACGCACTCGATTACCTGCTCAAACCGGTGTCCGGGGAGCGCTTTGCGGAAGCGCTGCAGCGCATCCGCATGAACGCCCGGCGGCGCGGCGACGACAGCGAGCGAATGCTGTCGCTGCTGCAGTCCCTCGCGTCACCGCCGAGAACGCTCACGCGCATTGCCGTGCGTTCTGCCGGCAAGACGACATTCGTGGATCTGCAGGACGTACTCTGGATCCAGGCCGCGGAGAACTACGTGCAATTGCACACCGCCAGGTCCCGGCACCTGGTGCATATGACCTTTCAATCATTGCTGGGCCGGCTCGATCCTGAAGTGTTCGTGCGCATCCATCGCTCGGCCATCGTCAACGTCCGCCACATCCAGCAGATCGAATCGGCGGGGCAGGGTGACTACGTGCTCACGCTGGACAATGGGTATTGCATCGAATCCAGCCGCACCTATGGTGAAACCATCAGGAGACTGGTGTCGAATCGCCCCTAGGCGGCCCGGCCTGGGGTCTACTTGACGAGCGTGACGGGCATCGAAGACAGGTGCACCACCTTGGTCGCGACCGAGCCCATCAGCAGACCCGCGATCCTGCCCAGTCCGCGGGTTCCCATGACGATGGCGTCGCAACCGAGTTCCCGCGCCCGGCGCGCGATGGTTTCCGCCGGCTCGCCTTCCTGCATTTCGACCGTGTGGGCAACCGATGTGGCGCGCAGACGGTTTTC
>Ga0315912_10004809_pt1 | contig 12614 bp, 8 predicted proteins | sample VfabasoilMG_FD_204469 | JGI IMG/M metagenome (GOLD analysis project Ga0315912, IMG submission 204469) | Garden soil microbial communities collected in Santa Monica, California, United States - V. faba soil | ecosystem: Environmental > Terrestrial > Soil > Garden | place: USA: California... | reverse complement strand
GCACGAACCTCGACACCGTGGCGAACCTCTGCCGGGCCGCGTTGCCCCATCTCCTGCGGACCGGCGGCAGCGTCGTCACCGTGACGTCGAGGCGGGCCGAGGCCGGCGGAGGAGGGGCGGCCGCCTACACCGTGGCCAAGATGGCGGTCCTCGCCCTCACCCGAGTGCTCGCCGCCGAGAACAAGGATCGCGGCGTTCGCTTCAACGCGATCTCTCCCGGGATCATCGACACGGCCGCGAACCGGGAGGCCATGCCGGACGCGGACCGCGCGCACTGGACCCCGCCCGCGGCGATCGCCCGCACCGTGCTGTTCCTCCTCTCGCCCGACTCCGCGCCCACGACGGGTGCGGTCGTTCCCGTCGACGGCCGCGCCTGACCCGGCTCAGCGCCCCACGAGGTGGCGCATGGTGGCGAGGGCCAGGACGATCACCACCACGATGACCCCCATGATGAGCAAGGTGCGCCCGAGGGATGGGGCCGCGGCTTTCTTGCCCTTCGCGTGAAGGGGGGCGTCGATGGACAGCGCGCGCTCCTGGCAGCGCGGGCAGGCGGCGAGGTGGGCCGCGAGCTCCGGGGCGGCCTTGCCCGGGAGTGCTCTGCGCAACGCGGCGAGGCCGGCCTCGGTGAGGCAGCCGCGGCCGTCCAGGAGGGCGTGCGTGGTCATGGGCGGAATACTCCGGGTAGGGCTTCGGGGGCTATCCGCTCGGCCCGGATGAGGTGGGTGTCGCCTTCGCTTCCGGCTCGGGGAATCGCGAGCCCGGCGCGGGCGAGGGCGGCAAAGAGGCCTTCGGGAGGATCCACGCGGCGGCGGTAGGGCCGCCCCTGGTCGTCGACGTAGTATGCGCAGCGATCCCCACGGCAGTCGTCCGTCACGTAGGCGGGCCGGGTATCGAGGTCCTTGTGCCCCGTGATCGCGGCCTCCGTGAGCCGCCCGTCGCTGAGCTCGAGGAGCGAGCGGATCAGCCAGGCGAGGCTTCGCACCTGGGCCTCCGCGAACGCCTCGCCGCTGCGCCCCGAATGGGAGAGCTCGATCCCCACCGAGTCCTGGTTGAGGCCGTGCACGTGGGCATAGACGGGAGCGGCCTGGCGGACGAGCCGTGCCCGAAGGGTCGGGGGAAGCGTGCCGTCCGCGGGCGCCTGGAACCAGGGCGGCTCACCCTTGGCGGGATGGCGCGGCCAGATCCGCCCGTCCGCGGTCACGATCCAGTGCGCGCCGAAGCGGGGGCGGCTCCAGAGGGCGAACGTCTCCTCGGGAGTCAGGAAGACGAACCGCATCTCGGGCCGTCCGTAGAAAGGCCCGCCCAGCGTGTGGAGCACGATGGTGTCGATGCGCGAGGGCAGCGTCTCGACCGCCGCGGCCAGGCAGAAGGCGAGGGGCATCCACACGCCGTATCGTCGCGGCGGCCCCGCTGCCTGTCAACGTGAGATCATGCATGAATGAGATCGAGGACCTTCGCGTGAGCTTCGAACCGACGGCGACCCGGGTCTGGAAGCGCCTCCCCGCGCCGGACCGCCTGGCCGCGGCGCAGCACCTCTTCGCCGAGCCCTCCGCGGAGACGATGGCGGGCGTCCTCGCCGCCATCACCCGCGCCCGGAAGATGCGGCCCCAGGCCGTCCGGGCCATGGACGCGGAGAGCCAGGCGCGGGCAGTCGCTTCGATCCTCGACCCCGGAGAGGGTCTGGCCGCTTCGCTGCTCGTCGCCCTTCACCTGGGCGAACGGCGGGCGGTCCTCCGCACCTTCCTCGATGCCGTCGGCCTTCCCCACGAGGACGGGATCCTCACGGACGAAGATCCGGGGGCGCCGGTGGGCCGGGCGGCGGCGATCGCCGGAGTGAAGGCCCTCTCCGGCTTTCCCGAAGGCCATGTCGCGACCTATCTCAACACGCTGTTCCTGCAGGATCCCGACCGCTGGGCCGTCCTGCCCGAACTCGACGAGGCCGGGGCCGGGGAGAACTAGGCGGTCTCGTCCTCCGTGAGCCGGACCCCCTCCGAGTCGCGTCCGTCGAGCTGCGGCAGGAGCAGCCAGTAGCGCTCGACGTGCGCCCCGCCGCCCACCGCCTTCGCATAGGCCGCGGCCTGGGACGCCAGCCGGGCCCGGCTCGCCGCGGACGGCACGAGCGAGCCGAGAACCTCGCGCGCGAACGCGGCCGACGGCTCGTCGGCGGCATGGAGGACGGGTTGGAGGCGGGGGCCGAACGCACGCTGGGGATTCCAGGCGCGCGCGGCGCGGCGCTCCGCCGCCGCCCGACGAATCACCCCGGGCAGCTCGCGCACGGATGGGCGCTGACCACGGGCGGCGTAGGGCTGAGGCGCGCGCATCAGGTAGCGGAGCAGCCCCGCCTCGCCCACGCCGCGCACGGCGCCGGCGGGCAATCGCGCCCCGAGCAGGCCCAGCCGCACCCGAACGCAGCCGGGAACGAACACTTCCGGCCTTTCCTCATAAAGGAAGACGTTGTGGCCGTGGTCGTTCGCGAGCCCGGCCAGGCCGGCCTGGACCACGAGGCGGTGGTCCCTCCTTCCCAGGAGGCCGATGGGCAGGTAAACGTGGCGGGCGCGGACGCGGGGACGCAGGTCGTCGAACATCCGCGTGAGGCGGTCGAGGGCCGGCTCGCCCTTCACGGGATCGAAGACAGGAAGGGAGGGTGGGGCGCCTGGCCCCTCGGGGTCCTCGCGGGCCAGCCCCAGGGTATAGGTGGAGGCGCCCAGGTCTCGAACGAGCGGGGACGGGCTTCCTGCGAAGCCGGCGGCATCGAACACCGACACGATCAGGATGGAGTGGCCCTTGCTCCTCTCCGACCGCAGCCGCGCGGCGCAGGACAGGAGGGCGTCGTCGACGCGGGGAGAGACGTACAAGGAGTCGTGTCGACCGATCGAGGCCAGATCGAGGAGGTTCATTCGTCGTGGGGTACCTGAGCGGAGGTCAGCGGCGAAAGCGGGTCAAGGGAAGCGGACGAGCCGCGTGACCGGGGGCAGGCAGCGCCCCTCGTCGCAGGCCTGGTAGGTCAGCTCCAGCGAGGGCGCGCCCGCGTTCGGGGCCTCGATCTCGCCGGAGATGCGCAGGCGGCCGCGGTAGGCCGGAGGCGCGCTTCCCCCCACTCCGGGCTCGGGATAGCGCAGGGCGCGAACCTTTCCGAGCACGGGGTGCAGGGTGGTGGGCAGGAGGTCGGGCGACGGCTGGCCGTGCCCGCCGATGTGCCATCCGTCCTTGATCACGAGGTCGACCGTGAAGGGCCGCCATCCTTCGGCGCCCGGCTCCACGCGGGTCTCGACGGTGACGACCGAGCGCGCCAGCTCGTCGAGCTCCTCGAGGGCGCCCCCGGGCACGGAAGCGGCCCCCCTGTGCGCGCCTCGGTCGTCGGCGGAAGCGAACGCCGGCGGTGCCTCGGCCGCAGCCTTCGGGGCGCTGAGGAGGACCAGAGCATGGGCCATCGTCACGTGACCGAGGGGAACCGCGGCCATGTTGTCGGAGAAGGCGGAGAGCACGGCGTCCGCTCGCGCCTCGTAGTCGGCGTTGCCGGTGAGCTTCCGGAGGACGACGAGGTTCTGGGCGGAGGTCCCGTTCCCGGAGGCGACGGCCCCGTCGAAGGCCGGCTTCGCGCGGAACAAGAGGTCGGGATCGTCCCCGGCCGCGTAGTAGCCGCCTCCCACGGGGTCGAGCAGGCGGTGGTCCTGCTCCTCCTGAAGCCGCACCGCCTCCCGCAGGTAGCCGTCGTCGCCGGACGCGCGGGCCAGGGCGACGAGGCCGCGGATCAGGAACGCGTAGTCGTCGAGCAGGGCGGCGATCCGCGCCGGCCCGCGGCCCGACACGTGGGCCAGCGTCTTCTCCTCGGAGAGGACGGCGCGATCGAGCACGAGCTCGGCGGCGGCCCGGGCGGCCTCGACGTAGCGGGGCTCGCGCAGGGCTGCCCCCGCCCGGGCCAGGCCGCCGATCATCAGGCCGTTCCAGTCGGTGAGCACCTTGTCGTCGAGGAGCGGGCGCGGCCGCGTCTCGCGGGCCGCGCGCAGGGCGAGCAGGCCGGGCTGCAGCTTCTGGCCGAGGTCGCTCTCCGATTGGTTCAGCCGGCGCGCCGCTTCGCCGAAGGGCAGGGGCAGGGAGAGGACGTAGCGGTCCTGCTCGAAGTTGGGGGGGCCGGTGAGGCCGAACACCTCCTCGAACAGCGGCCGGTCGCCTCCCGCGAGTAGCGCCTCGAGCTCGGCCTTCGTCCAGGTGTAGTAGGCGCCCTCGTGCCCGTCCGTCTCCGCGTCGAGCGCGGACCAGAAGGCCCCTTCCGGGGAGGTCAGCTCGCGCAGGACGAAGTCGGCGGTGGCCCGGGCCACCGCGTCGAAGCCCAGCTCGGGCGCGTACGCCGCCGCCTCCGCGTAGAGGGGGAGGAGGGCGGCGTTGTCGTACAGCATCTTCTCGAAATGGGGGACGAGCCAGGACTCGTCGGTCGAGTAGCGATGGAAGCCGCCGCCCAGCTGGTCGAAGATCCCGCCGCGCGCCATGTGGTCGAGGGTGACGACGAGCATCTCCCTCGCCTCCCCGTTGCCTCCCCGGGCGAGCTCGAGCAGGAAGTCGAGGTTGGCGGGCGAGGGAAACTTGGGGGCCCGCCCGAAGCCGCCGAAGCGCAGGTCGAAGCGCTCCTCGAGCCCGGCGAGCACGCGCTCGGGGAACGCGGGATCGGGCGGCGAGGGCTCGAGGGGCGCCCGGCCGAGCTGCTGCCGCATCGCCTCGGCCACCGACTCCGCCTGGGCGAGGAGCTCTCCCCTCCGGAACGCCCAGGCTTCGCGAAGGGCGGCGAGCACGCGCGGGAACCCGGGGCGGCCCATGGCATCGCGCGGGGGAAAGTAGGTGCCCGCGAAGAAGGGCTTCCGATCGGGGGTGAGGAACACGGAGTTCGGCCAGCCGCCGGCGCGGGTCATGAGCTGCGTCGCCGACATGTAGATGTCGTCGACGTCGGGGCGCTCCTCGCGGTCCAGCTTGATGGAGACGAAGCCCTCGTTCATCTGGCGCGCGATCTCGGGATCCGAGAAGCACTCCCGCTCCATCACGTGGCACCAGTAGCAGGTCGAGTACCCGACGGACAGGAAGATCGGCTTGTCCTCGGTCCGCGCGCGGGCGAAGGCCTCCTCGCCCCAGGGGTACCAGTCGACGGGATTGTGCGCGTGCAGCCGCAGGTAGGGGCTCGACTCGCGCGCGAGCCGGTTGGCTTTCGCCTGCTCGTGTTCCGGCATGTCGTGGCCCCGAGTCTACATCGAAGCGCGCTCCCGCTCTTCGCCGTCGCGGAGGCTGCGAAGCCTTGACGGCGAAGGGGCCGCGATCTAGTCTGCCGCCGTGCCGCTTCCCTCGCGGCGTTACCTCGTCGCTCTCCTCCTCGGCCTCGTCGCCTTCGGGCTCAACCACGTCCCGGTTTCGCTCCTGACCGCGGAGACGCCGCTGTTCGTCTTCGGCGGCGCTCTCGTGCTGGTCAGCTTCGTGGGCCTGGGCACCGGGCCCGGGCTCTTGAGCGCGACCGTCGCCCTCATCCCCTTCGTCAGCGCCTTCGACCCCGTCGGCCTCGCCGCCCTCGTGTACGTGCTCGAGGCCTGGGCGGCCTGCCTGCTCTACCGCCGCTTCGGCAGCCTCATCTTCGCGGAAGCGCTCTACTGGTTCAGCGGGGGCCTCGTCCTCGACCTCCTCGTCTATGGCGGCGCCCTCGGCCTGCCCCGGGAGTACGTGACCCTGCTCTTCGTGAAGCAGGTCTTCAACGGGATCCTGAACGCGCTCCTCGCCGAGGCCATCTTCCGGATCCCGGGCGCCTCCTCGCTCTTTCCCGCGCGCGACACGATCGTGCCCTCGAGCCTCAAGCACTACGTGTTCAACCGCGTGGTCCTCGTGGTGATGGTGCCGACCCTCGGCCTCGGCATCCTGCTCACCCGCGCCGCCTACGAGGCGCGGATCTCCTCGGCCCACGCGCGCGAGCAGCGCATCGCACGGGACGTGGGCCAGGCGGTGCGGGAGTACCTGCGGGAACGCGAGCTCGCGGTGGAACGGCTGGCCCGGCGAGTGGAGATGGAGGGAGGGCTCGAGGACAAGACGGTGGGTCCCGCCCTCTCCGGTTTCGTGTCCGACCATCCGGAGTTCCTCAACATCGGGCTCGCGGACACCCGGGGCCGCGTCTTGTCCATGCGCCCCGATCGGAGCGCCTCCGGGGAGGTCCTGATCGGGCGCACCGTGGAGGGCCGGCCCTACTTCCGCGAGGCCCGCGACCGCCTGCGCACCGCGTACTCGCCCCTCGTGCTGGGGACGCTCCACGTACGGGACCCCGACAAGCCCGAGCCCGTCCTCGTGCTCGCCGAGCCCGTGTTCGGCCGATCGTCGGAGCTGCGGGGAGTCCTGTTCGGGGCGCTACGGGCGGAGAGCCTGCGCCCCTTCCTGCACACGCCCTCGGACACCGCGGTCCGGACGACCCTGTTCGACCAGACGAACAGCGTGGTCGTATCCCAGGAGCCCCGGCTCCGGGCGGGGACCCCTCTGGCCGGCTACATCCCGCAGGAAGCCCTTGGGGGCGAGGGCTCGCGCAGCTTCTCGTACTTCCCTCCCCCCGACAGCAGCCTGTCGAGTGCTTTGCACATCGACCTCCACCAGGCCTCCCTGCAGCCGATCATGATCCCGGGACTCGGCGTGCTCGTGGATCTTCCCGCGGAGACGCTCCACCGCGACATGATGCCGGTGGCCTACTGGGTGCTGTTCCTCCTGCTCCTCACCCTCGCCTTGCTCTACTTCGCGGTCTCGCGGTTCGCCGGCCGGGTGTCGCGCCCCCTCCTCTCCTTGAACACCGCGGCCAACGAGATCGCGGCCGGCCGCTTCTCCCAGGAGGCGACGATCGAGAGCCTGGCCGAGAGCCCGATCGAGGAGATCCAGAACGTCGCCCTTCACTTCCTGGGCATGCGGGACTCCCTGGCCTATCGGGATGCGCTCACCGGGCTGCCCAACCGGCAGCTGTTCACCGACCGCCTCAGCCAGGCCGTCGCCCAGTCGCGCCGCAGCGGCGATTGGCTGGCCGTCCTCTTCCTCGACTTCGACCGCTTCCGCATGGTCGACGACTCGCTCGGCCACGCCGCGGGCAACGAGCTGCTGCGCAAGCTCGCCCATCGGCTGAAGCGCTGCATCCGCGAGGGCGACACCCTGGCCCGGCTCGGGGCGGACGAGTTCGCGGTTCTCGTCCATCACGTCTCGCAGGCCGACGACGCGGCCACCGTGGCCACGAAGCTCCTCGAGGCCGTCCGTCCCCCCCTCGAGGTCCAGGGCCGCGAGATCTCCATCACCGCGAGCGTCGGCGTCGCCTGCTACCCGTCGGACGGCGAGACGGCGGAGGCGCTCCTGAAGAACGCCGACACCGCGATGTACCGCGCCAAGGGCGAGGGCCGGGACACCTACCGCCTGTATCACCCCGCCATGAACGACAAGGCGCTCGAGCAGCTCTCGATGGAGAGCGCGCTCCGCCGCGCGGTGGCCCAGGGCGAGTTCGTGGTGCACTACCAACCCCTCGTCTCCCTGGCCACGGGCCGGGTGGAAGGAGCGGAGGCCCTCGTGCGCTGGCAGCACCCCGAGCGCGGCCTCCTGGGCGCGCAGCAGTTCATCTGGATCGCGGAGGCCTCGGGGCTCATCACCGCCATCGACAACTGGGTGCTGCGGGCGGCCTGCGCGCGCGCGCGGGAATGGCGGGCGCGGGGCCACGACGGCTTCCGGGTCGAGGCGAACCTCTCCGCGCGCCAGTTCCAGCAGCCCGACCTCGTGGCCGCGGTGGCGCGATGCCTCCAGGAGACGGGGCTCGCCGCGGACGCGCTCGAGATCGAGATCACGGAGAGTGTCGCCATGCGCAACGTGGCCCTGTCCGCGGAGATCCTCCGTGGCCTGCGTGAGCTCGGCGTCGGCATCTCCCTCGACGACTTCGGGACCGGCTATTCGTCGCTCAGCTACCTGAAGACGCTGCCCGTGGATACGGTGAAACTCGACCAGTCCTTCGTCCGCGACGTCACGACCGACCGGGGGGACGCGGCCATCGCCAGCGCCATCATCGCCATGGCCCACAACCTCGGGCTGCGGGTGGTGGCGGAAGGGGTCGAGACCGAGGAGCAGCTCGCGTTCCTGAAGGCCCAGGGATGCGACACCGTCCAAGGCTACTTGTTCAGCCCCCCGGTCCCGCCGGAGCGCCTCGAGGAGATCCTGGAGAGCCGGGCGCCGCTCGTCCTCCGCTGATCCGCGCAAACCACCGTGCCCTCATGCCGTTGGCGGGCGGCCGGCCTCCGCGGCGGACCGCGGGTCCAGCCCCGGTGAGGCCGCTCACAGCTTTCCCCGAGGCGCTCCTATATCTTGTCGCCCTCCAGCAGGGCGGGCGGGGGTCGCATACTCAGCGCCGGGGCGGCTATCTTCGGGGCGCTTCCGCACCATGAATACAAGCGAGGCCGTGGTTTCATTCCCAAGGCAGGGACGCGTGTGGGTTTCCGGGGCGCTCCGGGCTTTGCTGCTCGGAGCCGGGGTGGCCGTGCTGGCTACGCCCTCCGAGGCGGCGATCCGCTATTACACGGTCAGCCCCTGCCGACTGGTGGACACCCGTGACGCCGCCCTGGGAGGGCCGACTCCCCTTTCCGGAGGAACGCCCCGCACCTTCACGGTGGGCGGCCGGTGCGGCACCTCGCCTACGGCGTCCGGTCTCATCCTCAACATCACGGTGACGCAGCCCAACGCGGCGGGCTTCCTGACCGTGTACCCGGGTGGAACGGCCGTGCCCGCGACGTCCAACGTCAACTTCCGCTCCGGCGTCACCCGGGCCAACAGCGCGATGGCCCGGGTGGGCGCGGGAGGGGCGCTCTCGGTCGTCGCGGGCATGCCCGCCGGCACCACCGTTCACGTGATCATCGACGTGTCCGGCTACTTCGATGACACCGTGAACAACCAGCCCCCCTTCGTGGCCCTCGGAAGTGCCAAGAGTCTCCAACTGCCGGGCATTCTGCGAGCCGGCACCCTGGCCATCAACGGATCCGTGACCGACGACGGGAAGCCGGCCGGCGGCGCCGTCGTGAGCTGGCAGACTCTCTCCGGCCCGTCCATCGTCACGTTCTCGCCGGCCAATTCGGCGAGCACCACGGCTACGTTCCCGGCGGCCGGAACGTACGTGCTTCGCCTGAGCGCATGGGACGGCGCCCTCGGGGGGTACGCGGACGTGACCGTGGTGGCGTCCCCCTCCGCGGATGCTTGGCGTCTCGTCGAGCAGTCCACCTGGGGAGCCAACCTCGTCTACGCCACCGTCGCCCAGAACGCGGGGGCCGGCGCGTACGTCGACTGGCAGATAGCCCAGACACCCACGGGCTATCCGACCTACACGCCCTTCCCCACCGACCGGCCTTCCACGTGCTCGGGCGCCTGCGATCGGGACAACTACTCGCTCTACCATCCGCAGCGGATCTTCTTCAACAACGCGCTCTACGGGAACGACCAGCTCCGCCAGCGGGTCGCCTTTGCGCTGCACAAGATCATCCCCCTCACGACCCAGCAGCCGAGCCAGCTGGCCCCATACCTCAACATCTTCCGCAACAACGCCTTCGGTGACTTCCGGGCGGTGCTGCGAGAGATGTCGCTCAACGTGGCCATGGGCGTCTACCTCGACATGATCACCAGCACGCGCACCCGCCCCAACGAGAACTACGCCCGGGAGATCCTCCAGCTGTTCTCGGTAGGGACCGACCTCCTCAATCCCGACGGGACGAAGCAGTTCGACGGCAACGGCGTCCCCGCTCCCAGCTATACCCAGGCGGAAGTGGACGGGTTCACCAAGGTCTTCACGGGATGGACGTTTCCCGCGCAGGTCACCGGGGGCACGGGGACGCTCGTCCCGAACTACGCCTCGCCGATGCGGCAGCGAACCCCGGAGAGCACCTATCACGACAATGGCACCAAGCTCCTGCTGGGGGGGCAGACCCTGGCCGGAGGGGGCACCACGGTCGTGGACCTGGATGCGGCGCTCAACAACATATTCGCGCACCCGAACGTGGGCCCCTTCATCGGCAAGCAGCTCATCCAGCAGCTCGTGACCAGCAACCCTTCCCCGGCCTACGTGGCCCGGATCACGAGCGTGTTCAACAACGACGGGACGGGGCGCCGGGGCAACCTGGGCGCGGTGGTGAAGGCGATCCTCCTCGACACCGAGGCGCGAGGGGGCGACCCCGTGGACCTCGACTCCGGACACTTGAAGGAGCCCGTGCTCTACGTGCTCAACATCCTGCGCGCGTTCGAAGCGCGCAGCTTCGACGGCGCCACCACGAGCGACAGCTATCTGAATCCCCAGATCCAGAACATGGGGCAGGACCTGTTCCGCCCCCCCACGGTGTTCTCCTACTTCCCTGCGGACTTCGAGGTGCCGGGGCATATCGGCCTCGCCGGACCGGAGTTCGGGCTCCTGTCCGCGACCACCGCCTTGCGCCGGGCGAACTTCGTCAACACCATCGTCTTCAACGGCATCCAGCCCAACACGGGGGCGAATCCCAACGCGCCGCTCGGAACCTCGCTCACCCTCGCCCCGCTGTATCCGCTGGCCGGAGACCCCGCCCGGCTCGTCGACGAGGTGTGCATGCGACTCCTGCACGGCTCCGCGTCGTCCCAGATGCGAACGAGCATGATCACGGCGGTGAACGCCGTGCCCGTGTCCAACCCCCGGCTACGCGTGCAGCAGGCCATCTACCTGGCCGCCACCTCCTCCCAGTTCCAGGTCCAGAGGTAACGACAATGGACGAGCAGTTCCGCTACACGCGCCGTGATTTCCTCCGCCGCAGCGGTTGCACCGCGGCGAGCGTCGCCGCCATCGCCACCGGCCTCGACCGCCTGGGGCTCGTCAACGTGCTCGCGGCGCCGACCGACTACCGCGCGCTCGTCTGCGTCTTCATGTCGGGGGGCAACGACTCGAACAACATGATCATCCCGCTCGACGCGGGATATGCCCCCTACCAGGCGGTGCGCCAGCCCGCGGGGCTCGCGATCGCGCAGGCGGCGCTGGAGCCGACGGCGGTCCTGCCGCCATCGCTCGCGGTGCGCTTCGGCTTCCATCCGAGCCTCGGTCCCGCGGCGGTGGGAGCCCAGTCCCTGCACGGCCTGTTCGCGGCGGGCCGGGTCGCGGTGGTCGCGAACGTCGGCCCCCTGGTCGAGCCGTTGAACCGGACCCAGTACCAGGGGAGCGGACGCAAGCCCTACCAGCTCTTCTCGCACTCCGACCAGGTCACGCAGTGGCAGACCGCCTACTCGTCGACCCGCGGACAGACGGGCTGGGGCGGCCGCATCGCCGACGAGGTGGTGAGCCTGAACGGCGGCAACGGGTTCCCGGTCGTGACCTCCATCGCGGGGACCCAGGTCTTCAACGTGGGGGCGCAGACCCGGGCCCTCGGAGTCGGCACGGGCGCCCTCAACCAGGTCCTGGTCCTGAACGGCTTCAACACCAGCGCCGAGGCCACGGCGAGGCGCAACTCCTTCGACTACCTGCGCACGCTCGATCGGACCTTCAACCTCGTGGCCACCAGCGAGGACATGACCAGCCAGGCCATCAACATCGGGGCCGCGCTCAGCCAGGACCCGGCGATCACGACCGTCTTCCCGAACGACGGCCTCGGGAACCAGCTGCGGCAGGTCGCGAAGATCATCAAGCTGAACCTGGAATCGCCGGCGCTGGGGTTGAACCGCCAGATCTTCTTCGTCTCGATCGGCGGGTTCGACACCCACACGGGCGAGCTCGTGGGCCAGCAGAACCTCCTGCGCGACCTCTGCGACGCCATGGCCGCCTTCTACAACGCGACGGTGGAGCTCGGAGTCTCCGACCGCGTCACCACCTTCACCCTTTCCGATTTCGGCCGCACGCTCTCGCCCTCCGGGTCGGCGGGAGACGTGGGAACCGACCACGGCTGGGGCTCACACCACTTCGTGATGGGTGGGGCGGTTCGGGGCGGGAACTTCTACGGAGTCGCGGGACCGAACGGCTCGATCTTCCCGACGCTCCAGCTCGGCGGCCCCAACGACACGGACAACCGCGGCCGCTGGATCCCCACCGCGGCCGTCGACCAATACGGCGCCACGCTCGCGAGCTGGTTCGGCGTCGCCCCCGGCGACCTGTCGACGGTGTTCCCCAACATCGGCCGATTCACCACCAACAACCTCGGCTTCATGCTGTAGGTCGCCCGCGAAACTCGGGGCCCGGGACGGAGGTAGCCGCCTTGAAAAGGGGGCTGCCCCCGCCGTCCTGGAATGCTATATTCGAAGGGTTATGAGGCACTTGCACGCATTCGTCTTCCTCCTTGCCGTGGGTCTGCTGGCTTCGTGTGGCGGCGGCGCCAGCGGCCCGAACCCGATCCCCTCCTCGACGCCGACGCCGACTCCCACACCAAGCCCGACGCCGGACGCGAACATCGCCTGCAATCCCCCGATCCCGCCACCCCTGTACGGGTGGCGCATCAAGGTCCAGATCGACAACGGGTTCCGGAAGATCCTGGATTCCCGCGCGCTGGTGGGAAGGGACGCCGCCTACTGCGGAGCCCTCGGGCTCGGGGGCGACATCTGCGTGGTCCGCAACGAAGAGGACCCGCAGGCCGTCACTTGCAGCAACCGTGTGG
>Ga0315912_10004808_pt1 | contig 12614 bp, 13 predicted proteins | sample VfabasoilMG_FD_204469 | JGI IMG/M metagenome (GOLD analysis project Ga0315912, IMG submission 204469) | Garden soil microbial communities collected in Santa Monica, California, United States - V. faba soil | ecosystem: Environmental > Terrestrial > Soil > Garden | place: USA: California... | reverse complement strand
CAACTGCGCCGACACGAGCTCGTTCTCGGAGATCCTGAGGCCGTCGACCAGGATCAGCGTGTTCTGGTCGCCGGTGACGCCGAAACCGCGCAGGTCGACCTGCGGGTTCTGCGTGCCGGCGAGATCCCGGATCTGCAGCAGGCCGTATTGGGCGAGGATGTCGCCCAGGTTGGTCGACGCGCTTCGCTGAATGTCGTCAGCGGTGATCACCGTGACCCCGACCGGCAGCTCGCGCTTCAAGTCGGGGAAGCGGGTGGCGGTGATGACCACCGCGTCTTCCTGGGCAAAAGCAGTGGAAAAGGCCAGCCCGGCGGCGAGCCCGAGTGCGGCGATACGCATGGAAGAACCTCCCTGGCGTCATCCCCGACGCCGCGTTGGTTGAGAAAGGCTTCCAGGCCGGTCTCCGGACTCGCGGGGTATGACACCTCGACCTTCCAGCGTTGCTCCGCCGTGGTCAGAACCTCGAGGCGCCTCTCCCGCTTACCGTTGCGGGGGCAGTTCAGGCCTTGCACCTGATTCCCGTACACCTTGGTAAGCGCAACCAATGATACGGCATGAGGGAATACATGCAAAAACACGCCTTACTTCTTGACCTAGCTTGAATTTTGAAAGATAGTTCCGGCGGTGGATCCGGAGCTCAACTCGCTGGAAGCGAAGGTCGCGCAGTTCGTGACCCTGTGCGAGCGGCTGCGCGCGGAAAACACGACGCTGCGCCAGCAGCTCGCCGTCGCGCAAAACGATGCCAAGCGGCTGAACGAAAAGATCGACGGCGCGAAGTCGCGCCTCGAAGGGTTGCTCAATCGACTCCCCGCCGGCTGAGCGCGTGGCCGAAGTCAAGACTGTCGAAGTGAACCTGCTCGGACGCACCTATCGCGTGGCCTGCGGCGACGAGGAGCGCGAGGCGCTGATGCAGGCGGTCGCCTACCTCGACGCCAAGATGAACGAGATCCGCAAGGCGGGAAAAGTCATGGGCGCGGAGCGCATCGCGGTCATGGCCGCGCTCAACGTGGCGCACGAATTGCTTAGCGTGCGGCTCGGTTCGGGCTTTGATCTCGGACAAGCGAAACGCCGCTTGTCTGCCATCGAATCGCAGCTCGACGCGGCGATTGCAAAGCAGGAGAAGTTGTTCTAAAAAGAACTCGGTCCCTGCTGTAAGCGACCGGGCTCATATTTTCCGAACCGATAGCTTCCTCAGGTTGCGGACTCGTGTCACTGTTGTGATCGTCCCACGCTCCGCGTGCCGGACGAACCTGATGTGACCGGAAAGCGACCACCCTGTTTAGCCAGGGTTCGGGAGCCGAGCCCACCGCCATCAGCGGGGACTTTTTCTTCGTAGAAAAAACCATGGCCTACTGGTTGATGAAAAGCGAGCCGGACGAGTGCTCGATCGACGACGCTCTGGCCGCGAAGGATCGCATCACGCCATGGAGCGGCGTGCGCAACTACCAGGCGCGCAATTTCATGAAGGACCGGATGAAGATCGGCGACGGCGTGCTCTTCTACCACTCGAGTTGCCCCGAACCCGGCATCGCCGGGCTTGCCGAGGTGGCGTCGGTCGCCTATCCCGACGCGAGCCAGTTCGACCGCAAGAGTCCTTACTACGACAAGGATTCGAAGAAGGACGCGCCGCGCTGGCTCAACGTCGATGTGCGGGCTTTGCGAAAGACCAGGTTGGTCTCCCTGCCTGAGTTAAAACAACAAAAACCTCTCGCGAAAATGGTTACGCTTCGGCCAGGGAACCGGCTTTCCATCACCCCGGTCACCGAGGCCGAGTGGAAGCACATCCAAAAGCTGCTCTGAAGAACGACACCCTGCTGCGGGCGCTGGCGCGGCAGCCGACGGACTACACCCCGATCTGGCTGATGCGCCAGGCCGGCCGCTACCTGCCGGAGTACACCGCCACGCGCGCCAGGGCCGGAAGCTTCCTCAAGCTGGCCAAGACGCCCGCGCTCGCCACCGAAGTCACCTTGCAGCCACTCGAGCGCTTTCCCCTCGATGCGGCGATTCTCTTTTCCGACATCCTCACCGTGCCCGACGCGATGGGCCTCGGCCTTGCCTTCGCCGAGGGCGAAGGCCCGCGCTTCGAGCGGCCGCTGCGCGACGAGGCGGCGATCCGCAAGCTGGCGGTTCCGGACTTGAATCAGTTGAACTATGTCTTCGACGCCGTGCGCCAGATCCGGCGCGCCCTGGGCGGCCGCGTGCCGCTGATCGGCTTCGCCGGCAGCCCCTTCACTCTCGCCTGCTACATGATCGAAGGCTCGGGCAGCGACGACTGGGCTGCGGTGAAGGCGATGCGCCAATCCCGGCCGGACCTCCTGCACGCGATTCTCGAGGTCAACGCGCGCGCGGTGGCCGGTTACCTCAATGCTCAGATTGCGGCGGGCGCGCAGGTGGTGATGCTCTTCGACACTTGGGGCGGAACGCTCGCGCAGCCGGACTATGAGCCCTTCTCGCTCGCCTATTGCCGGCAGATCTTCAACGAAGTGAAAGGCGTGCCGCGCATTCTCTTCACCCGCAACGGCAATCCCTGGCTCGGCGCGATGATGCAGAGCGGTTGCGACGCGATCGGACTCGATTGGACGAGCGATCCGCGCGCAGCGCGGCGGCTCGCCGCCGGAAAAATCGCGCTGCAAGGCAATCTCGACCCGGAAAAATTGTTCGAGTCGCCAGAAAAGGTGCGCACGGCCGCGCGCGAGGTGCTCGATGCGTTCGGTGGCGAGCCCGGCCACGTGTTCAACCTCGGTCATGGCATCCTGCCGAAGACGCCGGTGGATTCGGTTTCAGCCTTGGTAGACGAAGTGCGCACTTACAGCAGGCGTTTGCGCACGGCCAGCAGGGCTTGAGTTATGCACAAAGAACGAGCCTAGCCGGGGGTTTCCCAGCCCCAACGGGTTCCTCTGGGAGCGGATCCGCAACCCATTGAAGAAAATAGAAAAAATAGGTAGTCAGCCGCGGTGTCGCATGTCGAAACAGGGGGCTGGACACCCTATGACATGGCTGTGAAGCGCTTACCCACAGATTTATCCACAAACCCTAAGTCATTGCCGAGTAGGGAAATTTCTGTCGTTCGGGTGGCGCTCGACGTGCCGCTCGCAAAACTATTCGATTACGCCGCGCCGGAAAATTTCGAGCTCGCGGTCGGCGATCGTGTCGCCGTACCTTTCGGCGCGCGTCAGGAAATCGGCGTCGTCATCGAAACGAACGCGGCGAGCGAGCTTCCTGCGGAGCGAATCAAGCGCGTTACCGCGCTTCGCGACGACGCGCCGCGCTTGCCGCGCGACTGGCTCGAGCTGATGCGCTTTCTCTCCGGCTACTACCAGCGGCCGCTCGGCGAGACGATCATCGCTTCGCTGCCGCCGCGGCTGCGCTCGGTGCGGCCGCTGCCGAAAAAAGCGCTGGCGCTCTCCGATGGACCCGCCTCGACGCGCTTTTCACCGAGCCATGCGCCGACCGCGGATCAATCCCGCGCCACGCAAGCCATCGCCGCAGGCCTGGGCGGCTTCCGCGCCTGGCTGCTGCACGGCGTCACGGGCAGCGGCAAGACCGAGGTCTACCTGCATCTCATCGCCCGTGTGCTCGAGGCGGGGGGCCAGGCGATGGTGCTGGTGCCCGAGATCAGCCTGACGCCGCAGCTCGAAAGCCGCTTTCGCGAAGCTTTCCCGGAAGCGCGCATCGTCATGCTGCACAGCGCGCTCGAGGACGTGGCGAGGACGGGAGCCTGGCTGGCGGCGGCGCGCGGCGACGCAAGCATCGTTCTCGGCACGCGCCTCGCTGTGCTGGCACCGCTACCCAAGCTCGCGCTGGTCGTCGTCGACGAGGAGCACGACAGCTCGTTCAAGCAGCAGGAGGGCGTGCGCTATTCCGCCCGCGACGTCGCCGTCTACCGGGCGAAGGCGCGCGGCTGCCCCGTCGTCCTCGGCACCGCGACGCCGTCGCTCGAAACCTGGCACAACTGGCGCCAGGGGCGCTACGAGCGGATCGAGCTCCCCGAGCGCGCCGCGCCTGGAGCGAAGCTGCCGGCGGTACGGACCGTGGACCTGCGCGCCGATCCCGCGCAGGACGGCTTCGCCAAGGCGACCCTTGCAGCGATCGGCGAGCGCCTCGCGCGCGGCGAACAAAGCCTCGTTTTCATCAATCGACGCGGCTACGCGCCGGTTCTTTCCTGCGAGGCCTGCGGCTGGGCTGCGAGCTGCGGCCGCTGTACGGCGCATCTCGTGCTGCACGCCAAAGACCGGCAGCTGCGCTGCCATCACTGCGGCGCCCAGGAGGGCGTGCCGCGCGCCTGCCCCACCTGCGGTAACGTCGATCTGAAGCCCATGGGACGCGGCACGCAGCGCGTCGAGGAATCGCTCGCGCTGCGTCATCCGGGTGCGCGCATCGTGCGCATCGACCGCGACAGCGCGCGCCGGCGAGGCGCCCTGGCGCTCACGCTCGAAGGCATCCGTCGCGGCGAGGGCGACATCCTGGTCGGCACCCAGCTGCTCGCCAAGGGGCATGACTTCCCGGGCCTGACGCTGGTCGCGGTGCTGAACGCCGACGCGGCGCTTCTCTCGACCGACTATCGCGCGCCCGAGCGCCTGTTCGCCGTGCTCGCGCAGGTGGCGGGCCGCGCCGGCCGTCGCGCAACGCCGGGAGAGGTGCTGGTCCAGACCCGCTACCCCGGGCATGCGCTCTTCGCCGCGCTCGCGCGCCACGACTTCGCCGGCTTCGCCGACTCGCAGCTCGAGGAGCGGCGCGCGGCCGGATTCCCCCCGTTCGTCTTCGAGGCCTCGCTGCGCGCCGAGGCGAAAAAGCTCGAGCAGGCGATGGCATTTCTGCGCCATGCGGCGGCAAGCGTGCCGGCGCCCGAGGAGGTGCGCGTCTACGACCCGGTGCCGCACGTCATCACGCGCCTCGCCGGGCACGAGCGCGCGCAACTGGTGATGCAATCGGCTTCGCGCCCGGCGCTGCAGGACCATCTTGCCCGGCTGAGCAGCGATCTCTTCGCGAACACCGCGCGCGATGTCCGCTGGCACCTCGACGTCGATCCCATAGAATTCGATTGATGTCCGACCCGAAGGAGGTCCTGAAGAAGATCCTCGAAGAGAGCGTTCGCAAGGTCGCGCCCGGCGAAGCGCCCGACATCCTCATCGAGCGGCCGAAGAATCCCGATCACGGGGACTTGTCTTCGAATGTTGCCCTTCAGTTGTCAAAGCGTCTCGGGCGAAAACCGCGCGATATCGCCGATCAATTGGTTCATGTCAGTACTGCGCCCTTGGTCGCAAGTGGGCTCACCACGCAGGGCGGTGTCACGATCGCCGGACCCGGTTTCTTCAACGTCAAGGTAGCCCCCGGCTTCAAGCTGCAGGTGATCAACGAGGTGTTGGCGGCAGGACGCGAATGGGGTCGCGCAAGAGCGTCGCAACCGCAGAACATCCAGGTCGAGTTCGTCTCCGCCAATCCCACCGGTCCGCTGCACGTCGGCCACGGCCGCCAGGCGGCGCTCGGCGACGCGATCGCAGCCCTGCTCGAATCGCAAGGCGAGCGCGTGACGCGCGAGTTCTACTACAACGACGCCGGCGCGCAGATCGACAAGCTCGCCTGGTCAGTTCAGGCGCGCGCGCGGGGCATCAAGCCCGGCCAACCGGGCTGGCCGGAAGAAGGCTACGCCGGCGAATACATCGAGGACATCGCGAAGGAGATTTCCGATCCGGACGATCTCGACGCGGTGCGCAAGCACGCTGTCGCGTACCTGCGAAAGGAACAGGACGCCGACCTGCAGGCGTTCGGCGTCAAGTTCGACGTCTACTACCTCGAGTCGAGCCTTTACACCGATGGCAAAGTCGAGGAAGTGGTGAAAGGCCTGATCAAGAGCGGCAAAGCCTTCGAGAAGGACGGCGCGCTCTGGCTGCGCACCACCGACTACGGCGACGACAAGGACCGGGTGGTGCGCAAGTCCGACGGCAGCTACACCTATTTCGTTCCCGACGTCGCCTACCACGTGACCAAGTGGCGGCGCGGCTTCACGCGCGTCGTCGACGTGCAGGGCACCGACCACCACAGCACCATCACGCGAGTACGCGCCGGGCTGCAGGCGCTCGGCCTCGGAATCCCCGCGGGTTATCCGGAATACGTGCTGCACAGCCTGGTGCGGGTGATGCGCGGCGCCGAAGAAGTGAAGATCTCGAAGCGGGCCGGCTCCTACGTCACGGTGCGCGATCTCATCGACTGGGTCGGCCGCGACGCGGTGCGCTTTTTCCTCGTCTCGCGCAAGGCCGACTCCGAGTTCATGTTCGACGTCGACCTGGCGCGCGAGAAAAGCATGGAGAACCCGGTCTACTACGTGCAATACGCGCACGCACGGGTTTGCAGCCTCTTCGCGCAGGGATCCGCTGCTCCGGACTCGTTCGATCCCGCCCTGTTGAACGGCGAGAAAGAGCTGCAGCTCGCAAGCGAGCTCGCCGAATATCCGGACGTCGTTGCGGTCGCGGCGAAAGAACTGGCGCCGCACAACGTGGCCTTCTACCTGCGCGAACTCGCGGCGCAGTTCCACAGCTACTATAATGCCGAGCGCATCCTCGTCGAGGATGTGGCTTTGCGGTCGGCACGCCTCGCGCTTTGCGCGGCAGTGCGCCAGACGCTGGCCAACGGGCTGTCGCTTCTAGGCGTCAGCGCTCCGGAGAAGATGTAGATGCCGCCAACGAGAACCGCACCCGCCACGCGCAAGCGCTCGGCAGGCGGCTTCCTGTTCGGATTGTTCACCGGCGTCGTGATCGGCCTCGGCGTTTCGTTGGCGATCGCCTTCTACCTCAACCGCACGCCGGTGCCCTTCGTCGCCGCCAAGCCGAAGCAAGCGGAGAAGGAAGCCGGCAAGGCGCCGGCGATCGCCGGCCTGCCGCAGACCGCCACCGCACCGGCCAATGCGCCGGAGAAGCCGAAGTTCGATTTCTACAAGATCCTGCCCGGCGCCGAGGAGCCGGTGACCGAGCGCGAGCTGCGCGAGCGCATGCGCGCCAGCAAGGGCGGTCAACAGGACGTCTCCAAGGACGTTTATTTCATTCAGGCCGGGTCGTTCCAGAACCCGGCCGACGCGGACAACCAGAAGGCGCGCCTGGCGATCCTCGGCTTCGAGTCGAGCGTCGAGCCGGCCAACCTGCCGGACAAGGGAACCTGGTACCGCGTGCGCATGGGGCCGTATGCGAAGGTCGAGGAGATCAACCGCATCCGCCAGTCGCTGGCGCAGAATGGCATCGAGGCGAGCCTGGTGAAGATCAAGGAGCCGCAGTAACGCCATGAAGAGAATTCTCGCGATCGCGCTTGTTGCCTTCCTCGCCCTGCCGGGCTTCGCCCTGGCGCAGGGGAAATTCGCCTACACCGAGCTCAAGCCCGCGCAGCCGACGGAGTCCGCGGCCGGCAAGGTCGAGGTGCTGGAATTCTTCTGGTACGGCTGCCCGCACTGCTACAGCCTCGAGCCGGCGATCGAGCTGTGGACCAAGAAACTGCCCGCCGACGTCCAGTTCCGCCGCGTGCCGGCGGTATTCAACGAGCGCTGGGGCCACGACGCGGCGATCTTCTACACCTTCGAGGCGCTCGGCGTGCTCAACAAGCTGCACAAGCCGTTCTTCGACGCCATCCACCGCGACCGGCTGCGCAGCGACAACCAGCAGGCGCTCTCGGAGTGGCTGCAGAAAAACGGCGTGGACAGCAATCGCTTCTTCGACACCATGAAATCCTTCGGCGTGCAGACCAAGCTGCGCCGCGCCGCGCAGCTCTCCGTCGCCTATCGCATCGACGGCACGCCGGCGATGGCCGTGCAGGGGCGCTATACCGTCAGCGCCGAGCAAGGGCGTTCCCACCAGGGCATGATCGAGACGGTCGACTACCTCGTCGACCTCGCGAGGAAGCAGAAATAAGAGTCGTCATCACCGGCGCGTCGTCCGGTATCGGCGAAGCGCTCGCCCGGCACTACGCCTCGCAGGGCGCGACGCTCGGCCTGATGGCCCGCAGGCCCGCTGTGATCGGCAGCTTCAACGGCAAGTCCTACCAGGTCGACGTTACCGATGAGCGAGCGATGGCGGCGGCCGCAGAATCTTTCCAGGCGCACTTCGGCCTTGCCGATCTCGTCATCGCCAATGCCGGCATCTCGGCCGGCACGAGCGGCGAAGATCTGCGCGACGTCGCGCACCTGCGGCGCCTGCTGGAGGTCAATGTCGCCGGCGTCGCCATCACCCTCGCGGCCTTCGCGCCGGCGATGCGCAAGGCCGGACGCGGCACGCTCGCCTGCATCGCGAGCGTCGCCGGCTTCCGCGGCCTGGCCGGCAATGGCGCCTACAGCGCTTCGAAGGCGGCGGCGATCACGTGGCTGGAGAGCCTGCGCGTCGAATTGCACGGCAGCGGCGTGTCGGTGGTCTGCATCTGCCCGGGCTACATCGAGACGCCGATGACCGGGGTGAACCGCTTCCACATGCCATTTCTCCTGCCGGCGGACGAAGCGGCGCGGCGCATCGCGCGAGCCATCGAGCGGCGCCCGCGCGTGGCGGTCGTGCCCTGGCAGATGGCGCTGGTGTCGGTGGCGTTGCGGGCGATGCCCGGCTGGCTCTACGACCGGCTTGCGGCCGGCGCGCCGCGCAAGCCTAGGAGCTCTTCTTAGACGAGAGCCTGAGCTTGGCGTAACGTCCGGGCGCGTCCTCGATGGTGCTCTTGGGAATTCGTGCCGGAACCCGTGGAGCGTCGGCGTTGGTTTTCTCGATCCACGCCTGCCAGTCCTCCCACCACGAGCCGGGACGTTGCGTCGCGCCTTCGAACCACGTCTCGGCCGTCTCGGGCAGCGAGTCGTTGGTCCAGTAGTGATACTTCTTCGCCGACGGCGGATTGACGATGCCGGCGATGTGTCCGGAGCCGCCGAGCACGAACCGAACCGCCTCCCGGCGGGCCCCTCCGAGGTATCTCGCGCCCTTGTAGGTCGTCTTCCACGGTGCGATATGGTCCTCGACCGTGGAAATGAAATACGACGGGATCTTCACTTTCGACAGATCGATCGGCACGCCGGCCAGCTCGATCCCGCCGGGGATCCCCATCAGGTTCTTGATGTACATGTTGCGCAGGTAGAAGCTGTGCATGCGCGCAGGCATGCGCGTCGAGTCGGCGTTCCAGTACAGGAGGTCGAAGGGGAACGGGTCCTTGCCCATCAGGTAGTTGTTGACCACGAACGACCAGACGAGGTCGTTCGAGCGCAGCATATTGAAGGTGCTCGCCATCTCCGAGCCCTCGAGATAGCCGCGCTCGTTCATCTTGCGCTCCAGGCTTTCCACCTGCGCCTCGTCGATGAACACGCCGAGCTCGCCGGGCTGCGAGAAATCGAGCAGGGAGACGAAGAACGTGGCGGTTTTTACCCGGTCATCCTTCTTCGCGGCCAGGTAGGCGAGGGTTGCGCCCAGAAGCGTCCCGCCCAGGCAGTAGCCGATGAAATTCACCTCGCGTTCGCCGGTCGCTTTCTCCACCGCGTCGAGCGCGGCGAGCGGACCCTCGAACATGTAGTCGTCGAAGCCCTTCTGCGCGAGCTTCGCGTCGGGATTCACCCAGGAGACGACGAACACGGTGTGCCCCTGGTTCACCGCCCACTTGATGAAAGAGTTCTTCTCGCGCAGGTCGAGGATGTAGTACTTGTTGATCCAGGGCGGGACGATGATGAGCGGCCGCTTCAGCACCTGCGCCGTCGCCGGCTTGTACTGGATGAGCTGCATCAGGTCGTTCTCGAACACCACGCTGCCGGGCGTGGTGGCGACGTTCTCGCCGAGCTTGAACGCCTTCTCGTCGGTCATCGAGATCTGCAGCTGGCCGCCGCCCTTCTCGATGTCGGCGAGCAGGTTGTTCAGGCCGCGCACCAGGTTCTGCCCGCCGCTCGACAGGGTCTCCTTCAGCACCTGCGGATTGGTGAGCAGGAAATTCGACGGCGAGAGCGCGTCGACGTACTGGCGGGTGAAGAACGCGACTTTCTTCTCCGATTCCGGCGGCAGCCCCTCGACTTGCGAGACCGCGTGCTGGATATGGCGGGCGGAGATGAGGTAGGACTGCTTGATCAGGTCGAAGAGGAAGTTCGCCGACCAGTCCTGGTCCTTGAAGCGCGAGTCGCTCTTCGCCGGCTCGGCGACCGGCGCCGACGTGAGGCCGAACATCTTCATCCAGCTCGACTGCCAGAGCCGTGCATAGTCGACCCAGAGGTTCACCGATATCGAAGCGACCAGGGCGGGGTCGCTCGCCAGCTTTGCATACAGGTCCATGTACGCCTTGGCGATTCCCATCTCGTCGCGCATCGCGGCGGAGAGCGATTGGGCCTGCTTCTGGCTGAAGTCGGCGAGGATCTTCGACGAGCGCTCGGCGACCGATTGCACGACCTTGGGCTCAACTTGCGGCATAGCGCATGATGCCATCGGCTCCGTTAGAGCGCTTCAAGCGCCCGACGTAGTACAGATAGTGCAGATGGGCGATCGCCTCGCCCATGGCGAAGAACGTCTGGTGCGCGTCGAGCGGCCGGCGGAAGAGAACGCTCAACAGCTCCCCGGCGCTGCATTGCCTGTCTTTCAGGATATTTTCCAATTTCGCGAAATGTCCCTGGTGGTGTGCCTCGAGTTCCGCCACGCGAAGGTGCGCGCCGCGAAAGGGCTTGCCGTGCGAGGGAAGCACCAGCACATCCTCGGGCAGCTCGCGGTAGCGCTTCAGCGACTCGAGGAACAGGCGCAGCGGATCGCCCTCGGGGTCGATCGACCAGACGCTGACGTTGGTCGAAATGGTCGAGAGCAGCATGTCGCCGGCGATGACGACGTTCAGCGCCTCGCAGTAGAGCGAAAGATGCTCGGGCGCGTGGCCGTGGCCGATGAAGGCGCGCCATTCGTGGCCGCCCATCTTCACACGGTCGCCTTCGATGATCCGGCGGTAGGAAAGCGGGAACTCCGGCACCAGCGCGGCGTAGCGATTGCCGCGACCGCCCATCGTCTTGGCGCGCTCGGGATCGAGCCCGTTCTTGCGAAACACCTCGAGCACCGCCTCGGTGGTGTAGCCGGCGCTCGACGCGCGCACCGCGTGCGCGGTCAGGTACTCGCCCTGCGTGGTCCAGAACTCGGCGCCGAACTTCTGCACCAGCCAAGCCGCGTTCCCGGCGTGGTCGGGGTGGTAATGCGTCAGGACCACCCGTTTGATCTTCTTTTCACCAAGCAGCTTTTCCCAGAGCTCGCGTGTCTTTTCGTCGCCGATTCCCGTATCGACGATAGTGTCGTCGACGATCCAGAGATTGATGTGGTCGAGCGCGAACGGCAGCGGCATGCTCAGCCAGTGCACGCCGGGCGCGACTTCGATCGTCGTGCCGGGCTTGGGCGTTTCGGGATAGGGGTAATCGAGAGAAGCCATCAACGCTTGAGTTGCTTGCGAACGCGCTTTTCGAAGGTCTGGATCTCGGAGAGCTGCGCCTCGATGTCCGTTCTCTGCTGCAAGAGGCTCGCCCGATGCGATTCCAGCACGGCGAGGAAGCGTTCGAGCTGCGGCCGCTCATCCTGCCCGGGCTCGTACATGTCGATCAGCTCCCGGATTTCGGACAGGGACAAGCCCAGGCGCTTGCCGCGCAGGGTGAGCTTGAGGCGGGTCCGGTCGCGCGCCGTGTAGATCCGCCGCTGGCCGGCGCGGCGCGGCGAGATCAGGCCCTGGTCCTCGTAGAAGCGGATGGCGCGCGGCGTGACGTCGAATTCGCGCGCGAGCTCGCTGATCGAGAACTCGGTGCGCTCCTGTTCCTCGAGCTCCATGCGGGCACGAGTATAAGCCAAGTTGACGTTTACGTAAACGTAAGGGTTGGCTATACTCGCAGACCCTATGGAGCACGTCCGCGACAGCTTCGCGCGTCAGAAGGCCATGTCTCTCATCGGGGCTTCGCTCGTCGCGGTCGGGGCCGGCGCGAGCGAGATCCGCCTGCCCTATCGCGAGGACCTCACCCAGCAGAAGGGCTTCGTGCACGGCGGGATCATCGGCATGATCGCCGACTCGGCCGCGGGCTACGCCGCGTACAGCCTGATGCCGCAGAGCGCCTCGCTCGTCACCGTCGAATACAAGATGAACATCCTCGCGCCGGCGCGCGGCTCGCTGGTTGCGCGCGGCAAAGTGATCAAGTCGGGGCGAACGCTTACCGTGGCGCGCGCCGAGGTGTACGCTGAGGACGGCACGCACGTCGCGTCGATGCAGCAGACGCTGATGATGCTGCCCGACACGTCCGATCATCCCGAATGAGTCATCTCAACTTCGACCACGGCGAAACCATTGCCATGCTGCGCGAATCCGTCCGGGATTTCGCGCAAAAGGAAATATCTCCTCGCGCCGCGGACATCGATCGCACCAACCAGTTTCCCCCGGACCTGTGGCGCAAGATGGGCGGCCTCGGCCTGCTCGGCGTCACCGTCGAGGAGGCCTACGGCGGCACGGCGATGGGCTACCTCGCGCACATCGTCGCCATGGAAGAAATCTCGCGCGCCTCGGCGTCGATCGGCCTTTCCTACGGCGCGCATTCGAACCTGTGCGTCAACCAGATCCGGCGCAACGGCAGCGCGGCACAAAAGAAGAAATACCTGCCGAAGCTCGTCTCGGGCGAGCACGTC
>Ga0315912_10004807_pt1 | contig 12615 bp, 11 predicted proteins | sample VfabasoilMG_FD_204469 | JGI IMG/M metagenome (GOLD analysis project Ga0315912, IMG submission 204469) | Garden soil microbial communities collected in Santa Monica, California, United States - V. faba soil | ecosystem: Environmental > Terrestrial > Soil > Garden | place: USA: California... | reverse complement strand
CTCGACGTCCTCGCCGACGTAGCCCGCTTCCGTGAGCGTCGTCGCATCCGCGATCACGAACGGAACAGTGAGGAGCCGCGCGAGCGTCTGCGCGAGGAGCGTCTTGCCGGAGCCCGTCGGCCCGATCAGCAGGATGTTCGACTTGGCGAGCTCGACGTCGTCCTGCTTGCCGCCGGTCTTCAGGCGCTTGTAGTGGTTGTAGACCGCCACCGACAGGATCTTCTTGGCCTGGACCTGGCCGATCACGTACTGGTCGAGGATCTCGCAGATCTCGTGGGGACTCGGGAGATCGGACTTCGCCGCCTTCTGGCTGGTGTCGGTGCTCGCCTCTTCGCGAATGATGTCGTTGCAGAGGTCGATGCACTCGTCGCAAATGAAGACGGACGGCCCGGCGATGAGCTTGCGGACCTCGTGCTGGCTCTTCCCGCAGAACGAGCAGTAGAGCAGCTTTTCTCCGCCGACCTTGTCCGTCATTTGCCTTCCGTTCTCCTCCTCAACCCGCCGTCGCTTCCGTGCGGTTGGTGAGCACGCGGTCGATCAGGCCATACTTTACCGCTTCTTCCGCGCCCATGAAACGGTCGCGATCGCTGTCGCGCTCGATCTGCTCGATCGGCTGGCCCGTGTGCCGGGCGAGCATCTCGTTCAGGCGCTTCTTCAGGTACAGGACCTCGCGGGCGTGGATCTCGATGTCCGACGCCTGGCCCTGGAAACCGCCCGAGGGCTGGTGGATCATCACGCGCGAATTCGGCAGGCAGTAGCGCTTGCCCTTGGCGCCGGCCGCAAGCAGGAACGAGCCCATGCTCGCCGCGAGCCCGGTGCAGAGCGTCGACACGTCCGGCTTGATGAACTGCATCGTGTCGTAGATCGCCATCCCCGCCGACACGCTGCCGCCCGGCGAGTTGATGTAGAGGTTGATGTCCTTGTCGGGATTCTCGCTCTCGAGGAAGAGGAGCTGCGCCACGATGAGGTTCGCCATCGCGTCGTGGATCGGTCCGACGAGGAAGATCACGCGCTCCTTCAGCAGGCGCGAGTAGATGTCGTAGGCGCGCTCGCCGCGCCCCGACTGCTCGATCACCATCGGGACGAGGCCCAGGCCGCTCGGGTCTTCCATGTCTTCGTCCTGCTCGTGCCGGGGTCCCCAACTGGTTGGGGCGATCTTTCTCTTGAACATGCTCATTCTTTCCGCGTTCCCATCAGGTCCTCGAACGCCGTCGGCGTGTCGCTGACCTTCATTTTTCCCAAAGCCCATTCTACGACGTTGTCCTCCATCACGAGCGCCTCGACTTCGCCCAGGCGGCTGCGATCGGAGTAGTACCAACGGATCAACTGGTCCGGCTGCTCGTAGCTCTGCGCGTGCTCCTCGATCACCTTCCGGATCTGCTCCGGTTTCGGCTGCAAGCCGTTGCGGCGCACCAGCTCCGTCACGATCAGGTACAGCTTCAGGCGGCGCGTGGCGCGCTCCACAAAGAGGTCGGGCGGCAGCGTCAGGTCCTGCGTCGTCATGCCGCGCGACTTGAGGTCCTCGACCGCGGCCTTCTGCATGCCGGCGATCTCGGCCTCGAGCAGCGCCCGCGGCACCTCGAAGGCCGCCGAGGCGAGGAGCGCGTCCATCACCTGCTCCTTCACGACGCTCTTCACCTTCTTCGCGACTTCCCGCGAGATGTTCTCGCGCACTTCGCTCTTGAGCCGCTCGACGTCGCCGTCCTGCACGCCCAGGGCGCGCGCGAAGTCGGCATCGACCGGCGGGAGGTCGGCTTCGGCGACCTGGTTCACGGTCACGGTGAAGTCCGCCGTCTTGCCCTTCACGGCGTCCGCATAGTCCTGCGGGAACGTGAGCGGGAAGGTCTTCGTCTCCGCGGCCTTCATGCCGACGAGCGCGTCCTCGAACGCGGGCAGCATCTTCTTCTCGCCCAGGACGATGGTGAAATTCGATGCCTTGTTTCCCTCGAACGGCTGGCCGGCGATGAGCCCCTCGAAGTCCACGTTCACGAGATCGCCGTTGGCGGCCGCGCGCTCGACGCGGTTGTACTTGGCGCGCTGGCGGCGCACGGTCTCGAGCGTGGAAGCGACGTTCGCGTCGGTCACTTCGGTCTTCGGCCGCGTCACTTCCTGCTTGGAGACGTCGCCCAGCTCGATGTCCGGGTAGACCTCGAAGGTCGCGGTGTACTCGATGTTCGGCGTGCCCTGCGGCGAATCGACCGGCTGGAAGCGCGGGTAGCCTGCGACGCGATAGTTCTGGCCCTTGACCGCCTCGTCGAAGGATCTCGCGACGCTGTCGCTCAGGACCTCCTGGCGAACCTGGAAGCCGTACTGCCGCTCGACCATCTTGAGCGGCACCTTGCCGGGGCGGAAGCCCTGCATCTTCACGGTGCGCGCGAGCTTCTTGAGGCGCGTGTTGATTTCCGCCTCGATCTCGGCGATGGGCACGGAGACGGTGAGGTTCCGCTCCAGGGGGCTTTGGGTCATGGGTGCAGCCTGCTGCATCAAAATTATCCTTGTTCGAAGAAAGCCGGGGACAGGGGTCTGACCCCGGTGGTGCGAAAGGAGGGACTCGAACCCCCATGCCTTTCGGCGCTGGAACCTAAATCCAGTGCGTCTACCAATTCCGCCACTCTCGCGGTCGTCGAATTATAACCGAAACCCCCACCCTCCGACGCGGGCGAACGGCGCCCCCAAGCCCGATATAATCCAGAAAATTCAAGCCCTTCTGACACCTTGCCGGTCGATCATTACGAGAACTTCCCGGTCGCCTCCTGGCTCGTTCCGGCGCCCCTGCGGCGGCCCATCGAGGCGATCTACGCGTTCGCGCGAGGAGCCGACGACATCGCGGACGAGGGGAACGCGCCGGATGCCGAGCGGCTCGCCGGGCTGGCGCGGTACGGAGCAGCCCTGCACGCGATCGAGCGCGGCGAAAGCCCCGCAGGATTCGAGCGCCTCGCGGAAGTGATCCGGGCGCACAACCTGCCCACCCAGCTCTTCCGCGACCTCCTCGACGCCTTCTCGCAGGACGTCACGACCAAGCGCTACGCCGACTACCCCGCCGTCCTCGATTACTGCCGGCGCTCCGCGAATCCCATCGGGCGGCTCTTGCTGCACCTCTTCCAGGAGACGGACGCGACGAGCCTCAGCGAATCGGACGCCATCTGCTCGAGCCTGCAGCTCATCAACTTCTGGCAGGACGTCGCCGTCGATTGGCAAAAGGACCGCGTCTACATCCCCGGCGAAGACCTGGATCGCTTTCGCGTGACGGAAGCCGACATCGCAAATGGCCGTTCGGACGAGCGCTGGTCGAAGCTGATGGCTTTCGAGTGTGAGCGCGCGAGGAAACTGCTGATGAGCGGCGCACCGCTCGGGCGAAGGCTGCCGGGGCGCCTCGGCCTCGAAATCCGGGCAACGGTCGCAGGGGGTGCGCGCATTCTCGATAAAATCGACGCCGCGCAAGGCGACGTCTTCCGCAAGCGCCCCGTTCTCAAGGCGTGGGATTGGTTAGTCATCGGGGTCGAATCGATATGAAACCGGGGCCAGACCCCAAACCGAACAACGGCGTGAACCGGGTTCTGACCCCGTGACCCCGGACGAGTACTGCCAACAGAAGGCGGCCGCCAGCGGCTCGAGCTTCTACTACAGCTTCCTCTTCCTGCCCCCGGAGCGTCGGCGGGCCATCACGGCGTTCTATGCGTTCTGCCGCGAAGTGGACGACATCGCCGACGAAGTGCAGGACACGAGCGTGGCGCGCACGAAGCTCGCGTGGTGGCGCACCGAGGTCGCGAACCTTTTTGCCGGACACCCGCAGCATCCCGTCACGAAGGCGCTCGAACCCTTCGCCGCGCGCTTCGGGCTCGATGCCGGCCGCATGAACGAGATCATCGACGGCATGGAGATGGACCTCGTGCAGCACCGGTACGCGGACTTCGACGGCCTCGAGCGTTATTGCCATCGCGTCGCCGGCGTCGTCGGCCAGCTCTCCGCGTCGATCTTCGGCTACAAGAATCCGTCGACGATCGAGTACGCCGAATCGCTCGGCATTGCATTCCAGCTCACGAACATCATTCGCGACGTGGGCGAGGACGCGCGCCGAGATCGCGTGTACCTGCCCGCCGACGAGCTCGCGCGATTCGGCCTGAATCCCGAGGACATCATCGCGCGCAAGGACGGGCCGGCCTTCCGCGAGATGATGCAGGCCCAGTACGACCGCGCCGTGAAGTTCTTCGACGACGCGTTCGCGAAGTTGCCGCCCGAGGACCGCGAGACCCAGCGGGCCGGGCTGATCATGGCGGCGATCTACCGCAAGCTCCTCGAGGAGATCCGGCGCGACCGCTTCGCCGTCCTCGAGCAGCGGATTGCCCTCACGCCGCTGCGCAAGCTCTGGATCGCCTGGACGACCTGGATTCGCGGATGAGCACTCGCTTGCGCCGGGTGGCGGTCGTGGGAGCGGGCTACGCAGGCCTTGCGGCCGCGGTGGACCTGGTCCAGGCGAATGTGCCCGTCACGCTCTTCGAGGCCAATCGGATCGCGGGCGGCCGCGCCCGCCGCATCGAATACCGGGACACCCTGCTCGACAACGGACAGCACATCCTCCTCGGCGCCTATCGCGAAACGCTCGCGCTGATGCGCCGCGTCGGTGTCTCCGACGGCTCGCTTCGTCGCCTGCCGCTCACGCTGGTCTTCCCCGGACGGCTGCATCTCGCGGCGCCGCGCGGTTGGCCCGCGCCGCTGCACCTGCTGGTCGCGTTGCTCAGCGCCCGGGGCCTGCGCTGGTCGGAGCGGCGCGCGGCGCTCGGATTCATGCTTCGCCTCTGGCGCGACCGCTTCCTTGTTCCGGCGGGCACGACCGTTCGACACCTGATGGACGACCGTGCCCAGCCGCCGGCCGTGCGCGAGTTGCTGTGGGAACCGCTTTGCGTGAGCGCGCTCAACACGCCCATCGACGAGGCGGATGGCCAGGTCTTCGCGAACGTCCTGCGAGATGCGTTCTTCGGCAAGCGCGCAGACAGCGACCTGCTCGTTCCCACGGTCGACCTCTCCGCGCTGCTGCCGGACCCGGCACTCACGTGGCTCGGCGAGCGCGGCACGGAGATCGTCGCCGGGCAGCGGGTCACCTCGATCGATCCCCGCGCCAACGAGTGGCGCGTTCGCTGCGGTGCCGTCGAGCGCACGTTCGATGCCGTGGTTTGTGCGGTGGCGCCTTTCCACGTTTCCGCGCTGGTCGCCGGTTGCGCCCCGCTCGACGCATTGCGGGCGCGGATCGACGAGATGGCGCACGAGCCGATCGCGACCGTCTACCTGCAGTACGAATCCGCCGTGAAGCTGCCCTGCGCGATGACGGGATCCACGGGCGGCCACGTGCAATGGTTCTTCGACCGCAACGCGCTCTCGGGCTCGCGCGGCCTCGTGGCGGCCGTCATCTCTGCGTCGGGGCCGCACCGCGAATTGGACCACGACGTGCTCGGCACGCTTGCGCATCGCGAGCTCGCGAATATCGTCCCCGGGCTGCCGGCCCCCACGTGGACGAAGGTGGTGACCGAGAAGCGCGCGACGTTCGCGTGCGTTCCCGGCGCTTTTCGCCCGGCGAACGAAACGCCCGCGCCGGGATTCGTCCTCGCGGGCGATTACACGAAGAGCGACTATCCGGCGACGCTCGAAGCGGCGGTTCGCAGCGGCCGCGAGGCGGCCGGCGTGGTCGTTCGCCACCTGCAATGAACGACCAATCCCTCGCCGAACGCGCACGCGCTTACCGGGCCCCGCCGCGGCTCCTCGAAGGACGCTCGATCCTCGTGACAGGAGCCGGACAGGGGCTCGGTCGCGCCGTCGCGCTTGCGTGCGCGCAAATGGGCGCGACCGTCGCCCTCCTCGGACGCAAGCAGCAGAAGCTCGAGGCCACGTACGACGCAATCAAGACAGCGGGCGGTGCGGAGCCCGCGATGGTGCCGCTCGACCTATCGACGGCCGCCGCGGCCGATTTCGAGAACCTCGCACACCTGCTTCGGCGTGAGCTGAAAGGGCTGCATGGCATCGCGCATTGCGCGAGCCACTTCGTCCCCCTGGGGCCACTTTCGGGCCAGACGCTCGACCAATGGCTCCAGATCCTGCGCGTAAACCTCGCCGCACCCTTCGCCCTCACGCGCGCCTGCCTGCCGCTTCTCTCCGCAGCCGGCGATTCGTCCGTGATCCTCACCGGTGAAACGCACGGCCTCGAGCCGCGCGCCTATTGGGGTGGCTTCGCGGTCGCCAAATCGGCGCTCCCGGCGCTCGCCGCCATCTGGGCGGACGAGCTCGAGCACGCCGGCCACCCGCGCGTGAACGTCCTCGTGCCCGGCCCGATCGCCACGCCGCAGCGCGCCCAGAGCCATCCGGGCGAAAATCGTGCGGCGCTCAACACTCCGGAATACGTCCTTCCCGCCTTCCTGTTCCTCCTCGGACCCGACAGCGCCGGCATCAGCGGACAGACCCTGGCGTTGTGACCCTTGTAATGCCCGGCCGGAGGGGCAATCGGTTAAACTAGGAATTGGCCGAAAATCCGTACGTAAGTCACTGCATTAGCACAACTAATTCGAGGCCGGCTCCGCGCCGAAAATAACCAGGTCCACGATGCTCGATCAGGCCAACCGCACGTTCATTTGCAGCGTCGTGTTCATCGACCTGGTGGGCTATTCGAAGAAGACCGTCACGGAGCAGATCCGCCTCAAGACGAGCCTCACCAACAATCTCTCCGAGGCGATCAAGGACATCCCGGTCAACGACCGGATCATCCTCGACACCGGCGACGGCGCGGCGATCAGCTTCCTCGGTGATCCGGAAGACGCGCTCTTCGTGACGCTGTCGCTGCGCGAAGCGATGGTGCGCGAAGGAATGACCTCGACGATGGTCGAGGCGAGCGGCGAGGATTCGGTCCGCATGGGAATCAACCTTGGTCCCGTGAAGCTCGTGAAGGACATCAACGGCCACCCGAACATCATCGGCGATGGCATCAACGTGGCGCAGCGGATCATGACGTTCGCGCGCCCCGGCCAGATCGTCGTCTCGCGCTCGTACTACGACGTCGTGTCGAACCTCGCGAGCGAATACGCGAAGCTCTTCAGCTACGAAGGCTCGCGCACCGACAAGCACGTGCGCGAGCACGAGATCTACGTCGTCGGCCACCACGAGGGGGCGCTGCAAAAGGCGAAGGACGGAATGCGCGATCGAGCATCGTCCACGCAGTCGATCCCGCGCCGCACCGGCTCGATGCCGCCGCTCGTCGGCAGCTCGACGGTGACGCTGACGGTGCCGTCGTTCGTGCAGGACAAGAAGAAGCTCACGATCATCGCGGGCGTCCTCACGGGACTGGTCGTGATCCTCGGCATCCTGGTGGCCGCCAAGCCACCGAAGAACCCCGTGTCGCCGATCACGACGGCGGCGGCACCCATCGAGCCGCCGAAGGTCGAGGCGCCCGCACCGGTGAAGGCGGAACCGACCGAGCCCGCGAAGCCCGACGCGAAGGTGCTCTCGCCCGCGCCCACGCAAGTCCCGGCACCCGCGCCGGCACCGGTGGACGCCAAGGGCGCTCCGGCGAAGGCCACCGGCGCGATCACGAAAGCGCCCGACGCATCGAAGACCGATCCTTCAAAGGTGGATCCGAAGGCGGCCGATCCGACCAAGACCGAACCGACGAAGCTCGCGTCGACGGTCCCGCCCGCGACGCTCGTCTTCGCGATCAGCCCGTGGGGCGAGATTTTCGTGAACGGCAAGTCGCGCGGCGTGGTGCCCCCGATGAAGACGCTCAAGCTCGATCCCGGCAAGTACAAGATCGAGATCAGGAACACGACCTTCCCGGTGCACACGGAGAGCCTGGATCTCAAGGCGCGTGACGAAGTCACGGTGCGTCACCGCTTCCAATGAACAAAAGCCGGGGACAGACCCCGATTTTTTTCGTGCTCGTGCTCGGCGCCCTCGCCGGCTGCACCGAAATGCCGTCGAAGCCGGCGCCCGCGGCGCCGCAGATCACCGAGGAATCGCTCCGCAATCGCGCGAACGAGCAGCTCACGCTCGGCATCAAGCAATACAACGACGGTGAGTATGACAACGCCGTGAAAACGCTCTCGGCGTCGCTCGAGCATGGATTCCTCTCGAAGACCGACGCCTCGCGCGCCCGGAAGTACCTCGCCTTCAGCCATTGCGTCTCGAATCGAGAGGCCCAGTGCCGCGGCGAATTCCGCAAGGCTTTCGAGATCAATCCCGAGTTCGCGCTGTCGCCGGCGGAGGATGGCCATCCGATCTGGGGACCGGTCTACCGCAACGTGCGGACCCAGCTGATCGCCGAGCGCGAAGCCGCGGTCGCCAAGCCGAGCGCGCGGCTCGACAAGGCGGAGCAAACGCTCGTCGAGGGCATGGTGAAGTACGACGCCGGCGATTACGTCGAGGCGCAGAAACTGCTCGAATCCGCGGTGAAGCAGGGGCTCAAGGACAAGACGGACGAGGTGAAGGCGCTCAAGCACATCGCCTTCTGCCAGTGCCTCGCCGACAAGTGGTCCGTGTGCCGCACGACGTTCGTGAAGATCTACGATGTCGATCCGAACTTCGACCTGACGCCGGCCGAGGCGGGCCATCCTTCGTGGACGAAGACCTTCGCCCAGGCGAAGGCGCAGGCGAAGAAGGCGCTCGCGGAGAAGGCCGCCAAGGAGAAACCGCCGGTCGCACCGGCTGCCGTTCCGAAGAAGAACTAGAAGATGATTTCGACGCTGGGACGCTACAAGATCGTCGCGGAGATCGGCCAGGGCGCCATGGGCGTCGTCTACAAGGCCGTCGACCCGATCATCGACCGCACGGTCGCGATCAAGACGATCAACCTGAACCTCTCGAAGCAGGAGCTCGAGGAGTACGAGCAGCGCTTCCAGCAGGAGATCAAGGCCGCGGGCCGCCTCAACCACCCGAACATCGTCACCATCTACGACGTCGGCAAGACCGACCAGTGCGCGTACATGGCGATGGAGTTCCTCGAGGGGCAGGAGCTCAAGGACATCATCTCGAGCGGCAAGCTCCTGGCGCCCGGCGAAGTCGTCGACATCACGGCGATGGTGGCCGATGGACTGTGGTTCGCGCACCAGCAGGACATCGTCCATCGCGACGTGAAGCCCTCGAACATCATGGTGATGAAGGGCGGGATCGCGAAGATCACCGACTTCGGCATCGCGCGGCTGCCGAACTCCGCCGTGAAGACGATGACGGGCCTGATCCTCGGCAGCCCGCGCTACATGTCGCCCGAGCAGGTGATCGGAAAGGCGATCGACGCGCGGAGCGACATCTTCTCGCTCGGCGTCGTGCTGTACGAGGCGCTCACGGGCGTCGCGCCCTTCGACGGCGACAACGTGAACGCGATCATGTACGCGACGGTGAATACGACGCCCCCGCCGCCCTCCTCGCACAACCGCCACATTCCCGCGATGCTGGACCTGATCGTCGCGAAGGCGATGGCGAAGCTGATCGAGGACCGCTACCAGACGATCAAGGAGCTGGCGGACGACTTGCGCGAGGTGCGGCGCCAGATGGATGCGACGCGGCCCGCGGCGGCGTTGAAGGCGAGCACCGCACCGCCCGCGAGCCCGCCCAAGGTCACGCCGGCTGCGCAGATGCTCATGGACACCGGGACCGTCCCGATGGCCAACGAGACGAAGGCCGCGGTGAAGGACGAGGAGCCGGCCGCCCCGCTTGCGATCTCGAAGACGTTCGATTCCTTCGACGCGACGCTGCGCCTGGCCGCGATGACCGACCAGACCGAAGACTTCCGCGAGTACATCACGCAGACCGCGAAAATGCGCGCCTACCGCGGAAAGATCGAGCCAGGCTCGCCGCTGGCTCCCAAGGGCGGCGATCCGGCCGAAGCGCCGAAGATCGTGTTCGACAATCCGGCGCTCACCGGCACGCGCCCTGCCATGGCGGCGTCCTCGAGCAGCGCCACGAACCTGCTCGCCATCGGGGTGATCGTGATCCTGTCGATCGCGGCGATCGCGCTCGCGATCGCGCTCGTCGTCAAATAAACCCGGGACAAATGAACCCGGGACAGACCCTCATTTCCAAATAAACCCGGGACAGACCCGGTTTCCCGCGGAAATGAGGGTCTGTCCCGGGTTTATTTGAGGTAGTCCACCGACTCCACCAGTCGCTCCACCGCGACGACTTCCAGTCCGTCGATCTTCTGCTTCGGCTTGTTGGCTGCCGGCACGATCGCGTGCGTGAAGCCGAGCTTCGCCGCTTCCTTGAGGCGTTCCTGGCCTCGCTGGACGGGCCTCACTTCTCCGGTGAGTCCCACTTCCCCGAAGACGACGTGCTTGGCCGGAAGGGCGCGATTGCGGAGGCTCGACACCACCGCAAGCGTCACCGGGAGGTCCGCGCCCGGCTCGGCGATTCGCACGCCTCCCACGGCATTCACGAAGATGTCCTGGTCGAAGCACGCGATGCCCGCGTGGCGGTGGAGGACCGCGAGCAGCATCGCGAGACGATCGCGCTCGAGGCCGACGGTCAAACGCCGCGGTCCCATCCCCTGGGCGCCATCGACGAGCGCCTGCAACTCGACGAGCAGCGGCCGCGTGCCCTCCTGCGTGACCATCACGCACGATCCCGCGACGCCGGACTGATGCTGCGCCAGGAATAGCGCCGAGGGGTTGGTGACTTCCCGGAGCCCCTTCTCCGTCATCGCGAAGACACCGATCTCGTTCACCGCGCCGAACCGGTTCTTGAAGGCGCGGATGAGGCGGAAGCTCGTGTGCGTGTCGCCCTCGAAGTAAAGGACCGTGTCGACCATGTGCTCGAGGACGCGCGGGCCGGCGAGCGCGCCCTCCTTGGTCACGTGGCCGATGAAGATGATGGCGGTGCCGCTCTGCTTCGCCACACGCGTGAGCTGGGCGGCGCACTCGCGCACCTGGGCGACGGACCCGGGGGCGGACGTGAGCGCGCTCGAATAGAGCGTCTGGATGGAATCGATGACAGCGACACGTGGCCTTTGCGCCGCCAGCGTCGACTGGATCTTCTCGAGCTCGATCTCGGGAAGCAGCCGCAATTTCGACGCGTTCACGCCGAGCCGCTTCGCGCGCAGCGCCACCTGCTGCGCGGATTCCTCGCCGCTCACGTAGAGGACGGGCGCCTGTTCCGCGAGTCGAGCCGTCGCCTGTAGCAGCAGTGTCGACTTGCCGATGCCTGGATCGCCGCCGATCAGCACGACGCCGCCTTCAACGAGACCGCCACCGAGCACGCGATCGAATTCGTCGATGAGCGTTGGCAGCCGAGGGACATCCTCCGTCCGCACATCCGCAAGCGCCACCACTTCGCTCGTGCCGCCGAGGCTGGCGAACCGGTTCGCGCCCGCCTTCGCGCCCTGCTCCACCACCGCCTCCACGAGCGTGTTCCACGCCTGGCAGTGCGGACACTGGCCCTGCCACTTGAGCGTCTGGCCGCCGCACTCCGTGCAGGAGTAGATGGTCTTCGGCTTCGCCATCAGCCCTCCAACACCGGCACGCGCGACGCGAGACCGCACATGAGCTCGTACCCGACGGTGCCGGCGGACGTCGCCACGTCGTCGATCGGCAGGCGCTCGCCCCACAGCTCGACGGACGAGCCCACGCGCGCCTGCGGGACCGGCGTGAGATCCACGGTGATCATGTCCATCGAAACGCGCCCGGCCGTCTTCGTGATGACGCCCTCGACCATGACGGGCGTCCCCGAGGGCGCATGTCGCGGATACCCATCCGCGTAGCCGCATGCGACCACGCCGAGCCGCATCGGCCCCTCGCTCCGGAACGTGCGGCCATATCCGACCGTGTCGCCGGCCTTCAAGTCCTGGATCGCGATGATCTGGGCCGAGAGCGTCATCGCGGGCATCACGCCGAGGTCGCGCGCCGAACGATCGGCGAATGGCGTCGCTCCATAGAGGGAGATGCCGAGCCTCGCGACGTTGGCGTGGGTCTTCGGGTGGGCGAAGATCGCCGCGGAGTTCGCGAGGCTGCGCGGGTAGTCGGTGCTTTGCGCGACGTTTTCGAGCGCCTTCATCGCATCGTCGACGCCATCCGGAAGCTCCGAGACCGCGAAGTGCGTCATGAGCGTGATGGACTTCGCGACGCCGCTCGTGCGCAGGCGTTCGAGCGCCGCCTTGGCCTTCGCCGCGGGAAAGCCGAGGCGATTCATCCCGGTGTTGACCTTGAAATAAATGTCGAGCGCGCGGGGCTTCGCCGTCTCCAGCATGCGCAGCTGCTCGTCGCAGTGCACGACCGTCGCGAAGTCATGCTCGGAGATCACCGGCAGCTCGTTCTCCTGGAAGAAACCCTCGAGGAGAAGGACCGGCTGGCGGCATCCCCACTGGCGCATGCGAACGGCGCCTTCGAGCTCGAGGATCCCGAAGCCGTCGGCATCCCCCTTCAGCGCCGCGAAAGCCCGCTCGAGTCCGTGGCCGTACGCGTTGGCCTTCACCACGGCGAATACCTTCGAGCGCGGCGCCGCGCGCTTCGCGACGGCGTAGTTGTGGCGAAGCGCCGAAGCGGAAATCGTGGCGCGGATCGGGCGGGACACCGGCGGTCAGTACCCGGTGGCGCCCGAGTAGTTCTCGAAGCGCGTGTGCTTGCCGAGGAAGGTGAGCTTCACGGTGCCGAT
>Ga0315912_10004806_pt1 | contig 12616 bp, 10 predicted proteins | sample VfabasoilMG_FD_204469 | JGI IMG/M metagenome (GOLD analysis project Ga0315912, IMG submission 204469) | Garden soil microbial communities collected in Santa Monica, California, United States - V. faba soil | ecosystem: Environmental > Terrestrial > Soil > Garden | place: USA: California... | reverse complement strand
CAATAGGCCCGCGACCGAAGCGGCGTTCTGCAACGCTAGGCGAGTCACTCGAGCGGGATCGATGATCCCCATCTTGACGAGATCGCCGTACTCCTCGGTTGCCGCGTTATAGCCGAAGCTGCCCGTGCCCTTGGACACACCATTCAGCACGACGGAGGGGTCGCCGCCGCCGTTGCGGACGATTTGGCGCAACGGCTCTTCGACGGCGCGCAGCAGTATTCTCACACCCGCGGCTTGATCCGCATTGACCGTTGGCGCCGCCGCTATCGACTTGCGCACGCGCAGCAGCGCGATGCCGCCGCCGGGCACGATCCCCTCCAGGACAGCCGCGTGCGTAGCGTGCAGTGCATCTTCCACGCGCGCCTTCTTCTCCTTCATTTCCACTTCGGTCGCAGCGCCCACCTTGATCACAGCGACGCCGCCAGCGAGCTTCGCGACACGCTCTTCGAGCTTTTCGCGGTCGTAGTCCGATTTCGTCTCTTCGATCCGCGCACGCAGCGCCAGAACACGGTCGGCAATAGCCTTCTTGCTGCCTCCGCCCTCGATTATCGTGGTGTGGTCCTTGGTCACATGGACTTTGGCTGCAGTCCCCAACTGCTCGAGCGTCGTCTTTGCCAGCGTCAAGCCCGCGTCCTCGGAGATCACCGTGCCGCCGGTGACTACCGCGAGGTCCGCAAGCGCCTCTTTACGGAGATCGCCAAAGCCGGCCGCCTTGACGGCCACTACTTTCAGGACACCGCGCAGCTGATTGATGACCAATGCAGCCAAGGCTTCTCCGTCGACGTCCTCGGCAATGACGAGCAGCGGCTTGCCGCTCTTGGCGACAGCCTCCAACAGCGGAACGAGGTCACGGAGGCTCGACAGCCTCTTCTCACACAGCAGCACATACGCTCGCTCGAAGTCGGCGGTCATAGTCTCCGCGCTGTTGATGAAGTACGGCGAAAGATATCCGCGGTCGAACTGCATGCCCTCGACGAAGTCGAGCTCGTTTTCGAGCGACGAGCCTTCTTCCACAGTGATGACGCCGTCCTTTCCAACGTGATCCATCGCGCGCGCGATGATCGCTCCTACCGATTCGTCGCCATTGGCAGAGATCGTCGCAATTTGCGCGATGGCCGTCGCATCCTGGCACGGCACTGCCATCCTCTTGAGACCGGCAACGGCAGCGAGCACGCCTTTGTCGATGCCGCGCTTGAGATCCATCGGGTCCATGCCCGCGCTCACGGCGCGGATGCCCTCCCGAAAGATCGCATGCGCGAGCACGGTGGCCGTAGTCGTTCCATCGCCGGCCGTGTCCGAGGTGTGTGCGGCGACTTCCTTCACGAGCTGCGCGCCGATGTTCTGGACTTTTGCGGAGAGCGTGATCTCCTTCGCGACTGTGCCTCCGTCCTTAGTGATGGTTGGCGTACCGAAGCTCCGTTCGATCAGGACGTTGCGGCCGCGAGGGCCCAACGTCTCCTTCACAGCGTTCGCCAAGATATCGATGCCCTTCAGCATCTCTGCGCGCGCGCCCTGAGCGAAAGTCAGTTCCTTGCCGTCCATGTTCCTAGCTCCCTGTGTCATTTTTGCTCAACGCGCCATCGTCTGCTGCACGAAATGGACGCAGAACAGCAGCGCTGCTCCGCCGCAAGCCGAGACCAAGAACGCAAAGGTTCCAAGTCCCGGGCTTACGCCGAGCATCGGCGCCACGACCAAGCCCACCAACGCTGCGCCGAGCACCGCGACGATGACGTTGAAGGCGATCGCTTCGGTGCCCGTATTGCGCATGTAGTAGCTCGCGATCCAGCCCACGAGGCCGCCGGCCAAAAGCCAGGTGACGAGAGACATAGAGTGTTTTCCAAAAAGGACGAGTGTCGTGTGGCACAGAGCCTAGGTCAGAGGCGTGCACGCGTCTGTACGGTCGCGCACCCCCGCTGTCGCTAGATCGTGCGGACGGGTAAGAGGCCTCGCGATGCTGTAGCCTAAGGTGCCGGGCTGCCTGGTGGCACATGCCGACGCCGCATTCTCCCAGTCAAAACCAACTACTCGCCGCGATGCCTGCAGCGGCGTTTGACCGCCTGCGGCCGCATTTGGAGCTGGTGGAAATGCCACTCGGCAAAGTGTTGTACGAGTCGGGAGGCCGGCTAGAACACGTATATTTCCCCACCACGTGCATCGTTTCCCTGCTCTATGTTCTGGAGAACGGCGCATCCGCGGAAATCGCCGTGGTGGGTAACGAGGGCATCCTCGGGATCTCGCTGTTCATGGGTGGCGAAACGACGCCCAGCCGCGGCGTAGTCCAGAGCGCGGGCTTTGGTTATCGCCTTCCAGCAGCGTTGTTGAAGCAGGAATTCGACCGCGCCGGCCCCGTGCTTCGATTGTTGCTGCGCTACACACAGGCGCTGATCACGCAGATGACGCAGACCGCCGTGTGCAATCGCCACCACTCCGTCGAGCAACAGTTGTGCCGCTGGCTGCTGTTGAGTCTCGATCGGTTGTCCTCGAGCTCATTGAAAATGACGCAGGAACTGATTGCGAACATGCTCGGTGTGCGCCGCGAAGGCGTCACGGAGGCTGCCGGCAACTTGCAGCGCGCCGGGCTAATTCGCTACAAGCGAGGTCGCATCGACGTCATCGATCGCACGCAATTGGAGAAAACGGTGTGCGAGTGCTACGCCGTAGTCAAAGCCGAATTCGATCGTTTGCTCTCTGATATTCCGCGCGAAGACCGTGGTATTGATCGACCCGCGAGCAAATCAACGCGTCGATGACCTTGGACTTATCCGAGGGTCTTGAGCCGCGGCGGCGGTTTCGGCGGGCGGCCGGCCGAGCGATATCGCTGCCCCTTTACGAGCAGGCGCACGTTGAGCGCGTTGACGATGCGTTCGACCTCTGCGCCCACGTCTCCGCGGCTGCCGCACCGATAGCCCGTCGCCATGTTCTTTCCTTGGGCAATGCGGTACACGAACCAGTCGTCGCCCGCGCTGCCGCTCGGAGCGGCCGTGCATTCAATCGAGATCAAGCGGTAGTTCTCGACGACGACGGCTGGAGTTGCGCTGGCGCTGGCGCTTGTCACCATCCCGTCCGCTCCGTGCCCCGCGCGATGCGGACACTCACGGTCGTCTTTCTGTGATCATGACGTCGGACGCGAGCCGTGCCTTTCGTCGGAGCATGCCGCGCACGTTCGATGTGGTGAGCACGCCGAGATAAGAACCGACTTTCGCGCCCATCTTGAGCCGGGCGAACTCATCGCTGAAGAGAGTCTGGACCTGCGCGACTGGCGCGCCGCTTCGATCGCTCAGGGAGCGGATTTCGCGTTCGTGCCGCTGCCAACTAGTGTGCTCGAGAGGTGCGTTCATGAAAACTCCGTCCGATCATGTCGCGCAAGGATAACGGACGCGTCTCGGAACGACTGTGCGCTGCCGAACCTAGCGCGACCGTGCGCCACTATCGCGCTCTGCGGGGGGTGGATCGAACCCTGGTCGGCGCCCTCTTCAGCCACCATCGGGTTCGTTAGCGCACAGACGACCGTTCGAGCAACCGCCAAGCTTGCGTCCAGTCACTCACGGAGCACTCACCGTGGTTTCGATGAAACGGTCTAAGACGCGCGGAACGACTCGCTTGAGCTCGATAACGCGCAATAGGCGCCGCAGGATGATGCACATTCCGCCGTTGGCGACCACGGCGCCTACCGGACACTCTCCTCATAGTGCCGATGATCCACTTGCCGCCACGCGGAGTCGCGCCGACAGGGTGCGCGTGTTTCCGGCGAACCAATTCGATGCGCCTCTTCCACCAGACCGCTTTCGAGGCCCTCGTCCTAGATGAGCACTTCCGTCGCGGGCTCCCGCAGGTTGTAGCGCGAGCTCATGGCATAGCCGTACGCACCCGCGTTGGCGATCAGCAACACGTCGTTCTCCTTCGCGGCTGGTAGAAGCCGGTCGGAGCCCAGCCGATCGCCGGTCTCGCAGATCGGGCCGACGACCGTCACGATCTCCGTCGCCGGCTTGCCGAGGCGCGTGAGATTCACGATCTCGTGATAGGCGCCATACAGCGCCGGGCGAATCAAGCTGTTCATCCCCGTGCCGACGCCGACGTACTGCACGTCGCCCTTGCCCTTCGTCTGCGTCACACGCGCGACGATGACGCCCGCTTGCGCAACGATGAAGCGCCCGGGCTCGAGGAACAACGAGCGGCCGCCGCAACCTTGCTTGATTTCGGCGAGTGCCGCGTCGAGCGCCTTCAAATCGAACGGCGGTTGCCCGGCTTTCTCCGGCACGCCGAGACCGCCGCCCACGTCGATGTAGCGCACGTCCGGCAATTTCTCGAGCAGCTTCAGAAGCTGCCGGCCTGTTTCGAGCCAGGCGCTGGCGGCGAGAACGCCGCTGCCCGTGTGCGCATGCAGCCCGACGATGCGGGCGCCCGCCTTCACGGCGGCCGCGATGAGCTCGTCGATCTCGAACAACGGAATGCCGAACTTCGAATGCGCTCCAGCCGTGCGCACGTGCTCGTGATGACCTCGCCCTTGGCCGGTATCGATACGGACGAAGATCTCCTTACCCTTGAAGCTCTTCGGCCACTCCTTCAGCGGAAACAGATTGTCGAGCGTCACCCAGACACCCTGCTCGAGCGCCTGCTCGTACTCGTAGCGGGGCGAAAAATTCGGCGTGAACAGAATGCGCTTGCGATCGATCGATGGCAGCACCTCGAGCACGCGCGCGATTTCGCCGGGCGACACGCACTCGAAGTTCAATCCGCCTTTGTCCACGAGCCTGAGGATTTCGCGGTTCGGGTTCGCTTTCATCGCGTAGAACACGGCGTCGACAGCCTTCAAGGTGCGCAAAGCTGCGACAGCGCTCTCGATGCTCTCGCGGTCGTACACGTAGGTCGCGTCGCGTTGCGCGCCGATCTCGAGCAACTGCGCTTTCTTCTTCGCCCACCACGGCTTCGGCGCGGCCTTCCTAGGCGGGGCGCCGACAGTCAGCTTCTCCCAGGTCTCGCCGAAAACGCCGCCCGCAAACTTATCGACGAGCAAACCGTGCAGGTCCTGCACGAGCCGATACGCGTGCTCGGAGCTGACGACGAACGTGAGGTTCAAGTCGTTGGCCGCCTGCGTTACGAGATGGACCTGCAGCTCCTGGAACACCTCGAGCACGGGCGAGAGCTCGTGGAGGATGGTGCGAATGCGCTGACCCACGAGCGTGATCGCGGCGCAGTCACCGATGATCGTGACCTTGCACAGTTTGCGCAGGTCGGCGGCGAGCGCTTCGATGGCCGCGCGAGTCGTCACGTTCTGCGCCGTGTCGATCGAGACCGTGACGTTGCTTTCCGACGTCGAGATCAGGTCGACCGAAATGCCGTGCTCGCGGAAGATGTTGAACGCATCGGCCAGGAAGCCGACTTGATGCCACATCTCCATCGACTCCATCGAGACGAGGGTGATGCCGCTGCGGCTCGAGATGGCCTTCAACTGCGGCTGATCGTCGCCGGGCGCGTTCGAAATGACGCTGCCTTCCCACTCCGGATGCGCGGTGCACTTCAAATAGAGAGGGATGCCCGTAGCGCGGACCGGCGAGATGCTGCGCGGGTGCAGGATCCCGCCGCCCGCCGAGGCAATCTCTTGAGCCTCGCGGTAGTGCAGGCTCTTGATGAGCCGTGCCGACGGCACCGCCTTCGGATCCGCGCTGAAGAACCCGGGCGCGTCGGTCCAGATCTCCAGGCGGCGTGCCTCCAGCTTGCCCGCGAGGTACGCGCCCGACGTATCGGAACCGCCGCGGCCCAGCAACACCGTCTCGCCTTGCGCATTGCGGGCGATGAAGCCTTGCGAGAGCACGACGCCCTTGATGGCGGCGAAGCGGTCCTGCAGCGCTTTGTCGGGCGAGAAATCGCAGCGCGCCGAAATGAAGCGGGCGCGCTCGGTTTGATCGCGCAGCATCGTGCTCTCGAGGAAGTCGCGGATGTCGAGCCACGCGACGTCGAGTCCGGTGGAACGCAAGTAGGCGGCGCCGAGCTCCGTCGCAGCCAACTCGCCGTTCGCCAAGACGCGCGCGTGCACGCGCGGGCTGACTTCGCCGATCAGCTTGACGCCGGCGATGACTTGCGCGAGCGCCGCGAAGCGCTCGTCGAACATCTTGGAATCGACACCGAGATCTTTCGCGAGCGCATCGTGCTGCGCGCGGATCTTGGCGAGCTTGTCGTCCGTGTCGCCGCCGGCGACGGCGGCGTCGAGCAGAGCGATCAACGCATTCGAGACGCCGACCAGCGCCGAATGCACGACGACCGGGCGCACGCCTTCCTCGAGCCGCTCGCGGATGAGGCGCGCAACGATCGCCCAGTTCTCGGCAGTAGAGACGCTGCGCCCGCCGAATTTCAGCACCACCCATGGAGAGTCGGGATACGGCGTAGCGACGGCTTGGCTTGCGCCGAGCACTGGCTGTGACGACATTGAAGGCCTCTGACTTCGCTTTTCGAGCTTGTCGACTTGTTTTCTAACCGAGAGCGGCGTCGGTCACCGCGCCTTGCGACGCCGAGCTGACCAGGCGCGCGTATTTCGCGAGCAGACCGCGCTCCGCTTTTTTCGGCGGCGGCTGCCATGCGCGCAGCCTTCGATCGATCACGTCCTTCGCCACGCCGAGCTCGATCGTCTTGCGCACGGCGTCGATGACGATCGGATCGCCGTTCTCCACGATTGCGAGAGGCCCACCGACAGCCGCCTCGGGCGTGACGTGGCCGACCACGAAGCCGTGGCTGCCGCCGGAAAACCGGCCGTCTGTGATCAACGCCACCTTGCCGCTGAGACCTCGGCCGACGACCGCACCCGTCGGGCTCAACATCTCGGGCATTCCAGGAGCGCCCTTCGGACCTTCGTAGCGTATGACGATGACGTCGCCGGCCACGACTATGCCGTCGATGATGGCGCGCAACGCCGCGTATTCGTCGTCGAACACGCGGGCGCGGCCCTCGAAGCGCGTGCCCTCCTTGCCCGAGATCTTGGCAACCGCGCCTTCGGGCGCGAGGTTGCCGTAGAGCACCGCGAGGTGGCTATTGGCCTTGATCGGATCAGATAGCGGCCGAACGATCGACTGCCCCGCCGGATACGGCCGGACCGCCGCAAGGTTCTCCGCGACCGTGCGGCCCGTGACCGTGAGGCAGCCGCCGTGCAGCATGCCGGCGTCGAGCAGCACCTTCTGCAGCGGCTGAATGCCGCCGATGCGAATCAGCTCCGACATCAAGTAACGGCCGCTCGGCCGAAGGTCCGCCAGCACCGGCGTGCGATCGCCGATGCGCGTGAAATCCGCGAGCGTGAGGTCGACGCGCGCCTCGTGCGCGATCGCGAGCAAATGCAGCACGGCGTTCGTCGAGCCGCCGAGCGCGATGACCGTCGTGATTGCGTTCTCGAAGGCTTCCTTGTTGAGGATGTCCGACGGCTTGATGCCGCGCTTGATCAACGCGACGACCGCCTCGCCGGCGCGCCGGCAATCCTCGGCTTTCGCGTTCGACACGGCTTCCTGGGCCGAGCTGTTGGCGAGACTCATGCCGAGCGCTTCAATGGCCGACGCCATCGTGTTCGCCGTATACATGCCGGCGCAGGAGCCCGGCCCCGGGATCGCCGTCGACTCGACTTCCTTGAGCTCGGCGTCGTCGATCTTGCCAGCCGCATAGCTGCCCACGGCCTCGAAGACGGAGATGATGTCGCGATTCTTCGGCCCGGGCTGGATCGTGCCGCCATAGACGAAAATCGACGGACGATCGAGCCGCGCCATCGCCATGACGCAGCCCGGCATGTTCTTGTCGCAGCCGCCGATCGTGACGAGGCCGTCGAAGCCTTCGGCCGACGCCACCGTCTCGATCGAGTCCGCAATGACCTCGCGCGAAACGAGCGAGTACCGCATGCCCGGCGTGCCATTCGCGATGCCGTCGGAAACGGTGATCGTATTGAACAAAACGCTCTTGGCACCGGCGCCGTCGGCGCCGGCACTGGCGTGGCGGGCGAGCCCGTCGATGTGCATGTTGCAGGGCGTTACCATGTTCCAGGTCGATGCGATGCCGACCTGCGGTTTCGCGAAGTCTTCGTCCTTGAAGCCCACGGCGCGCAGCATGGCGCGGCTTGGCGCCTGAGTGAGCCCGTCGACGACCACGCGCGAATGGCGGCGCGGATCGACGCCTGGGGGGTCTTGGTCATGCTTTGCCATAGGAAAAGAGGGTGCGGCCGTTGACGGGGACGCGATTATGGCGGTGGACATACGGCCCGGCAACCGCCGAGGGGTGTGGCGATGCCTACGGCGTAAAGGCCAGAGAATCAGTGTCCTAGCGCTGCTATCCGATCGGTAGCCTCAAGAGTATTATCGGCGGCCGTTCTCCCACGCTATAAAACGAATGGATCCTCGGGATTCCGGAATCTTCAGGCTGGCAAGCGTCGGGAGTTATCTCGACGCGCTCTCGACGATCACCGACGAGATGAGCCTGAAAGAGCGCAGCAACCTCATCTTTCTCGACCGGTGCCTGCACGAGCGCTGGGGGTTGGGCGAAAACGTCATTCTGAATTGGTGCCCCGCCGGCGAGGGAATTTCGCTGCTGGTCGTGCCGCACTACGCCATCGCGGGCTACACGAGCGCGCAGACCGATACTGCGGCGCGCCCCGATCCCGTGGCGCGCAGCGCACTGTCGCGGCCGAAGCAGGAGTTCTTCCAGGTGCTCCTGTCGGGACGGCGGTGCCTCACTCCGTCCCAGCTCGCGAAGGTCGGCAGGCTGCTCGGCATCGAAGCGACGCACCTGCCTCTGCGCGAGCCGCTCAAGAACACCCCCGCGCAGAACGAGATCATCGAGAAGATGGTCAAGCGCTACAGCATCACCTACGTCCCGAATCGCGGCGTGTGCCTGTTCGACATCGTCGGCTTCAGCCTGGTGCCGCCGTTCGAGCAGATGATGCAGCTGAACAGTCTTTCGTATTCGCTGAACTCCGCGCAGAGCAAGCTGCTCACAAAGCGCATCGGTGTGGATTTCTCGCGCACGACGACCGGCGATGGCTTCTACATCTGGAACCGCGACCTGACGCTCGAAGGCAACGTCAATCTCTATCACTTCATGCAGCTGGCGCTGGCCGACAACGCGATCGCGCACAAAAAAGCGACTCACAACACGGTGCCGCGGCTGCGGGCGTCCTTCCATATCGGCAGCAGCTACGAGTTCCACCAGTCCGAAGGACTGAATCCCACCCTTTACAACTACATCGTCGGCGACGTGACGGTCGACCTAGCGCGCGTCATCGAGCGTGCAATGCCCGGGCAAATCCTCGTCGGAGATTTCCGCGCGGAGATGCCGACGGTAGACGCCGCCGGCACCGGATCGCGCATCGTCGAGTCTGCCGACTTCGTCGAGCTCGCGATGCGCAACGTCGAGCAGCTCGCCGGCCTCGAGCTGTCCGGCGAGCGCGTCGACGCGATTCGCTGCTATCTAACCGGCACAAAGCTCGCGAACGGTCAGTTCACGGTGCGCAGAATCACCGTCAACGACAAGCACGGCGTCGCACGGCGCGTTTACAACGCCAAGGTCAATATCTACCGGCACAACGCCGAGCCGATCCTGCTGGGCATCGAGGACCGCGCGCTCGGGGCGGACGGAATGCCGGGATTCGGCAGCGAGCACGTGCTGCGGCCGGCCCTCGCGTGAACGGGCTGGTCAGTGGGAGGTCGTTCGCTGGAGCGTCTCGGGCGCGGTCGCAACGAGCGTGGTATCGGGCTCCTGCTCTTGCGGCGGCTCGGCACTGCGCATCTTCGCGCTAGGGCCAGTGAAGCGCATTTGGTGATGGCCGACGGCGATTAGGTCGCCGTCGCGCAAATGGTGCTCGCGGATCCGCCGGCCATTCACGAAGCAGCCGTTCGTGCTGCTCAAGTCGATCAGCATCCAGCCTTCCGGCGTCTCCAGGAATAGATTCTGAAAGCGGCTCACGTACCGGCTATCGAGACTGATATCGCAGCTGTCGTCGCGACCGAGCACCATTCGCGGCCGGTTCAACGAGACCTCGGCCACGACCGTCCTGCCGCTCGAGACGATCAGCCGTGCCGCCTCGAGCCGCAGCCGGCTCGGGTCCGTGAGGTGAACAGCCTCCGCCGACAGCTCTTCGATGGGCTGCGTCCACGCCGACGCGTCGTAGCGCAGATTCAAGTTGGCGCCGGCTTCCTTCAGCACGGCACGCGTGACTTTCGGCTGCCGGTTGCCGCCCGTCGACCGCATCGCAATGGTATCCAGAGCGGCGGAACAGAGCGCATTGATGTCGCCGACGATACCTTGCGTAAACGCTTGGACATCGAGCGCGACATCGTCGGGCACGAGCTCCTCGGCCCAATCGCAACCCGCGCCGCGCAAACAGGCCCAGACATACGAGCGCGTTTCGTCGAGCGTGAAACCCGCGAGACGCTGGTGCGCAGCGCGCGCGAGCGGCCCGCCATCGAATAGCGGCAGCAGATTCGTCACGAGCTCTTCGCTGCGCGTCAGCGACAGCAAGTACACGACGGGACGATTGCGTAGCCGCGCTTGCGCCAAGCCCTCGAGCTCGCGCAGCACCGGGCCCGCGAAACGCTCGAGGCCGTCGGCCACGATGAATGCCGTGCGCCCGTTGCCCGCCTGATGGCGCAAGAACACCTCGAGGATGTGCCGCAGCTCGGCGGCCGATCCTTCCACGGGACCGGGACCGATCTCCTCGAGCAGCTGCGCGAGCAATTGCTCGCGCGTCTCACAGCTCGGCTTGATCCACGAGATCGTGAGCTCCTTGAGCTGGCGCAGCCGTTGCCGCACGAGCGCCGTCTTGCCGACGCCGGCAGGACCGCTCAAGAACAGCGACTGGATCTGCTTCCCAACCAGCTCGTCGAGCTTCAGCAGCGCGTAGCGCATCGCATGCGAGGCGAACACCGGTCGCGCGGCGCCCGCTGCAAAAGGGTTCGATTCGAGCTTGTACTGTTCGAGGAACAAGGAGGACGAAATCCGTGTTAGTTCTTATCTGGAGGCGGTTCCAAGATACCCGCAGTCACCAGGCTGGACCAGGGGCGCATTGAAAATGGTAAGAGGAATTGGTCGGGGCGACAGGATTTGAACCTGCGACCCCTTGCACCCCATGCAAGTGCGCTACCAGGCTGCGCCACGCCCCGACCGAGGTGGCAAGTTTAACGATAAGCCGGCGGGCCGGATACCCGGCCGCAAGATTGCTCCCGCCCCTAGCGGCGCAGCAGCTTGAGAACGTCCTCGAGCTCGGCGCGAATCTGCCGAATGATCTGCTGGCTTTGGCTCGTATCGGTTCGCGCCTCGTCGCCCATGAGGCGCTGGCGAGCGCCGCCGATCGTGAAGCCCTCTTCGTAAAGCAAGCTGCGGATCTGCCGAATGATCAGCACGTCCTGGCGCTGATAGTAGCGGCGATTGCCACGGCGCTTGACGGGCTTCAGCTGCGGGAATTCCTGCTCCCAGTAACGCAGCACGTGCGGCTTGACTGCACAGAGGTCGCTGACTTCGCCGATCGTGAAGTAGCGTTTGCCGGGAATCGGCGGGAGGTCGTCGTTATTCCCTGGTTCCAGCATAGGCTTCGACTCGCGCTTTTAGTTTTTGACCCGGGCGGAACGTGACGACGCGGCGCGCAGTGATGGGAATCTCTTCGCCGGTCTTCGGATTTCGTCCAGGTCGCTTGTTCTTGTCACGCAAATCGAAGTTTCCGAAGCCGGAAAGCTTGACTTGTTCCCCAACCGCCAAGGCGGCCCGCAAATCTTCGAAAAAGGAGTCGACGAGCTCGCGTGCTTCACGCTTATTCAGGCCGAGCTCGTTGAACAACGACTCCGCCATGTTCGCTTTCGTAAGTGCCATCGGCGTCCGATTTGTTGTTACGTTCTTATCGTCGCCCCGAGCTCACGCTCGAGCTTCTGCATGACGGAGCGCATCTTTTGATCGGCGTCCTCATCAGTAAGCGTGCGTGAGGAGTCCTGCAAAATCAAGCCTAAGCCAATGCTTTTTTGCCTTGAATCTACCCCTTCGCCGCGGTATACGTCGAACACGATCACCTGCTGCAGGATGTCTCCCGCAGCGGCTCGTGCGACTTTTGTCAAAGCCTCCGCGCTGACTTCCTCGGCGACGACGATCGCGAGGTCGCGCCGAATCGACGGAAACCGTGAGTAGCTGGCGAAGGCCGGCACGATGCACGGCGTCAACGCGTCGAGCTGCAGTGCGAACACCACGGCCGTGCGCTTCTTGTCGATACGCCGCGCGAGCTCGGGGTGCAGCGCACCGATCCAGCCGACCGTCCGGTCGCCGCGCAGGATCCGTGCCGTGCGGCCCGGGCTCAACGCTGGATGCGTTGCAGGCTCGAAGCGAAACTCGCTGACCGCACCTGTCAACCGCAGCACGGCCTCGACGTCACCTTTGACGTCGAAGTAGTCGACCTCGGGGGCGGCACGGTCCCAATGCTCGGCCGCGCGAGGGCCAAGGGCGAGCCCGGCCACGACCGACGTCTGCGCAACGCCCTGCTCCGCAGCCGCGAACTGCGGGCCGAGCTCGAACAGCCGAAGCCGCTGGCGCTGATGGGTCACGTTGAGCCGCGCAGCGCTGATGAGGCCTGGCCACAGCGACTGTCGCAACACTGCCATGTCGCTCGCGATCG
>Ga0315912_10004805_pt1 | contig 12617 bp, 10 predicted proteins | sample VfabasoilMG_FD_204469 | JGI IMG/M metagenome (GOLD analysis project Ga0315912, IMG submission 204469) | Garden soil microbial communities collected in Santa Monica, California, United States - V. faba soil | ecosystem: Environmental > Terrestrial > Soil > Garden | place: USA: California... | reverse complement strand
TAAGTTGCTGAAAAGGAGCTCCTCGGGGTGAACTCGCAGATCTTGATCGACACCATCGTCCGACAGACGATGGTTCTCATCGCCCAGCTGTCGACGGCCGACGGGGTGCGCTCGCCCCTGTCGCACGTCGCCGATGAGGTCTTCGTCGGACTCGTGCGCGAGCTCGAGCGTCAAAAGCTCGGGAAGAAGGTCATCGCCGACATGTTTGGCCTCGCTCTGCGCTCCTACCAGCAGAAGGTGCTGCGTTTGAGCGAGTCCGTGACCGTACGGGGGACCACGCTCTGGGGAGCGCTCCACGCCTTCCTGGTGGAGCGGGCATCAGCCAGCAGGAGCGATATTTTACAGCATTTTCAGCACGACCAGGACGGCGATGTCCGCAGCATCCTCAACGACCTGGTCGAGAGCGGCCTCGTTCGTCGCAATGGTCGCGGTGAAGACGCCACCTACCGAGCGGCAACCAGCGAGGAGCTCGAGGAGCTCGGTGCGAGCGAGTCGAGCGACCTGGGAGAGACCAACGCGGCGCTGGTTTGGGTGCACATCTACCCGCAACATCGGATCCGCAAGGACGAGCTCGCCAAGCTGGTTCCGCTGTCGGAAGCAGCGTTCGAAGCGGCGCTCAACCACCTGGTCGCGGACGACCGAATTCGGCTGGAGACGCGTTACGACGGCATCTATTGCGCGACCGATCGCTGTCTGATTCCGGTGGGACACGCAGCGGGTTGGGAGGCCGCGGTGATCGATCATCACCGCGCGGTGCTCAACGCGCTGGCGGCCAAGGTGGCGAGCGGCAAGCACGTCTCAGCTGCGAAAGACGAGATCGGAGGAACTACGCTATGCTTCGATCTTTGGCCTGGCCATCCACGCGAAGCCGAGGTGCGCCAGCTTCTGGCTCAGGTGCGCAAGCAGGTAGTCCCGCTTTGGGATGAAGTCGTGGCCCACAATCGAGAGCACAAGCCCGACGTCACCTACTCGGTGACCTTCTACTGTGGCCAGAACCTTTGCGAGGACACGGAGAACGAGTGAGTTCGAGAATCATGGTCTTGCGATTTTGGCCCACTCTCCTGGGCGTGCTTTTGCTTTCGTGCGGTTCACCGAGCGGACCTCAATCGGGCGATAGTCACACCAATTGGTTGATGTCGTGTCAGGTCGACGACCAGTGCGGCAAGCTCGCGTGCGTCTGCGGCGTATGCACGCGCCCCTGCACGGACGATCGAGCGTGCGGCGGGCTCTCGGGCGCCTCCTGCGTAGCACCAGGTGAGCCGGGTGCGATCGCACAATGCGATGGCAATCAGCAAGCGCCTTCCGGACTTTGCCTTGCGCGGTGCGAAGACACCGGCTGCGACGCGGGACAAATGTGCGTCGCCGGCGTGTGCTCGCCGTTACTCGAGCCCACGGCCAACGTCAGCGTCGACACCGCGGCGTTGCATCAAGTGCTGACCGGATTCGGAGCGTCGGTCGCCTACGCCGAGGACGAAATCACGAGCCACCCTCGCAAGGCTGCGCTCTACCAAGCAATCTTCGCCGATCTCGGGCTCGACGAGCTCCGCCTCAGAGACCGCTACGGCCACCCGGGCGACGACGATCTCAGCACCGCCGCTGAACTCGTGACGGTGGGCAGCGCCAGCCTCGGCCGTGCGCCAACGCTGTTCATGACATCGTGGAGCCCACCTGCGGCGATCAAGGCTAACGGAGCGACCACCTGCAGCGGCAACCCCGCCACGTGCACGCTGGCCCGCACGTCGGCCGGCGCCTTCGACTACGCCGGGTTTGCGGCTTACCTTCGCGCGTCGCTCGACGCCTACGCCAGCGTTGGAGTCGTGCCACGCTACTTCGGCATTCAAAACAACCCCGATTGGTTGCCAAGCTCGGCCGAAAGCGGCGAAGCGTGCCGGTTCTTGCCCGTTCAGGGAACCACCACGGTCGCGGTCAAGGGCACCAACATGGCCGTCGAGTATCCGGGGTACGCCGAGGCTCACGCAGCGACCGTCGCCGCGTTCGGGGGCCTCGCTTCCGTGCCCCAAATGCTGGCGCCGGAAACGAGCGACATCGACCACGTGAGCACCTACGTTTCGGCGCTCGACGGCACGCGGCTCGACGCGCTGGCGCATCACCTGTACGGAACCGATCCCAAGGCGATTGACTCCGCGGCGCTGTCTGCCCTGGGCGACCTCGCGCAAAGGCTCGGCAAGCCCATCTTCCAGACCGAGATGCACGCGGACGGGTTCGGAACGGCGCTGCTCATCCACTACACCACGGTGGTCGAGAACGCCTCGGCGTACCTGCAACAGACGTTGACGGGTTCGCTCTCGGGCCCGGCAGCTTCACCCGATGCCCTGATCGGCCTCGACGCGACCACCTTCGTGCCGCAAGACCCGTATCACGCCCTGCGCCACTTCTCGCTCCACACCGACCCCGGCTTTCGGCGAGTGGACGCGGTGTCCGATACGGAGAGCCTCCTGGCCTCGGCCTGGCTTTCGCCATCGGGCGACGCCCTGACGCTGATCCTCATCAATGCGGGCAGCTCGGCCGTCAGCGCGAAGATCGAGCTCCCTGCCGCGCTGATGGGCGCCGCTTCTCAGGTCACGCGCACTGCGTTCGCCGGCGTCGAGCGGTCGGCGCCGCTCGGGAGCTTGTCGCCCGAAGGCGTGCTCAACGTGCCATCGCGCGCGGTAGTCAGCGTGGCGCTATCGCGCTAGGCACCGCGAATCTTGAAGTGCCGGGAGGGTTCTGCGAACCTTCGCCTCGAAACGCGGAGCGTTCGTGGCGAAAGACGTGAAGAACCCAAGAAGAGGCCCCTCCTTGTCGGCCGAAAAAGCCTGGGCGTACGCGTTCGGGCTCGGGGTATGCGCCGCCGTGGCGGCTCCCGCGCTCTCCGAGCCCAGGTCGGACTCTTATCCACTCTCCACGTATCCCATGTTTGCGTACGAGCGTCAGAAAACGCGGCTCTGCCACGTCGACGGCATCGACCGCGCAGGGCAGCGCACGCGCCTTCCACCGAGGCTCGTCGCCAACGACGAAGCCATGCAAGCCGCGCGCACGGTTCGGCTCGCGGTGCGGGCAGGTCCCGAGCGAGTGGCCCTGCTCTGTCAGCGCGTAGCCGAGCGCCTCGCGCGAGACGCGAAGTTCGACGGCGTGGTGCGCGTGCGCGTGATTGAAGGTCGCTTCGACTCGCTCTCCTATTTCCTCGGAAGCACCGAACCCGAAGAGCTCGTGGTGCACCATGAGTGCGTCGTCCCGGGTCGCGCGTGACGCTCTTACACACCATCGATCGCGCCTTCTACGCGCCAGCGCCGGCCGAGCGCGTAGCCTGGCTGCGGATCCTGATCGGAGGGTACGCTTTCGTATACCTCTGCTCGCGCTTCGAGGCGCTCACCAACGTGGTGGGCTTTCGAGCGGTCGAGTTCGTACCCGTCGGCCCCACCAGGCTGCTGCGCGCTCCGCTCCCGGCGCCTTGGGTGTTCGGCATCCTGCTCGTGACCATCGCGCTCGGCGCGGCATTTACCGTGGGATATCGCTTTCGCTGGACCGGCCCGGCTTTCGCGGCGTTGCTCTTGTGGGTCACCGCGTATCGCAACTCGTGGGGGATGAAATTCCACGTCGAGAACCTGATGACCCTGCACGTGCTCTTGCTCGCAGGTGCGCCGGCCGCGGACACCCTCAGCTTGGACGCACGCAGCCGTCCACGCGCTGATCTCGCCGAGCACGGCCGCTACGGTTGGGTCGCGCGAGCGATGGTCCTCGTCACCGTCACGACCTACGTCCTCGCCGGCGTCGCAAAGCTCAAGCTCGCCGGCGCGGGTTGGCTCCACGGCGACTACTTGCGCGCCGAAATTGCCCACGACAACCTGCGCAAGCTCGAGCTGGGCAGCACCTACTCTCCTCTCGGCGCCTGGCTCGTCACGCATTCCTGGCCCTTCGGACCGCTCGCCTCTCTCACGCTCATGCTCGAACTCGGCGCGCCGCTCGCGCTGCTCGGCAAGCGCGCAGCCCTGGTGTGGGTCGCGCTTGCCTGGTCGTTCCACGTGGGCGTGGCGGCGCTCATGGTCATCATCTTTCCGTACCAACTGGTGGCCATCGCGTTCCTTCCCTTCTTCCCGCTCGAGCGCTGGCCGCTGCTGCGCGCGCTCGCCGCCCGCCTACGCATCCCCTCAGCCCAGTCAGCCCCGCTGTGAACTGGTTGAACCAGCTGTCACCCAGCGTTCGCACCCAACAGCTTGCGGTTGGTCCGTAAGTATCTGAAATAATTAGGTCGGGAGGGTTGGCACGACGCTCGCTCATCGGGTCGGTCATGCCCTCCATTCGCACGCTGACTCGAAGTGCCGCCGTCGGCGTCGTCGCCACCGCTCTCGACTTTCTGACGCTAATCACCCTGGTGAGTGTGCTGGGAGTGCCAGCTCGAGCCGCGAGTCTGCCTGCCCTGAGCCTCGGCATCGTCGCGCAGTTCGTCGGAAGCAAGTGGATTGCGTTTCGAGACGCTTCGCCGGCCTTTTGGCGCCAGGCCGTTTGCTTCGTGGCCATCGAGGCGCTCGGATTCGCGTGCAACGCGCTTTGCTTCAATCGCCTACTCGTGTTGACGCACCTGCCCTACGTCGTGTGTCGAGTGCTCAGCACCTCGCTCGTATACTTCTGCGTGTGCCTGCCACTTTGGTCGCGATTGTTCTCCAACACGTCCGACCCGGCGTAGCGCCGGACCGAAGCTGCAACGGGACGCCGTTGCCTCAAGCTCGAACCTCGCGCGCAGCGACGGAAACTTCGGCACCTTCGAGCTCGGCAGCGCGCTTGCTCGAAGGCAACGCCGCGAGCGAGCAGCCCAGCGTAAACACCACCAGGACGAGCTCCGCGAGCATCGAGGTCGCCTGCTGCGAACCCATGACATGCGTCGCGGCGTAGGCGGCGATCAGCACCGACAGCAACGTCGCTTTCGCTGCAAACGCGACGCACGCGACGGTCGCTGCAAGCTGGGCTCGCAGCTGTTCTCTCGCTACCGCGACCACGAGCACCAGCGGCAACGCCAGCTTGACGGCCATTCCGAGCGCGATGATCCACCACAATCGCTCGTATTTTTCGGGGCGGATCCATTGAAACATGAAGGAGAAATCAATCCCGGCCACGTGAAAGCCGACCGTCGGCCAGAGCATCAGATAGACCGCAACGACGCTCGTGAGGCCGGCGAGTACCGCTTGCGAACGTACGGTGGTCCGCATGCGTGGCCAGGCGAAGAGCGTGGCAGCCGTGGCCGCCAAGATCATCTGGAGCGGAGCCAGGCGCGATACGTCTGCAGAGTAAAGGTGATCGCTGAGCAGCAGCGCGCCGGCGAACAAGCTCGATGGCATGCGCTGGCGAGCGCCGATCGCGCCGACCACGAGCAGCCCGAACAGGCCTGCATAGACCGGACGCGGCAGCTGGGCGGAAGCCAGCTCCACCAATGCGCTCGCCGAAAGCAAGCTCGCCGCACCCGCGATGTCGAGCGGCCGCCGCGCGGCCCCTCGGGCGATGAAAGTCAGGAAGAGGACCAGCTTGGCGACGATCAGCGCGAACGATGCGGAATGCTTGTAGATCCCAGAATCTAGCGCAAATAGGGAGTCACCCGCCGTCTCGGGCCCCAGCTGGCGAACCGGGTAGAGGCTGGCCAAGACGCCGACGGCAAAGAGCAGCGCCACCGCCGGCGCGAGCCACTCTTGGGGACGCGTTCGACAGATTCGAACGTATCGAAACAGCAGCGCAACCAGGGCCAGGATGCTCGCGAGCACCAGGGCACGCCGCGCCCCGTAGTAGTACGAGGTGGGGAGCATCAGCAAGAACGCAACGCCGAGAGCGCAGGCTGCTGCCATGGGGAGCCAGGCTGCTCGCACGACGCCACGCTCGAACCAGTGTGCACGTCGGCTCAGGCTCGCGATCGCGCAGCCGACGGCGAGCGGCACCAGGAGCGATAGCCCGCGCTCGGGACTGTCGCCGTGATCGTGCACCAGCATGCGAATCGCGTCGTAGAAGACGCCGCTGCAAGCCGCGCAGAGAATCGCCGCTGCGGCGAGGAGGATTAGCCCCTTCTTCCGCTGGCAGCGCGCCAACCACCAGCGAGCCATGAGCAGGCTCAGGGCGACGATAGCGGCTAGCGCGATCCAGCGTCCGTTCGAGGTGTCCGCGCTCGCCGCGCGCGAAGCTTCGAGCGCGGGCAGATGGCCGCCCAGGCGAGCGTCGAGCCAATCTGCGCGAAAAACCGAGGCGAGCGGGGGTCCTCGGTAACGCGCCTCGGTGGGCACGCCGAGCAAGACGCCGAGCAACGCGCGGTGGTCGGTGATGCGAAGCGAGGCTGCTTGGCCCGCTCGAAACGCAGGCCCGTGATAGACGGCAAAAGTCTTGGCAGCGGTGCCGGGCAAATGGCGACCGAGCTCGTCGTGCCCATGATCGCCGAACACCACCAGGTGGGTTTGCGGATCGATCGCTCCTTCGATCTCACCCACGATGTGATCGACGCGCCCGAACGCTTCTGCGTAGGCTGCGCTGGAAGCTCCGTGCGCGTGCGCGACCATGTCTGCGCGCGACAGTGAAACTACGATGAGCTGGGCGTCGTCGGCGCGCGCGGCGCGTAGGAGCGCGAGCACGCCTTCGGTCGTTTCGTCGTTCTTGGCCAGCGTGCGCTCCGAGAACAGTGCGCTGCGGTAAGGGTGAAAATCGGCCGAACCGATGACGCTGACACGCCGACTCTTCGCAGCAATCGCAGAAAAAAGGCTGTGCGGCGGGCCCTCGTGGTTCGGCCGAAAGTTGTCCACCAGACCGAGCAACGACGAGTCGTCGCCGCCGGTGAGCGCCGCGCGGAGGCACAGATACGTGAGCTGATCGCGGCACGGTTCCACGTCGAAGGACGCCCCTTCACGCGCGAGCCGGGCTAGCACGGGCATTCGCGCCGCGTCCTTGGCAACGCCCTCGCTGAGTGAATCGACGAACACCAGCACCACCCGCTCGAAGGGACCCCGCTGCTCGATCGCGACGCTCTCGAGCGAAGCCGAGCCCGTTTCAGTCACGCGCGCAGTCAGCGCAATCGTGAGCAGACCGAGCAGCGCCGCAACCAACCCGAGAACAACCAGTTTCCACCGCACTCGAGCCGCATGTGCAACGTGCGTGCCCGCTATGACACGGGTGCCCTGCGTCGAGGTTGGCGCAAAACGCAGACAGGCCCGCCGAGGAGAGCGCTGACAAGCGGCACAGAGTGTCGCTCGGACGCAACACAAGCGACGGTTTCGAGTCGAGAAGCGCGACTCGGGGCGGCAACAGAGGAGATCTGCCGCAATTCGGGAGATTTGCTTGACGGAATCGAGCGGCTCGGTTCACTGCGAAGATCGACGATGACCGACAAACCGGCAACCCTGGCCCTGTGGGCGAGCTGGACCGCCATTTGCTTTTCGATGGGCTGTGAACCAACGCTCAAGGTCGGCAAGTGGGACTGCTCGAGCTCCGCCAGCAACGGCGGAGCGGGCGCACCGAACGGACCCGACGCTACGACCCCGGTCGCGATCCCTTGGACGACGGGATTCGAAGACGGCTTCTGCGGCTACCTCAACGCGGGGGGCTTCTGCTACTCCAATGACCAGGCAACGTACGCGCTCGTGACCTCACCCGTGCACTCGGGTAGCTCGGCGGCGTCGTTCAGCGTGGCGGGCACTCCGGAGCAGCGCCAAGCCCGCTGCGTGCGTCATGGCGCCCTCCCGAGCGCCGCCTACTACACGGCCTGGTACTACGTTCCGGCGGAGAGCAGCGGCACGAAGGACTGGAACCTGTTTCACTTTCAAGGTGGAAGCGGGCCCGATACCTCGCTCGACGACCTGTGGGACGTTTCCCTCGCGGGGCAATCCGACGGCTCGTTTCAGCTCTATGCTTACGACTTCTTGCGAATGATGACGCGGGCGACGAGCAACGTGCCCAGCGTGCCGATTCGGTCGTGGTTCAAGGTCGAAGTTTATCTCAAGCGAGCCGCCGATAACACGGGTGAGTTCAGGCTTTATCAGGATGATCAACTCGCGCTCGAGTTGACGAACCTGGTTACCGACAACACACAGTATGGACAATGGTACGTCGGCAACCTGGCGCTCTCGACACCCGCCCCTGAAGCGACGCTCTTCGTCGACGACGTCAGTATCCAGGCCTCGCGTTGAGTTCGGGATCGGTCTGAACTAAGTACCGAACGCCCGCTCCACGGTCGCAACAAATATCCTCCGTGTGTTGAAACCGCGCCCAGCGGACTTCGACACGTCGATTCTTGAGCGGAGAGACGCGCCTTGCACGACTGAGAGGCGTGACTTCTCATTCGATTTGCCTTTCGTTGGTTCTGGCCGCTCTGGTGGGCTGCTCGTCGCAAAGCGGCACGACCGGAGGCGCCGCCCAGGGCGGCGAAAGCAGCGCTCGCGGCGGATCCTCCAGTACCGGCGGCTCGAGCGCTGGGGGTGCCGTCGGTCGAGGCGGCGCGACCAGCGGCGGCGGCACTTCGAATGGGGGTGCCTCGAGCAACGGCGCTGGCGGGAACAACGGCGCGGGCACCAACAGTGGCGCTGGCGGGAACAGCGGCGCGGGCGCGAGTAACGGCGGCGCTCCGGGTGCAGGCGGCCATGTCAGTTCAGGCGGCTCGGCGGGTACCCCCAGTGGAGGCAGCGTGGCCATCGGCGGGAAAACCTCGAGCGGCGGAGCTTCGAGCCAGGGCGGAGCCTCGAACGGCGGTGCGAGCGGGGCAAGCGCTGGCAGCGCTTCAGCTGCCCCCGTCGACGCCGTGACGATGGCCAAGGCCATGGGCTTCGGCGCCAACATCGGCAACACGCTGGAGAACACGACGACTTGGGAAACTGGCTGGGGGCAACCCTTGATTTCGCAGGCCTTCATCAACGGCATGGCAAGTCGCGGCATCAAGACCGTTCGCGTGCCGGTAGCGTGGAACACCTATGCGACGAATGGAGTCATCGACTCCACGAAGATGGACCGCGTCAAGCAAGTCGTCAGTTGGATCGACGCCGCCGGGATGTACTCCATCGTCAACATCCACTGGGACGGCGGCTGGATCGACAACGATACGGACGGCAACCCCGACAAGTACAAACTCACCGCTGGCGTTAAGACGAAATTTGCTTCGTATTGGCAGCAAATCGCCACGGCGTTCGCCTCCGTGGGCCACAAGCTAGTCTTGGAGGGCCTCAACGAAGAGAGTAAGTTCTACGTGAACGGCGACTCGGCCCAGGGCGCCGACTACACGGCCCTGAACACGCTGAATCAGCTCTTCGTCACCACGGTCCGCGCGCAGAGCGGCTACAACAAGACTCGCGGCCTGCTCATCGCGGGCTTCACCACCGACATCGATCTCACGTGCGTGAACGCCTTTGCCGTCCCGAACGACCCAGCCGGCGCGGGCAAGCTCTTCCTCTCCATCCACTACTACACCCCCTACACATTCTGCGGGCTCGACACGGTCGAAAGTTGGGGCTCGCCCCAGACCACGTGGGGCACCAGCGCCGAAAAAGCCGCTCTGGAAAGCCTGTTCACGAAGCTTCAAACCTTCAGCGCCCAGAAGAGCATCCCGGTGATCGTCGGTGAATTCGCGGTCACGCCGGGCGATAAGTACAAGCGTGAGCCCGCCTCGCGCGTTCTCTGGATGGAGTCGGTCGCCAAGGCAAGCCTCTCGCGGGGCATGGTGCCAGTGCTCTGGGATACGGGCTCGGAGATCAAGCGCGCCGACGGCTCCTTCTCGACGGAGCTGCAAACGGTGATGACGAACATCAAGCAGTGAGGCGACGGGTCGCTGGATCCGGAAAGCGAGTTAACCAACGAACGGCCGGTGTCCCGAGGGGGGCGCTAGCCCCAAGCGCGCGGAAAGCCCGCGAAGCGAGCAAAAATCCAAACGGGCGTGACGGTTTGTATGGCGTCAGCGCACTGCTCTCGAAGGACCGAGCCTTCCCTCGCCCTCGCGACATCCAAGCCCAACAATAGGTCAGCGTGAACAAGCTCCTGAGAACCGCATTCGCCATCACTCTCGCCTCCTGGGGAGCTGGCTGTAGCTCGTCGACATCGGATAACGCCGGCACGGGCGGCGCCTCGAACGGCGGAGCGAATTCGGGCGGCACGAACTCCGGCGGTGTGAGCACGGGCGGAACCCCGGCGGGCAGTGGCGGTGCCACTCAGGCAGGCGGAATGGCTGCGGGCGGCGCCGCGCAGGGCGGGAGCACGGGATCCGGCGGCGCCCAAGCCGGCGGTGCCAAGTCGGCGGGCGGCGCCTCGAACGGCGGTACCGTGAGCAGCGGCGGGGCCGAACCGAAGGGCGGCAGCACTTCCCGCGGCGGCGCGCTCGGGAGCGGCGGCTCGGCCCCTAGCGGCGGTGCCGCGGCTGGCGGCACGGTCGGGAGCGGAGGCGCCTCGGCAACGGGCGGGAGCGGCGGTGGCGGCACGACGTGTCCGTTGCCGACGACGTTCAAGTGGACGTCGGGTGGCCCGGTTGCTTCGCCCAAGAGCGGTTGGGTCGCGCTCAAAGACTTCACGCACGTCTTCTTCAACAACAAGCACATCGTCTACATGACGACCCACGATCAATCGAATTGGGGTTCGGCCATGATGACGTTCGACGACTGGCCGAACGCCGCAACGGCAACCCAAACGCAAACGTCTTTTGGCGTCGCGCCTACCCTCTTCTACTTCACTCCGAAACAACTCTGGGTGCTCGCCTATCAGTGGGGGCCGCACAAGTTCAGCTACAGGACCTCGTCCGACCCCACGAACGCCTCCGGCTGGTCCGCGGAAAAGAGCCTCTACAACACGGCTCTACCGCCGGACGGCACGGGGCCAATCGATCAGACCGTCATCTGCAACACCACGAAGTGCTACCTCTACTATGCGGGCGACAACGGGCACATCTACAAGTCGTCGATGGCGATCGGGAGTTTCCCTGGAGAGTTTGCGGCCGCGCAGGACAGCGGCATTCAGGGGACGTCGCAAAACCTGTTCGAGGCAGTTCAGATCTATTCGGTGCAGGGTTCGAACAAGTATTTGATGATCGTCGAGGCGCAAGGCAGCGCGCGCTACTTCCGCGCCTGGACGGCGACGGATCTGGAAGGGCCCTGGACGCTCTTGACCGACAACTTCGCGATCAAGAGCAACGTGACCTTCAGCACGAACTGGACCAATGACATCAGCCACGGGGATCTGGTCCGCAGCAATCCCGACGAGACGTTCCCCGTCGACCCCTGCAACTTGCAGCTGGTGTTCCAGGGGCGCGACCCGAACGCGCAGGTGGCCGACTACGGCCTGCTCCCGTACAAGCTCGGCCTGCTGACGCTCGCGAAGTAGGCTACTTCATGCCGAAGCTGAAGCCGGCAGAGGCCTTGGCTTTCGCTCCGGAATTGGTCGTGCCAGCGCTAGCGCTCGCGCTCTTCGTCACGCTGACTTTCGGTGGCGTCACCTTGAGCGAAGCGTCGGCGCTCGCAGCCTTGCTGGCGTTCGCGGAGAGGTTCGCCTTCACGTCGGGAGCCTTGAGCGCGGCATTGGCACCGACTTTGGCGTCGCCTCCGAGCTTGGCGTCGAGTTTGGCGTCGGCGCCGAGCTTCGGAGCATCGACGCGGGCGCTGGACAAGGCATGCAGCGACGCCGCGGCGGCCTCGAATACGCGACCGTCGATCCCCAAGGCCAAGCGAATCGGTTGTGTGCGAAGGCTCGCGCTGCCGTTGAACTCGCCCGCAAAGCTCAGGCTGGCTGGGTCCCAGGTGAGGGCAAGCTTCGTGGGCGCCGCCGTTGCGCCAAACATCAGGTTCAACGAGGCGTCAGCCTTCGCCAGCGCCTTGCCGGCGGCGTCGAAGGCGAACACGCGCAACTCTTTGCCCTGCGTCACGAGCTCGAGCGAGTAGTCTCCGGCAACCAAGACTTGCCCGCCGTGCGCTGCGCCGGCGCGCAACGCGATGCGGTCCAGCCTGCCGAGCGCGACGTCACTCTGGGTGCGCAGCGACAGCTCGATGGGGCCCGGCGAAAGATTGCCCTGGACATGTCCAGAGAAGCACTTGCGAACTGAATCGAACGCCAATTTCACGCTCTCGCTGGCGCCCGCCGCGACGTGAACGTTGGCCGTGAGCTCGAGCCCTGTCGCCGCCCAAAGCGCCGCGCCGCGCGCATCTCGCAGGAAGGCAAGGATCTCACCGTCGTTCTGCACCAGCACCTCGGCGCTATGATCGCCCATCACCACCAGGCTGCCGCCCAGCTCAGGGCCTCGCACGATGGGCGCAACGAGGCTGGCTTCAGCGGTCTTGCCACCGATCGTGAGCGTGACCTGCACCGGCCCTGCAACGAGCTCGGCGCCGGCCGCCGTATGCCCTTCGAAGCGAGCGCGCGGCGCCGAAAACGCGAGCGCGATGTCTTGCTTGGCTTGCGCCTGGGTAGCGGCGTGTACCGCGAGCGTGACCCCATCGCTCACCAGCTTGCCGCTCTCGTCCGAAACCAGAGCTTCCACCAAGCCCGACTGATGCAGCATGAGCTCGACCGAGTGCTGCCCAACCGCCAGTACGCGCCCGCCAATGCGCGCGTTCGCCAGGGTGACGCTCGTCGTCACGTTCGCGCTCGCGCTCGCGGCGACTTCAGCCGACGCGGTGGACTTGGCGCCC
>Ga0315912_10004804_pt1 | contig 12618 bp, 10 predicted proteins | sample VfabasoilMG_FD_204469 | JGI IMG/M metagenome (GOLD analysis project Ga0315912, IMG submission 204469) | Garden soil microbial communities collected in Santa Monica, California, United States - V. faba soil | ecosystem: Environmental > Terrestrial > Soil > Garden | place: USA: California... | reverse complement strand
GCATGTTTGGGTGGATGAGACACGGCCGCGCAACCAGGGCGCGGCGTTGACGGCGTTCGAGCTGGGCAGCCATGGCGTGCCCCATACTGTCATCGCCGATAACGCCGGCGGGCACTACATGCAGCATGGCCAGGTGGACATGGCCATCGTCGGCACTGACCGGGTGACGCGCAGTGGCGACGTGGCGAACAAGATCGGCACCTACCTGAAGGCTTTGGCTGCACGGGACAACGACGTGCCGTTCTGGGTCGCGCTGCCCTCCGCGACCATCGACTGGACCGTGGCCGATGGCGTGCGCGAGATCCCGATCGAGGAGCGATCCGAGGAGGAGGTGTCCACCATCACCGGGCCGGATACGCACGGCGCGCTGCACAGCGTGCGGGTGATGCCACATGCGAGCAAGGCGGCGAACCCGGCCTTCGACGTGACGCCGGCGCGGCTGGTGACCGGGCTGATCACGGAGCGCGGGCGCTGCCCCGCGAGTTCCGAGGGGCTCCTGTCGTTGTTTCCCGAACGGCGCTGATGCGCGCCTGGGGCGCCGCTGCCGGATTGCTGGCACTGGCCGGCTGCGCGGTGCCGGATGCCCAGGTGCCGCCGTTCGCGCGGGTGCCGTATGAGGCGATCTCGCGGGAAAGCGTCGTCGCGATCGCGCTGCGGGAATGGCGGCTGTTCGGCCAGGTCATCGAGGACGACGACGCCGCGCCCGCGCCCGCCATTAAGTCCGAGCGGTCGCCAGGGCTGTGGCAGCGCATCGGCGAATATTGGTGGCTGGGTCTGAATACGACAGAGCCGGAGTCACGCTGGACCGGCAAGCATGACGAGAACGGGCGGATGTTCCCGGAAGCACGTGACGGTTCCTTTGCCTGGTCGGCGGCGTTCGTCTCCTACGTCTTGCGCATCTCCGGCGCGGGGGCGCGGTTTCCGTATTCCGCCAACCATTGGACGTATATCGATCGCGCCCGCGCGGCGGCGGATGGCAAGGACGATGCGATCGTGATCGCCGAGCGGCCGGAGGCCTATGCGCCGCGCCCGGGCGACCTGATTTGCCTCGGCCGTGGCAAGGCGGCCGCGCTGCGCTACGAGCACCTGCCTGCCGGGCCGTTTCCGGCGCATTGCGACATCGTGGTGGAAACCACGCCGGGGCGGCTGGCGGTGGTGGGCGGCAATGTGCGCGACGGGGTGACGCTGAAGCATGTTCCCGTGACGCCGGACGGCAAGCTGGCCGGGCCAGACGGCACGGTGCTGGACACGCAGCGCCCGTGGATGGTGGTGCTGCGGTTGCGGGTCCCTGGGCCGGTATCCTGACCGGCTATTGCCGCCAGGGCAGACCGTCCGCCTTCCAGCCGGCAACCGTGCCACGGTGGCGGCTGCCATCCGTCGGGCCTTCGAACCCGTCCGACACGTTGTAGCTGTGCGTGAAACCGGCCTGTTGCGCCGCCTGCGCGGCCGCCAGGCTGCGCACGCCGCTGCGGCACAGGAAGTAGATGTGGTTCTCCTCCGACAGGCCGGCCTGGCGCATGTGGTCGATGAAATTTCCGTTCACCTGCATGGCCGGATAGAGCTGCCAGGGGATCAGCACGAGGTCCTGGCCCGTGGCGGAGAGGTCCGGGATGCCCACGTAGTTCCATTCCGCGTCCGTGCGGCAATCGACCAGGCGCGCCTTCGGGTCCTTGAGCAGGGCTTCCCAAACGTCACGCGGCGCCACATTCTGAACCATCACATCTGCTCCGGTTTGTCTCTTGTCCTGGCCTCCCATCGCACGCGGGCCGGACGCGGGCAACGGGATTTGGGGGAACCAGTCATGGCTACGCTGCATTCGGGTATCGCCGCCGACCTTGAGGGCGCGATCGGCAACACGCCGTTGATCAAGCTGCGCCGCGCGTCCGAGGAGACCGGGTGCACGATCCTGGGCAAGGCGGAATTCATGAACCCGGGCGGGTCCGTGAAGGATCGCGCCGGTCTGGCGATCATCCTGGATGCGGAGAAGCGCGGCGCGCTGAAGCCGGGCGGCACGGTGGTGGAAGGCACGGCGGGCAATACCGGCATCGGGCTGACTATCGTCGGCAACGCGCGCGGCTACAAAAGCGTGATCGTGATGCCGGAGACGCAGAGCAAGGAGAAGATCGATTTCCTGCGCATGATCGGCGCGGATTTGCGGCTGGTTCCCGCGAAGCCGTTCCGCGATCCCGGCAACTACGTGCATGTCTCCCGCCGCCTGGCGGAGGAGACCGGCGCGGTGTGGGCAAACCAGTTCGATAACCTGGCCAATCGGGAGGGGCATCGCGCCACCACGGGGCCGGAGATCTGGGACCAGACGGCGGGCAAGGTGGATGCGTTCACCTGCGCCTGCGGCACAGGCGGCACGCTGGCCGGGGTTTCGCTGGCGCTGAAGGAACGTAATGCCAATGTGAAGATCGTGCTGGCGGACCCGGAGGGCAGCGGCCTGTATGGCTGGGTGAAAAGCAATGACCTCACTGTCACCGGCAGTTCCATCACGGAAGGCATCGGGCAATCCCGCGTGCCGGAGAATTTAAACGGGGTGGCGATTGACGATGCCGTGCGCATTCCGGACGCGGAGGCATTGCAGCACATTTTCGACGTAATGCAGTACGAGGGTCTGTCAGTCGGCACGTCCTCCGGCATCAACATCGCCGCGGCGGTGCGGGTGGCGAAGGAGATGGGGCCGGGGCACACAATCGTGACGGTGTTATGCGACGGCGGATCGCGCTACCAGTCCAAGCTGTACAACCTGCCCTTCCTGCGCGAGAAGGGCTTGCCGGTGCCTACCTGGATGGCGTGAGCGGTTTCACGCACTTCCTGTTGGCGGAACGCGGCGCGGCTCTGACACTGGCGGTGGCACTGGCCATCGGCATCGCCTATGCGATGCATCTACTGGGCGCCGATTTCATTCAAGGCACCGCGTTGTTCTGGATCCGCCCGCGCGGCTTCATGGGCGGGCAGATAGACATGAGCAGCGTGGTCTCCGCCTATTACTGGTTCATCCAGGATGGCTGGCGCTGGCCGCTGATGCGCATTCCGCAGGCGAACTGGCCGGACGGATCCAATGTGTTCGCGCTGGATGCCGCGCCGCTGGTGGCCCTGGCAGGCAAACTTGTTCGTGACGCGAGCGGTTGGCAGGTGAACCTGTATCCAGCCTGGTTCGTGGCGGCGTTCGCGCTTCCGGGCGTGATGCTGGCGGGGCTGCTGCGGGCCTGGGGGCAACGCTCGCTGCTGGCGGGCATTGTCGCCGGCGTGATGGGAGCGCTGGCGCCGATGGTGCATCTGCGCTTCGGGCACGTGGCGCAGATGGCGATCTGGCTGGTCGTCGCGGCATTGGCCCTGTACTCAGCGCGGGACATGCGGGGGCGCCTGGGCGGGCTGCTGGGGCTGGCGTTGCTGGCGGGCTGTGTGAACCTGTACCTGTTCGTGATGGTGGCGGCGGTGGCGGGCGCGGCGATCCTGCAGGCGGTGGCGGACCGGCGCATCGGAATCGGGCGCTTCCTGGTGCTGGCACTGTGCGTGCCGCTGTGCGGCCTGCTGCCAGTATGGGCGTTCGGCCTGCTGGACATGCCCAACCTGACCAGCACGGAGATCGATTTCGGCTTCTTTTCCGCCAATCTCGGCACGATCCTATGGCCGCAGGTGAGCGCGGTGGGGCGCTGGAGCGGCATGTCCTGGCTGGCCGGCGGACCGTTGGATGGCACGGACGGGCAGTACGAGGGCTATTCCTATCTGGGGCTGGGCGGCGTTTTGCTGGCGCTGGTGTCCGTGGCACGTGAATGGCGGGCCGTTCCCGGCTTGCTGAAGCGGCATTGGGCACTGGCGACCGCCCTGTGCGTGCTGCTGGCCTGGGCACTTTCCAACGAGGTTTATCTGGGGAAGGTCATGCTGCTTCGGGTACCGCTACCGGAGGCACTGCTGGAGACGGTGCTGGCTTGGTTCCGTAGTTCCGGCCGTTTCGTCTGGCCCCTGGCCTGGCTGGTGCTGGCATGGGGCATCGCCGGAACGCTGCGGGCACGGCCGGCGGTCGCGGTGCCGATTTGCGCCATGGCAATGGCATTGCAATGGACGGATCTGGGTATCTGGCGGGAACGGTTGCAAGCGCTGGTTACACGCCCGCCAGAATCGGTGTTCGGGGATGAGTCGGCGCGGAATGCCGTCGCGCGCGAGGTGGCGGCGCGCAGGCTGGTCAGCGTTGTGCCGTCGTTCTTCTGTTCATCGTCCCGCGACAATTATGAAGGCGTGTTCAACATCGCCGCGGCCGAGGTCCAGGTGATGGCAGCGCGGGCGAATGCACGCATGCGCTGGACGATGACCGCGCGCGGCACGCCCGATTGCGAAGCCGCGGCGACCGAGGACCTGGTCGAATTGGCCAATAGTGGCGTGCTGGTTGTGCTGGCCGATCCCGCGCGATCCGACCGTACGGAGGAGGCGCGCGGCGTATTGGCATGCCGGGACTTCAGCCTCGGCGTGATCTGCGCGACAAGACACTAGCATGCGCTCCGAATCGGCTTCCGTTTCATGGATCCTGCGAGACTGCCCCGCCTGGGTGGCGATAGCGGCTGGCGCATTATTCGGCCTGACCTATGCCGTGGTCCTGCTTGGGCCCGGCGTTGCCTTTGGCTGGTCAGACTATTGGGCCCAGCCGCACGGCCTGCAATCGGGCCGGTTCGATATGACCGGCATCCTCTCCGCATGGCACTGGTTCATGCAGGACCGATGGCGATGGCCACTCCTTGCCATCCCCAAGGCTGCCGATAGCAACGCCGGATTGTGGGACCCCGTTGCCCTGATATTTCTGCTTTCCAAGGCGATCCAGTCAGCGACCGGCTGGAAGCTGAACCCCATGCCGCTGTGGCAGTCCGGCTGCTTCGCCGCCAATGCCGCCGCCTTGGTGATTCTGGTACGGGCATTGGGCGCGCGCAGCTTTGCCGCCGCGCTGCTGGCCGCCGGGCTGGGCGCGATGGCGCCCGGGGTGCATATGCGCCATGGCCATCTGTCATTGCTGGCCCACTGGCTGCCGATATCGGCGCTGGCCCTGTACGTGCACACGCGCGCACTTCCCCGAGTGGGGACGGGCAAGCTGGCCGGGGTCGTCGGTCTCGCCGCGCTGGCAGCCGGGATAAACCTCTATCTCTTCGTCATGGTCGTGGCGATCGGCGCGGCTGCCATCCTGCAGCCGGCTCTGGATCGTCGTGCCGCGTGGGGACCTGCCCTGCTTGCGCTCGCCGCACTTCCGGCCAGCGGCGGGCTGGTCACCTGGGCCATCGGCCTGCTGGAAGCGCCCTCGGTCGGCCGCGTCACCTTCGCCTTCGGGCGCAATTCCATGAACCTGCTGTCGCCGTTCTGGCCGCAGTCGAGTGGTGTTCTGTCCGGGACGGGTATCTACTGGCTGACACGCGGTTCGATCGGCGCCACAGTCGGGCAGTACGACGGCTACGCCTATCTCGGCCTGGGCGCGGTCCTAACGGTCGTCATGGGAGTAGTCCTTGGCCGCGATCGACTTGTCCGGCTGGTTCGGGACAATGCCGTGCTGACGGCGGCGATGCTCGTGCTGACCCTGTGGGCGCTGTCGAACCAGATCTATGCCGGGCCGTTCTTGATCGTGACCTATCCGGTGCCGGATATTCTCGAGCGGACCGTCCTTGCCTGGTTCCGCAGCAGCGGTCGGATGTTCTGGCCGGTTGCCTGGTTGATCGTCGGCATTGGGATCGCCGCGGTCATGACGCGCGCCGCACCCCGGACACGTATCGTGGTTCTCGCCGTGGTGCTGGTTGTGCAATGGGTGGACTTGTCGATCTGGCGTGGCCGAATCGCGACGCTTGTTGCCAGACCTGCCGCCGCGGCTCTCGCGCCGCCGGATGTCATGGACCGGTTGCTACAGGAGGCGCGCGTTCTCGGGCATGTCGCGCTTGTGCCAGTCGGACTCTGCCCGGGATCTTCGATCGACGATCTGTCCTACAGCAATGCCATTACCGAAGCCGAGTTGTTGGCCGCGCTGGCCAACGCGCGAATCAATGTCGTGGCGAATGCGCGGGAAACCCCGACATGCGGGATGGATACCGGGGTGAGCCTCCCGGACATGGCCAGGCAGGGCGTGTTGATCGTCCTACGGGATGTGCCGGGGCTGGACCGGACTGAGGAGGCCCGCCACGCCGCGGACTGCATGGACCTACCGATGGGCGTTGCCTGCACCCCCCGGAAGTAGGGCGCCGATGAAGCGACCAAATCCGACACGCTGCTGCTGCCAGTAGGTTCCTGTGGCCATCAATTCGCCGCCAGTGGGATCACCAGTGGGGAAATAACGCGGTGAGAAATCCGCGGTGCGGAAGATCATGTCCCACCACGGCAGCACGGCACCGTAGTTGCAGGATCGCCGCCCGGCCGCATCCACGCCATGGTGCAGACGGTGGAAGCGCGGGGAGATCAACAGCCTCTCACCGAGCCAGCCGAAGGAGAGGCGGACATTGGCGTGCGACAGACTTTCCAGGAAGCGCAGCACCAGGACCAGCAACGGGAACTGCATGGGGGACACACCGATCAGCAGGGCCACCAGGCCAAACCAGAAGAACGCGATGATATCGTCCAGTAGATGGTTGCGGTCATCCGACCAGAAGGTCATCTGCCGCTGGGCATGATGCAGCGAATGCAGTGCCCACCACCAGCGATAGCGGTGGGACAGGCGATGCCGCCAGTATTCGGCCAGATCCAGGATGATGGCGTAGAGGATGAATGTGATCACCGGCTGGCCGAGCAGCGAGGGGAACAGGCGCTCCAGCGTCGGCGGCACGTAGCCGTTGTCGGTCAGCCAGCCGTTCAGCGCGGTTTGCACCTGCCAGAACAGCACGAAGGTGATCAGCGGCAGGATGCCGACGCGGGAGATGCAGGTGTAGATCACATCCACCCACACCGCCTTGTTGTCTGGCCAGTTTTCCACCGGGCGCCATTTTTCCAGCGGAACGCAGACGGCGAAGGTGATGGCGACCTGCACGGCGCCGTAGACGGCGAACAGCGCCCAGCCGAAACCAAGTTCCTCCCACTGCATGAGACCAAGCTGGTACATCAACGGCACCAGGACAAATTCCTGAATCTTGCCGGCGATGCTGTCGAGGAACGAGATCATGGCACGGCCTTTCCGGCCTCAGCTTTCACGCTCAGGGGATCGCATTGGGGGCCAGGAAGATGCCGTGCGGGGAGCGGCCGACATCGACGGTTTCATACGTGCCGGTGACGGGGTCCAGCACCGCGACCTTTTCCGCCCAGCGGCGGGTGATCCAGATCTTGCCATCCGGCGCCACTTCCAGACAGTCCGGGCCCCCGGGTACTTTATAGGTGCGGATCACCGACAGGGTCTTCGCATCCAGCGCCGTCACAGCACCGTCCAGGCGGCTGTTGACGTAGACGACCTTGCCGTCTGGTGAACTGAAGACCTGGTGTGTGCCGCGTCCGATCTTCAGCCGCTTTTCCACGCTGCCATCGGTAGGGTTCACGACCGCCATGTCGTCCCCGCCCATGTTGGCGACCAGCAGCCTGCCGTTGTTCCAGATAACGCCGGCAGGCGCCTTGCCGACCGGCTTCACCCACAGCAGTTCCAGCTTGTCCAGGTCGATCGCGGCCAGCTGGTCCGTGCCCTGCAGGGTGATGAACACGCGCTTTGAATCCGGCGTGTAGACCAGATGGCTGGGCATGGATTTCAGCGGAAAGCGCTTCAGCAGCTGCATGCGCACCGCGTCGTAGACGTCGACCTGGTTACGGGCGAGGCCATTGACGACGAGGAACTTGTTGTTCGGCGAGAAACCGAGATGATATGGGTTGGCTACCGGGATCCGGCGGTTCAGCGTGCCCTTCATCGGGTCGATGGCGAACAACTCATTGCCCGCGGAATCACCGACCAGGATCTCCTTGCCGTCCGGGCTCGCCACCACGTGGTGCGGTTCGCGCAATACGGGAATGCGACGGATCTCCGTTCGCTTGCCCATGTCGATCACACTGATCGAGGCAGCACCCGAATTCATCACGTAGGCCAAACCGGTCGCGTGCGCGAACTGGGCGGTACCCAGCGCGGGGGTTACGGCGAGCAGCAGGGCGGCAAGCGGGCGCGGCATCATGGCAGATCGATTCTCAGTTCTGGCGCGGTGTTGCGTTCTCTCGCGCGGAGCGTGCGAAACAGGCGTTGATCCATGTCAAGAAAACGCTGGAAGTCGTGGCGATCAACGTATTGTCGGTGTACGAATGCACGGCAAACCCGATGAGGACAAGCAGCAAGAACGCCCTGTCCGGCCCGCATGTGGCGCGCAGGTGCCCGCGCGTCCAGAGGACGAGGTACAGGATCAGCAGTAACAACCCAAAATATCCGCCTTCCATGCCGATTCGGAGATATTCGTTGTGCGCGGCGTTGGTGCCGAGCAGGCGTGCGACCGGGCTGTCCAGATCCACCAGCGACTTGGCGGCACCGACGCCCCAGCCGAACCACGGGGACGCATCCCAGGCGGCCTGGAAATAGGGCCAGATCTCGTCCCGGCCGGACAGGTTGGTGGGTTCTCGCAGCAGCAGGTTGAACAGGCGCATGTCCGAGAAGAAGCCCGCCATGAGCGGCAGCAGCACGACGAGGATGGCGCCGGCAAGCAGCAGGGGCACGCGCATGGACCAGGGCAGGTGGGGGGATGGCACGCAGGCGACGGCCAGGCTGATAACCAACACCGCGATCGCCAGCGGTGCACGGGCGCCGGTGAGCGCGAGAATGCCGAGGTTCAGCATGACCATAGCGCCGTACCAGATCTTTCCCTCCCGCATGAACTCCAGCAGGGCGGCATAGGACGCGGCCATGGCAAAGCCGGCCAGGAAGGCGGGATGGCCGGCGCCCTGCAGGCGCAGGCCGGCGCTATCCACAATCATCGGGTGAATGCCGGGCACGGTGAGCGTCACGCCTGCCAGGACCGCGGCGAAAGGGACGATCATCACCGCGCGGATCAGGGCACGCGCCGTGGCGCCGGACAGCCGGACGAAGCCAACCGCAAAGGGAGCGACCGAGCCCAGGAGGGAGCGCGCGCTTTCCGCCCAGTCCAGGTTCGGGTGCAGGCCGTGCAGGACGCTCCAGCAGAACATCGCCAGGAAGGCGAAGCCGGGATTGAAGCCATCCCAGCGCACGCCGAAGCGCAGGGCGGCGACAGCGACAAGGCCGAGGCCGGCCAGCTTGAGGCCCGCGATCACCGCCATGCCGGACGCGCCGGGCAGCCACATGTCCGGCGTGAGGCCCACCGCGAACAGCCACGCCACGAGCGCGGCGGTGGGGCAGAGCAGCGCCAAGACAAGCCCCGTAAGCAGGGCGAGTGCCAGCAGCGCCGGGTCGACCTGTTCGGGCCAGACGAAGACCAGGGTAAGTCCTGTCAGGGCCGCAAGGCCTGACGGAGCAATGGAGAATGGAGAGCGCAGCAGGGTGGCGTGCATGATGGTGGCCATTACACAACCATAAGTGGAAAATATCCAGCGCCGGGCACACGGGGCCAGCAAAGCAGGGGCTGGTCAAACGCGCATGGCCGTCGCAGGCTGGCACCGTTCAGTGTCCCAGAACGGACGAAGGGGGAAACGATGAGCGAGTTGCGGGTAATCACGAAGGGGCTGCGCTTTCCGGAAGGCCCGGTGGCGATGAAGGATGGGTCCGTCGCGCTGGTGGAAATCGAGCGTCAGACGGTGAGCCGCGTGGCGCCGGATGGCACGACCAGCGTGGTGGCGATGACCGGCGGCGGGCCGAACGGGCTGGCGGTGGGGCCGGACGGCGCCTTCTACGTGTGCAACAACGGCGGCTTCGTGTTCCACAACGACGAGCATGGGTTACGCCCGGTGCTACAGGGGCCCGATTACTGGGGCGGGCGCATCGAGCGCGTCGATCCCGCCACCGGCAAGGTGAGCATCCTGTACGACCGCTGGGGCGATGTGCGGCTGCGCGGGCCGAATGATCTGGTGTTCGATGGGCAGGGCGGCTTCTACTTCACCGACCTGGGCAAGTCCCGCGCGCGGGACCGCGACCATGGCGCCATCTACTATGCCCGCGCGGACGGTTCCTTCATCCGCCGCATCGCCTATCCCGTGCTGACGCCGAACGGCATCGGCATCTCGCCGGACGGCAAGACCATGTATTTCGCGGAGACCGAGAATGCCCGGCTGTGGGCGCTGGACCTGGAAGCGCCGGGCGTGGTGAAGCCGGCCCCCTTCCCTTCTCCGCATGGCGGACGGCTGGTCATCGGCCTGCCGGGCTTCCAGCGTTTCGACAGCCTGGCGCTGGACGCGCACGGCAATATTTGCGTCGCCACACTGATCAACGGCAGCATCAGCGTGATCTCGCCGTCCGGGCAGTTGCTGCGCCAGCCGAAGATGCCGGACCCGTACACAACCAATATCTGTTTCGGCGGGCCGGACTTGAAGACAGCCTACATCACCCTTTCCACCACCGGGCAGCTGGTGGCGATGGACTGGCCAGACCCTGGGCTTCGCCTGGTGCACGAGGCGTAGAAGAAGGGGGCAATTCGGCCCCCTTCTTCTTCCGGCTCAGAAGATGCCGCCGAGGCGAGCCAATTCCGTCTGGTGCGCGTCGGCGTCGCCATAGAGCTTATCGATCATCGTCATGCGCTTGAAGTAGTGGCCGGCCTTGTACTCGATGGTCATGCCGATGCCGCCATGCAGCTGGACACATTCCTGCCCGACATGGCGGCCGGCGCGGCCGATCTGCACCTTGGTGGCGCACATGGCGCGGCGACGTTCCGTGGCGTTTTCCTCCGCGGCCATCATGGTGGCGTACATGGTGATGGAGCGGGACTGCTCCAGCGCGGTGAACATGTCCACGGCGCGGTGCTGCAGGACCTGGTTGCGGCCGATGGGGCGTCCGAATTGCTGGCGGGTCTTGAGGTATTCCAGGGTCAGCTCGTGCATCTCGTTCATGATACCGACGGATTCGGATGCCAGCGCGGCAATGGCCTCGTCGATCGTGCGTTCCAGGATGGGCAAGCCGTTGGCGGGATCACCCAGCACCGCGTCGGCGCCAACCTGCACATTGTCCAGCGTCAGTTCGGCCGCACGCAGCCCGTCCTGCGTCGGGTAGCCGCGGCGGGAGGCGCCTGGCGCATTGGTATCGACGATGAACAGGCCGATGCCGGCGCAATCCCGCTGCGAGCCGGCGGTGCGGGCGGAGACGATGATCTTGTCGGCGCAGTCACCGTGGATGACGACGGACTTGGCTCCGTTCAGCGTAAAGCCGGAACCGTTCTTCGTCGCAGTGGTAGCGACGTCGGCGAGATTGTAGCGGGAGCTGCGTTCCACATGCGCCAGGGCGAGCTTGAGCTTACCGTTGATCAGGTCCGGCAGAAGCACCTGCTGCTGCGCGACGGAAGCACCATGGCGCAGCGTGCCGCCACCGAGAATGACGGTGGCGAAATAGGGCTCAAGAATAAGGCCTTTGCCGAAGGCCTCCATTACGATCATGGTTTCCACCGGCCCGCCGCCGAAGCCGCCCTGCGCTTCCGCGAAGGGCAGGCCGAGCAGGCCGAGTTCGGCGTACTGGTCCCAAATGTCCGCGCTGAATCCGGCGGGTTCGGCCATGTATTTCTTGCGCTGTTCGAAGCCATAACGGTCCGCAATCAGGCGGTCGACGCTGTCCTTGAGCAGGCGTTGGTCGTCGGAGAGTTCGAAATCCATGATCAGAGTCCCAGCACGGCTTTGGCGATGATGTTGCGCTGGATCTCGTTGGAGCCGCCGTAGATCGAGACCTTGCGGAAATTGAAATACACCGGCGCGGCCTGCGTGGCGTAGGCCGGGCCAATGACGGGTTCGTTAAAGCCGTCCCGCACCGGCTGGTACGGCATGATGTAGGGGCCGACCACGTCCATCACCAGTTCCGTGATCGCCTGCTGGATGTCCGAACCCTTGATCTTGAGGATGGAGGACGCGGGGTCCGGCTTGCCTTTGTCGGCGCGCTTGGCATCGGCGGCAACAACGCGCAGCTGCGTCATCTCCAGGGACTTCAGTTCCACCTCCACGGCGGTGAGCTTGGACAGGAAAACCGGATCGTCGATCAGCCGCCCCTCCCCGATCCGCTCAATGGCCGCGAGTTCCTTGAGGCGGCGGATCTTGGCCTTGGACGTGCCGACGCGGGCGATGCCGGTGCGTTCGTTGCCGAGCAGGAATTTGGCGTAGTCCCAGCCCTTGTTCTCCTGGCCCACCAGGTTCTCGGCCGGCACCACGACGTTGTCGAAGAACACCTCGTTCACCTCATGCCCGCCATCCATCGTCTGGATCGGGCGGCGGGTGATGCCGGGCGTGTTCATGTCGATCAACAGGAAGGAGATGCCTTCCTGCTGCTTCGCCGCGGGATCCGTGCGCACCAGGCAGAAGATCCAGTCCGCGTACTGCGCCAGCGTGGTCCAGATCTTCTGGCCGTTCACCACGTAGGTGTCACCCTTGCGTTCCGCCCGCGTGCGCAGGCTGGCGAGGTCTGAGCCGGAACCGGGTTCGGAGAAGCCCTGGCACCAGAAGATCTCGGCGCTGGCGGTCTTTGGCAGGAAGCGCTGCTTGATCTCGTCGCTGCCGAACTGGGCGATGACGGGTCCGACCATAGACGTGTTGAAG
>Ga0315912_10004803_pt1 | contig 12618 bp, 9 predicted proteins | sample VfabasoilMG_FD_204469 | JGI IMG/M metagenome (GOLD analysis project Ga0315912, IMG submission 204469) | Garden soil microbial communities collected in Santa Monica, California, United States - V. faba soil | ecosystem: Environmental > Terrestrial > Soil > Garden | place: USA: California... | reverse complement strand
AGTTGATGTCGATCGAGGTGAGCGCCTCGGTGTGGTCGATCACGATGCTGCCGCCGGCCGGCAGGCGCACGTGGCGGTCGAACGCGTTCTCGATCTGCGATTCGATCTGGAAGCGCGAGAACAGCGGCACGCGCTCGTTGTAGCGCTTGAGCTTGCGCAGGTTCGCGGGCATCACCTGCTCCATGAACTCGCGCGCCTCGTTGTACAACTCCTCGGAGTCGACCAGGATCTCGCCGACGTCCGCGCGCAGGTAATCGCGCAGCGCGCGGATGATCAGGCGCGACTCCTGGTAGATCAGGAACGGGGCGGAGCGGCCCTGCGCGGCCTCGGAGATCGACTTCCAGACCTGCAAGAGATAGTCGAGGTCCCACTGCAGCTCATCGACGTCGCGCCCCATGCCGGCGGTGCGCACGATCATGCCCATCTCGTCGGGCAGCTTGAGCTCGTCCAGCACTTCCTTGATGTTCTGGCGGTCGTCGCCCTCGATCCGGCGCGAGACGCCGCCGGCGCGCGGGTTGTTCGGCATCAGCACCAGGTACCGGCCGGCGAGCGAGATGAACGTGGTGAGCGCGGCGCCCTTGTTGCCGCGCTCCTCCTTCTCGACCTGGACGACCAGTTCCTGGCCTTCCCGGATCAGCTCGCGGATCCCGTTCTTGTTCGGGTCGGTGCCGGCGGGGAAGTAGTCGCGCGAGATTTCCTTGAGCGGCAGGAAACCGTGCCGCTCGGCCCCGTACTCGACGAAGCAGGCTTCGAGAGAGGGTTCGACGCGGGTGATGCGACCCTTGTAGATGTTGGCCTTCTTCTGTTCCTTGGAGGGGATCTCGATGTCGAGATCGAACAGATTCTGGCCTTCGACGATCGCCACGCGCAACTCCTCGCGTTGCGTCGCGTTGATCAGCATTCTCTTCATGGTGGTATTCCCAAGGCGCCTGGTCGTCGGTGCGAGTCGCGGCGCACGGAGCCCAGCGCGGCGCGATCGCAAGCGATCGCGCAAGCTGCCGGAAGGGCTCCTGCCACCGCGCTTCGCCCCTGGGGCGCAGCGCCTGAACTGTGTGCCGCGAAAGGTTCCGCGGCAAAACGGACGCGCGCCTTGCGTCCGGACTGGAATCGTCGGGAGTCCGTACGGGACGGACTTCCCCTCGTCGTGGCCGGTAACATCGTGCCGGTCATCCGGTAGGCTGCGGGTCGATGCGGACCTTCCGGGTCCGTATCGACATCGACCGTCCGATTCGAATCGGACGCGTCTTGCGCCAGGCGTTACGCGACCGCGTGCGCCCAGCGTGCAGCGGACCCGCGCGCTCGTTTAAGTCCGATCGAATCGGTCAGAATCGGTGCGCGGGTTGCATGATCCGACGTCATGCCTCACCCGGATGGGGCGACGTGCTACTTCGACTACGTTGGCACCGTTTCTCGCAATCCGAGGTTAAGTTCTTGAAATTCGGAAGCTTTCGACGCTCGGTACCGGGCGCGATCATAGCAACCGGGGAGCCCCCCCGGCAACCGACCCCCGAAGCGGGGTCCACCGGCCATGGCGTCCGCCAGGTCGTGGTCGACGCCGAGCGCGACGGCCAGCGCCTGGACAACTTCCTTTTCGGCCTGCTCAAGGGCGTGCCCAAGACCCACGTGTACCGGCTGCTGCGCACCGGCCAGGTACGCATCAACGGCAAGCGCTGCAAGGCCGACACGCGCATCGCGGGCGGCGACCAGCTGCGCATCCCGCCCGTGCGCATGGCCGAACCCGGTGCGCCGGTGCAGGCCTCGAAGCAGTCACTGGACACGCTCGCCTCGCGCATCGTGTTCGAGAACCGCTGGCTGCTCGCGATCGACAAGCCGCACGGCCTCGCCAGCCACGGCGGCAGCGGCATCGCGCTCGGCGCGATCGAGCAGATGCGGCAGTTGCGCCCGAACGAGTCGCTGGAACTGGTGCATCGCCTGGATCGCGACACCAGCGGCGTGCTGCTGTTCTCGCGCAAACGCTCGGCGCTGTCGGCGGTGCAGGCGGCGATCCGCGAGGGCAGGGTGGAGAAGCGCTACCTCGCGTTGCTGGCCGGGCGATTGAACCGCGATCGCGTGAAGGTGGACGTGGCGCTGCGCAAGTCCGTGCTGCAGGGTGGCGAGCGCATGGTGCGGGTGGATCCCTCGGGCAAGGATTCGGTCAGCGACTTCCGCGTGCTCGAGCGCTACTCGAACGCGACCTACGTGGAGATCCAGATCGAGACGGGCCGCACGCACCAGATCCGCGTGCATGCGCAGCACCTGGGGCATCCGGTCGCGGGCGACGAGAAGTACGGCGATGCGGAGGCGAACCGCGCGTTGAAGGAATGCGGGCTGCGCCGGCTGTTCCTGCACGCCGCGCGCCTGAGCTTCGACCTCGGCGAATTCGGCGAGTACAGCATCGAGGCGCCGTTGCCGGCGGATCTGAAGAGCGTTCTGGACCGACTCCCGCGGGCCTCGAAAGCCTCGTAGGAGCGCGCTTCAGCGCGCGATCCTTTCAACCTGCGGTCACGTGCATTGGCGCGTCGAAAAGATCGCGCGCTGAAGCGCGCTCCTACAAAGTTTCCGCGACGGTTCGGGTTGATCCATGGCTAGGCGCGCATCTGGTCGAACAACAGTTCCACCTTCGCCGCGCACGCGAAGTCGTTGCGCGAGAGGCCGCCGACGTCGTGCGTGTTGTAGCGCACGCGGCAATGGCCGTAGCCGATTTCCATGTCGGGATGGTGGTCCTCGACGTGCGCGATCCAGGCGATCGCGTTCACGAACGCCATGGTGTGGTGGAAGTCGCGCGTGCGGTAGGTCTTGACGATGTGGTCGGGATTCGTGCCCAGGACCCATCCGGGCAGCAGCTCGACGAGTTCCCTGCACGGGTCGGTCGCCAGCCGGTGCTCCTCCCCACGCATCGGGATGCAACGTTCGGCGGCGAGCGTGGTAAAGGTATCGGTCATCGTGGCAATCCTCTCGACGGCGATGGGGTAGTGACTGCATCGAGCGCGGGGCATGCCGCGCGGCCTTACAATAGTACCGAGGCGCACCTCCGCGTTCAGGTCGTTACCACACCGACCGCGACGCGCGTGCGGCAACTACATCAGGAACACCCATGATCACAGTCGGCGACGTCGCGCAGAACCACTTCCGCAAGCTGCTCGTGGCCCAGGGTCCGGACATCCTCGGCATCCGCCTGCGCGCGGTGAAACCCGGCACGCCGAAGGCCGATTGCCAGCTCGAGTTCTGCGAGGAGGCGGACCTGCTGGGCAACGAATGGATCGTCGAGTGCGACGGTTTCCGCCTCTACGTCGAGGCCGACAGCGTGCCCTATCTCGACAACGCCGCGATCGACCTGCAGGAAACGGGCGCGGGCTCGCAGCTCACGGTCAAGGCGCCCAAGCTGCGCAGCATCGAGCCCGGTGCCGACGCGAGCCTGGTCGAGCGCGTGCGCTACCTGCTCGAAGCCGAGATCAATCCGAGCCTCGCCGCGCACAAGGGCAACGTGCGCCTCGAGGAGGTCACCTCCGACGGCGTCGTGGTGCTGCGCTTCGGCGGCGGCTGCCAGGGCTGCGGCATGGTGGACGTGACCCTGCGCGACGGCATCGAGCGCACCCTGCGCACGCGCATCCCCGAGATCACCGCCGTGCGCGACGCCACCGACCACACCACGGGCGACGCGCCGTACATGTAGCGCGTCGCGCGCGTCCGGCGCGGAACGGGCACGCGCGCGGCTACCTCGATCGCGCGTCCTCCAGATGCAGCCGGTGCAGCAGCCGGTGGATCATCGGCGTGAAGATCACGCCCACGCTGACCAGGAACATCACGCCCGAGAACAGCGCGTAGATCGAGGCGAACCACTTGCCGGCATCGCTGCGCACGGGATCCACCGGCCCCATGCCGCCCAGGATCATGCTCGCGTTGAGCAGGGCATCGAGCCAGTCGAGCCCTTCGGTCAGGTGGTAGCCGACGACGCCGATCAGCAGCGAGGCGCCGAGCAGCAATGCGGCGAATCCGCCGTGCGCGAGCAGGCGGCGCAGGTAGCGATCACGCGGGGCGAGCGGCTGGCTGCGATGCTCGAAGCCGCCCACGAGCCGTCACTTGAGGTGGCTGAGGTCCGTCAGGTCGCCCTTCTGCGCGGCGAAGTAGGCGGCGAGGTCCTCAATGTCTTCCTTGCTCAGCGGGGCGACGATGCCCGCCATGATCGGATTCTTGCGCACGCCGGACTTGTAGTCCTGCATCGACTTCGCGAGGTAGTCGGCGTACTGGCCCGCGATGCGCGGGTACTGCGGGTCGATGGTCTTGTTGCCGTCGACGCCGTGGCAGGCCGCGCAGGTCTGGGACTTGCGCTGGCCGTTCTCCACGTTGCCCGCGGCGAGGGCGGTGCCGGCGAAGGTGAGTGCGGCGAGCGCCAGCAGCATTCGGATCGTCATGGGGCGTGGTCCGCGGTTCAGTGGCTTTCGCCGGATGACAGGTAGGCGGCGATGTCCTGCACGTCCTGGTCGCTCAGGCTCTCGCCCTGCGCGCGCATGGTCGGGTGGGGGCGGTCGCCGTTCTTGTAGGCGGCCAGCGCGGCGATGATGTACGCGGCGTTCTGGCCGTGGATCTTCGGCACGGTGTAGTTCGGATACGCGTTCCGATACCCCTCGATCCCGTGGCAACCGGTGCAGGAGTAGGCCTTGATCTTGCCTTCGGCGGCGTTGCCGGCGGCAAACGCGGGTGCGGCGGCGAGCACGAGGGCGGCCACGGCGAACTTCGAGAGCGTGCGCTGCATCATGGAGTGCGATTTCCCCGGTACCCGACGACGGGCACGAAATCCTTGCAAGTATAACCGGGCGCGCCGCGTTCCCTACAAGCGGGCCCGCCGCCCCGCCGGAACCACGCGTGACCAGCGGCCTACTGACTTCCGGCACTCATGACCCGCCGGGGTGGGTGTTATATCTAGGTACAACACCTCCCGTGCGGAAGCTCCAGCGATGAAATCCATGCGTATCGCAGCCTTGCTGCTGCTTGTTCCTTGCCTGGCCCTGACGGCCTGCAAGCGCGGCAAAGCCGACTCGGACACGCCCGAGGCGAAGGAGGCCGAGGAGAAGGCGAGCCTGATCACCGTCGAGGTGGCGCCCATCGCGCGCGGCCCGATCACGGCGAGCTACACCGGCACCGCCTCGCTCGAGGCCGACCGCGAGGCGCAGGTCGTGGCGAAGGCCTCGGGCATCCTGCTCAAGCTGCATGCGGAGGAGGGCATGCAGGTGAAGACCGGCCAAGTGCTGGCCGAACTCGATCCCGAGCGCCCGCGCCTGCAGCTCGCCCAGGCGAAGGCGAACCTCAACCGCCTGGAGAACGACTTCCGGCGCTCCAACGAGATGTTCGCGAAGAAGCTGCTCTCGTCCGAGCAGTTCGAGAAGATCAAGTACGAGCTCGATACCCAGAAGGCGGCGTACGAGCTCGCCAAGGTCGACCTCGACTACACCCGCATCCTCGCCCCCATCGACGGCGTACTCAGCCAGCGCATGGTGAAGGAAGGAAACCTCATCCAGTTGCACCAGACCCTGTTCCGGATCGACGACTTCGATCCGCTGCTGGCGGTGCTGAACGTGCCCGAGCGCGAGCTCAACACGCTGCGCCCGGGCCTGCTGGCCTCGATGGAAGTGGACTCGCTGCCCGGCCAGAAGTTCGACGGCGCCGTCGCGCGCGTGGCGCCCGTGGTGGATCCCAAGACCGGCACGTTCCGCGTCACGTGCGAGTTCCGCGACGCCAGCGCGAAGCTCAAGAGCGGCATGTTCGGCCGGCTCGACATCGTGTTCGACCGGCGCGAGGACGTGCTCACGCTGCCGCGCGCGGCGCTGATCGAGGAGGACGGCCAGTTCTCCGCGTTCGTGGTCACCCGGGAGAAGGTGACCGAGGGCGTCGATCCCGGTGCGAAGAAGGACGACAAGAAGGCCAAGCCCGCCGACCCCAAGGCCCGCGTCTACGACGCCGACGTCGCGCACAAGCGCGCGATCAAGATCGGCTACATCGCGGGCGAGCGGGTGGAAGTGCGCGAGGGTCTCGCCGAGGGCGAGCGCGTGGTCACGGTGGGGCGTTCGGCGCTGCGTGAAGGCACCAAGGTGCAGATCCTGGAGGCCAAGCCGTGAGCCTGATCGAAACCGCCACCCGTCGCCGCGTCACCGTGGCGATGGTGACCCTGACCTTCGTGCTGTTCGGCCTGATCGCGCTGGGCGACCTGAAGGTCAACCTGCTGCCCGACCTGTCGTATCCGACCCTGACGGTGCGCACCGAGTACGCCGGCGCCGCGCCGACGGAAATCGAGAACCTGGTGACGCAGCCGGTGGAAGAGGCCGTGGGCGTGGTGAAGAACGTGCGCAAGGTGCGCTCGGTCTCGCGCACCGGACAGAGCGACGTCACGCTCGAGTTCTCCTGGGGCACGAACATGGACCTCGCGGCGATCGAGGTGCGCGACAAGCTGGAGGTCCTGCAGCAGCTTCCGCTGGAGGTGAAGAAGCCGGTGATCCTGCGCTTCGACCCCTCGACCGAACCTATCCTGCGCCTCGCGCTGACCGCGGGCGATGCCGGCGCCACGCTGGGCGAGGCCGAGCTCAAGCAGCTGCGCCGCTACGCCGAGGAGGACCTCAAGAAGCGCATCGAACCCACGGCCGGCGTCGCGGCGGTGAAGGTCGGCGGCGGCCTCGAGGACCAGGTGCAGGTCGACATCGACCAGCGCAAGCTCGCGCAGCTCGGCCTGGGCGTGGGCGAGGTGATCGACCGCCTGCGCGCGGAAAACGTCAACGTCTCGGGCGGACGCATCGACGAGGGCAGCCAGCGCTTCCTGGTGCGCACGGTGAACCAGTTCGGCACGGTGGACGAGATGAAGGCGCTGCTGATCCGCGTCAGCAACGGCATCCCGGTCAAGCTCGAGGACGTGGCCGAGGTGCGCCAGGGCTTCAAGGAGCGCGAGGCGGTGATCCGCGTGGACGGCCGCGAGGCGGTGGAACTCGCGCTGTACAAGGAAGGCGACGCGAACACGGTGGCCGTGGCCGAGAAGGTCAAGGAGGCGCTCGAACGCCTCAAGCCGCTGATGCCGCAGGGCGTGGAGATCAAGGTGGTCGAGGACCAGTCGGTCTTCATCCGCAACGCGCTCAAGTCGGTGCGCACCGCCGCGCTCGAGGGCGGCATCCTCGCCATCCTGATCATCTTCTTCTTCCTGCACGACGGCTGGAGCACGTTCGTGATCGCGCTGTCGCTGCCGGTCTCGATCATCGCCACCTTCTTCTTCATGGGGCAGGCGGGCCTGAGCCTGAACGTGATGTCGCTCGGCGGCCTGGCGCTTGCCACCGGCATGGTGGTCGACGATTCGATCGTGGTGCTGGAGAACATAGCCCGGATGCGTGAACGCGGAATGTCGGCGATGGAGGCCGCGATCAAGGGCACGACGGAGGTCGGCATGGCAGTGACGGCGTCCACGCTGACCACGGTCGCGGTGTTCTTCCCGCTCGTGTTCGTGCAGGGCGTCGCGGGCCAGCTGTTCCGCGACCAGGCGCTGACGGTGACCATCGCGATGATCATCTCGCTGGTCGTGGCGATGACCGTGGTCCCGGCGCTCGCCGCGTACAAGGGACGCAAGGAGGAAGCGCCCGAGGCGGAGACCGAGCCCGCGCAGCCGCGGCTGGAGCCGAAGAACCGCGTCGCGCGCGCCGGTCTCAAGGGCCTGCACGCGGTCGGTGGATTCGTGTTCCACACCATCCCGTTCTACCTGATCCGCGGCGTGACCGGCCTGTGGGGCCTGCGCAACTGGTACGGCGCGGGCGTCCTGCGCTACGTCGGCAAGTACGTGCTCGCCGGCTACGACCGCGCGGCCGCGAGCTACCACGCGCTGCTGCCCAAGGCGCTGGACCGGCCCGTGCTCGTGCTCGGTTCCGCCGGCGCCATGTTCGTGGCGAGCCTGGCGGTGGTCCCCACCCTGGGCCTGGACCTGATCCCGCAGCTCGAGCAGGGCAGCTTCGAGGTCACCGTGAAGCTGCCGCCCGGTACGCCGCTGGCGGAAACCGACGCGCTGGTCACGCGCCTGCAGGCCGCGCACGCCAAGGACGCCGAAGTCGCGAGCCTGCACGGCGTGTCCGGCTCCGGCACGCGCCTGGACGCCAATCCCACCGAATCGGGCGAGAACATCGGCCGCCTCACCATCGCGCTGAAGTCCGGTGCAGGCGAGGACGGCGAGGCGAAGGTGCAGGCAGGCCTTCGGCAGACGCTCAAGGGCATGCCAGGCGCCACCGCGAAGTTCTCGCGGCCCGAACTGTTCTCCTTCGCCACGCCGCTGGAGATCGAGATCGCCGGCTACGAGGTCGAGCCGCTGCGCCGTGCCGGCATCGACCTGACCGAGCGCCTGCGCGCGTCCAAGCGCTACACCGACGTGAAGAGCACGGTCGAGGAAGGCTATCCGGAGATCCAGATCCGCTTCGATGCCGAACGCGCCGCCGCGCTGGGGCTCACCACGCGCCAGGTGTCCGACCAGGTCGTGCGCAAGGTGCGCGGCGAAGTCGCCACGCGCTACAGCTTCCGCGACCGCAAGATCGACGTGCTGGTGCGCTCGGCCGAGGCCGACCGCGCCTCGGTCGAGGACATCCGCAACCTGATCGTGAACCCGCAGAGCGAACGCCCGGTGACGCTGTCGGCCGTGGCCGAGGTGATCACCACCGAGGGTCCGAGCGAGATCCATCGCGCCGACCAGCAGCGCGTCGCCATCGTCTCGGCCTCGCTCGCGTACGGCGACCTGGGCTCGGCCGTGGAGGAGGTGCAGGCCATGCTGCGCGAGCGCCCGCTCGGCGCCGGGCTGGACGTGCGCATCGGCGGCCAGAGCGAGGAGCTGCAGTCGTCGGTCAACTCGCTGATTTTTGCGCTCACGCTTGCGATCTTCCTGGTCTACCTTGTGATGGCCTCGCAGTTCGAGTCGCTGCTGCATCCGTTCGTGATCATGTTCTCGGTGCCGCTGGCCATGGTCGGTGCGGTGCTCGCGCTGAAGCTGTCCGGACGGCCGCTGTCGGTGGTCGTGTTCATCGGCCTGATCCTGCTCGTGGGTATCGTGGTGAAGAACGCCATCGTGCTGATCGACCGCGTGAACCAGCTGCGCCTGGAGGGCATGGACCGGCGCGCGGCGCTGATCGCCGCGGCCGAGTCGCGCCTGCGCCCCATCGCGATGACCACGCTGTGCACGCTGCTCGGCTTCGCGCCGCTCGCGCTGGGCACGGGCGAGGGCAACGAGGTGCGCGCGCCGATGGCGATCACGGTGATCGGCGGCCTCGCGGTGAGCACGCTGCTGACCCTGATCGTGATCCCGGTCGTGTACGAACTGCTCGACCGCAAACCCATCCGCGCGGCGCGCGGGCATGCCGGTGCGGCCGCGCCCGCGCCCGCGCTCGGCCACGACTGAGGACCCGCGCATGGACATCGCCTCGCTCAGCCTGAAGCGTCCGGTCTCCCTGGTCATGATGTTCGTGACCATGGTGGTGATCGGCGGCATCGCCGCCGTGCGGCTGCCGCTGGAGTTCTTCCCCGAGGTCGAGGCGCCGTTCGTGTTCGTCAACATCCCCTACCCGGGCTCCACGCCCGTCGAGGTGGAACGCACGATCACGCGGCCGGTGGAGGAGGCGCTCGCGACCATCTCGGGCATCGAGCGCATGGACTCGAACTCGCGCCCCGACGGCTCGCAGATCTTCATGCAATTCAAGTTCGGGCGCAGCGTGGCGATCAAGGCCTCCGAGGTGCGCAGCCGCATCGACGCGATCCGCGCCGACCTGCCGAACGACCTGCAGCGCTACCAGGTGCTGAAGTTCGCGACCGGCGACCAGGCCGTGCTGCGCGTGCGCCTGAGTTCCGAGCAGGACATGTCTAATTCCTACGACCTGCTCGATCGCAAGCTCAAGCGGCGGCTGGAACGCGTCTCGGGCGTGGCGCGCGCCGACATCTCCGGCGTCGCGCCACCCGAGGTCGAGATCGCACTGCTGGCCGACCGCGTGAGCGCGCACGGCGTGGGCCTGAACGAACTGGCGGACCGGCTGCGCGCCGCGAACTTCTCCACCTCGGCCGGCGTCATCAGCGACGCGAACCACCGCTTCCGCGTGCAGCCGATCGGGGAGTTCAAGAGCCTCGAGCAGATCCGCGCGCTGCCGCTGAACGAACAGGGCCTCAGGCTGGGCGACATCGCCGACGTCACGCTCAAGCCCGGCGACCTCGACATCCGGCGCCACCTCGACCTGCGCCCCACCGTGGGCGTGGACGTGTTCAAGGAACGCAACGCCAACCTCGTGGACGTGGCCCGCGCCGCGCTCGAGGAGGTGAACCGGATCTCGACCGAGCCCGAGATGCAGGGCATCCGCCTGTACATCCTCGACGACCAGGGCGCGGGCGTGAGCACCTCGCTCAAGGAGCTGGCCGAGGCCGGCCTGCTCGGCGCGCTGCTCTCGCTCGCCGTGCTGTACTTCTTCCTGCGCCACTGGCCGTCCACGCTGATGGTGTCGCTCGCGGTGCCGCTGTGCTTCGTGATGACGCTGGGCCTGATGTACTTCCTCGGGCTGTCGCTGAACGTGCTCTCCATGATGGGGCTGCTGCTCGGCATCGGCATGGTGGTGGACAACGCCGTGGTCGCGGTGGAAAGCATCTACCAGATGCGCGCGAAGTATCCCGACGATCCCCCGCGCGCGTCGGTCGCCGGCGTGCGCAACGTCGCGATCGCGCTGACCGCCGGCACGCTGTGCCACTGCATCGTGTTCCTGCCGAACATCTTCGGGGCGAAGAACTTCATCTCGATCTACCTCTCGCACGTGGCGTTCGCGATCACCATCTCGCTGCTCGCCTCGTGGCTGGTCGCGGTCACCCTGGTGCCGATGCTGTCCGCGCGCATCGCCGCGCCCGCGTTCATCCACCAGAAGAGCATGATCTCGGGATGGATGGACCGCTACGAGGCGTTCGTGCGCTGGACCCTCGCGCATCGCACCAAGACCCTGGTCGGCACGTTCCTGCTGCTGCTCGTGAGCTTCCTCCCGGCCTCGCAGGTGAAGTTCGACATGTTCCCCTCGGGCGAGACGCGGCGCCTGAACCTGAACTACGACATCAACGGGCAGTACCGCCTGGAGGAGCTGGAGCGCAACGTGTTCGTGATCGAGCGCTGGCTGCTCGAGCACAAGGACCAGTTCGAGATCCGCTCGGTGTACAGCTACATGTCGGAGGACTTCGGCATGGGCACCGACATCCTGCTGCACGAGGACGAGAAGGCGAAGCGGCCCTCTAGCGAGATCATGGAGGAGATCCGCAAGTCCATGCCCAAGCTCGCGATCGGCACCGTGGGCTTCGGCTTCCAGCGCCGCGGCGGCCAGAACGGCATGCAGATCTCCGTGATCGGCGACAGCGGCGAGGTGCTGCGGGAACTGGGCACGACCATCCTGCCGCTGCTCAGCCGCGTGAAGGGCGTGCGCGACGTGCGCATGGACGAGAGCAGCGCGAACCGCGAGATCGCGGTGCGGGTGGACCGCGAGCGCGCCGCCTACTACGGATTCAGCGCGCAGGAGGTCGCGACCTACATCGCGGTCGCGCTGCGCGGCGCGCCGCTGCGCGAGTACCGCAACGAGGACAAGGAAGTGCCCGTGTGGTTGCGCTTCCAGGATTCGGACAAGGCCTCGGTCGACGACCTGAGCGACTACAAGCTGCGCCGCGCCGACGGCACGCAGGTGCCGCTGATGGCCATGGTCGCGGTGAGCACGGCCGACACGCCGTCCGCGATCGGCCGCGCGAACCGGCAGACCGCGATCCAGCTGAAGATCAACATCGACGACAAGTCCAGCACGACCGACGAGGCGCGCAAGGCCATCGAGGCCTCGATGAACGCGGTGAAGCTGCCACCCGGTTACCGGTGGAGCTTCGGCGGCGGCTTCGACGACTCGGACGAGGCGGGCAAGCAGATGCTGTTCAACATCTTCATCGCGCTCCTCATGATCTACATCGTGATGGCGGCGGTGTTCGAGTCGCTGCTGTTCCCCGCGGCCATCCTTACCACAATCGTGTACTCGATCTTCGGCGTGTTCTGGCTGTTCTGGCTCACCGGCACCACGTTCTCGATCATGGCGATGATCGGGATACTCGTGCTCATGGGCGTGGTGGTGAACAACGGCATCGTGATGGTGGAGCACATCAACCAGCTGCGCGTGGCGGGGCAGAGCCGCACCGACGCGCTCGCGCACGGCTGCCGCGACCGGCTGCGCCCGATCCTGATGACCATGGGCACCGCGATACTCGGCATGCTGCCGATCTGCATCAGCTCCACGCAGATCGGCGGCAACGGCCCGCCGTACTACCCGATGGCGCGCGCGATCGTGGGTGGGCTGATCTTCTCCACCATCGTCACGCTCGCCGTGATGCCGACCATCTACGCGCTGCTGGACGACTGGCGCACGAAGGCCGGCAGGCTGCTGCGCGACGCGCGGGCGCCGCGGCGCAAGGCCGACACCGCGCGGGTGCTCGCCACCGATCCGTAGCGGCGCGCGAAAACCGGGGCGCCACGGGTCCTTTGTAGGAGCGCGCTACAGCGCGCGATCCTTTCGGCGTGCCGACTGGTCGACGCCATTCGGAAAGATCGCGCGCTGAAGCGCGCTC
>Ga0315912_10004802_pt1 | contig 12619 bp, 3 predicted proteins | sample VfabasoilMG_FD_204469 | JGI IMG/M metagenome (GOLD analysis project Ga0315912, IMG submission 204469) | Garden soil microbial communities collected in Santa Monica, California, United States - V. faba soil | ecosystem: Environmental > Terrestrial > Soil > Garden | place: USA: California... | reverse complement strand
GAGATGCTGGACTATTATCCCCGCGGCGCGATCCGTTTGTTTATTGTGGAAGACAGTAACGAGATTGTCTTGAACGGTTGGAACGGGGATGGCAAGGCGGATACTGGCAATATCATTTACTCCGTGACCCGTCCTGAAATTCGTGGCGGTCCACCGCCTGTGACGATGTATGACCTGATCCGTTCGGCGTTACGTTCGCGCCCGCATGGTGTCGTAATTGGCGAAGCGCGTGGGGCAGAAGCTTGGGAATTGATCCGTGCCGCAGCCACCGGGCATGGACACAGCGCCTTCACTATCCATGCCACCAGCGCAGAACATGTCTGGCCGCGTTTCCTGCAAGTGGTGCAGGCGCATCCGGATGCGGCGCGTATGTCCGAGATTCAGATCGCTCAGTCTTTTGCAGAAGCAGTGACTGCGGCTGTATATATCGAGCGTAATCCGCACCAAGGACAGATCGTCCGTGAGATCGTGGAGGTTTCCACTATTGTGGAACGTACAGCGGCGCGCCCATCCTTCTCGCCCTTATTTAAATTCGAGCAGGGCAAGGGCTTGGTCCCTACGGGCAATCGTCCGATGCGTCCCGGCTTTCGCGCAACAGACCTGAATATTCCTGAATCCATGTTCAAGGGGATGATGTAATGGCAGGGCAGACGATTGGATCCACCCGGACATTTGTATTGGCAAAGGGCTTTATCCAGGTCGGCGCTCATGCGGTATTGATCGGTGAGGATGATACTCGCCGCTTGTTTGCCGAAGTGTACGCCGACCCGGACCGTCCCGATGTGCGACCGCAAGAGGCGTATCAGGCTGTTCTATCTTCGATGCAACCGGGCTGGACTCTGCGGCTCCTGCAATTGTTCTGGCCCGATCCAGAGCCAAGGCTGGAGTTCCAGAAGCAGGTAAGTCAATGGAAACTGCCTGGCACAGACGGTCTTGACATCCTGCATCAAGGGCTGCTACTGGCGGTTCAGGAATATCCGTTGCCGTTTGTACGGCGAACGATATTGGAATTTGTCCTGTCTGGGGATGATGGCGTTGACTGGTGGGCTGGGATGAGCGGGTTGTGCGCTGGCTTTGGATTACGAATTCGCTATCTGGATCAGACTGCCATCCAGGAGTTGACCCGTTGGGTACTCAATCCCACTTTGGAATATCACGGTTGAAGTATCGTCGATAAACTTCAACACAAATCCTGGTATTAGACACATCTCTTTTTTGTTATTATGAGCGTAAACAATATCCTGTGATTCATTAGGAATATATGGGGGAATGGAATGGCTGGGGAACCACAGCGCACAAGCGTTATATCGCATCTGTCAACCTTAAAATTTTCAATTTTGGTGATTTGCCAGTTGACTTAGAACCTGATTTTTTGTACTATGGTACAAAGTTTCATCAGTTCCTTCGCTGGGGGAAACGCAGAAGTCCCAGCCAAGAAAATTATTTCCATAACAATCAGGGGTAAGTTTCTGGTTGCAGACAACGGCACAAGAGGATGTTATGTTTGCAGTGAAACCAAGGATAGAAACCATACTTCGCCCGATATTGGCGGTAGCTATTTTATTTAACGCAGTCATACCTATAAGCGTAACAGCTCAGGCAGAGAAAGAAGCGGTTCCAGAAAAGACATCCACTCCCCGAATGACAAAGCAGGAAGATAATCCCTTTCCAACCTTTGCGAGACCAACTCCTCGGTTGGGCAGCGGCGAAACCCTGACATCGCCTGATGAACCACCTGTAGATTTGCAGGCACACCTATCTGAAGCAGAAAAAAGATTGAAGGATATCAGAGAGAGATTTGAGTCTCGCAAGCCGATCCCCGCTCCCACCCAAAAGATTATCCCCAACCGTCCATCCCAGGCAAATAATCCAGGTAAAAAGGACTTATATACACAACGAGCGGGTTCCCTAGAGAAAATTTATACCATCACCACCCTTGACGATCATGACGATGGGATATGTGATAGTGACTGCTCCCTGCGCGAGGCGATCTATGCTGCAAACAGTTCACTTGGCGCGGACATCATTAATTTCAATATTAACGGTGAAATACAAATTGACACCAGATTACCCTACCTTACCGATCCTGCCGGGTTGACGATTAACGGCAACGGGCGGGCAGTGACTATTGACAGCAATCGTGAACTGCCTAATCCAAAATCACCAAAAGTTCTGCCTCGAATCGTGAATCCCGATGAGATGTCGAACGTTAGTGCTGACACACCCCTATCGGTAGATCCCTCAGATACATTTGACGATGACCCGGAATGTATAAGTGGAGAAGGGTCGCTACTACTCACTGGTGTTCATTCCAATTGTTCCGTTACGATGAGCGGTACAGTGACACTTCGTAATGGCACCTTCACCAACAGTTACTTTGGCAGTTGGAGTGGTAATATCTTCATTGAGAACAGTTCTTTCCTCAATTGTCAAACCCGTAACGATTTTGGCGCAGGTTCCATCTATGTCGATGATAGTAATTTTACAGATGCCTATATATGGAGCGGAGATGAAGTTTGGCTAACCAATTCCATACTTGACCAGTCTGACACCTCTTCTCCTAATGAGATGTTCATTACGGACAGTTCCTTTACGCATAGTTATGCTTATAGTCTTAGCCCAATGGAAATTACAAATTCCACTTTTTCAGACGGCGGTGAGGTCCTTGGCGCATCCACCCTTGAACTTACAGAGAGTGTCTTTTCAAATGGGGCTGGGACCGACATCATAGGATCACAGATTGTTGAAAATAGTGTTTTTTCCGACGCCTATATTTCCAGTGTCGGGGAATTGGCGATCAACAATAGCATCCTTTTTCGTAGCAAGATATATGCTTATGATGAAACGATTATTTACAGTGAGGGGACATTAGCGATCACAAATAGCACTTTATTAGGTAATGCAAACGCTATCAAATTAATCTATCACAACTATACCGTGGAAGTCGGTATTACTATTCCAGGAGATGTGGTGTCTTTCACAGAAAGTACATTTTCAAATAGTTTTGTCTATAGCCACCTTCCGCTGACTATCAAAAGCGATGGTGTACTAACCAGCATAAACAATACTTTTCTGGGAACTACTATTGATAATAGCTCCAGTCTTTACATGCACAACACGATATTTGCCAACAACAGCCAATGTCTTGACGCCGTAACTTCTGGTGGTCACAACCTAATTGAAACTAATAGCGCTAGTGGTTGTGGGCTGTCCGGTGGTACAAACAATAATATTATTACTCCCCATCCCAATTTGGGGTTGATAGATTCCAGTAATAGAACCTTTTACGTTGATTTATGGGCAGTTGAACTCAACCCTGGTTCTCCTGCCATCAACGGTGGTGATGATTCGATCTGTGCCAATAACCCTATCAGTGGCATTTCACTCAATGGACTTGCCCGTCCGCAAGGGTCACATTGCGATATTGGCTCGTATGAACAGCCACCCCAGCCAATTATTAACGAAAATATGACCGTTTCAAATGGAAAAACTGAGGCATGCATGGCAACCCAGGCACAAGCCAATGCCTGGACAGACATGCCCATTAATACACGCACAGGCAATTACGAGTATATGGTAGAGGACCTTGCCGTCCCAACATCGGCGGGTCCGCTGACATTTACGCGCGAGTATGTTTCTTCAAGCATCGACAGTCCTACGCTGTTTAGCCCTGGGTGGACACACAACCATGATACACGCCTGATCATGCCCGATGACCCCGGCGGAGAAGAAGACATCATTTTGTTCAAAGCACATACGGCAAATGAGTACGCTTTCACGATTGGGGAGAACGACACATATACCGCGTCTCCTGGCTTGTGTGCCTCACTCATCCACCTGACAACCCCCACTGAGCAGTACATCGTGACCGACCGCTCACAAAATAAATACACGTTTGACGAGGATGGTCTCCTTTTATCTTACGAGAATTCACATGGACATGGCTGGACTTACTCCTACTCAAGCGGAAGATTGGAGGAGATCGAAGCGGATAGTGGCGAGTCTTTGGATTTGGAGTATGATAGCGGGCAACTTGTCTCGGTCACCGATCATACCGAACGTTCCGTTATATATGATTACGATTCAAACGGCGACCTGGATCTGGTCACCGATGTGCTCGAACAGGACTGGACCTACGAATATGATGAAGAACTGGATCATTTTTTAACACGAGTTGCCGCGCCCGGAGATGTGACCATCGAACGCACGGAATTCGATGAAGAGGGACGCGCCGTACTTCAGTATGATGGCGAGGACGATCTGGTTGTGGAACTGATCTACAATACAGATGGAACCACTACCGTCAAAGACAGAGACAATGATTCCGACCCTGAAATTCACTCTTACGATGAACGTGGCACATTGGCGAACATAACTGATGCGGCAGAAGGAGAAACGGTCAAAGCGTATGATGGAAATTTCCGTCCATCCGCTATCAACGATCCGAACGGAAACACTACGAATCTCCTATGGGATGGCAGTGGTCGTAATCTTGTAAAAATACGAGATGCGGAGACAAATGAAACGTTTATTTCATATGATCAATTCAATAACCCCGCAAACATCATAGATCCGATGAAGTATGAGACCAAGTATTTCTATGATAATGAAACTTTCCCAACCCTTCCGACGCGTATCGAATACCCGCTTTCATTTAATGAAGGCGTGACGTATATCAGCACGGATTATGAGTATTACGACAGCGGCGCGGCGGCGGGAAAGGTGGAGTTGATCACCGATGCGCTGGGAAACCAGACACACTATACCTACAATTCCTCCGGGCAGGTGGAGACGGTATCCACCGCCTACGGTACGGCAGATGCAGTGACCACCACCTATGATTATGACGACCTGGGACGCCTGGAGGAGATGATCGACGAGCAGGGAGTGGTGAACCGCAATGAGTATGACGCGGCAGGACGTTTGTTGATAATGATCCGTAACGTTCACCCGACCATCACGACACAGAATTACGAAGACTTATATAACATCACCACAGAGTATCGTTATGATGAGCGCGGCAACCAGATCGCGGTGATCGATACGTACGGCACAATCACCCGAACATATTATGACCTGAACAATCGTCCTGTGACGGTGGTGCAAAACCTGACCGGGCAGACTATTGAAGATGCCGATCCTCCTGCCAGGGGCACAGGGATCACGGATGAAAATATCCGCACGGATACAGAATATGACAATATAGGGAATGTAGTCAATACGACCGATCCTGCGGGAATCATCACCCATACCGAGTATGATGAAGCAAACCGCCCCATCGGTATTATTCAGAACTATGTCGGGTCAGGCATATACAACTCCTCCTACCCCGACGAGAATATTCGTACGACCTACCAGTACGACGCGAACAGCAATGTCATCGCGGTGACGGATACTCTGGGGGTGATCACGCGCACCTATTACGATTCGTTGAACCGCCCTGTGACCGTGGTACAACACTTAACAGGGCAAACCATAGGTGAACAAATTCCCCCGGGTCGCGGAACGACTTCCAATATCCGTACTGATATATATTATGATAAGAATGGGAATGTGATTGCGACCGTAGACCCGCGATGGGTAGTAACGCGCACTTATTACGATGCATTGAATCGCCCGATCAGCGTGGTGCAGAATTTAACTGGACAGAGCTATACCGATCCCGAGCCCCCGGCGGCAGGTACGGGCGAAACGGATGAGAACATTCGGAGCGATACCTACTATGATGAAGCTGGAAATGTGATTGCAACGGTGGATCCACGCGGGGTTGTCACCCGTACCTTCTATGATTCCGCCAACCGCCCGATTGCCACAGTACAAAACCTGACGGGGCAGGATATTTACGTCACCACGATCCCAACACGGGGAGACGATGAAAATATCCGAACCGACATTGCCTATGATGAAAACGGACGCCGGGATACGACTACCGACCCGCTTGGACGCGTGACCAAGTATGAGTACAATCAGATTGGGCAGTTGAGCAGGGTAATTGGTAATTGGGTAAATGGCGGTGACCCACAAAATGACGAAAACCAGCGCAATATTGTTACCGAATATGCCTATGATGCATTGGGCAGGCAGACAACGATTACAGATACCCTGGGACGCATAACCTTTAGTTCATATGATGACCTGGGACGCCTGCTCATTTCGAAACAAAACTATTGGGATGAAAAACCACAGAATTACGAGGATGAAGGTGACCGGTACAACCTGACCACGATCTATGCTTATGATGAACGCGGGAGCCAAATCGCAGTAACAGACACGGCGGGAGTAAAGACGCGCACGTATTACGATTCGCTGGGACGCCCCATCAGCGTAGTGCGTAACCTGACGGGCAGTATTTCCAGCGCTACACCGCCCGAACGCGACGACCCAGTTGACGCGTTACAAGATCTGCGGACGGATACTGTCTATTTGGGGAATGGCAGTGTGAATTATGTAGTGGACGAGACCGGAGAAGTCACGGATTATGGCTATAACACACTGGGACGAATGACCTCGGTGACCGACCCACTCACGAAGACGACCACGTATGTGTATGATGCCAGTGGCAACCGTACTTCGATGACCGATGCCGAGAATATCCAAACACGGTACGAGTATGACGACATCAACCGCCTGACAGCGGTGGTGGAAAACTATAAATCGGGTGTCAGCCCGAACGTCGAAACGAACGTGCGCACGGAATATACATATGACCCAGGCGGCAACCGCATGAGCATTCTGGATGGGAACGGGCACAGCACCTCCTTTACCTATACCCTGATGGGTTACCTGGAAACGGAAACGGATGCGCTGGAGAATACTATTTTCTACGATTATGACGCGATGGGTAACCGTGTATACCTGCTGGATGCCAAAGACCAGGAGACAAACTTCGAGTTCGATGAATTGAACCGCCTGGAGGAGATCAACTATCCGTCGGGAACATCAGATGTCAGTTTTGTATATGACGCGCTGGGGCGCCGCACCTCGCTGACCGATGGGCTGGGGACGACCACCTGGCATTTTACCAACTTTGATCAGCCGGATTCCATCACCGATCCATTTTCGGCACTGGTTTCCTATGGATACGACACTGCCTTGAATCGCAACCGTCTGACCTATCCGGATGAAAGCGTGGTGGATTATCACTACAATGCGGTCAATCAGTTGGAGGAAGTCATCAGCAATGAGACATTGATTGCCAGTTATGTGTATGATCCGGCAGGGAGGGTCAAGACCATTGAAAGAGCCAATGGAGTGGATACCGCCTATCATTACCTTGATAACGGCTGGCTGGAAGAGATCGTTCATTCTGCCGGAACGCAAACGGTGGCTTTGTATGCGTATGAGTATGACGAGGTAGGCAACCGCAAGAAGGCGATTGAATATGTCGTTACTCCTGAGGTGCCTCCAACTGCCACGGCAACAGCAACCTTCACACCAACAGAAACTTCCACTCCTACGGAGACCTCGACACCATCAGATACGCCTACACCCAGCATCACTCCCACACCCACCCAGGTGATCAGTTTCCCATCCACTGGCATATTGGATAACTTCAACCGTTCCAACGGTTCGATCGGAAGCAACTGGTCCGGCTTTACTTCTGCTTTTGCCATTGATTCCAATCAATTGGTTAATACATTTAAAGATACAGATTGGACCTATGTCTTTTGGGATAATTCCACCTTCGATTCAGACCAGGAGGCATACGTTACCCTTTCAGAGATAGGCACATCCGAACCTGGAGATCACTTATATTCCCTGTTGCTCAAAGCACAGGACAACAGCTCATTTAACGGACTCTATGTTGAATACTACCCGGATGGTCCTTTTGTCACAGTCTCAACCTATGACGATGTAAATGACTGGGTACAGTATGGCAGCGAAATTTCCGTTACATTTGAAGACGGCGACCAATTTGGGGTTCGAGCAACGGAAGACGGGAGCGTATCCGTATTTAAAAATGGAGTCTGGCTCGCCACACGCAATATCGCTTCATGGGATTATCATGCGGAGGGTGGTTATATTGGTCTTTTGACCTATAACGTTCCCGATGCTTTATTGGATGATTTTGGAGGCGGTGATGTCTCTCCCTACGGAACATCGACACCTACGGCAACTGCCACGGACACTTTGACGCCCACAATTACCCTCACTCCCACCGAGACACCCACTTTCACACCGACGGATACGCCTACCGTTACGTTCACGCCTTCTCAAACCCCATCCCTTACACCTACGGCAACGGATACTTTAACGCCTTCACTGACACCAACATTCACTCCGACCATTACGGATACCCCAACGAATACCTTCACACCCACCATCACCGATACACCAACGAACACATTTACGCCTACAGATACCTTCACACCTACCATTACAAATACCCCTTCAACATCGAATAGCGACTGGATCAGTCCATCTGCAAACAGCGCCGTCAACAGCAGTTCAGGCGATAACAACGGCTTCCAGACCAATCCTGCCAACGCTTATGCTGACGATTCGACCTTTGCCGTGGACACGGACAGCGGCACGGGGACAGGAACAACTTGTACCGGTATCGGAAAGGACCGGCATAACTTCTATACCTATGACTTATCCTCCATCCCGGGTGGTTCCACCATTCTGGGTATTGAAGTGCGGCTGGACATGAAAGTGGACTCGGCCACAGGTTCGCCCAAATCGTGCATCGAGCTTTCCTGGGATGGAGGCTCCACCTGGACTTCAGCCCAGACCAGCGCCAATTTCACCACATCGGAAGCCACCTATGTACTCGGGGGCGCCAGCGATACGTGGAGTCACACCTGGTCTACAAGTGAATTGAGCAATTTGAGAGTACGTATCACGAATGTTGCATCGAGCACATCACGAGATTTCTCACTCGATTGGCTTCCCGTGCGTGTTTCTTATATCCCTCCCAGTGGCACAGCCACTTTCACCCCCACACCTACATCAACCTATACCCCTACGCCCACTCACACTCCGGGAGGCAGTAGTACGGCTGAAATGAAGATCGGAGAAACCTATATCCTCGACACCGATGATTCAGGCAACGGCAACCTGCTGGTGGCACAACGCATCACGCTTTCAGAGCAGGCAACGATCCAAAGTCTGAGTTTCTATGTCACCACGGCGGCAGGTCATTTGCGGTTGGGACTCTATAACGATGCCGGCGGCGACCCCGGAACGCTGGTCGCGCAAACAAGCGAATTCACTCCCACAGTGGGGTGGAATACCCAAAACGTTCAAGCACCCACCTTGTTGGATGCCGGAACCTACTGGCTGGCGTATTTGCCGGAGAGCAATGGCCTGCATTTCAGAGTGGCAGAGTTTTCCGGTGTGTCTGACCAGGCAAGAGGGTATACCTATACCTACGGTGAACTTCCCTCCTCACTTTCTACTCCCATATACAGCGGCGATTATCAATTTTCGTTCTATGCGACCTTTACCGTGGCGGCGGAAGAAGGAACGGTATTCTCAGGTGAGATGAACGTCCTGAACATTGATGATTCTGGAAACGGAAGCTTGTTGATCGTCCAGCAGACAACGCTGGACGAAGCAGCCACCATTCAAAGCCTGAGTTTCTATGTCACAACTGCCGCTGGCAAACTACGCCTCGGCATTTACGACACAATCGATGGACATCCGGGCAATTTGCTTGCGCAAACCGACGAATTCACGCCTAGTGTGGGTTGGAATACCCGCAATGTTCTCAGTACCATCACCCTGCCCGCTGGCACCTACTGGTTGGCATATTTGCCAGAGAGCAGTAGCCTGCATATGCGTGTGGAAGGGACGGGTCCCGCCTTGGGATATAGTTATTCCTTTGGCGCGTTGCCAACGACTTTTAACTATGGTTCTGCCAGCAGTGGTACTTTCCATTTTTCATTCTATGCCACCTTCTTGACGGCCAGTGGCGACTTCCCCAGCGCAGGGACATTGGACAACTTCAACCGCTCCAACGGTTCGGTTGGGAGTAATTGGTCGTGGAACACATCTTCGTTCAGCATTGCCTCCAACCAACTGTCTGTCACTTCGGGCGACAAGATGACCTTCTGGAACGCCTCTTCCTTCGGTGCAGACCAGGAGGCATACTACACCTTCTCGGACGTCAGTACGAGTGGGAATGAGCAGGGAATCGTGCTCAAAGCGCAAAGCCTGAGCGGTTGGGGGAATGGACTGCTGGAAGTGGTCTATCATGCTGGGGATAATTCGGTGGAGGTGTGGACGTATACTCCTGCCCAGAATTGGCAACAGCGAGGCGATGACATCGCCGTGACCTTTGCGGATGGCGATCAATTTGGCGTACATGCAACATCCGATGGCTGGGTTGAGGTATATAAGAATGGAGAACTGGTGGGCTTGCGGAACGTGAGCGCCTGGCCCTATTATGACGATGGCGGTTACATCGGCGTGGGTTTCATCGATGCGAGCGATGTGCGCGTGGATGACTTTGGCGGCGGGACTCACACCGAAGGCTATATCCCTCAATTCCATTTCCTTTCCTTCCCGCAACAGGTAGAGGAGACGGATACACCCACACCGACATTAACCCCGTCTCCGACTCCGACGGAAACTACCACACAGACTCCAACCCCAACGGCATCGCCAACACCGACATCTATTACAATTGACTACATGTACGACGACCTCTATCGCCTCACCGAAGCGGACTACTCGACCGGAGATTACTATCACTATACCTATGATGCGGTTGGGAACAGATTGACGGAAGACGCACAAATCGCCAGTGTGCCTTTTGATACAACCTACACTTATGACGATGCCAACCGGATTGACACAGTCGATTCGATCCACTACAGCTATGATGATAATGGCAATCTGAGTTATGACGGTGCTTACTCCTATAGCTACGACGCCGCCAATCGATTGACGACAAGAGTAAAGTTATCCAGCCCAGGGACAGTGACGTTCTATAGTTACAATGGCTTGAATGATAGACTGCGAGAGAGCATTTATGGAGGCTCCACGACCACATACACGATGGATTTGAACTCTGGACTCACTCAGGTGCTGGACGATGGGACGAACACTTACTTGTATGGTCTTGGGAGGATTTCTCAGACAGGCACAACCACTGATTACTTCTTGGGTGATGCTTTGGGGTCAGTGCGCCAACTTACGAATGGAAGCGGACAGGTCACACTGGCGAAAGCATATGCTCCATACGGAGAGGTGATGTCATCGAATGGGAGCGGACCAAGTATGTACGCTTTCACTGGCGAGCAACAAGATGCCAGCGGGTTGACATATCTGCGTGCACGTTACTATTCAAGTGGGGATGGAAGATTTATTACAAGGGATACGTGGAGTGGAGGTGTGAATAAGCCAATGTCTTACAATAAATGGTTGTTTACCTATGCTAACCCTGTTAATTTTACTGACCCAACCGGTCTGTATCCAATGTCTGCCTGTGATTCCGTTCCTCCCTATGCAAAAGAGGCATGTTTGCTTGGGAGCGGAACATTAAGGGCGCCTGGTATTGCCGCACGGATACAGAATAATCTTTGGGCGATGAAAAACTATACTAAAGCAACGAAGCCAGATTTTCCTCAGAACTGGAATTTATTTATTGCACAGTACAAAACCAGGTGGAATGCTTGGCTTGAAAATAATTGCGATGTCTGGTGGCTAGCGATGCCGGACAAGGCTCCGATGGAAATCATTTTAGGCATTTATTATATGAAAGAAATGAGGTTTGTGGTCAAAGATCCTAATAAGGGGTTTATGGTTGAGGCTCTCGCAAGACAATATTGGGATGAATGTAGTGTAGGTTATTGTGGCGTGTCTTCAAATTGGACAGCTTCCAAAACATTCCTAAATGTACTCTCTTATTCAGAATCGGTAGCTAAATTAACACCTTTAGATTCAGATTTGGTTTTCGCTTACCAGGCATGGAATGGGGAATCATCACAGGCATCATCATGGAATGCGGCCATTGATATAGCAAGCAGTGTAATTAATGGCAATGAAGGAACTTCAGGTAAAGATGGTGATCGTCCTTACCACATTTTCTGTACAGATTGCACCAATGGCAGTAGTCCGCGATGGCTTAAAGATTGGCTAAACGCATTATATCCTTATGTTACTAAAGCTGGCTATAATGACCGCTATGATCGTAAGAGGGTAGTATATCTTTATGGATCTCCAGGATCCGGCAAGTATAGTGTTGTGTTAACCCCAAATCAAGTTTTAGATCTGTGTGGATACTACACAAACAAAGAAAGTAGCTGTATTTCCCCAGGATTGATTGAACCGCCTTGGATCAAGGAGGCTATGAAAGGACTCAAATGATACATTATCTAAAAATTACTTTCATTATTGCTTTCCTTTTTGGTAGTTGCTCTAGTTCTTATCAAGGATCGTCCCCAACAGCAACCACTTTAAAGGGTATTTCAACTGCAGCTCTTAATCCCCCAACAGTTTTACCTAAGCCTACGCCAACTTTGATTCCTGCTCGTCAAAACAAATTCCTTATGGTAGAAAAAACATCATCAACAGATTTTATGTTGGATGGCACAATTATTTGGGGAAACTTGGCTGATCAAAGAATCTATACACTTTCTTCCACAGACGAGAACCCTCAACTTCTTTTAGG
>Ga0315912_10004801_pt1 | contig 12620 bp, 5 predicted proteins | sample VfabasoilMG_FD_204469 | JGI IMG/M metagenome (GOLD analysis project Ga0315912, IMG submission 204469) | Garden soil microbial communities collected in Santa Monica, California, United States - V. faba soil | ecosystem: Environmental > Terrestrial > Soil > Garden | place: USA: California... | reverse complement strand
AGAAAAAGCGGCGAGTATTAAACCCGATCTGATTATTATGGATATTATTATGACGGGCTTAAGTGGTTTCCAAGCTACGCGTTCACTTAGCAAAGATCCTGTTACAGCAAACATTCCTGTGGTGTTATGTTCTGGCAAATTGCAAGTCACAGATCATTCTTGGGCTGCGAAAATGGGTGCAAAAGATTGCATTCAAAAACCAATTTCTAAAGCAGATTTACAAGCGGTTATTGCTAAGTTGTAGTTTAGACTTAAACCTAAAAGCATTCACGTATGGCTGAAAAAGTAAAACTGCGCGATTACCAGAAAAGTATTCTAGACAGGCTGGAAAGTATTAAAAACACAGATGCTGCCACATCGGCTAGTTATTTGGGTGTAGTGATTGGAAGTAAAAACGTTTTGATAGATTTGCAAGAGATTAGTGAAACTCTTCCCATTGTAGATATTCAGCCGGTGCCGCTGGTGAAGCCTTGGTTTCTGGGTGTTTCGAATGTGCGTGGCGTTCTCTATGCCATTAATGATTTGGCACAGTTGCTGGAAAATACCTATACCAATATTTCTTCGAATACAAGATTGCTACTAATTGGCGAAAGCGTTTCCGCGAATGTGGCATTTCTGGCGGACAGGCTAATTGGCCTGCGAAGTCTAGGTAATATGGAAAAACGCGGTGAGGAGTTGAGTGATAGCCTTTGTTTTAAATCGGAATCCTATGAGGATGCTGAAAAGCGAGTTTGGTATGTATTAGATTGCAGTCAGTTGGTGCATTCAAAAGAGTTTGCGACACCGTATGCAGTTTAAGTAGCTTGTTCTATGAGTTTTGGAGAAGTTTGTCGATTCAAGGCAGTTTTTATTAAAATCTATAACACGTTTCAATTAATTACTTAATGGTATTTTATTAGGTTATAAGGAATCAACATGGCATTGAATGTTCAGGAACTAATTGGGAAACTTAAATCAATTTTCTCGAAAAATAAAAATGCAAGCACCAGCGGTGTGGGTCTGGGACAAGTAATTGGTCCAATTGTTGGTTTGATCGTATTCTCTGCGGTTGCTTTCTATGCAATTCAACAAGTGCGTGTGAATGGCCCTGTTTACAATCAAATTAAAACCAATGATGATTTGCGTGCAGATATGTTGCCGCCACCACTGTTCGTAGTAGAACCCCATGCATTGGCACAAAATATGTATTTGGCGCTGGCTGCAGGTGATACTGTACGATTGGGTAAGTTGCAAAAAGAGTTTGCTCACAAAGAGGAGCTATATAATCAAAGCGTTAAGCGTTGGGATGCTGCCAAATTATCCGCGAATACGAATGGCTCTTATAAGGCAGTTACCGCAACAGGTAAAAACTTTTTTAATACTTATAAGAATTTATATCTACCCGCGCTCCAAACAGGCTCAACAGAGACATCATTGGCAGCGCTTGATGAGATGGAAAAGGCTTACAAGATAAATAATGAATTAGTTCAATCTTTTGTTATCGGCTTGGAAAAAGAAAGTACAAAGACTGCAGCGGATACAGCTAAACTTTTACAGTATGTGTTGATAGGTTTGGGTTTATTGGTGGCAGTGATTGCAGCAGCAATTTATGTGTTCGGTAAACGTCAGGCAGCTGAAACAGAGAGTGCGATGAAGTTGCTTGAACAAGATGGGCAAAATAACCAACTCGCAGTTTTGGATCTATTAGATGAAATGGGCGATTTGTCAGAGGGTGACTTAACCGTGCGTGCGCAAGTGAAAGAGAATATTACTGGCGCGATTGCTGACTCAATTAACTATACGATTGATAGCTTGCGCGATGTGGTTACGGAAATTAACCGTGCATCCGAACAGGTGAACACGGCGACTGGTGCAGCGCAGGGTACATCTGTGGCACTTCTTGAAGCGGCAGAAATGCAATCACAACAAATTTCAGAGACTACGCAAGCGGTAAATGGGATGACCACTTCGATTTTGCAGGTATCGAGCAACGCTAGTCAGGCAGCGCAGGTGGCGCAACGCTCATTGCAAGCAGCAACACAAGGTTCGCAGGCAGTGCAAAATACGATCGCGGGTATGAACGGCATTCGAGAACAAATTCAGGAAACTTCGAAGAGAATTAAACGTTTGGGTGAAAGCTCTCAGGAAATTGGTGAGATTGTGGAACTGATTTCTGACATTACTGAACAGACCAATATTTTGGCACTTAATGCAGCTATCCAGGCGGCATCAGCAGGTGAAGCTGGGCGAGGATTTACGGTGGTTGCGGAAGAGGTGCAACGCTTGGCGGAACGTTCTTCAGAAGCAACTAAACAAATTAGCGCCATTGTGAAGACGATTCAAACCGATACAAATAGTGCAGTAGCTGCGATGGAAAAAAGTACTGAGGGTGTGGTAGAAGGTGCCCGATTATCTGATGCTGCGGGTCAAGCGCTAACTGAGATTGAAACAGTTACTAATAATTTGGCACGATTGATTCAATCGATTTCGACAGCTACAGAAGCTCAAACTGAAGCAGCGTCGAAGGTTACTAACAACATGAAACAGATTCAGGAAATTACAACCCTAACTACAGAGGGTACTAAGCAAACCACTGCATCGGTTGGTCAACTTTCTGCGTTGGCAGAGGACTTACGTAAGTCGGTTGCAGGCTTCAAATTATCATAATTTTAACTCACTCGACTAAATTTGGAGTTTAAATTAGGTGCCTGAGAATTTTGACATAGGCCCATTAACATGGGTAAAGGATGAGATAAATCAATCGCTTGACTCTGTACTGGAGAATCTGAATTCAGTACAGACCAACATCCATGAGACATCGGTATTAAGATTTTCACAAACCTATTTGTATCAGGCCTCTGGGGCGCTGGACATGGTGGGTCTAGAAGGTTGTAAGCGCTTTTGTAGTGAACTGGAAAAGCTTGCGGCTAAACTGGAGAAAAAAGAATTAGAAGCAACACCAGAAATGGTGGAAGCCTTTATCAAAGCGGTCAAAACTCTTAAATATTATATTCAAGAACTTCTTAATGGTGCTCCCGACATTCCTTTACGGCTCTATTCCGTATTGAATCCAATAGTAGCTGCACAAGGCGAAACACTGGAAGAAAGTGAATTGTTTTTCCCAGACACTAGCAATAGTGCACCAAAAGATGTTCCTAGCAAAGAGTTCAGTGATGAGGAGTATGCTCATTTTATTGTTGAGCAGCGTTTGCAATATCAAAAATCATTGCTGAATTGGCTGCAAACTAAGCAATATAGTGCTGTAGAGAGTATGCGCGATGCAGTGAGTAATGTTAGTCAAGCGCAACACAAAAGTAGCGCTAAAACGCTGTGGTGGGCCGCTAGTGCATTTACTGAAACACTTGAATTGCCAGCAATCGCAGATAACGCAGCTGCAAAAAAACTATGTCGTAGATTGGACCAAGAGCTACGGCAGTTAGCAGATGGGGTAAGCAAGCCGCACAATAACTTATTGCGTGACATCTTATATTTCGTCGCAATTAGTGAAATTGATAAGGATACGGTTCTTAAAGTAAAAGAAGTATTTTCGCTTGATGAGTTTGTAGATAAAAAATCTTCAGTGCGGGTAAGCTCGACCATGGTCGATGCCAATGAGTTGGCGCTTATTGAACAACTTAAAGTTGAGTTAGAGGCCTTGCGAGAAATTTGGGATGAGGTTTCCAATACAATCGACTTTAACAAAATGGATGCTGATTCCGAGCATGCTTTGGTCAATTTAGATAATGTACTGATTACTAAATTTGCAGACAAACTCAATACTAGCCAAGATTTATCGAAAAAGTTGACTCAGTCGGTTGTAGTAGATCTGTTTGCAGCATTACAACAGGCTAGTAATATTCTGCGCGACGATAAAAGCAAAGCCAATCATGCAGCGTTGATTGAAGTTGCGGCAGCATTACATATACTGGATAGCACTTTGACACATTATCTGCATTTGGATGCAGATGATGTGCAGCATTTATTGTCTGAAATTGAACGTCTACAAGCGATTGCAACAGGATTAGATTACGACAAGTTAGAAAGTGATCGTACCGGCGAGTTGGACAGAGACACTATTGTTGCAGTTGTAAAAGATATTAAAGCATCGTTAAAAGTGGTAGAGCAGGCATTAGACACATTTTTCCGTAATCCATCGGAGAAATCGCCCCTAACGCTTGCACCTACACCTCTAAAACAAATTGCAGCAATTTTTGATATGCTCAATATGCCAACTCCAATGCATATCGTCCATGCAAGCAGCCATTTTATTCAATACTTCCAACAAGATAGCTATGAAGTGAATCAGGCCGATTTTGAATTAGTGGCAGAAAGTGTGAGTATGATTGGCTTGTACGCAGATGAAATGCCAAGAGTACGGCCAGAATCTGAGGAAGCATTAGAAAACGCTTTGCAACGCCTAAATACGACGTTAGAAGCCACAGGAATAGAGTTTGCCCAGCCAGAAACCATCACGATTGAGCATGTAACTTCTCCAATTGAAATGGCAACGCAAGGTGAAACCATAGAAGGGGAGTCTTCAGCTGACGATGAAAAAATATTGGATCAAGCTTTTGATCCAGAATTATTAGACATATACCTGACAGAAGCCGAAGAGGTGTTGGGACATATTGCCCAAAACTTACAGGCGCTACGGGTGAATGCTACCGATCCTGAACCTTTGGTTGAAGTAAGACGAAGCTACCACACATTGAAAGGCAGTGGCCGTACAGTGGGTTTGGTTGCACTTGGCGAGGTGGCAGCAAAAGTCGAGACATTTTTGAATGGAATTCTAGATAAAAAAGCAACTTTAGATCCAACTCAAATTGCCAAAATTGAAGAAATCACTGCTGCATTTGCAGCTTGGGCTGCCGAATTGAGGGCGAATAATCAAGTTTATGTCAATCAGGCATATTGGATTACAAAAGTAGAAGCACTTTCCCAGCCTGCTGATGTGGCTGAATCAAAAGAGAAATCGGCTAAAAAGAAACCAGAATCACATGTCCTTATTGGCGGCACACGTAAGTTAAGCCGTCAATTGTATGAGATTTTCATTAATGAAAGCATGCAAAACATAACGATTCTTGAACAAGATGTTGCCAAAATTGCAGAGAATAAAACATCTCAGCCAGCAAAAGCGGCACGCCATGCTGTACATACGCTTGCCAGTAATGCACTAGCAGCTGAATTTACCCCGATGGGTGAGCTATGTCGTGCGCTAGAACATTGGCTTGATGAAATAGAAGGTAATTGGTTACCCCAGTATTTGGCACTTTATACTAATGTTGTTAAAACTGCTGCGGGTATGTGGCAAAAGGCTTCCGAACTTAAAAATCCAAAATCTGCTAAAGCGCTAGTTAAAGTATTAAATGACGCGACTGAGCAAGCAAAACAAAATAAAGAGATAGCTGTTGAGATTTCAGAAGCACCACCAATAGAAGATGAAGTGGTAGCAGAAGAAACATTAGAAGAAGTAGCGTTAGAAGAAGTAGTTGAATTTAATGACATTGAGCTAAAACTAGTTACTGAATCTAGACCATTTAACGCTCAGTCCGAGCTAGATAAAACTGCTGTTGATCAAGAACTATTGACAATGTTTATCGATGAGGCGCACGAAATATTGCCAGAAATTGGTTCCGAATTACGTGCCTGGCGTGCAAATCCAAAAGCTAAAGAACATCCTGAAGCACTTCAGCGCTCGCTGCACACGCTTAAAGGGAGCGCGAGAATGGCTGGCCAGGCGGTAATAGGCGATATTGCACATGGCTTTGAAGAGCGCGTGATTCGATCGCTCAAACGCGCACCAACCCCTGACGATTTTGAAAGCATGTTCGTAGATTTGGATAAAATTGGTGGTTTCTTTGAAACCACCGTTGAAGATGCACCAGAAGAAACAGTTAGTCTACTAAATAACGACGATGCGCAACCGTCTGGCCGCGCTACAGACCGTAAGGCACAATACTTGCGTATGCGTGCGGATACTCTGGATAGATTAATTAATGAAGCAGGTGAAATTTCTATCATTCGTTCGCGTATGGACAGGGAGTTGGTGGGTTTTAAACATTACTCTCAAGATTTAACCGATAGCTTGGTACGTTTGCGGAGCTATTTGCGCGAGCTAGAAATTGAGGCGGAAACGCAAATGCAATCGCGCATGAGCATTTTGCAAGAAACTAATGAAACCTTTGACCCATTAGAATTTGACCGATTCACGCGCTTGCAAGAGCTGACACGCATGATTGCTGAGAGCGTGAACGACGTTAGCACCATACAAAATGGACTGCTCTCGAATTTGGATCAAACTGAAGCGGCATTGCAACAACAAAATCGGATGAATCGCGATTTGCAACAAGGTTTGCTAGGCGTACGCATGTTACCGTTTAAGCAAATTGCAGATCGTATGCAACGAATTGTTAGGCAAACCGCGCGTGAACTTAAAAAATCTGTGGATTTAGTAATCGAGGGTGAAGACACTGAAATTGATCGGAGTGTGCTAGATAAGCTGGGTGCACCATTGGAACATTTGCTCCGTAATGCAGTGGCTCATGGCATTGAGTCGATAGCTGAACGCAGAGAACAAGGTAAACCCGAGATGGGTACCATACGCTTAAACGTGCGTACACAGAATGATGAAATTCAGCTAAAAGTTAGCGACGATGGTGCCGGTGTTAATTTAGCAAAGGTAAAAGAAAAAGCCATAAAGAACAAATTGCTAAGCGAAGATGCAGAAGCGACTGAGCAGGCTTTGCTGTCTGTTATTTTTGAGCCAGGTTTTTCTACCGCTGAAAAGGTATCGCAGATTGCAGGTCGTGGAGTGGGCCTGGATGTGGTGCGAAATGATATTAGTGGTTTGGGTGGCAGGGTAGACTTAGCCAGTGAATTTGGTAAAGGTGCGACCTTTAATATTTATCTACCTGTGACACAGTCAGTTGCGCAAGTATTGTTAGTGCGCGCGGGAACTGGTATTTACGCACTACCAGTAGCCATGATTGAGCAAGCACAAAAAATTAAGCGAAATGATCTGCTTTCTGCTTACAGCGCTGGTGAAATCAATTGGTCGGATACAAAATATCCATTACATCATCTTGCTAAATTACTTGATCATCAAGATCATCAGATCGAAGATTCTATCTACGCCTCTGTGTTGTTATTGCGGAGTGGCGCTTATACCGTGGCATTACATATAGATGAGGTGATCGGTAACCATGAGGTGGTAATGAAGCCCATCGGAGTCCAACTTGCGCGCGTGCCGGGTATCGTTGGTGCAACTGTGGCGGGTGACGGTAATATTGTACTGATTATCAACCCAGTACAAATTGCCAATCGCGAAATACTATCTGCAGGAAATGTATCGGTTAAATCAGTCAAACGTGCTGCTAAAGTGGTGGCGAAAATACGTGCTTTAGTAGTAGATGATTCACTCACGATGCGTAAAGTGCTTGGTCGTTTACTCGAACGCGAAGGCTATGAAGTCTTAGTAGCCAAAGATGGTATGGATGCGATGCAATTGCTACAAGAAACCATACCGGATATTATTCTTACTGATATTGAAATGCCACGCATGGATGGATTTGGTTTATCGCGTAATATTCGCGATGACGCCCGCACAGCCAATACGCCACTCATTATGATTAGCTCGCGTACAGCTGACAAGCACCAAAATTTAGCTAAGGAAATCGGTGTAGATGCTTTCTTTGGCAAACCTGTGCAAGATGAAGACTTAATTGGCAAAATGAAAGAATTGTTAGCTGTAAAAAAATAAGGGATGAATAGCCTAAAAAAACCGCTAAATTTTTTAGCGGTTTTTTTATTTTAAGACGAATCATATTCTCTTATCACGAGTAAAATATCCTTATGCAAGATTCCACCAAGATTCCATCTTTTATTCATTTGCGCTGTCATAGCGAATACTCGATTGCGGATGGCATTGTGCGCATTGAGGACTATGTGGCTGCTGCTAAACAAGACAAAATGCCTGCGTTGGCATTGACTGATTTAAACAATTTATTTGGAGCGATTAAGTTTTACAGGGCTGCACGTGAGCTCGCTGTGAAGCCAGTAATTGGCTGTGATGTTTGGTTGGAAAATACAATAAATCGTGATCAAGCAATTCGTGCTCTGCTCTTAGTGCAATCTCTAACTGGCTATCATACTCTTTGCGAACTATTAAGCCGCGCTTATCTCGAAAATCAATACCGTGGTCGTGCTGAGCTCAAAACCGAGTGGTTTGAACAAACCACAGATGGACTGATTTTGCTTTCTGGAGGTAGTCAAAGTGATATTGGTATTGCGTTAAACCAGAATAATCAGGTGTTAGCTAATAAGTTAAGTAAAAATTGGGCAAATTTGTTTCCTAATCGCTTTTATATTGAGCTGCAACGTGTGGCAAATCCGACGCAAAAATCACAACAATTGCAGCAGCAAGAAACTCTCATTCAAAATGCTTTATATCTTGCCGCCAGCCTTGATTTACCCGTGGTTGCGACGCATCCGATACAGTTTATCCAGCCTGATGATTTTAAGGCGCACGAAGCACGCACTTGCATTGCTGAGGGCTATATGCTGGCAGATAGCCGTCGCCCTAAAAACTTTACAGAGCAACAATATTTCAAATCACAAGCGCAAATGGCAGAATTATTTGCCGATGTACCTGAGGCATTGGCGAACACGATACAAATAGCAAAGCGTTGCAATTTAACGCTGACATTGGGAAAAAATTATCTACCTGATTTTCCCACGCCTAATGAAATGGCTTTAGCAACTTATCTCATAGAGCAGTCACAACTTGGTTTAACACAACGGCTTTTCCAGTTATATCCTGAAGAAGCAATGCGCGAGAAAAACCGCGTTGTATATGAAAGTCGTTTGACTTTTGAATGTCAAATTATTAATCAAATGGGTTTTGCCGGTTACTTTCTGATTGTGGCTGATTTTATTAATTGGGCAAAAAATAATGGTGTACCGGTTGGGCCAGGGCGTGGTTCTGGGGCAGGTTCTCTGGTTGCATATAGTTTAGGGATCACTGATTTAGATCCATTGCAATATAACTTACTGTTCGAGCGTTTCCTGAATCCGGATCGCGTTTCCATGCCCGATTTTGATATCGATTTCTGTCAAGAAGGGCGCGACCGTGTTATTGATTATGTAAAACAAAAATATGGACTAGATTCTGTTTCTCAAATCGCCACCTTCGGTACTATGGCGGCAAAAGCAGTGATTCGAGATGTAGGGCGTGTGCTTGATTTGCCATTTAATTTTGTAGATGGTATTGCAAAACTAATTCCTTTAGAGCTTGGTATCACACTGGAAAGTGCGCTAGAGAAAGAGCCGCAGTTACAAGAACGGCGCGAAAAGGAAGAGGAGGTTGCAGAACTTCTTGAGCTTGCTTTAAGGTTGGAAGGCTTGGTGCGCAATGTTGGCATGCACGCAGGCGGGGTGCTGATTGCCCCGGGTAAGATTTCCGATTTTTCACCGATTTACTGCCAAGCCGATGGTGCCAGCTTAGTGAGTCAGTTTGATAAAGATGATGTTGAAGCGGTAGGGTTAGTGAAATTCGACTTTTTGGGGTTACGTACTCTCACGATTCTGGATTTAGCAATTAACAACGCCAATGCGCAGCGTACTGCTGAGGCGTTATCTACCTTGAAGCTAGAGACTTTGCCTTTGAATGATAAGGCAACATTTGCTTTATTAAAGAAATCAAATACGACTGCTGTATTCCAATTGGAATCTCGTGGTATGAAGGATATGTTGAAGCAAGCCAAACCGGATTGCTTTGAGGACATTATCGCTCTAGTAGCTTTATATCGACCTGGTCCCATGGATTTGATTCCTGATTATTGTCGCCGAAAACATGGTCAACAACGAGTCGAATATCCACATCCTTCAACAGAAGCTATCTTAAAAGAAACATACGGAATTGCAGTGTATCAGGAACAAGTGATGCAGATTGCACAAGTAGTAGCCGGATATAGTCTGGGGGCAGCGGATTTGTTACGTCGCGCGATGGGTAAAAAGAAGCCTGAAGAAATGGAAGCACAGCGTGCTATTTTCACAGATGGAGCACTTAAAAACGGCTTAAACGAACGCCAAGCTAAGGATTTATTCGATTTGCTTGAGAAGTTCGCAGGCTATGGTTTTAATAAATCGCACGCTGCTGCTTATGCATTAGTAGCGTATCAAACAGCTTATTTAAAAGCACATTATCCTGCGGCATTTTTGGCTGCTACTATGTCGGCTGATATGAATAATACGGATAACGTGCATATCTTTTTTGATGATTGCGCGTTAAACCAAATCGAGGTGCTACCTCCTGATATAAATCAAAGCGATTTTCAGTTTAAGCCATTAAATAATAAGAAAATATTGTATGGGTTAGGTGCAGTAAAGGGTACTGGATTAGCAGCAATTGAGTTGATGCTGGCTGCACGAGAGAAGGAAGGACCGTTTACTAATTTGTTCAACTTCTGCAGCCGCTTGGATTTACGCAAAGTAAATCGGCGCGTGATTGAATCACTCATTCGCGCAGGGGCTTTTGATAAGCTCGAACCTAATCGTGCCGCTTTGCTTGCGGGGGTTGGTATGGCAATTTCAGCTGCCGAGCACTCCAATAATCACGCAGGTCAGAATAGCTTGTTTGGTGAATCTGTTGCCGCACAGCATGAATTACCAAAGGTTGCCACATGGACTCCGGAGCAAATCTTATTAGAGGAAAAAACAGCTTTGGGTTTTTATTTCAGTGGGCATCCTTATTTAAGTTATAAAGAAGAATTGGCACAGTTTATACGGGGTTCATTGGCAGATTTAGTACCGCAAGAGCAGCCAAAATTAATTGCCGGCGTGATAATGGGCGTACGTATTCGGATGACGCAGCGGGGGAAAATGGCGATAGTGACGTTAGATGATGCCATCGCGCGCGCGGAGGTGGTAGTTGGGAATGAGTTGTTGAGTCAACATGGTAATTTAATTAAAGAAGATCAGCTACTGGTGATTGAAGGTCGTGTGAGTCATGATGAGTTTTCAGGTGGAAATCGCGTCAGTGCCCGTAAGTTATTTGACTTGCCATCTGCCCGTAGCGCCTATGCCAGTATGCTGAAGATATCATGCAATGGTCAGTCTGACGCGAATAAACTCACTGCGATTTTGAACCCTTATCGCACTAAAACAAGCGACAAAAAACTATGCCCTGTCAAAATTGAATACCATAACGCACAAGGTCAAGCTAGCTTAATGTTAGGAGATAATTGGCGTGTGGAGCTGCAGGATGACTTAATTCATCACTTACAGGCATGGCTTTCAAAAGAAAATGTAAAAATCCTTTATAATTGAGGCGAAGTTCATTGAGAATTCTGTATGAAAGCTAATACATGAAAGTAAGTTATTTAGATTTTGAACAATCAATTGCCGAGCTGGAAAAGCGCATCGATGCCTTACAAGTATCGCATGACGAGCACGATGCGCTGGACATTTCCAAAGAGTTAGATCAGTTACAGAAGAAAAATAAAAAACTTCTGGAAGATACGTATCACAATTTAAGTGCGTGGCAAATTTCGCAAGTGGCACGTCATCCGCAACGACCTTATACGTTAGATTATATTCAGGCTTTATTTACCGATTTTCAAGAACTGCATGGTGATCGTGCTTTTGCGGATGATCATGCAATTGTGGGTGGCATCGGAAGGTTAGATGATATTCCGGTAATGGTGATCGGGCATCAAAAGGGACGTGATGTGAAAGAGCGGCAATATCGTAATTTTGGTATGCCACGCCCAGAAGGATATCGTAAAGCCCTTCGCTTATTTCGGCTTGCTGAGAAATTTCATTTGCCCATTATTACACTTATTGATACGCCTGGGGCTTACCCTGGTATTGGTGCAGAAGAACGCGGACAATCGGAAGCAATTGCGAAAAATTTATATGTGATGAGTGAATTAAGAACCCCAATCATTGGCGTAATTATCGGTGAAGGAGGGTCAGGAGGTGCCCTAGCGCTAGGTGTGGTAGATCAACTTATTATGCTGCAATATTCGACCTATTCTGTGATTTCTCCAGAGGGGTGTGCCTCAATATTATGGAAGAGTGCGAGTAAAGCGCCGGAAGCGGCAGAAACACTTGCAATTACAGCTGATAGATTAAAAGTGTTGGGTTTGATTGACCAAATTGTATCTGAGCCGTTGGGAGGTGCGCATCGTGATCCGGAAATGATGAAACAAACTTTACAGCGGGCACTTAAAACACAATTACATGCATTGCAGAAGAAGAGTATAGACAAGTTATTAGCGACAAGGTACGAGCGCTTGATGAGTTATGGTAAATTCAAGGAAGCTGCCAGTAAGTAGATTGGTGGCTAATAAGCACGCTTCAATTTTAATCCACATCAAGCTTTTATTAGCTGATGTCTTTCTAAAGCAACAACTTACCAATCCTCATCTTTTAGTTGCATTTAGCGGAGGTATGGATTCTGCTGTTTTACTCCATGTGTTGGTTCTGTTACAGGACGAATTATCATTTAAAATCAGCGCGATGCATGTGCATCATGGCTTAAGCGAAAACGCAGATTATTGGGCAGATTTCTGCCATGAAATTTGCGAGAACTTAAGCGTCCCCATCTGCATTTCTAAAGTTAAAGTGGATACAAAAAGCGG
>Ga0315912_10004800_pt1 | contig 12620 bp, 7 predicted proteins | sample VfabasoilMG_FD_204469 | JGI IMG/M metagenome (GOLD analysis project Ga0315912, IMG submission 204469) | Garden soil microbial communities collected in Santa Monica, California, United States - V. faba soil | ecosystem: Environmental > Terrestrial > Soil > Garden | place: USA: California... | reverse complement strand
CATCACCCCCACCGAGCGCACGGGCAGGAGCACGCAGAAGGCCTGGGCCGTGCGCGCCATCCAGCCCGAGGTGCTGAGCTCCTCGCGGAAGATGGCGTCGGCCTCGCGCAGCGTCTCGAGCCCCTCGCGCGTCACGGCGCCGGGCATGCGCACCGCCAGGCCGGGCCCGGGGAAGGGGTGGCGCGCGACGATGTCGGCCGGCAGCCCGAGCCGGCGGCCGAGGTCGCGCACCTCGTCCTTGAACAGGTCGCGGAAGGGTTCGATCAGCTCGAACTTCATGTCGGCCGGCAGGCCTCCCACGTTGTGGTGCGTCTTGATCGTCGCCGTCGGTCCGCCGTGGGCCGCCACCGACTCGATCACGTCGGGGTAGAGCGTGCCCTGCGCCAGGAAGGCCGCGTCGCCCTCGCGGGCCGCCTGCTCGGCGAAGACGTCGATGAAGACCTTGCCGATGCGCCGGCGCTTCTCCTCCGGATCGGTCACGCCCTCGAGCGCGGCGAGGAAGGCGTCGCTCGCGTCCACCATGCGCATGCGGATGCCGAAGGCGCCGCCGAAGGTCGCCTGCACCTGGCGCGCCTCGCCTTTGCGCAGCAGGCCGTTGTCCACGAAGATGCAGGTGAGGCGGTCGCCCAGGGCACGGTGCAGCAGCAGCGCCAGGGTCGAGCTGTCCACGCCGCCGGACAGGCCGCACAGCACGCGCCCCTGCCCGACCTGCGCCTGCACCGAGGCGACCGCCTGCTCGAGGAAGCTGCCCATCTCCCAGCTGGCGTCCGCGGCGCAGCGCTCGAGCAGGAAGTGGCGCAGCAGGTCCTTGCCGTGCTCGGTGTGGTTCACCTCGGGGTGGAACTGCAGGCCGAGGAAGCGGCCGTCGAGCCCCTCGACCGCGGCGTAAGGGCAGCCCTCGCTGGTGGCCAGGCGCCGGAAGCCCGCCGGCAGGCGCACGACGCGATCGCCGTGGCTCATCCAGACGATGCTGCGCGGCGGCACGCCGGGCAGGGTCTCGTTGCGCAGTTCGGTGCGGCCGTACTCGCCGCCGCCGCGCCCGCGCTCCACCTCGCCGCCGAGCAGCTTGACCACGGCCTGCACGCCGTAGCAGATGCCCAGAACCGGCAGGCCGGCGTCGAGGAGCTGGCGCGCCACCTGGGGCGCCCCCGGCGCGTACACCGAGTTGGGACCGCCGGACAGGATGATGCCCTTGAGGTGGCTGCGTTCGGCCGGCGTCGCGCCGAGCACCGTTTCGGCCGGGGCGCTGCAGGGGTGGATGCGGCAGAAGACCCCCAGCTCGCGCACGCGCCGCGCGATGAGCTGCGTGTACTGGCCGCCGAAGTCCACGATGGCGACGGCGTCGTGGGTGCTGCCCAACGGGCTCCGTGGTCCGTCCTGGCCCGGGCTCCTGCTGCCGCTCGAACTGGTCAAGGCGTCTCCGTCACTCAGGTCTGCGAATGGTAGTTGGGGGCTTCCTTGGTGATCTCGATGTCGTGCGGGTGGTTCTCGCGCAGCGACGCCGTGCTGACGCGCACGAAGCGCGCGTGGGTCGTCAGCTCGTCCAGCGTGCGCACGCCGAGGTAGCCCATGCCGGAGCGCAGCCCGCCGACCATCTGGTAGACGAAGGGCGCCAGCGGTCCCTTGTAGGGCACGAGGCCCTCGACGCCCTCGGGCACCAGCTTGTCGGCCGCCGTCACGTCGCCCTGGCCGTAGCGGTCGCGGCTGCCGTCCATCATGGCGCCGAGCGAACCCATGCCGCGCACCGTCTTGTAGGAGCGCCCCTTGTAGAGCACGCGCTCACCGGGGCTCTCGTCGAGGCCGGCGAAGAGCGAGCCGATCATCACCGCGCTGGCGCCGGCCGCGAGGGCCTTCACGACGTCGCCGCTGTGGCGGATGCCGCCGTCGGCGATGACCGCCACGCCGGCCGGCCGCGCCACCGAGGCCACGTCGGCCACCGCCGTGAGCTGCGGCACGCCGACGCCGGCCACGACGCGCGTGGTGCAGATCGAGCCCGGGCCGATGCCGACCTTCAGCGCATCGGCGCCGGCCGCGATGAGGTCGCGGGCGGCCTCCGCCGTGGCGATGTTGCCGGCCACGACCTCGATCTCGAAGCGCTCCTTGATGGCGCGCACGGTGTCCATGACGTTCCGGCTGTGGCCGTGCGCGGTGTCCACCACGAGCAGGTCCACGTCGGCCTCGACGAGCGCCTGCACGCGCTCGTACTCGTGCACGCCGACGGCGGCGCCGACGCGCAGCCGGCCCTTGTCGTCGCGGCAGGCGTCCGGCCACTTGGCCGTCTCGTTGATGTCGCGCATCGTGATCAGGCCCGCGAGCCGGCCCTGCTCGTCGACCAGCAGCAGCTTCTCGATCTTGTTCTGGTGCAGCGCGTCCTTGGCCGCCTCGAGCGTGGTGCCCGGCTCGGCGGTCACGAGCTGCCGCGTCATCACCTCGTCGATGCGCGTGTCCGGCGAGCGGTGGAAGCGCAGGTCGCGGTTGGTGAGGATCCCGACGACCCGCTGGTCGCCGTCCACGATCGGCAGGCCGGAGATGTTCTGCCGGCTCATGATCTCCTGCGCGCGACCGATGGTGGCGTGCGGCGGCAGCGTCACGGGGTCGGCGATGACGCCGTGCGCGGAGCGCTTCACCTTGCGCACCTCGCGCACCTGGTCCTCGGGCCGCAGGTTCTTGTGGATCACGCCCAGGCCGCCGACGCGCGCGAGCGCGATGGCCAGCGCCGACTCGGTCACGGTGTCCATCGCCGCCGCGAGCAGCGGCACGTGCAGGGACAGGCGCCGGGTGAGCCGGCTCGCCGTCGCGACGCCGCTGGGCACGACGTCCGATCGACGCGGCACGAGCAGCACGTCGTCGAAGGTGAGGCCCTCGCCCACCAGGCGCCGCGCGAGCACCAGGTCATCGGCCGAGGGCAGCCCGGCTCCAGGCCGGAGTCCGCTGAGCGCCAGGATGGTGTCCATCGGGCGATTGGACCACACCGCGCCCGGGCGGGGAACCCACCAGCGCCGGTCCGTCCCGGTCGCCGGCGGCTCCCGGCCCCTCTCCCCGGCCGGCCGGCTCCCTGCGGAAAGAACCCGGGCCTCCGGGGAGGGAGACCCCCGAAGGCCCGGGCCGCGAGAAGAAGAAGGAGGAGAGATGCCCGTATCGGGGAGCACCCGGGGTGACTTGAACGGCCCCCGCAGGGCCGCCGTCAGGGCTTCTCGCGCAGCTCGCGCGGGAGGGGCGGGCCGGCCGGCTCCACCCAGCCCGGGTAGAGCTTCACGCCGTCGGCGTCGAGGGCGGTCCAGAGGGCCGTGGCCGGCATGTACCAGTTGCCGCGCTCGAGGAAGCGCTGGTAGAGCGGCCACCAGCAGTCGGGCGAGCCGGGCAGGCTCTGCAGCAGGTGGGTGACGTGCTTGAACTCGGCCTGGACGGCCGGCCAGGCGTCGAGCGGGCCGTCCTCGAGGACGCGCGCGTAGAAGTGGCGTGCGGCGGCGAGTGCCTCGACGCGCGTCAGGCCCTGCGACTCCTCGCCCAGCTTGCGATACAGCTGGGCGAGGCGCAGGACGAGGTCCATGCCGACGGTGCGCAGCTGCGACTGCAGGCGGTACTCCAGCAGGTCGATGGCCTCGGGCAGGCGTTCGGCCTTGTCGAGCGCGTGGATCAGGCCGATGAGCGCGCGGTCGTCGCCCGGGTTCAGCGTGGACGCCTGGCGGAAGGCATCGACGGCCTCCTCGAAGCGCCCGAGGTCCATGAGCGCCGCGCCCTCGTCGCGCAGCAGGTCGGTCTTGTAGGGCGAGAGCGCGCGCGCGGCCTGGATGTGCATCAGCGCCACGTCCGGATGACCACGCTCGAGTTCCAGCCGACCGATCTCGCGCTCGGGCACCCACGAGCCGGTGGCCATGGTGGTCACGCGCAGCAGCGAGGCGACGGCCTCGTCGAGATCGCCGCGCTGTTCGGCCTGCTGCGCGCGGGCCGCCCAGTACGACGCCGGCATGCGCTGCGCCACGTACGTGATGCCCGCCGCCGCCAGGAGCAGCACGAGCAGCGCCGTCAGCCGGCTCGGCCGCACGAGGCGCACCGTGCCGGCCGACACCTCGTCGAGGCGCGTCGTGAGCCCGACGATGAGCGCCAGCACGGAGGCCGTGCTGCCGATGGTGAACGGCACCTCGAAGACGCCGCAGATGAGGAACGCGAGCGTGCTCCCCATGAGGCCGGCGCCGCAGGCATAGGTGCCCGGCGTGCGCGCCGACGTGAGCACGCGCCACTGCGCGAGCAGCAGCGAGCCGAACAGCGCCAGGAACAGCAGCAAGCCGGGAGCCCCGAGTTCTGCCAGCACCTGCAGCGCATCGTTGTGCGCGTGCGGCCGGTCGATGATGTAGCGCTCGTAGCGCGGGTACTCGACCGCCCAGTTGGCCGCGCCGACGCCGCGCAGCGGAGCCAGCTTGGCCATCTCGATGGTCTTGGCGTTCAGGTCCATGCGGAACCCGGAGTCCTCCATGTCCGCGATGCCGCGCTGCTCGAGCAGCTGGATCACGCGGTAGAAGGCATCCTTGGCCAGGCCGCGGGCCGGGTCCGAGAACGGCAGCAGCGCGGCCACCACCACCACCAGCCCGAGCGCGACACCCGCGACACGCCCGGGCGAGCGCAGGCTCGTCACGGGCCGTCGCAGCAGGAACAGCAGGCCGACCAGCGGCAGGACGGCCGCACAGGCCAGCACCCCCGCGCGGCTCTCCAGCAGGTGCAGGTATGCCAGCCCGCCGGCCAGGCCGATCCAGCCCAGCAGCCGCCGGCCCCCCGTGGCCCCCCACGCGAGACTGGCCGACAGCGGCGCGATGAGCGCCACGTAGCAGGCGGCGATGTTGTTGTGCTCGAACAGCCACGAGGCGTACTTGGCGGCTCCGGGCCCCAGGTCGGCGCGATGCCGCTCGATGGCGGCGGCGTCGATGCCCATGGCCAGCAGGGCGGCGGCCACCAGCCCGAGCGTCCAGGCGCGCGCACCCGGCGTCCCCGCGGCGGCTGCGCGCACGCTGCGCGCCACACCCAGCACGCCGAGCAGCAGCACGATGCTGCCCAGGCAGGCGGCGCGGTTGCCGGCCCACGACATGCTGGCAGACGACCAGGCGGCGAGCGCGGCGAGCAAGGCCTCCGGCGCGGAGAGCGCCACGATGGCGCGCCGGCCCGACAGGACCTGCAGGGCTTCGCCCGCCAGCAGCAGCAGGCCGGCGAGGCCGAGCACGAGGCGCTCGGCGGACAGCGTGTCGAGCCCCCAGGGATCCACGACGAGCGGGATGAAGAGCGCCAGCGCGAGGATCAGGCGCCGGCCGGTGCTGGATGTCGTCGTGTCCACCGAGCCGGTCATTCTGTCAGCGCGCGCCGTGCGAGTGAAAGCCCCAGGGCCGTGTGTCAGACTCCGCCGGATGCCCGGCCCGCGCGCCCCTCGTCCGACACCCGCCGTCCATCGGCCGGGATCGATGGACGGATCCCGGTGAGACGCATCCTCCCTGCGCTCGTAGCGACCGTCGTGCTGCTGGCGCTCGTGCTGGCCTGGTCGGATCTCGCGCCGGGCGAGATGGGCGCCGCCGTGCTGGAGCGCCTGCGCACGCTGCACACGGGACCGGTGCTGCTGGCGTTCCTCGTCTACCTCGCCTCGTACGTCGGCCGCGCCATCCGCTTCGCGATCCTCATGCCGGGACTGCACGGCCTCGTGCACCTCACGTCGGTCTCGGCGCGACACAATTTCCTGAACCTGGTGCTGCCCTTCCGCACGGGCGAACTGGCGCTGCCGTGGATCCTGAAGCGCGAGTCCGGCCGCTCGATGGCCGAGAGCAGCGCGGCCCTGCTCGTGGCGCGCGTGCTGGACCTGAGCTGCGTGGCCGCCTGGTTGTCGCTCGGACTCCTGTGGCGCGGGCTCGACGCGGAAGCGCGGCGTCAGGCGCTGCCCCAGGCCGTGCTGCTGCTCGGCCTGCTGCTGCTCGGCCTCTGCGCGTTGGCGCCGGTGGCCCGCCGCCTGGGGCCGCGGATCGGGCACTGGGGCGTCGGGCCGCAGAGGATGCGCGACTTCGCCGCGCGCGCCCTGGGCCACCTCGGGCAGCTGTCGGTGCGTCGCCTGGCGGCCGCGGGCGTCGTCTCCCTGCTCACCTGGCTGGCGACCTATGCCACCTACGCCTTCATGCTGCGCGCCATGGCCGGCGACGACCCGGTGGGCCGCGCGCTGGGCAGCATCGATTTCGTCTCCAGCCTGGTCGGCACGACCGGCCTGCACCTGAGCACGGTGCTCCCGGTCAACACCGTGGGAGGCCTCGGCTCGTGGGAGATCGGGTGGGTCTCGGGCTACGAGCTGCTGGCCGGGCTCGATCGCGAGTCGGCCACCATCTCGGCCGTCGTGAGCCACGTGCTCAACTTCGTCTTCATCAGCATCATCGGCGGTCTCGGCTTCCTGCTGCGCAAGCCGCCCCTGCGCGACCCGGCCAGTGCGGACGACGGCGCCGCCGCTGCCACGACCGGCGCCACGCCGAGCACGGATGCCCTGCGCGTGCCGGGCGACTCGCCGCGCTGAACGCACCTGAGGTTGCCGCGCGGCAGGTCGTGGCCGGAGCGGCCGTCACGATGCTGCGCCGGTCTTGCGCCCCGTCCCCCACGCGGGCAAGATTGTCCGACTCCACCTGCCCCGGCAGGAAGGAGACGGCCGGCAGCGCGCCGCGTCGGGGTGTGGCTCAGTTTGGTAGAGCGCAGCGTTCGGGACGCTGAGGTCGCTGGTTCAAATCCAGTCACCCCGACCATTCCTTCCATCCGCCCCGCCCGGGGCGACCTCGGGCGGGCCGGCCCGGCGGCGCCTTCAGCCGCCGATCGAGACGAAGACCCCGTTGTTGTCCTCGGCCAGCTTGCGGAACTCGTCGCCGCCGTAGGCCCCGACGAAGATGACGTGGAGCTGCACGCCGCGGAAGGCGTTCACGCGCCGCACCTCCTCGCGGATCTCGAGCATGTCCACGGTCTTGCCGACCGTCGGCTCGCCGTCGCTCAGGAAGAAGATCGTGTCCACCGGGTCGGTGAGCTTGGTCACGAAGGCGTTGTTGCCGCGCCCGTCGATCTCCTCGCCGAAGGCCGTCATGAGCGCCAGATGGGTGTTGGTCTTCCCCTCGTCGGCGGTCGTGTCGTTGTGGCCCATGCGCGCGCGGAACGACTCGGCGTCGCTCCCGCGCGGCTTGAGGGCCTCGACCCAGCTGCGGGCATTGCTGCGATTGAGCACCGTGGCGCGCACCGCGTTGCGCTTCCAGAGCTCGACGCCCGTGGCGTACGCGACGATGTTGAAGCTGGTCGTCTCGGTCAGCGCCTCGATCGTGTTGATCAGCTCTTCCTTGACGATGGCGAGCCGCTGCAGGGAGCTGTAGGTGCGGCCGGTGGCCTTCAGGCGCTCGGGGTCGCCGAAGGGCTCCGACATGCTCTGGCTCACGTCGATCACGAAGACGATGTTCTCGGACTTGGTCTGGATGCCGTTGAACGACTTGACGCCCTTGCTGTAGCGCGTGCCCTGCTCCGCCAGCAGCTTCCTGGCGGCATTCACCTTCTCGAGATCAGGCATCTCGAAGCGTTCCTCGTTGCGGTCCCACCACGCGAGCCACTGCGCGGGGTCGTCCTCGAAGGCGCGCAGCGTGATGAGCTTCAGCACGTCATAGGCGTCCTCCTGGACGCGCGCGTCCGGATCGCCGTCGAGCATGCCGATGAGCGGGCGCACGCCGGCCTTCAGGCGCAGGCGCCCCACCTCGGCCACCGCCGCCAGACGCACGTGCCGGCTCGGGTGCGCGAGGCCGAAGAGCACGCCCGGCTGGGCGCCCGGCCCGTCACCGATGCGCCCGAGGGCTCCGAGGGCCGCGACCACCTCGACCTCGTCGCACTCGGGGTCCGTGACCCTGGCGACGACCGCCGGCACGGCAGCCGGGTCGCCCATGCGCCCCAGGCCCGCGAGGGCGCCGAGGCGCACCTCGAGTTCCCTGCGTGGGAGCAGGTCGAGCAGCGGCTGCAGCGCGAAGGCATGGTGCATGCCCCCCAGCGTCTCGGCCACCGCCGCGACGAGCACCGGATCCTTGCCGAGCTTCTTGTCGAGCAGCACGCCGTCCACCAGCCAGTGGGCGGCGTCCTCCGCCTTGAACCCGCAGGCGACGTCGACCGCCGCGCGCCGCACGAGGAAGTCCTCGTCCTCGAAGGCCGCGAGCAAGGCCTGGGTGGCGGCCAGCGAATCGGCCTCGGCCAGGTTGAGCACCGCCTCGCGGCGCTGCGCCGGCGACTTGTCCTTGGTGTAGTAGCGACGGAACTCGGCCACGAGTTCGGTCGCGTCGTCGGGCAGCAGCAGGACCGACAGGAGCAGCAGGTGACCGAGCATGGAGCGCCTCAGCGGGAGCCGGGAATCTTCGCGCGGTGAAGTCGCCCATCCAGCTGGCTAGGATGCGGGCATGCACTCCACCATACCCGAGGGACTGCGCGCCGAGAGCCTCGAGTGGCTGCCCGTGGAGGCCTCCGGGCGCCGCTACGCGCGCCTCCACCGGGTGCAGGGCGTGGCCGCCGCGACGGCCGTGTTGATGGTCTTCCCGCCGCGCACGCGGGCGGCCGAGGTGGAACGCGTCGCGCGCTGCACCCGCCTCCTGGCGCAGGCCGAGTTGCCCGTGCCGGCCATCCACCGGGTCGCCGCCGGCGCCGGCTGGATCCTGCAGGAGGACCTCGGCGACCTGAGCCTGGCCGTGGCGCGCGCCAGGGGGATGGCCGTGGCCCCGGCCTACAGCGAGGCGGTGGCCCTGCTCGGACGCCTCGCCCCCCTGCGCCTCGACACCTCGCCGAAGCCGCCGCTCGACGGCCGGCGCCTGCTCACCGAGCTGCAGCAGTTCACCAGCCTGGCGCTGCACCTCGGCGACGGCCCCGGCCCCGCCCTGGGCGCCGAACTCCAGCGGCTCGTCGAGGCCTGCCTGGAGCTGCCGCAGGTGCTCTGCCACCGCGACTACCACAGCCGCAACCTGCACCTGCACGAGGGGCGCGTCCGCTTCATCGACCACCAGGATGCGCTGCCGGGGCCGGCCTGCTACGACCGGGTCTCCCTGGCCTACGACCCGTACGTCGAACTGCCGGACGAGGTGCGCGATCGCATCGCCGGTGACGCGCCGGGCGTGATCCCCGTGGCGGTGCAGCGCCTGGCCAAGGCCATCGGCACCTTCGCCGACAAGGGCGGGGCCTGGCTGCGCTGCATCGCCCCGGCCGCCCGCCAGGCGCGGCGCCTGCTGGCCGCCGACGAACGCCCGTGGCCGATGCTCGATCTGGCGTTCGCGAGCCTCGCCGCCGCCTCCGCGTCCCGGCCGCTGCGCCAGGGAGCCGATGCGTGAGACCGCCGCGGCAGGCGGTGATCCTGGCGGCAGGACACGGCCGTCGGCTGCGTCCGTTCACCGACCGCCGCTGCAAGCCGCTCATGACCTTCCTCAACCTGCCGCTGCTCCAGCACAGCCTGCGCCTGCTGGCGCGTTCGGGCGTGCAGCGCGTGGCCCTCAACGCCTTCCACCTGGCCGCACAGCTGCGCGCCGCACTCCCGTCCCTGCGGGAACCCGGCCTCGAGCTGCAGCTCGTCGAGGAGCCGGAGCTGCTCGGGACGGGCGGCGGCCTGGCGAACCTCTGGCGCGGCCTGTCGCGCGAGCCGACCTTCGTGCTGGTCTGCGACGTCATCGCCGACTTCGACCTCGCCGCGCTGGCGTGTGCCCACCAGCAGGCCGGCGCGCTGGCCACCATGGCGCTCACGGCCGCGGCGGACCCCGAGCTGTTCGGTCCGGTGCAGTGCGATGAGGCCGGGCTGCTCACCGACATCGTCGGCCTGACGGGCGCCGGCGGCGGGGCGCCGCGCGTGAACGCCAGCGCGCACCTGCTGGAGCCGGAGTTCATCGAGGCGCTGCCGCTGCGCCCGAGCTGCCTCGTGCGCGACGGCTACGTGCCCGCCCTGCGCGCCGGAGCACGCTGCCTCGGCTTCGAGCACCGGGGCAGCTGGGCCGAGACCGGCACTCCGCAGGCGCTGCTCGCCGCCCAGCAGGCCGCACTCGGCGGCCGGCTGGCGGTCGACGCGGGGCTGCTGCGCGCGGCCGGTCGCCTGGCACCGGACGCCTCCAGCCTCGTGCATCCCGAGGCCGAGCTGGCCGACGACGCCGTCCTGGACGGCGGGACCACGGTGGCGGCCGGCGCGCGCATCGGCGCCGCGGCGCGCCTCTCGCGCTGCCTCGTGCTGCCGGGTGCCGTCGTCGCCGCCGGCAGCCGGCATGCCGACGCCATCCTGGACGGTGGCGCGTGAAGGGACCGCGCATCCTGCTCGCCCTGCTGCTCGGCCTCCTGCTCGTCGGCTGGTGGGCCCTGGTCGGCGATCGCGACGCCGATCTCGAGCGCGGACTCGAGGAGTCGGACGTGGCGCTCGACGCCTTCGAGGAGGAGCTGCGCGCCCTCGATGCGCTCTACCAGCCGCTGGTGCGCCAGGGACACATGCTCTCGTTGCGCAGCCAGCACGAGCGGCTGCGCAGCGGGTTGGCGCGTCTCCGTGCCCGGCGCCTCGAGCTGCAGGGCGACAGCTCGATCGAGCGCCGTGCGCGACTGCCGGCCTTCCGGCAACTCGTCCAGGAGTCGGACGAACTCCTGGCCGAGACGCGCTCCCTGCGCGGGCGGGTCCAGGCGCGCCAGGAGTTCCGCGAGGTGAGCAGCCCGCTGCTGGAGCGGGCGCGGTCCTTTCGCGATCGCTTCGCCGAGCTCGACCCGCCCACCGACGCCTTGCGAACACGCCGCGACGCGCTCGGCGCGAGCTTCGCGGACCTCGAGCAGGGTGCGCGCACGACCGACCGCATCCTGGCCGACAACCTGAGCCAGGGCACCACGCTCGGGCACAGCAACCTCACGGGGCTCAAGCGCCTCATCGAGCAGCAGGAGGCGCTGGCGCAGGAGCTGGGCCTCGCGCCGCCGACGGCACCCACCGGCGCCGCACCGCCCACGGACACGGCGCCGGGCGGCGGCTAGTCGGGAGGCGGCGCGCGCCTCAGCGCAGTGCTCCGGCGCCGGTGTCCGTCGCCGGCAGCAGGTCGGGCGCCAGTGCTTGCAGACGCTCCTGCAGGGCGAGCGCGTCGGCTCGGCGCCCCAGCGCGAGCAGGGCACGTTGGCGCACGAGCAGCAGGTTGACGGCGTCGGGTGCCTCCGCCAGGGAGACGTCGAGGCGCGCGAGGGCGGCCTCCGGCCTGCCCGCGGCGAGGTCGGCCAGCGCCCAGCCCGCCACGGCCTGGCTCTCCCCGGGCACGCGCTCCAGCGCCCGGCTGAAACAGCTCACGGCGTCGGCCAGCACGGCCTCGCGCTCGGCCGGCGGCAGGTCGTGCACGGCGGCCAGGTCGAGGCGCGCCCGTCCGGCCTCCACCAGGATCGCCGCGGAGCCCGCCTGCAGCGTGCTGGCGCGATCGAGGGCCTCCACGGCCTCGCGCGGGCGCGCGAGGGCTCGCAGCGCCCGGCCACGCAGGTAATGCAACTCGGCCACCTCGTCGTGCTCGCCTCCGAGCGGCAGCAGCAACGCCCAGGCGAGGGCCGGCTGGCCCTCCACCAGCAGCGAGTTGGCGCTGTCGAGCGCGTCGACGAGGTCCATCGCGAGGCGCGGGTCGGTGCGGTCGGCGCTGGCCGCCTCGGGCGGCGCCCCGGCCACGTAGCCCAGCGCCTGGAGCGTCGAGCCGTCGATGACCTGCGCCGCCTCCGTCGCTGGCGTGGTGGAGGGCACCCGGCCGCGCAGCGGATGCTCGTCGGCCGGCTGGCCACCTGTCTCGTGCGGATCCTGCTGCAGGTCGTACAGCCACCAGCCCGGCGTGCGGGCCTGCGGGGCGCCGACCAGCTTGGCGGCCCCCTGGCGCACGCCTGCCAGGGGCGAGAAGCCGTAGTAGTACGCCGGACTGCGCGACTCGAGCGGCAGCGGGCGCTCGGGCGCCTCGTCCACGAGCGAGACGCCGTCCAGGTCGGCGGGCACGCGCCGGCCGAGCACGTCCAGCACCGTGGGCACGACATCGAGCAGGCTCACGACGTCCCGGCGCTCCACACCCGGCGTGTCGAAGGGCAGGCTGCCGCGCGGCGCCTCGTCGGGCAGGCCGTGCCAGGCGACGGCCAACGGCACGTGCATCGTGGCCTGGTGCAACAACAAGCCGTGCGTCTGCTCGCCGTGCTCACCGAGGCCCTCGCCGTGGTCGGCCGTGACGACGACCAGCACAGGGCCGGACGGCAGGCCGGCGAGCAGCCGGCCGACCTGCGTGTCCGCGAAGGCGACCTCGGCCAGGTAGGCCGGGCGCTCGTTGCCGCGCGGCCCACCCGGCGCCTCGTAGGGCGCATGCGGATCGTAGAGGTGCACCCAGGCGAACCAGGGCTGCTCGGCACCGCGCAGCCAGTCCAGCGCGCGCTCGACCGTGTGGTCGCCCCGGCGCTCGTGCGGCAACGCGGGCCCACCCGGCAGGCGCAGGGCGTCGTCGTAGTGCTCGAAGCCGGCTGCCAGGCCGTGCGCCCCGTCGAGGACGGCGGCCGAGACGAAGGCGGCGGTGCGATAGCCGTGTGCCTGCAGCTGCTCGGCCAGCGTCGGCACGGGCAGCCGGGGCAGCGCCACGCCGTTCACCGTGAGC